>ERZ1108167.181-NODE-181-length-81947-cov-98.938150_pt1 | contig 81947 bp, 73 predicted proteins | sample MGYA00403703_ERZ1108167 | MGnify/ENA primary metagenome ERZ1108167 (study PRJEB35170, sample SAMEA104062411) | human gut metagenome | biome: human gut; feature: human-associated habitat; material: faeces | place: Denmark | collected 2012-05-11 ...
CATCACCCGTGATATTGCCCGATAAATGTGTTCTATTGGGGTTGGCACCGGGTACCCGATCACGACCTCGGGTACGCCCCGTAAAAAACGCAAAAAGCGGAGCTCCGAAGAGTTCCGCTTTTTTACATGATACGGTACACCGCCGATTACTTGGAGATGAGCTCGCCGAAGTACTTGATGGTGCGGACCATCTGGCTGGTGTAGGAGTTCTCGTTGTCGTACCAGGAAACGACCTGTACCTCGTAGAGGTCGTCGGTGATCTTGAGAACGCTGGTCTGCGTGGCGTCGAAGAGCGAGCCGAAGGTCATACCGATGATATCGGAGGAAACGATCTCGTCCTCGTTGTAACCGAAGGACTCGTTGGCGGCAGCCTTCATCGCGGCGTTGATGCCTTCCTTCGTGATGTCCTTGCCCTTGACTACAGCGGTAAGGATGGTCGTAGAACCCGTGGGGGTGGGAACGCGCTGAGCTGCGCCGATGAGCTTGCCGTTCAGCTCGGGGATGACAAGGCCGATAGCCTTGGCTGCGCCCGTGGAGTTGGGAACGATGTTGCAAGCGCCCGCACGGCTGCGGCGAAGGTCGCCCTTTCTCTGGGGACCGTCGAGGATCATCTGGTCGCCGGTGTAAGCGTGGATCGTGCACATGATACCGCTCTGGATGGGCGCGAACTTGTTGAGCGCGTCAGCCATGGGAGCAAGGCAGTTGGTCGTGCAGGAAGCGGCGGAGATGATGGCGTCGTCCTTCGTGAGGGTCTTGTGGTTGGTGTTGTATACGATGGTCTTGAGGTCGTTGCCCGCGGGAGCGGAGATGATGACGTGCTTTGCGCCCGCATCGATGTGCGCCTGAGCCTTTGCCTTGCTGGTATAGAAGCCGGAGCACTCGAGAACGACGTCTATGCCGAGTTCCTTCCAGGGAGCGTTAGCCGCGTTGGGGATAGCGTAGATCGTGATCTCCTTGCCGTCTACCGTGATGGAGCCGGGCGTAACGACGGTCTTGCCGTCCTCTGCCATAACGGGATCCTTGTGGGTCACGGTGTGCTTGCAGCCGTTGATGCCCGCATAGTTGCCCTGCGAGGAATCGTACTTGAGAAGGTGCGCAAGCATCTTGGGCGAGGTCAGGTCGTTGATAGCGACGATCTCGAAACCTTCGGCGCCGAACATCTGACGGAACGCAAGTCTGCCGATACGTCCGAAGCCGTTGATAGCTACTTTTACGTTTTTGGTTGCCATTTCAGTGGTCCTCCGTTAAATTTCTGTGTGTATTTTCACGTACCTTGTTTATTATACTCCATTAAAATGTAAAAATCAAGAATTTTAACGGGGTTTTTACGCGACATGACGTAAACGGGAAAACTCCCCCTTTCCCGCCCCCGCGCTTGCACGTCATACGTTTTTAAGCGTAAACGCTTGACTTTTCCGAAAAATCGTATATAATGATTATATACAATATATACAAACTCGGGAGGAAAACGTGGAGATATATGTGAGCAACAAGTCGGGCGTACCGCTGCACAGGCAGATATACGAGAGTCTGCGGCGCAAGATAATGTCCGGCGAACTCAAAGGGGGCGACGCTCTGCCCACCGTGCGCGGGCTGGCGAGAGATCTCAAGATAAGCATGATAACCACCGCGCGGGCGTACCGCGATCTCGAGCGGGACGGGTACATCGTAACGGCGGTGGGGCGCGGGAGTTTCGTTGCTGAGATGAGCGACGAACTCAAAAAGGAAGAGCGGCTGCGGGAGGCGGAAGAACTGCTCGTCGCGGCGGCGGAGAAAGCCGCACTGAGCGGGCTGAACGAAGAAGAGTTCGTGCGCCTTGCGCGGGGCGCGTATCCGGGAGGAGAAAAATGAAAGACGGTATAAGCGTAAAGGATATGACGGTGAGTTTCGGCGCGCTCGGAAGCGGCGTGAGTTTTACGGCGCCGCGCGGCACGGTGACGGGCATCGTCGGAGAGAACGGCGCGGGCAAGAGCACGGTGATACGCGCTCTCGCGGGGATACTCCCCTATCGCGGAGAGGCGGAGATAAACGGCAAAAGCGTGCGGAGCATGAGCAAAGCCGAGCGGCAGAAGATCGGTTATGTGGGCGGCGAGCGTTCGCTCCCCGAAAGCCTGACGCTCGCGGCGTTCGGCAATGTGCTCTCGCGTATATTCGGCGAGTGGGACGAGATCGGGTTCGCGCACACGGCGGAAAAGTTCCGCCTGCCCCTCGACAAGCCGATGAGCGAATTTTCCACGGGCATGAAGGCGCTGGCTGCGCTGACCGCGGCGCTGTCGCACGGAGCGGAAACTCTTCTCCTCGACGAGCCGACGAGCGGGCTGGACATAGGCGTGCGCGGCGAGGTGCTCGACATGATATACGAGCACATGCAGAGCGAGTCTCATACCGTGCTCATGAGTTCGCACCTGAGCGGCGATCTCGAGCGGATATGCGACCGCATAGTACTCATGCACGAAGGCGGCGTAGTACTCGAAGCGGATAAAGACGAGCTGATGACGCGTTATGCGGTGGTGCACGGAGACGGGTTCAAGCCCGTGCGCGTGCTCAGGCGGTTATACGGAGAGGACTTGCTCGTGCTCCGCTCTTCCCTGCCCGAAGGCACGGAATGCGAGTACCCCACTCTGGACGAACTGCTGCTGTTTTTCATCAAAGGAGAGAAGAATGAAGGGTCTGTTTCTTAAAGATATGTACACGCTCAAGAGATACGTTCTCTGGTATGCGGTCTATTGCGCGGCGTTCGTGCTGATGGCTGTCCTGATGAAGAACACGGCGTTCGTGACGGGGCTCGCGCTGCTGCTGCCGCTTTCCGCGGCATCTGCGACGATACTTTGCGACCGCAGGGATAACTGGACGGAGTACGCGCTCGCCTGCGGACTTTCGCCGCTCGCCGTTGCGGCGGAGAAGTTCCTGCTCGCGCTGTGCTTCGCCGCGCCGCCCGTGATCCTGTGGTTCCCAGCATACTTCCTCACGTTCCCCGCCGAGGTCGATCTTGCGGGCTTTTCGGTCACTCTCGCCGTCGCTTTTCTCGCCGCCGCGCTGACGATACCGCTGTCGTATAAGCTGGACGTGGAGCGCGGGCGGCTGGTGCTCGGCATTATCGCGCTCGTGCTGCTCATACTCTGCGTGGCGCTCATGACGGCGTTCGGCAATTACCTGCCGTCTCACCCCGCGCTTCTCGTTATCCCGCCGCTCTTCTGCGCCGCAGCCTGCGTCCCCGCCATGTTCATCACCCGCAACATCATTCGGAGCGTGTAAGATCTTCGCCGCGGAAAACCGCCCCTCTTTGAAAAGAGGGGCGGTTTCACCACGGCACCCCCCCTTCCGACCGAGAAACTTAAACCGAAAAAACAGAAAAACGATACCGACATATCCGATAGTGCGACATTATGCGCTGTCGCCAAAAACGCAAAACGTATCGCAAAAACACGACCGCATGTTACATGTAACGTTACATCTTGTTACATATCATTATTCCGAAGAATTTTCGAACGGATTTCTTTTTGAGATCCGTTCGAAATATTTTTCGTCATTTCACACGCGAAAAGCCACGCTTTTCGCGCCTAACCGAAGCGCATGCTTCGCATGCGCAAGGAAAAATCGGTTGACATAAAAGGGGCGGGGTGTTATAATAATTGTCGGTGAACATATCGCCGACCGGGAGTCGTTTTTGTTCTGCCGTTTTTCGGGAGAGCGGGACGGCAAGCGGCATTCATACCAACTATTATAACGGAGGAATAATTCCAGATGAAAAAAATGACTATCGACGGAAATACCGCGGCGTCTCACGTAGCGTATGCGTTTTCCGAAGTAGCTGCCATTTATCCCATCACGCCCTCGTCGCCCATGGCGGAGGTCGCGGATGAGTGGTCTGCGAAGGGTAGGCTCAACATGTTCGGACAGCCTCTCCGCATAGCGGAAATGGAGTCCGAAGGCGGCGCTGCGGGCGCCGTTCACGGATCGCTCTCCGCAGGCGCTCTTACCACTACGTATACCGCCTCCCAGGGTCTGCTCCTGATGATCCCCAACATGTACAAGATCGCGGGCGAACTGCTCCCCTGCGTGTTCCACGTTTCGGCGCGTGCGCTTGCGGCTTCGTCGCTCAATATATTCGGCGACCATGCGGACGTCATGGCTTGCCGCCAGACGGGCTTTGCGATGCTTTGCTCGGGCAGCGTTCAGGAAGTCATGGATCTCGCGCTCGTCGCTCACCTTTCCACGCTCAAGAGCAAAGTCCCCTTCCTTCACTTCTTCGACGGTTTCCGTACCAGCCACGAAGTGAGCAAGATAGATGTTATAGATTACGACGAGATGAAGGCGCTCGTGAACACGGACGAGATCCGCGACTTCAAGAGCCGCGCTCTCAACCCCGAGCACCCCATCCAGAAGGGCACCGCGCAGAACCCGGATATCTACTTCCAGACGCGCGAAGCTGTGAATAAATATTACGACGCCGTTCCCGAGATAGTCAAAGAGAAGATGGAAGCGGTGAGCAAACTCACCGGCCGCAAGTACGAGCTTTACCAGTACTACGGCGCTCCCGATGCGGACCGCGTGATCGTGCTCATGGGCAGCGGCGCGGAGTCTGTACAGGAGACCATCGATTACCTCGCGGCAAAAGGCGAGAAAGTGGGTATGATCAAAGTCCGCCTGTTCCGTCCGTTCGCGGTATCCGATTTCGTCAAGGCGATCCCCGAGAGCTGCAAGAAGATAGCCGTTCTCGACCGCACGAAGGAGCCGGGCGCTCTCGGCGAGCCGCTTTACCTCGACGTTTGCGCGGCGCTTGCCGAAGAGAAGGTACGCGGCGTTAAAGTCGTCGGCGGTCGCTACGGCATGGGCAGCAAAGAGTTCACCCCTTCGATGATCAACGCGATCTACAAGGAACTCAAGAAGTCCAATCCCAAGAACCACTTCACGATAGGTATAGACGACGACGTGACCAAGACGTCCATTCCCTATCCCGAGTTCGTCAACGCTTCCCCCGCCGGCACGGTACGCTGCAAGTTCTACGGCTTCGGCGGCGACGGCACGGTAGGTGCGAACAAGAACAGCATCAAGATCATCGGCGACCACACCGACAAATACGCGCAGGGCTACTTCGAGTATGACTCCAAGAAGTCGGGCGGTTTCACGCTCTCTCACCTGCGTTTCGGCGACACGCCCATACATTCCGAGTACCTCATCGACGAGGCGGACTTCGTGGCTTGCCACAAACCCGCGTATGTGACGATGTACGACATGCTCTCCTCGCTCAAAGAGGGCGGCACCTTCCTGCTCAACTGCAAGTGGACGGACGCCGAGCTCGAGAAAGAGCTCCCCGTTTCCATGAAGCGCATGCTCGCGAAGAAGCATATCAAGATGTACGCCATCGACGCTCTCGCGACCGCTCAGAAAGCGGGCAGCCCCAAGAGCCAGAACATGGTGCTCCAGGCGGCATTCTTCAAGATCGCGAACATCATCCCCTACGAGCAGGCGGAAGTGTATATGAAAGCCGCCGTCGAAAAGACATACGGCAAGAAGGGTCCCGAGGTCGTCAAAGCCAACTGCGACGCCATCGATATGGCTGTCAGCGAGCTCCGCGAGGTGGAGATCCCCGAGTGGTGGGCTACGACCAAAGTGGGCGCGAAAGCGGACATCCCCGCCGACGCCAAAGCGGACAAGTATTACACCGAGTTCATCAGCGTCTGCAACGCTCAGGAGGGCAACAAGCTGCCCGTTTCCAAGGTGAGCGCGGACGGTTCCGTTCCCACGGGCACGACCAAATACGAGAAGCGCGGCGCCGCTCCCGTAGTCCCCGTATGGGACATCACCAAGTGCATACAGTGCAACCAGTGCTCCTACGTCTGCCCTCACGCGGCTATCCGCCCCGTGCTCATGACGGAGGAAGAGGCTGCCAAGGCTCCCAAGAGCTTCGCTTCCAAGCCGGCTAACGGTTTCGCGGGCATGAAGTTCAGGATGCAGGTCTCCCCGCTCGACTGCACGGGCTGCTCGTCCTGCGCGAACGTCTGCCCCGCTCCCGGCAAGGCGCTGAAGATGACGGACATCGAAGTCGCCACCAAAGCGGAAAAGGCGAACTGGGAATACTCGCAGACGGTGCCCGTCAAGAACGTCGCTCCGACCAATCCCAAGAACAGCCAGTTCAGCAAGCCGCTGTTCGAGTTCTCGGGCGCGTGCGCGGGCTGCGGCGAGACGCCTTACGTCAAGCTCGTCACCCAGCTGTTCGGCGACCGCATGATCATCGCCAACGCGACGGGCTGCTCATCCATCTACGGCGGCAGCGCTCCCGTCTGCCCCTACACCAAGAACGACAAGGGCGAAGGTCCCGCATGGGCTAACTCCCTGTTCGAAGATAACGCTCAGTTCGGTTACGGTATGTTCCTCGCTTACAAGGCTCGCCGCGAGAAGCTCGCCGCGGACATGCACAAGGCGATCGAGCTCGGCTGCTCCGATGCGCTCAAAGCTTCCTTCGAGGAGTGGGGCGCGAACATGAAGAGCGTGGACGTCACCCGCAAGTGCGCGGATGAGATCAAAGCCGCTCTGCCCGAGGCGATCAAAGCCGCTTCCGGCGAGCTCAAGAGCGTGCTCGAAACGATATATGCCGACAGCGACTGCATCGTCAAGAAGTCCTTCTGGATCATCGGCGGTGACGGCTGGGCTTACGATATCGGTTACGGCGGTCTCGACCATGTGCTCGCTCAGGACGAAGACGTCAACGTGCTTGTGCTCGACACCGAGGTGTATTCCAACACCGGCGGTCAGGCCTCCAAGGCGTCCCCTACCGGTTCCGTCGCCAAGTTCGCAGCAGCCGGCAAGCGCACCAAAAAGAAGGACCTCGGCATGATGGCTATGAGCTACGGCTATGTGTACGTCGCTCAGTGCGCGATGGGCGCGAGCCAGCCTCAGCTGCTCAAGGCGCTCACCGAAGCCGAGAAGTACGACGGACCTTCCCTCGTCATCTGCTACTCCACCTGCATCAACCACGGTATCCGCATGGATATGGGTCAGATGGAGCAGAAGAAGGCTGTGGAAGCGGGTTACTGGCAGCTCTACCGCTACAATCCCGACACCGGCTTCACCCTCGACTCCAAGGATCCCACGGCGTCCTATCAGGACTTCCTCATGGGCGAGACGAGATACAAGTCCCTCAAGGCGGCTAAGCCCGAAGTCGCGGGCGTGCTCTTCGCCAAGGCGGAGAAAGACGCAGCCGCACGCCTCGAATCTTACAAGATCAAGGCGGAAGAGAGCAAAGAAGCTCAGGCAAATAAACAGTAAACACTACGGTACAAAAACGGTGCCGCTCCCCGCGAGCGGTACCGTTTTTCGTTTAGCTTTTTCGGGAGGCGGGTGAGTTTTTGCGAGGGGGACCCCTCTTTGGAAAGAGGGGTCCCCCTCGCGCTCCCCTCCCGAGAAACTTACGCCGATAAAACATGGTATGAGAGCATGCACGGCATATACGGATCCGTATCCATACCGACCTTTGACGTCCGCGCAAACGAAATATATCCAGGAAAGGAGTAGCGCTGTCGAATCATACTTTGACTGACGGGCGGATAAACTCCCCTTTGAAGAAATGGGCTCCCTCGCGCTCCCCTCCCGAGAAACTTACGCCGATAAAACAGGACGTAAGAGCATAAGCAACCGACAAACAACCTCTTTGAAAAGAGACCCCCTCGCGCCTCTTTCTAAGAAACTCACGCCGATAAATATGTTATCATGCAAGCAGCAAACCGATAAAATGTTTTGTGAAAATTTTTATCACATTTCGGGTAAAAGCGATTGACATTTCGCGTTTAGTGGTGTATAATCCATATTGTTAAAAAAATTTAGATAAAAATTTTTAATGCACGCGTATGAAAAGGCGGACAGCCGAGGAGCAGGGATATGGAAAAAGAGGAGCTCGGGAGCAACATAGAAAGGGACTTCGAAGTGATATACAACGAGTTCCGTTTGAAGCTGTATAAGCATATATTCGGCATAATAGGAGAAAAAACGGGATCGCTGTCCGCGACGGAGTATTTCGCGGCGGAGGTCGTTTATCTGCTGGGCAACCCCACGGTGACCGAATTTGCCGAATACCTCAATATATCCTCGCCCAATGCCGCGTACAAGGTGCGCTCGCTCATAGATAAGGGATACCTTGTAAAGACGCGCACGGAGGACAAGCGCAGCTATCGGCTGTCGGTGACCGAAAAGTTCACGCGGTACTACCACAAAGAGGACAGCTACGGCGCGTACATAACCAAGCTGCTGGAAAAGCGGCTCACGGCAGAAGAGCTCGCATACGTGGAAAAGATATTCAGACGATATATCGAACAGATAAATATGGAAAAAGAAAAGGAAGGCAAAGACAATGCTTAAGATCGTAACGGATTCCGCAGCCAATCTCACGGCGAAGGAAGCCGAAGAAATGGGGATAGAGGTACTTCCCTTTCCCGTTATTTTCGGCGAAAAGACTTATCTCGACGGCAAAGACCTGACGGTGGACGCGTTCTACGAAAAACTCGTGAGCGATCCCGACCATCCGCACACTTCGCAGATAAACGTATCCGAGTTCGAGGAGCTTTTCTCCTCGCTCGCGCCGGGCGACGAGATGATCGTCGTGCTGCTGTCCTCCGCGCTTTCGGGCACGGTGAACAGCGCGAAGCTGGCGAAAGAGAACCTGAACGCGGATAACGTATACATATTCGATTCGCTGGGCGCTACGGTGATGGAGAAAATCCTCGTGACCGCAGCTTACAAAAACCGCGACAAGAGCGCGGCGGAGCTCATGGAGCTGCTCGCCGACCTGCGTTCGCGCATGGAGCTGTACGCCGTAGTGGACACGCTCGACTATCTCGTGCGCGGCGGCAGGCTCAAGAAGAGCGCGGCTGCGCTCGGTAAGATATTCCGTATCAAGCCCATAGTCACCGTTTCGGGTGAAGGAAAAGTCGAGCTGTGCGGAAAAGCCATAGGCTCGGCGCTCGCCGTCAAAAACGTCGTGAAGCGCGTGGAAGCCGTCGAGCTCGACCCCGATTACCCGCCCGTATACCTCTATTCCGCCGACGACGAGCTTTGCCGCCGTCTCGCAAAGAGCATATCGCCGTCCGACGCGGATACAAACGTAGCCGCCGCGGCGAACCTCTGCCCCGTTATCGGCGCACATGTGGGCCCCGGCGCCGCCGGCGTATGCTTTATCAGAAAGTGAGGTTTGAGAAGAGCGGGCGGAAAACCCTCTTCGAACGAAGAGAGGTTTTCCGCCCGCTTACCCCCCCCCACTTTTCCGAGAAACTTAAACATAAAACATAATAAATAACGAACCGCAATTCCTGTATAAAATAAGGGACGCTTGAAAAGCGTCCCTTACCTTATGTCAAAATAATAAAGATATTACATATGGCATGTATGTATCCATGCTTTTATTTATCGGTTTAAGTTTCTCGGAAGAGGTGCGGAGGATCTCCCTTTTCAAAGAGGGGTCCCCCGCGCAAAAACTCCGAGAACTACTTCAACTTAGCTATGATACGGCGGCTGAAATAGACGTAAACGAAATCAACGAGCACGAACAGCATCACGGCAATTAGCGTCACCATGACGTAGCCGAGGGCGAAATTACCGCCCGCGATGAAGGATATGATGCCCGACAGATCGACGTAATCGTTTACCGTAATGAGCGCGTTGCCTATGTTATATACTATCAGCACCTCGAGCGCCGCGAACGCCGCGACTATGAGCATGCGCGCCACCGTGCGCGGAACGCCCTTATAGTCGAGACGGCAGATAAAGAAGCAGAGCAGACTGTACGGCACGAACACCACCGCCACGAGCACGAGCACCGCCACGTTCGCCGCCGAGCACAGAAAGCCCAGAGCCACGCTCACGAGCATCGTTATGACGCCGTAGCCTATGCCGCACTTTTCCGACACTATGTTATAGCATATCGATATGAGCACGAGCGGCGCCACGGTCACGGGCAGCCATGCGGCGATCGTTATCATGACCACGGACAGCGCCGCGCCTATCGCCGAGTACGCTACCTTGCGCGCGGGCGGCAGACGCTTTTTGCGCGGCGGACGAGGCTGTCCGCCCGATCCTGGCGCTTCCCCGCCCGAGCTTTCGGGCGCGCTCCCGAACGGATCCTCGATATCCGCGTAAGCTCTCATCAATGGCAGCCGCGCATCATCGCGCAGCACAGCTCGGTCATGCAGTAGGCGCAGACGCAGTTCGCGCAGACATTGCCCGCCTGCTGCGCCTGAGAATTATCCTCGGTGTACTGCTGCCGATAACTCTGATCGTATCCCTGGTCGTAAGGTCCCTGCTGACCGCGTCCCATGGAATTGGGGTCTGCGTGCGCATTGCCCATCACGAGATCCAGCTTACGCAGGCTCTCCTTATACTTCTCGTTATCCGGCTCCATCTGCACGGCGAGAACGAGCTGCGCGCGGCTCTCGCTCAGCCACTCGCGCTTATAGAACACTATGGACTGGTAATAATGCCACTTGCCGTCGCGCGTGGGGATGGCGTCCAGCTCGCTTTGCGCGGAGTCGTAATCGCCGCTGCGGATATAGCTCTCCACATTGGCATAATCGCCCGCGATCGTCTTGGAGCCGCCTTTGAGATCCTGCTGTATCTCCGCCCAGCACGATTCCAACTCGCTGAGAAGGCGCGCGCCTTCGTTGCCGCGCTCGCCGTCCTCGAACCGCTGTTCGCTGTATCTGGCTTTCAGCTCCTCGTAGCGCGCTCTGAGCGCGTCGGGGCTGCTGTCTCTGCTCATTCCGAGCACATCGTAAGGGTCTCTCATAACGTCATTTACCTTTCTTTTCCGCTTTCATCGCTTTGCGGAACTCCTTCGCCTTCCGCTTGGGGATGTACACCCGCGGCGATCCGAGTTTACGCTCGGCGGAGAAAAGCTCCTCCGCCTTTTTCCTCATTCCTTCATATACGATATTGCGCACGAGATCGTTCGCCTGAGTGAACACGAGTGCGTTCGAGCTCTCTATCGCGCGGTTTATCGTGCTGCTTACCGCAAAGCGCAACGCGTCGCCGTGCTCCGCGAAATACTCGCGCCTGTCGCCCATATAACCGGGAGCGAAAGCGAGCACGGGATTGTAACGCTTCGCTTTATAGTCTTCGTCAAGATCGTCGAGCGCGTCCGCGAGATACACGAACTTGCCCACGTTATAACACAGTTTACGCATTGCCGCCGAATAACATTCGTCCCGCCCTCCGAGACACATCAAAGCGAACGTGTCGGCAAGCAAGGATGCGAAATGGTCGCAGGCGCGGTCGAGCGAGGTATCCCCCGCCGTCTCCGCTTCGCGCAATGCGGCGTAACGCCTTTCCATGACCGCGTCGATCTCCGGAAGAGCCGCTTTCGCCTTTTCGTAAGGCTTTTTCAGCAGCCTCATCGCGAGCGACGTCTTTTTGCCCGAGTCGATAATATCGTCCTTCGCCTTATGCGCGCAGAGCAGGATATTAAGATCCGCCATGCGCTCGGTAAAGGCGCACACCTTGACGTAAGGCTTCTTTCTCGGGTCGCCTATACAGCGGCACATACCGAATTCGAGCTTCGGCTCTTCGGCTTCGAGCGCGAGGAGCGCGAACATCGTGATGTCGTAATTTACCGTAAAACGCGGCAGGTTGCCGTAGCGCGCCTTTGTCGCCATACATATCCCGCAATACAGCGAGCGGTACAGCGTGTAATCGCGCACGGAGAGCTTTTCGCAGTCCGGCAATACGTAACCGAACATTAAAGCTGTACGAAGCCCACCTTGCGGTAGACTTTGGAAAGGGTCCTGCGCGCGAGGTACGCGGCCTTTTCCGCGCCGCTCTTCATTATACGCTCCAGCTCGCCCTTATCCGAGATGTACCTCGCGTACTTCTCGCGGATGGGGCGGAGATGCTCGACGGTGGCTTCGCCCACCGCGCGTTTGAAGGACTCGTAGCTCGCTCCCGCGAACTCCTTTTCGCCTTCGGCGACGGTCTTCCCCGTCATCACCGACCAGATGTTCAGAAGGTTGGTTATGCCCGGCTTGTCCGCCGACGCTTTTACCTCGCTGCCCGAATCGGTGACCGCGCGCGCGAACTTGCGCATGATGTCCTCGGGTTTGTCGAGCAAGAATATCACTCCGCCGGCATTGGAATCCGTCTTGCCCATTTTCGCCGTCGGGTCGGTAAGGCTGTATATCTTGGACGTGCGCTTGTTGCCGTAATAGCCCTCGGGCACGGTGAACGTGGGGCTGTAACGGTTATTGAAGCGCTCGGCTATCGTGCGGGCGAGCTCGAGATGCTGCTGCTGATCCTTGCCTATGGGCACGAGATCGGCGTTATAAAGCAGTATATCGCTCGCCATGAGCACGGGATAGTCGAACAGACCGACGTTTATGCCCGCCTTGCCCGCCTTTTTGCTCTTGTCCTTGAACTGCGTCATGCGGCTCGCTTCGCCCATCATGGTGTTGCAGTTGAGTACCCACGTGAGCTCCGCATGCGCGGGCACATGGCTCTGCACGAAAAGCACGCTGCGCTCGGGATCCAGCCCTATCGCAAGGAAAATCGCCATGAAGTCGTAACTCCTGCGGCGCAGCTCGGCGGGCACGGTATCCACGGTGAGCGAATGCATGTCCGCCACCGTATATATGCAATCGAACTCCTCCTGCATCGCGACCATATTGCGCAGCGCGCCTATATAGTTGCCGAGCTGAAGGTCGCCCGTCGGCTTGAGCGCTGAGTATACGATCTTTCTTCTCTCTTCGCTCATGCCTTTTCTCCGAGTTTTTTCGCGAAGTCTTCCACCGCGGCGGGAACGTCCGACGGGTCGATGACATCGCGGAAACGCTCTTCCATGCCGAACAGCGCGTATACGCTTTCGGGTACCGGGAACGCGGTGACGTCTTCCATTTTGCGTAACGCCTTGACGTCGTCTTCCGGCACGTCCTCGCCGAGAGCGGCGAGCACCGCGGACGCGAACTTCACGGGAGACGCCGTGCTGAGCACCACGACGGGCGCGTCGTCCGCATTGCCGTCGGTGTACTGCGCGCACACGTCGAACGCCACGGCGGTATGAGGATCGGCAAGGTAGCCGTACTCGTCGTACACTTCCGCGAGCGTTTCGGCATAATCGCTCTGCAGGGCGAAACCGCCCCAGAACTTCTTCCTTATCTCCGCAAGACGCTCGCCGCCGATGTCATAACTGCCCTTTTCGCGCAGCTCTTTCATCCACTCGGATACGAGCGCTCCGTCGCGCCCCGCGAACTCGAAGAGCAGTCTTTCGAGGTTGCTGGAAACGAGGATATCCATGGAAGGCGAAGTCGTCTTTATGAACTCGCGGTCGAGCGAATACACGCCCGTAGCGAGGAAGTCGGAAAGCACGTTGTTGTCGTTGGACGCGCATATCAGCGTTCCCACGGGCAATCCCATACGGTAAGCGTAATATCCCGCGAGGATGTTGCCGAAGTTGCCCGTCGGCACGCAGAAGTCCACCTTGTCCCCCGCCTTTATCTGCCCTGCGGCGAGAAGGTCGGCATACGCCGAGAAGTAATACGCTACCTGAGGAGCGAGACGGCCGAGGTTGATGGAGTTCGCTCCCGTCATCTTGCAGTTCAGCGCCGCGAGATCGGCGGTGAGTTTTTTATCGCCGAAAGCGCGCTTGACAGCCGTCTGCGCGTCGTCGAAATTGCCGCGCACCGCGACCACGTTCACGTTGCCGCCGAGCGTGGTGACCATCTGCTTGCGCTGGGTATGACTCACGCCGCCGTCGGGATAGAACACGACGACGCCCGTGCCGGGAACGTCCGAAAATCCTTCGAGCGCCGCCTTGCCGGTATCGCCGCTCGTGGCGACGGGTATAAGGCAGGTCTCCTTCTGCCCCGCTTTTTCTTTGAGCGCGGTCATGAGGAGCGGCAGCACGGAAAGCGCCATATCCTTGAAGGCGTGCGTCCTGCCGTGCCAGAGCTCGAGAACGTAAAGCCCCGCGTCCAGCTTTACGAGCGGCGCGGGATCGCCGTCGAACGTAGAGTACGCGCGGCGGGTCACGGAGAGCAGTTCGTCATAAGTGAGTTCGTCGAAAAACAGGCTCATGATATACGCGCTGCGCTCGGGATAATCGAGGGTGGTCATCGCCTCGATGTCTTTCATGGGAACGGGCGGAAAACTCTCGGGGACGTACAGTCCGCCGTCCGGCGCGAGACCGGTGAGTACCGCCGCGCTGCCGCTTACCGCGGCAGCGGGGTTTCTTGTAGAGATGTACTTCATGTAAAAATTCCGTTTAAGAGTATTTTTTGAGGAATTTGGGGAGCTTGTCGCATGTCAGCGAGACGCAGAAATGCACCCCCGCGCGATCGGATATATCGTCTATCCGAATGAAAAGCTCTTCGAGTTCGTCCGCGCTTTTTTTGAGCATACGGGCGATGCCGTCGATGAATATCTCCGTCACATCCGAGTTGGAGGCTATCACGCCTTTGACGAATCCCACGAGAGCATCCTCGCTTATGCTGCCGTTCTCGGGCAGGTACTCCGCTGCGTTGACGTAACGTATCGCCGCGGGGATAGCCGAGGTGTACTCGTTCGAGTCCGTTATGTAGACGATGTTGCCCTTGCTCACGTCCAGCGCCTCGTTAGCGCGCCTGACGATCTCTTTGGTCTTTCCGCTGCCTTTCGGTCCGTAGATGAGTCCGATCATACTTTTTCCTCCCTTGATCTTGTTTTTCGAGCGTCCGCGCGCGGCTCAGCGCGCGGAAGTTGTACGTTACTTACATATCATAACGCCTTTTGTTAAAAAGAGCTTAACGCGGGCATTAGAATATCATTAGAAAATCATTCGAGCGAAGAAGTGAACTCCGCGATACGCTTAAGCCCCTTTCTTATGTCGTCCTCGCTGCACGCGTAGGAAAGACGCACATAGTCCGGAGCGCCGAACGCCGCGCCGTCCACGACGGCTACGAGCGACTTTTCGAGCAGTTTGGCGCAGAAGTCGGCGGAGTTCTTTATCGCCTCGCCGTCGCACTTCTTGCCGAAGGTACGGGAGATATCCGCCATTATGTAGAACGCGCCCATGGGCTCGGGTGCGGAGAGCAGCGGAGCTTCCTTCATAAGGGATACTATGAGCTTCCTGCGCTCGTCGAACACTTTGACCATGTTTTCGAGGAACTCCTCGCCGCGCTCGTCGGTGAGCGCCACGTAAGACGCGTACTGCGCGATGGAATTGGTGTTGGACGTCGTGTGGCTCTGTATGCTGCTCATGGCTTTCGCCACGTTGAGCGGCGCAGCCGAATAACCCACTCGCCAACCGGTCATCGAATACGTCTTGCTCATGCCCGAGCAGATGACCGTGAGGTCCTTCATATTGCCGAAGGACGCTATGGAACGGAAAGTCACGCCGTAAACGAGCTTTTCGTATATCTCGTCGCTTATGACGTACAGCCCGTGCTTTTCCGCCACTTCGGCTATTTTTGCCGTTTCTTCGGGAGTATATACCGCGCCCGTGGGATTGGACGGGTTGGTGAATATCAGCGCTTTCGTTTTGGGCGTTATCGCCTTTTCGAGCTGCTCCGCCGTCATTTTGAACCCGCTCGCGCCCGTCGTTTCGAGAACGACGACTTTACCGCCCGACATCTTGATGAGTTCGGGGTACGTCAGCCAGTAGGGCGCGGGAAGAATGACTTCGTCGCCGGGGTTTATCAGCGCTTCGCAGGCGTTCCTGAGAGTCTGCTTGCCGCCCGTGGATACCACTATCTGTTCGGGGGCGTACTCCACTCCCGTATCGCGCGTGAGCTTGTCCGCTATGGCGCGGCGCAGCTCGAGCGTACCGGGAACGGGGGTGTACTTCGTCATGCCTTTATCCAGCGCGTACTTCGCCGCTTCGATTATATAATCGGGGGTATTGAAATCGGGTTCGCCCGCGCCGAAGGACACTATGTCCAGCCCCTGCGCCTTCATGGCTTTCGCCTTCGCCGTTATCGCCAGAGTGAGGGACGGTGAAATGTTTTTTGCTCTCTCGGAAATCTCCATTTGCATATCTGCTCCTTAAGCTTTATCTGTATTCCTTATTTCACATTTCTCCCTTACCCGACATGATACCATATAACGGCGAAAAACGCAAGCGTTTACCCGCCATGAGCGCATACGGAACGTATTTATCGGCGGATATCCGCGTATCGCCGCTCCGCGATTGCCGCCCGTATGACGGAAAATGCCGCGCGCCCTGCGGCGCGCGGCATGACGACTCAAATGGGAATGAGTCTGAGAATGGATCCGCTGAGGATCATGAGTACGAGGTCGATGACCCAAACGATCCAGAAACCGGTCAGCAGTCTTACGATGCCCGCAACGATCTTGCCTTCCGAGAATCTCGTGATCGCGCCGCACAGCCACGCCGTGATCGGTATGATCGCAAGAATGATGCTTACGAGACGTCCGAGACCGAAATAATCTCCCTTACGTGCCATTTGCAATTCTCCTCCTTGTTTTGATGCGTAAGCCAAAAGCACATTTTCACTTACCTTTTACATTATAACATATAATTTTCACAAAGTAAATACGTATCGGCAAAATTTCCGAAAATTTTTTCGCAAGGCATACCCGGTGCTCTTTCGTTGACATGGCGCCGTGAATATGTTATGCTCGTCGGGTAAGATATATTATACGGGAAACGACGAAATTATGATCGAACTACTCAAATACCTCAAAGGCTACCGCGCGGCGGCGATAGCCGCGCCGCTGTTCAAGATAATCGAGGCGGTGATAGAGCTGATCGTCCCGCTCATCGTGGCGTACATGATAGACACCGCGATCGCGGGCGGCGACGTGCCGCTCATCATCGGGCTGGGTTGTCTGATGGCGGGGCTGAGCTGTTTAGGACTGGGATTCTCCCTCTCATGCCAATATCTCGCGTCCAAAGCCGCGGTGGGCATGGGGTGCAACATCCGCAAGGCGCTGTACGCGCACCTGCATAAGATGTCTCTCGGCGACGCCGACCGCATGGGTACGGGCGCGCTGGTCAACCGCCTGTCCACCGACGTGGCTCAGGCTCAGCAGGGTTTCGCGATGTTTTTGCGGCTCATGCTGCGCGCTCCAGTCATTGCCGCGGGCGGCGCGATAATGAGCATAATAGTCGCGCCCTCGCTGTGGTACATCGGCGTGAGCGCGGGCGTGCTGGCGTTCGCGGTGCTGCTCGTCGTGATGAGAGCGGGCGTGTCCCGCTTTTCGGCGATGCAGAAAAAACTGGACGACATATCCCGCCTGACCAACGAGACGGTGCGCGGAGAGCGCGTGATACGCGCGTTCGCGGGCGAGGAGCGCGGCAAGCGGGCGTTCTCGTCCGCTCTCGACGGGCACTGCCGCGCCGCGGTGGCGGCGAGCGCGCTCTCCTGCCTGCTCACTCCCGCGGCGACGGTCATCATAAACGCCGCCGTCGTGGTACTGCTGTGGCTGGGCGGCGGCATGGTGAACGACGGAGCGCTCAGCTCGGGCGATCTCGTGGCGCTCGTCAATTATCTCAATCAGATACTTCTCGCGCTCATAACGACGGCTACGCTCATGGTGCTCATATCCAAAGCGATATCCTCGGCGGCGCGCATAAACGCGGTATTCGCTCTGCACGAGGATCCCGAAGGCGAGGGCGCGATCCCCGATCCCGAAGCTCCGCTCGTGGAGATGAAGAACGCGTCCTTCTCGTTCGGCGGCGAAGAGAATGCGGTGGGCGGACTGAACATCACGCTGCACCGCGGCGAAACACTGGGCGTCATCGGCACGACGGGTTCGGGCAAATCCACGCTTGCCGGGCTGCTCGTCCGCTTTTACCGCGCGACCGAAGGCGAGGTGCGTATCGCGGGCAACGACATACGCGATTATACCGACGAGCAGCTGCGCTCGCTCGTTACGCTCGCGCCGCAGAAACCGCTGCTGTTCTCGGGAACGGTGCGAGGCAATCTCGAAATGAGCGGCGTCTCCGACGACGACAAGATGACCGAGGCACTCATGACCTCGCGCGCATGGGGCTTCCTCGAAGAGAAAGCGGGGCTGGACAGCGAGGTCACGCAGAAAGGCAATAACTATTCGGGCGGCGAGAAACAGCGCATTTCCCTTGCCCGCGCTTTGCTGCGCTCCGCGCCCGTGCTCGTTCTCGACGACGCGGCGAGCGCTCTCGATTACGTCACCGAGGCGGAAGTGATGAGCAGCGTGCGCAAGATGTGCCGCGACAAAGCCGTGATAAACATCTCGCAGCGCATAGGCACTATACGGCGCTCGGATAAAGTGCTCGTGCTCGACGGCGGCCGCGTGATGGGATACGGCACGCACGAAGAGCTGCTGCGCACATGCGAGCTTTACCGCATGCTGGGCGCGCGCCCGCACTCGCACGCCGCGGCGGAAGGAGGCAACGCATGAAAAGCCCTAAACGCGAAAAATTTTCGGTGATACTCCGTCTGCTCCGCCTCGCGCTGCGGCACAAGAGATGCTTTTTCCCCGGGATGCTGCTCGTTATAGCGGGCACGGCGCTTTCCCTGCTCGCCCCCGTGCTCACGGGCATGGCGATAGACTACGCCGTCCTCGGCGCGACGAACTTCGACATGATAGCGCGCTACTGCGTGATCATAGCGGCGTGCGTGGCGGCGAGCGGCATATCCGTATGGACAGGCAATATCCTGCTCAGCCGACTGTCCTTCCTCACGGTGCGCGACGTGCGCCGCGAGCTGTACGCCAAGCTGCTTTCTCTGCCGCTTTCCGAGATAGAGCGGCACAGCCGCGGGGATCTCATGACGCGCATGACGACGTTCGGCGAAAACCTTTCCGACGGGCTCTACCAGGGCATAATGCAGCTTTCGGCGGGGCTGGTCACTCTTCTCGTGACCATCGTGTGCATGTATGTAATGAACTGGGCGGTGGCGACCATCGTAGTGCTGCTCACTCCCGTGAGTGCGTTCGTATCCGCAGCCATAGCCAAGCGCAACCGCGTGACGTTCTCCCGCCAGAGCAAGAACATGGAGCGCATGAGCGGGCTTGCCGAAGAGCACCTGTCCGGCACGCGCATACTCCGTGCTTACGGCAGGACCGCTGACAGCGAGGCGCTGTTCGCCGACATCAATCGCGATCTGTTCGCGAGCGGGCTTAGTTCGCAGTTCGCGGGAGCGCTCGTCAATCCCGTGAGCCGCATAGTCAACAACGTCATTTACGCGATAGTCGCCGTGGTCGGCGGGCTGTTCATCGTGGGCAGCGGCGACGGCGGCTGGGCGACGGGCATGAGCGCGTCCCTCACGCTCGGCGGGCTGTCGGCGTTCCTCGCATACGCCAACCAGTTCGCAAAGCCGTTCAACGACGTGACGAGCGTGACCGCGGAGCTGCAGACCGCCGCTTCCGCCGCACGCCGCATATTCGAGCTGACCGACCGCGAGAACGAGGACAAGGGCGGTTCATCCCCCATCGCGCACCCGGTGAGCGGTATCGCGTTCGAGGACGTATCGTTCTCCTACTCCGACAAGCCGTTCATGGAGCACATAACGTTCGCCGCGAAACAGGGGCAGAAGATCGCGCTCGTGGGCACCACGGGCAGCGGCAAGACTACGATAATAAACCTCGTGATGCGTTTTTACGACATCACGGGCGGGCGGCTGATGTTCGACGGCGAGGACATAAACAGGTTCTCGCGCGAGGACGTGCGGCGCTCTTTCGGCATGGTATTGCAGGACACATGGCTGTTCTCGGGCACGGTGCGCGAGAACATCGCTTACGGCAAGCCCGACGCGACCGACGAAGAAGTGCGCCGCGCAGCCGACGCCGCGCATCTGGATAAATTCATAAGCACGCTCGAGCACGGTTACGATACCGTGATATCCGGCGACGGCGAAGAGCTCAGCGAAGGTCAGAAACAGCTTATAGCCATTGCCCGCGTGTTCCTCACTTCGCCCGAGATGCTCATACTCGACGAGGCTACCGCCTCCGTCGACACGATGACGGAACGCGAAGTGCAGGCGGCGTTCGCCGAGCTCATGCGCGGCAAGACGTCCTTTATCGTCGCACACCGCCTCTCCACCATACGCGACAGCGATCTCATAGTCGTGATGGACGACGGGCATATAATAGAATCGGGCACGCATGACTCGCTCGTCGCCGCGGGCGGCTTCTACACCCGCATGCTCCGCGCCGCGGAGTAGTCGGTTCTGCGGGGGAGAGGAAGACCCTCTTCAGACAAAGAGGGTCTTCCTCTCCCCCGCGCCCCCTCACCTTTCCGAGAAACTTAAACCAAAATATATCATTAACTGAAATATATCATTGGTAAACATATCGTTGGTTACCGGTCAGGTCCCGACAGAACGCCGCGGATGAGCGCACTTTCGATTGTTTCGCTTGCGTGTCACGCTCGCCGCAGGAGCCGAGCCCCTCGCATTTCCGGGAAACTTAGACTAAATAATCCTTCGGGTGTCATATCCTTATTTACAAAACATATCGTTTCTTTCTTGCGCGAGTAAATATCCGAACAGCCGTGCGGCTCTTATGCCGCACGGCTGTTTTATGTGTATGAACATTATCTCGGAAAACGGTTTATTCCCACTCTATGGTGCCGCAGGGCTTTGGAGTGAGGTCGTAAAGCACGCGGTTCACGCCCTTCACTTCTTTGGTTATGCGGTCGGTGATGTGGTTAAGGAGAGCGTAGGGCACTTCCTCTATCGTCGCGGTCATTGCGTCGGTGGTGTTCACCGCACGGATGATTACGGGATATTCGAAGGTGCGGGCGCCGTTCTTCACGCCTACCGAACGGAAATCGGGTACGACGGTAAAGTACTGCCACACCTTGCCCTCGAGACCGTTCTTCGCGAACTCCTCGCGGAGGATGGCGTCCGACTCGCGCACCGCTTCCAGACGGTCGCGGGTGATCGCGCCCAGGCAGCGCACGCCCAGCCCCGGACCGGGGAACGGCTGGCGGTATACCATGGACGCGGGCAGACCGAGCGCCGTGCCCACTACGCGCACTTCGTCTTTATACAAAAACTTGAGCGGCTCGACGAGCTCGAAATCCAGATCCTCGGGCAAGCCTCCCACGTTGTGGTGAGCCTTGACCTTGTCGCTCTCTATGATGTCGGGATATATCGTGCCCTGCGCGAGGAACTTTATGCCCGAGAGCTTTCTCGCCTCTTCCTCGAACACGCGGATGAACTCCGCGCCGATGATCTTACGCTTTTTCTCGGGATCGCTCACGCCCTCGAGCTTGCCGAGGAAACGCTCGCTCGCGTCCACGTAAACGAGGTTGGCGTCCATCTGTTTGCCGAACACCTCGACGACCTGCTCGGGCTCGCCCTTGCGCAGCAGTCCGTGATTGACGTGCACGCATACGAGCTGCTTGCCCACAGCCTTTATGAGCAGCGCCGCGACGACGGACGAATCCACGCCGCCCGAGAGCGCGAGAAGGACCTTCTTATCCCCCACCTGTTTCCTTACCGCCTCGACCTGCTCGGCGATGAATGCTTCCGCAAGAGCGTCGGTCGTTATCCTCTCCATGCTCTCCGGACGTTTTTCGACTTCCATTGTATTTCCTCCGTGTGTTTATTGGGTGTATCCCCGACAAAGCAACAGCTTTTACTTGTACAGTTTAACAGATTTCAAGCGATTTGGCAATGGATTTCGGATTTATATTTCATAAAATCGCATATCCGCACAAAAAACCGTTGATATTCTGTCCGCTATATGATATAATATTTTTCGTACACAAATATAATAATTTGTGCACGAAAAATCGGTGACACAAATGGATAAGACAGCAATAATAAAAAGAATCATAGAAAGCAGTAACGGCATTGCTAAGACATCCGATCTTATCGCAGCCGGACTTTCCGCCGCCGATATTTCCGAAATATGCGGAAGCGGTTATATCGAACGTATCAGACACGGCTATTATCGGCTTTCGGGGCAGGATATCAAAGAAGAGCAGCTGCTTGCTTCCCTTCTTCCCGAAAGTGTGGTTTGTGTAGAATCGGCGCTATTTTACTACGGATACAGCGATTTTGTCCCCAGGCGATGGTCGATCGCCGTTCCCCGCACATTTTCGCGGACAAAGCTGAAAACCGACGCACTTGCTATAAAAACATATTTTATACAGCCTGCAATATTCGGGCTCGGAAAAACGATCGGGGATTTCAACGGTGTCCGGCTTGCCGTCTATGATCGCGAACGTACCGTTTGCGACTGTTTCAAATACCGTACAAAACTTGACAGCGAAACGTTCAATAAAGCGCTCAACGCTTATGCCACAGACAGGAATAAAAACCTGAGCAATCTTTCTGCGTATGCCGAAAAAATGAGGATATATAAAAAGATCACCGATATAATGGAGATACTGCTCAATAACTGATATTGCCGCTTCCGTGCTTGCACGGCTTAAAAACAAGGCTGCCGAAAACGGCAGAAGTTATCAACTTTGCCTGCAACTGTTTTGTCAGGAAGAATTTCTTCGTCGCCTGGAAAAATCAAAATACGCGGAAAATCTCGTATTAAAAGGCGGGCTGTTCCTATATTCCATTACCGGATTCGACAGTCGGGTAACGACGGACACAGACTTTTTACTTCAGCGGATACCGAACACGCCCGAACGCCTGAAAACGATATTGGAAGAGATCGCCGCAACCCCGTCCGGCAATGAGTTCGTGACATTTGAGGTCAAAAACGTTGCGCCTATTGCCGTCGCAAAAAAGTATTCCGGGATAGGCGCGTCCGTGACCGCACGCATAAAAAACACGAGAACGACGTTCGGTATAGACATCGGTGTAGGAGATATCATCGTGCCTGAACGGGAAAAACGCCGACTGCCCACGCAGCTGCCGGATTTTGCGTCCCCTTCCGTGTATACATACTCTGTCGAATCTACCGTAGCCGAAAAACTCGACGCCGTTCTGTATTTGATGGAATTTTCCGGCAGGATGAAAGATTATTACGATATTTATTATATTGCAAACAAATTCGATCTTGACGGAAGAACGCTCACGGAAGCTCTTGAAAAAACGTTTGCAAGCCGCGAACGTGATTTCTCTTCCGAGCGGTTCGAACAAATTATGGGTTTCGGCGATAATCCCGCCATGCAGAATAAATGGAATACATTTATCCGCAAAATAAATATAGGATCGGACGACTATCGCACCGTGCTCGACACGATAAGAAAATTTCTCAAACCGCCGTTTACTTCGGCGATAAGACACGAAGAGTTCGACAAAAAATGGTCCGCAAATAAAAACGAATGGATAGTCCCGGATGCATGACCCGTCAAATAACGTAATGATATCCCGGGCATTGACAAAAACCCCGGCATTTTGCAAATACGCAATGATGCCGGAGTTTTTATGAAGTATATCCGTTTTACTCCCACTCTATCGTTGAAGGGGGTTTGGACGTTATGTCGTAAGCTATGCGGTTGATGCCTTTGACTTCGTTGACTATGCGCGAAGATATCACTTCGAGCACGTCGTAAGGGATGCGAGCCCAGTCGGCGGTCATGCCGTCCACGCTGGTCACGGCGCGCAGACCGCACACGCGGTCGTATGTGCGCTCGTCGCCCATAACGCCCACCGTCTGCACGTTTGTGAGCACCGCGAAGTACTGCCATATCTCCTTATCCAGCCCTGCGCGCGCGATCTCCTCGCGGAAGATATAGTCTGCGTCCTGAAGTATCTTCACCTTTTCCGCCGTCACCTCGCCGATGATACGTATGCCGAGCCCGGGTCCCGGGAACGGCTGGCGCATGACTATGGACGCGGGCAGACCTATCTCGAACCCGCAGGCGCGCACCTCGTCTTTGAACAGATCGCGCAGCGGTTCCACTATTTCTTTGAAATCCACGACGTCGGGCAGACCGCCCACGTTGTGGTGGCTCTTTATCTTGGCGCTCGCGCCGAGACCGCTCTCGATGACGTCGGGATATATCGTGCCCTGCACGAGGTAGTCCACCGCGCCTATCTTCTTCGCTTCCTCTTCGAACACCTTGATGAATTCGGCGCCGATGATCTTGCGCTTCTTCTCGGGCTCCGTTACGCCTTTGAGCGCCGCGAGGAAACGCTTACTCGCGTCCACGGCGATGAGATCCATGCCCTGACCGTCGCGGAACACGCGCACGATCTCCTCCGTCTCGTTCTTGCGCATAAGACCGTGATCGACGTATACGCACACGAGATTTGGACAGGCTTTATGCACGAGCGTTGCCGCCACCGCGCTGTCCACGCCGCCCGAGAGCGCACAGAGCACCTTTTTGTCCCCTATCTTTTCGCGCAGCGCGGCTATCGTCTCCGCGGCGAAATTGCCCATCGTCCAGTCGCCTTTCGCGCCGCATACGTTGTAGAGGAAGTTGTGAAGTATCTTGCCGCCTTCCTCGGTATGCACGACTTCGGGGTGGAACTGCACGCCGTACAGTTTTTTGTCCTCGCACGCCATCGCGGCTACCGGGCAGGTAGGCGTGACGGCTATCGAATGAAAGCCCTCGGGGAGTTTTTCTATATAGCTCGTATGGCTCATCCAGCACATCGAAGTGGGGCTCACGCCCTCGAAGAGCTTGCTTTCGAGCACGCTCATCGTGCGCCTGCCGTACTCGCGCGGACCTTCGGACACCACTCCGCCGAACGTGTGCGCCATGAGCTGGCAGCCGTAGCATATGCCGAGAACGGGCACGCCCGCTTCGAGCAACGCTCTTTCCACACATGGGGCGTCCTTATCCGTTACCGTGCTCGGTCCGCCCGTGAAGATGATACCTATCGGCGACTTTTCGAGGATCTTCGCCGTCGGCGTGGTAAAGGGCAGCAGTTCGCAATAAACGCCCTGCTCGCGCACCCTGCGCGCTATGAGCTGGTTATACTGTCCTCCGAAATCGAGGACGATGACCGTCTGACGATCGTTCATATATCAATCTCCGCAAAAAATGTGTTTTGTCGTTTCGTAAAGTCCTATCGCGACCGCCTGAGGCAGGTTGAGCGAATCTATATCGCGGCTGTGCCGTATGATTACGGGCGTGCCTTCGTACGCAAGTTCGGGCGGCAGGCCCGACCCTTCGTTGCCGAACACCAGCGCGTGCGGCTCGGGAACGGTCACGGATGAAAGCGTTACGCTGCGTTCGTCCAGCATGAAAAGCAATTTGCTCTCGTTATGCTCGGCGGCATATGCAGACCAGTCGGGATATAGACATATATCCAGCGCGAACACCGCGCCCATCGAAGCTCTCACGGTCTTGGGGTCGTACACGTCCGCGCTGCCCTCGCCCACCACGGCGAGCCGCTTTATACCGAAGCCCAGCATCGTGCGCATGATCGTGCCGAGGTTGCCCGCGTCGGACGGGTGCACGAGCGCGACGTGGTCGCACGCCCCGAAGTGCGCGAACCGCTTGCGGAACACTCCGAGCATATATACGTTGCCCTTTTTCGCGACGCGGGCGACGGACTTGTCGTCCACGCGCACTTTGTCCCGCACGGGAGCGAGGATGCTCTCTATCTCCTCCGTCATGCGCAGATCGGAGCGCAGTATGACGCTCTCTATATCCTCCGGGCGGCGTTTGATGAGTTCCACCGTCGGGAACGCGCCCAGGCTGTAAGAGATATCGCCCGCTTTGTCGTAGCTTCTGAGCATACTAAGATTATACGCCGAAAGCGCGTATAAGTCAATAAAGAAATACGGGCGGACTTAAATTTTTCCGCCCTTGTTTCGCGCATAATGGAATATGTACTGCTGCGCAAGCCCCGCGAGCCCGCCGTAACGCGCGAGATAATGATCGTGCACCTTGGTCGGCGTATCCAGCTCCTCCGTTTCCAGCGCCTGCTTCATCCATGTATCCACGGGAAAGGAATCCCGCCGTCCCATACCGAAAAGCACTATACAGTCCGCGACTTTGGGTCCCACGCCTTTTACCGAGAGCAGCTTTTTTCTCGCCTCGGGCGTAGGCAGCGAGAGGACGTCCGCTATGAACTCGTCCGTCACCGTCCGCACCGCCGAATACAGATAGTCGTCGCGGTAACCCGCACCGAGAGCAGCGTAATCCTCCCGAGAAAGAGGCAGCAGCTCCTCGCGCGTCGGAAACGCGCGGCTGCCGTCCGCGAGCGGTCTGCCCGCCTTCGCGCAAAGCCGCTCTATGATACCCTTTATCCGCGGGATATTGTTGTTCGCCGAAATGATGAAGGATATTATCATCTCGAACGCGTTCTGCCGCAGCAGGCGTATGCCCTTGCCCGCCTCGCTCGCCGCGGTAAGCTCGGGGAACGCGTGCAGCTTCGCGTAATAGCCGGGGTAATCCTCGTCCAGTGCGAAATACGAATGAAAATACTCGGGATCGTCCGTCGCTATGCGCACGTCACCGCCCGCCTGCTCCACGCGGCAGACCTTGTCCGCCGAATGCACGACGAACCCGCCGCCGTCCTGCACGAAACGGAAGGTCTGCCCGCATTCGAGCGTATCCTTTATATCGAAGAACTCCGCTCCGCTCACCGCTATGCCTCCGCTGTCTTTCGTAACTTTCATAAGGGTATTATAGCACGGCAAGCCGCGTAAAGCAAATATATTTTCGGGCGACTTGCGCCCCGTTGCGAGATCCGTTTCCGTAAAGACTCAACTTTATTCATGGATATCAAGAACGTTTAACATTTTTTTGAATGTGTCTTGCCCGTCAAGACAAGTGTCTCTGAGCCAGCCTTTTTCTTGCTTCCAATTTGCAAGCCCGCGATAATAGAAAGACTTTTTTGAGTCTTCTATAATAAAAGGAATTATATTGGACCTAAGACACTCTTTCAAAGCGATCAATCTGCCGACTCTGCCGTTTCCGTCTTGAAACGGGTGAATATATTCAAAGTCGGCATGAAGTTCGATAATATCGTCGATAGATATATTGCTTTTAGAATTGAAATTCGTAACGAGTTTATCCATAGCTTTATGAACTTCGCTCGGTTTGCAAGTTTCTTTTCCTCCGACGGTATTTGCGCGTCTTTTATAATCCCCGACGGCAAACCAATCAAGAGAGGAATCTTTAGTCCCTTGTTTCAATAGCAAATGAAGATGCTTGATAATATCTTCGCTCAAAGGCTCTAACGCCCTATCAATTACGTAATCGATTGCGCGAAAGTGATTGCTTGTTTCGATAATATCGTCAACAGGAATACCGTCGCCGACATCGATCGTTCTTGTTTCAAAAATCAACCTTGTTTGATCTTCCGTAAGTTTAGAACCTTCGATGTGATTGGAGTTATAGGTCATTCTGACCTGCAATTCATGATAAAGCCCGCCTGAAATTTTAGCTTCTTTTTCTTCGCGCAGAATTTGTAAAATGTGATTATCGCAAACCTCTCTGAACAAATCGTCAGGACTGCAATGCAAAAAATCCGCTATCTTGACAAGAACATTATTCGAGATTTTCTCCCTTTTTGAAATTTTAGCGATAGTTCTGGATGATATGCCGAGTTTAGCAGTCAAATCGGACTTAGTTAAACCGATTTCATTGAGTTTATTTTCTAACGGCTTATAAGAATACATATCTGCCTCCCGTTTTCTTTACTTATTATACCACAATAAAAGCAAAAAGTAAAGATATGAAAGGCAAAAAGTAAAGATTGGGTATTTTATTGTTTTCTATTGATTTATGTAATTTCTTTACAACAGCTTCCCCAGCTTGTTCATCATGTCCGCTTTGTGTTCCATAAGGGAATGGGCGTAGCGGTGGAGCGTGACGGTCGGGTCCTTGTGACCGAGGATCTCGGAGAGCGTTTTTACGTCCATGCCGCATTCGATGGCGCGGGTGGCGAACGTGTGCCGCAGGGAGTGAAAGCCCTTGTGCGGTATTTTTAATTTTTTGAGGAGCAATTCAAAACTTCGTTGGTAAGAGCGGACGGATACCGGCTTTCCGTTTGCAGACACCACGAAGGGAGATACGCTCTTTTTCTTTATGCTTTTAAGGAGCGGCAGCAGCTGTTTGGGCAGCGGGATCACGCGACGGGATGTCGCCGTTTTCGGCTCGTCGATGATAAGCCCGTTCTTCCCGTCATGGCAAGATTTGGACACATTCAAAATGCCTTTTGAAAAGTCAATATCGCTCCATTGCAATGCGATAAGTTCCCCGATGCGCAGACCGCTGTAAAGGCAAAGCAAAACGCCGTATAACTTGTCCTTTTTCCCCGCCAGGACAGCTTGCTCTATCTGCTTTTGCTCGGCGAGCGTAAAGCACTCCACCGGCTTTTCTTTGAGCTTGGGGCGTTTGAGTTTATCCGCCGTGTATTCTTTCGTCAGCCCCAAAAGGTGCGCCGCTTTCAGCGAGCTTTGGATGACGGAGATCACGGCATTGACGCTGTTGGCGGACAATCCCTTGCCCGTTTTTTTATTACCGCTTTGCAAAAGCTCCGTTACCAGCTCTTGCAGGACGAGCGGCGACAGATCGTCCAGCTCTATGCCGCCTATCTTATCGTTGATATGCTGCTCGACGATGAATTTGTACCGCTCGTAAGTCCGCACTTTGACGGACGGTCTTATATAATGCGTCATCCACTCGTCCGACCATTCGCCGTATGTTATGTTCCGTTGTTCTTTCATCGGTGCCCCCTTATGAATTTATAGACTGTATTTTACTATTTTCGAGCAAAAAAGAAAATCGCCGGGGCGTTGCCCGACGATCGTCGCATATCCTGTTCCGTTTCATCCGTCCGCATAAGATCGTTCGACGGTATTGCCGCCGCGTGTCGTTAAAGGCATACCGTTAAACGACAAAACGGCGAAGCGTCCGCAAGACGCATCGCCGTTCAATAGACTTATCTTTTTCACGCGTTATAAACGCTTACCTTTTTACGGGTCTTGTCGTAGCGCTCGAACTTCACCACTCCGTCGATCTTGGAGTAAAGGGTGTCGTCGCTGCCGATGCCGACATTGGAGCCGGCGTGGAACTTCGTTCCTCTCTGACGAACGAGGATGCTGCCCGCGCAGACCTTCTCGCCCGCATATCTCTTGACGCCCAAACGCTGAGCGTTGCTGTCTCTGCCGTTCTTGGTGGATCCGCCGCCCTTCTTGTGAGCCATGAGGACGAGCGGCTTGAATGTAAATACCGTCATTTTATCTTACCTCTCTTTCTTGATGCGGATCACGCCAAAGCGGTGATCTTTACTTTCGTGAATGCCTGTCTGTGACCGTTCTTGACGCGCTCGTTCTTCTTCGCCTTGTACTTGAACACGACGATCTTTCTCGTCTTGCCCTGTTTGACGATCTCGCCCGTCACCTTGGTCTTTACGTCCGCGCCGCTCACGACGACATCTCCGTTTACCGTAAGCAGTGCGTCGAACTCCACTTTCGTGCCCGGCTCGCCTTCGATCTTCTCTACCTCGATGACGTCGCCCTCTTCGACCTTGAACTGCTTGCCGCCCGCAACTATAACTGCGTACATGTCTTTTGAGCCTCCTCTTTCACCTGATGTTTCCGCCGCGACCCGGGTTCGCCTTAAAACAAGGCGCATTGAAATACCCGTCACGAGCGGTTCGCATGTTATTATATTACAGCGGCGGAAGTTTGTCAAGGATTTTTAAGCAAGATACGGAACAACATCCGAAAAATCTCTTGACAAGCGTTCGGATTTGCGTTATACTTGTCGTAATTTAATCAAAGGCGATGCCTTACAGGAGCAGTAATCTTATTTCCCGCGCACAGAGAACGTCCGGTCGGTGTAAGGGCGATGGCGGAGGGTAAGACGAACTCACCATAAAGGATGCTAAGCTGCGCACCGAACGGAAAGTTTTTTCTCAAGTAGACTGCGACGCGATCTCCCGGCGTTACAAGGGAAGGGATATGTTTGTATCCTGTAAAGTGCCGTGCCGATAAGGCGCGGAATAAGAGTGGTACCGCGGATCCGTTCGTCTCTTAACATCATGTTAAGGGGCATTTTTATTGCCCCGAAGGAGAATGCAAGATGAAAAACGCAGACAAGTACGGCAAAGGTTATTTCATGCCGCCCGTCCCCTGCACCGACTGGGTGAACAAGGACTATATCAATAAGGCGCCTATATGGTGCAGCGTCGACCTGCGCGACGGCAACCAGGCGCTCGTCACGCCCATGAACCTGGAAGAGAAGCTGGAGTTCTTCAAGCTGCTCGTGCGCGTGGGTTTCAAAGAGATAGAGGTGGGCTTCCCCGCCGCTTCCGAGACGGAATTCACGTTCATGCACCGCCTCGTAGAGGATAAACTCATACCCGACGACGTCACCGTACAGGTGCTCACGCAGAGCCGCGAGCACATCATACGCCGCACGTTCGAGGCGCTCAAAGGCTGCGGACGCGCCATCGTGCATCTTTACAATTCCACGTCCGTCGCACAGCGCGAGCAGGTGTTCAGAAAGGACAAGGCGGAGATCGTAAAGATCGCCACCGACGGCGCGAAGCTCGTCAAAAAGCTCGCGGACGAGGACGGCGGCAACTACCGCTTCGAATACTCCCCCGAATCCTTCACGGGCACGGAACCCGAATTCGCCCTCGAAATATGCAACGAGGTCATCAAGGTGTTTGACCCCACGCCGGATAAGCCGCTCATCATCAATCTGCCGAGCACGGTGGAGATGGGGCTGCCGCACGTCTACGCCTGCCAGATAGAATACATGCACAAGAACCTCGTCAAGCGCGACTGCGTGCAGATATCCCTTCACCCGCACAACGACCGCGGCTGCGGCGTAGCGGAGTCCGAGCTCGGCGTGCTCGCGGGTGCGGACAGAGTGGAAGGCACGCTGTTCGGCAACGGCGAGCGCACGGGCAACGTGGATATCGTGACGCTGGCTCTCAACATGTATACGCACGGCGTGGATCCGGGACTGGACTTTTCCGACCTTCCCGCCATACGCGAGACTTACGAGCGGCTCACGAACATGACCGTCCCTCCCCGCCAGCCCTACGCGGGACAGCTGGTGTTCACCGCATTCTCGGGCAGCCATCAGGACGCGATAGCCAAGGGGCTGACCTTCCGCAAAGAAACGGGGCGCAAACGCTGGGATGTCCCCTATCTTCCCATCGACCCCGCGGACATCGGGCGCAATTACGACGGCGACGTCATACGCATAAACAGCCAGTCGGGCAAGGGCGGCATCGGCTATATGCTGGAAAACACCTTCGGCTACCATTTGCCAAAGAACATGCGCGAATCGGTGGGCTATGCGGTCAAAAACGCTTCCGATCACGCGCACAAAGAACTGCTCCCCGACGAAGTCATGAAGGTGTTCGCCGACGAGTTCATCAACGTCGAATCTCCTCTCTCCTTCGTCCGCTATGACGTAAAGAACGCGGGAGACGGCGTACAGGCGTGCGTTACGTTGCGCTCGGGCGGCAAGCTCATAGACTACATCGGCAACGGCAACGGCGCGCTGGACGCGATATCCAACGCGCTCAAGAGCAACTTAGGCGTGTCTTACGGCAACATGCAATACTCCGAACACGCGCTCGAAGAAGGCTCTCACTCGCGCGCCGCGGCATACGTCGGCATCGCGGACGCCGTGGGTCGCCGCGTATGGGCGGTAGGCGTGGACAACGACATCATGCGCGCCTCGATAAAAGCGCTCGTCGGCGCGATAAACAAACTCCTCTCCGGCGCCCACTCCTTCGGCGACGACTGAGATCTCAAAACATACTCGTCGGCGTTACCCGTCCGAAGGCAGCCGATCGAGGATATACGGAAGCAATCTTTCGTTATCTCCCGCGCCCGTTACGGCAATGGCTCCGTAAACGGGCGCGTTCTCTTTTATGTACGCCGCCGCCTCGGGCATACCGAGAGCAACGCTGTGTCCGCCTTTTTCGGTTATCCTTCGGGCGAGGTCCTCGCTGCACGCCCCCTCGTCCGTACCGCGTGCACGGAACACGGGCAGGATGACGCTGTCGCAGCGCGAAAGTACTTCCGCAAACCCGTCGAGGAACGCCCCCAGCCGTTCGTGCGTGTGCGGCTGGAACACCGCGAGCACCCGCTCGTACCCCATGTCGCGGTATGCGGAGAGCGAAGCGGCGAGCTCGGAGGGATGATGGGCGTAATCGGAATACACGGCGGCTCCGCGCACGCTGCCGACGAGCTGCAAACGCCTGTCGACGCCCGTAAAACGCTCCAGTCCTTCGGCTATCTCCTGCCAATGCGCGCCGAAAATGCGCGCCGCAGCCACGGCGAACGCCGCGTTCTCCGCGTTATGTCTCCCCGGCACGCCGAGGCGGAAACGTCTGACTCCCTCCGGCGTTTTGAGCGCTATATCGCTGCCCGTACCGCGCGGGACGCAGTCTATACAGGCATAGCTGCCCGTCCTGCCCACAGCCACGGCATGTGAGCGCGGCACGAACGCGCCCGTAAAAGCGTCGGGTATCACCGCGTCTTCCGAGCGCGCGACAAAAGCGGCGAACGCCCGCACTACGTCCGCCGACGACGAATAACAATCGGTATGATCGAGTTCGGCGTTGAGCACCACGGCTATATCGGGCGACATGTAAAGGAACCCGCGTCTGTACTCGCACGCCTCGGCGATCAGAATATCCCCGTTCGCCCTGCCTCTTTCACCGCGATACGTCCCGCCGAAAAACACCGCCGGATCGTACGCGCGCAATATCTCGCCCAGCATACACGCCGTCGTCGTCTTGCCGTGCGTCCCCGCCACCGCTATGCACTTCCCTATGACGGCAGCCGCCGCCGCGAGCGCCTCGGCACGGGATATCTGTTTTATCCCCGCCGCCTTTGCCGCCATGCGCTCGGGATCGCTCTCGGGCACAGCCGCCGAATACACGACGAGATCCGCCCCCTTCACCCTGCCGGGATCGGACGGACCGAGAAGGATATCCGACCCGCTCACCTCGTATCCCTTCCCGCGGTAATGATCCGCCATCCACTTCATCCCCGCCCCTTCGCAACCTATAAGATGCACACGCATACCGTTTTATATGACGGGATACGCGGATATGTGACCGAAAACAGCCGCGATGAAAGAACCCCATATATATAACGCGCGAACTACAAGAACATCGCCATATATACGGGCAGATGCAATATGCCGTTTTTCATTGCGAGATCTTTGGTATAGAGGATATATGCCTGCGAATATCTGCCTTTGAACTTAGCCATAAATTTATCCAGCGAAACATGCTGCCTATACTGCGATGATTTGACTTCTATAGGCGCTATCTTCTTGTTTTCGGAGATAAGAAAATCTATCTCCATATGATTTTCCCTGTGCGCCGCGTCGCTACGCGAATAAAAGTACAATTTCCTGCCGCGGCTGCGGAGCAACTGCGCGACGATGTTTTCCGTGAGCATGCCCTCATTGATGCTCATTTTATCGAAGAGCACGGCACGGTAAAGCTCGTTCTGCGCATAAGGCATATCCATGAACGCCAATGTAACGAGCAGTCCCGTATCGCCCATATAGCACTTGAACGTGCTCTCTTCCGCGCTCAAAGCGAGACCCGCAGAAGGATCCGTTACGTTGTAACAGTTATTGACTATCATTGCTTCGTTCAGCCAAAGGAACGCATCTTTGAACGTACGGAAGCGCGCAGCTTTTTTCAGCGCGGACACTTTGAATTTTTTTTCCTTTTTGGAAAGCTGCGCCGGGATATTGTCGAATATGGCGAATACTCTGTCTTCGTATCCTTCGGCAAACTTGCTCACGTCCTCCCGATAAAGCGTAAGAATATTGCGTTTGACCCTGTCAGACCGTTCGAAATCCTTATCGGGCAGATATGCAAGCACCGACTGCGGCATACCGCCGACAAGCATATACTGCTTGAACAGATTCATGACTTTTCTGTGCACGGCATCGCCGAGAGGCATGCGCTTTTCGAAAAAATCTTTAAGTACGGGTATCGTCGTTTCGTCGCCCGCCGCCCACAAAAATTCCTCGAAATCCATGGGAAACATTTCAAGGTGCTCTTCTTCGGAAGGGATGACTATATCGCGCACATTTTTTTTCAGGCGGATAAGAGAGCCCGTTTCGATATAATCGTACCTACCGTCCGCCACAAGATATTTAATAAACTGACGCGCCGGCGGATATTGCTGCACCTCGTCGAAAATGATGAGAGAACGACGCTCGTATAGCGCGACCGAATAATACAGCGACAGTTTACGAAAAAACATTTCAAGATCGTCCGTATCGTGGACGAAAAGATCTTTGACCTCGCCCGGAGCCCTCGCGAAATCTATGAGGATATAACTCTCATATTCGTTCTTCGCAAACTCTTCCGCCACAAAACTCTTGCCAACCCTTCTCGCGCCGTCGATAAGTAATGCGGTTTTCCCCGCGCTCATGCGTTTCCACTCGAGCAGTTTATCATACATCTTGCGTCTGAGTACCATGGCATATCCCTCCTTTATATCCGTATTATAACATATATTGCACCGAAACGCAAGTATCAAAACGCGATTTTTGCACCGAAATGCAAGTTTGAAAACGCGAAAAATGCACCAAAATGCAAATTTGAAAACACGAAAAATGCACGGAAATGCAGATACGGACCGTGTGCGGCGAAAAATATACGAGCTGCGCGCGGAGCGGCGGGGATATGCGGAAATATATTTCGGCGAACAGGGAAAAATATTCCGAATTTGCCCCGAGGGTATTGCAAAATCACGGAAATCGTGCTATCATTATACGGAAGACACGACAGGAGGAAAATGATACCGTGAACATCTGGCACGACATCGACCCGAAGCGCATCTCGCCCAAAGACTTCATCGCTTACATAGAGATCACAAAGGGTCAGAAACAGAAATACGAACTCGACAAAGAAACGGGCATGCTCATACTCGACCGCGTGCTCTACACGTCCACCCACTACCCCGCGAACTACGGGTTCATACCGCGCACTCTCAGCGAAGACGGCGACCCGCTGGACGTGCTCGTGCTCTGCTCCGAACCCATACTCAACTGCTCGCTCGTGCGCTGCCACCCGATAGGAATAATCGCAATGGAGGACGGAGGCGAGCTGGACGAAAAGATAATAGCTCTGCCCTTCGGCGACCCCACATATGCGGAGTTCAAATCCATACACGAGCTGCCCGCGCACCTGACGAACGAAATGATGCACTTCTTCACCGTATACAAGGAACTCGAAGGCAAAAAGACGTTCATCTCACGCAGCGGCGGTCATAAGGAAGCCCAGGCGGTCATAGAAAAATGTATAGCGGCGTATAACGAGAAATACACCGACAAATGACGGATATACCGATAAACGCAAATCGCCCCTCCGCTTTTCATGCGGAGGGGCGGTTCGATTTGAGCTGCCTTACTGTTTTACCGGCGTCTTGCGGCGGGCAAGGAGACGGATCTTTTCCATGATCTCTTCGCCGCGGCCGCCGCCCATAAATGCACGGCGGTCTGCTTTACAGATGCGCTGCGCCGCGAAGCGCCCGGTTATGATCGCGGGGGGAAGTCCGCCGCTCTGGAATATGCACTGCCCCGAAAGTATGAATCCGTCCAGACCGGGCACCGTGCCCTTCTGCATGAGCTGCTTGCCGTTCGCCGTATGCACGAAGCCCTGGAAGGAGCCGTGACGGGTATTGAGATAGCGCTCGTAAGTGCATGGGGTGACCACGTCTATCGGTTCGAGCGTGCCCGCGAGCGACGGATAACGCTCGCACACCTTTTCCATGATCTCGGCGGCAATGCGCTCCTTTTCCGCTTTATATATACCGCGCTCCTTGCGGTTCTTCCACCAGAAGTACATATCGTCGTCGCCGAGTATCTGCACCTGGAGAACGGTGGAGCCGTCGGGGCATTTGAGCGTGGGGTCGTAAGAGTAATTGCGTATAGCCACGCCGGGGTACTCTTTATCTATCGTCACGGGAGAGCGCAGCATGCCGTGCAGACCGAGCGGGAACTCTTCCTGCGTCAGCTTGCGGCTGCACTTGTATGCGGCGATGGTCATCGTGTATATCGGGTACTTGCGCGTATCCGCCCAGCGTTCGTCCATCTTCCTGACCTTGTAGGCTCCGCGAAGCAGCTTCTTCATGCAATGCTCCGCCGCGGCGGTGGATACCACCCAATCGGAGTACAGTTTAACGCCGCTCTTCAGTTCGACGCCCACGGCTCGGTCGCGTTCGACGAGAACGCGCTCGACCTCGCTGTTGTAGCGGATCACGCCGCCCAGCTCGTTGAAGTACTTAGCCATGCGCCCGCTCATTCCCGCGCTGCCGCCGATGGGGATACCGCCGTCTTTGTTCATGATGTGGGAGAGCATATAGAGCATGCTCATGAGGTTGTACCCGGGCGCCATATAGTTTGCGAACAGATAGCGGATATACTTGTTTTTGAAACGCTTGCCGTACTCTACGCAATCCACCTTACTGTATTTGGCGACGTGGTAATAGTCCCCCGCCATGGTCAGCCCCACTTTTATAAGGCGGAATATGCTCATCATATCCACGGGCTTGTCGACGGGACCTTCTATGGTGCGGAAACGCTTTATCATGCGGACGAGCTTCCTGATCTCCTTCGAGTCCTCGGGAGCGAAAGCGAGCAGTTCGGCTTCGAACTTGTCTATATCCGCATACACGGTGAGCTTTTTACCGTCGGGGAAATCGAACACGGAAAAAGTCTCGTGGAAGAAAACGTCGGTATCTTCCTCGAGAGCGTGCGTCTCCCGCCAGAAATCGTAATACGGGTTACCCGGTTTCGTACCCACCAGCCAGTGGATACAGCCGTCTATATAACAGCCTTTGCGTTCCCAGCCGATGCATGCGCCGCCGGGAATGGCGTTCTTTTCGAGTATCTCTACGCGATATCCGCTTTTGAGCAGATATATGCCGGTGGCAAGGCCGGAAACGCCCCCGCCGATCACAAGTACTTTTTTATCCGTCATATCCATTTCTCCGAATATATTCCCGTATATAATAATACCCGAATATAAACCGATTATTAACAATCCGCATTTCCCGACAAATTTTCGGAAATAATCGCGCTCACGCGGACAGTTTACAAAGAATTTACAAAAGTTTACACCGCCGAAACAACTTACGCGTGACAAACGAAAGGATAAGAGTTATAATATATGCGTAAGAAGCGGAACGGTCACATCGAAACGACTCCGACAGAGCACTCCTTATGACCTGCTCCTTACGCCGCGCCGGGATGTACGCACAGAATGTGCGCCTTGCGCACCGCGAAGTTTCTCTCCGCCGAAAGGAGTTCACATAGCCTGTTACAACTTGCGCTGACCGACATTAGCGCAGTTCCCTTTTCCGAAGCCCCGCCCTGCGGCGGGGCTCCTTTTTATTCCGAAAAAGGGTTGACAACGGGGCGGGAAAAGATGTATCATTATATGTAAACAAATTTTCAAGAGAATGTGAGGTACACAGACTATGGAAAACCGTTGGGAACTGAATAAGAATCTGGCGCAGATGCTCAAAGGCGGCGTTATCATGGACGTCACCACGCCCGAGCAGGCGCGCATCGCAGAAGAGGCGGGCGCATGCGCGGTCATGGCTCTCGAGCGCATACCCGCGGACATACGCGCGGCGGGCGGCGTTTCGCGCATGAGCGACCCCAAAATGATAAAGGGCATTCAGGAAGCCGTATCCATACCCGTCATGGCTAAGTGCCGTATCGGGCATTTCGCCGAAGCGCAGATACTCCAGGCGATAGAGATCGATTACATCGACGAATCCGAAGTGCTCTCTCCCGCCGACGACGTCTACCATATAGACAAGACAAAGTTCGACGTGCCCTTCGTATGCGGCGCGAAGGATCTCGGCGAAGCGCTCCGCCGTATCAACGAAGGCGCGAGCATGATACGCACCAAGGGCGAACCGGGTACCGGCGACGTCGTTCAGGCGGTCCGCCACATGCGTAAGATGATGAGCGACATACGCCGTCTTACCTCCTGCGCTGAGGACGAGCTGTTCGACGAAGCCAAGAAGCTGCAGGTCCCCTACGACCTCGTGCGTTACGTCCACGACAACGGCAAACTGCCCGTGGTCAACTTTGCGGCGGGCGGCGTGGCTACCCCGGCGGACGCGTCCCTCATGATGCAGCTGGGCGCGGAAGGCGTGTTCGTGGGAAGCGGCATATTCAAGTCGGGCAACCCCGCCAAACGTGCGCGCGCGATCGTGCAGGCGGTCACCAACTACACGGACGCCAAACTCATCGCCAAGCTCAGCGAAGATCTCGGCGAAGCCATGGTAGGCATCAACGAGCAGGAGATACAGCTGCTCATGGCGGAGCGCGGCAAGTAATGCGTATAGGAGTGTTTTGCCTTCAGGGCGCATTCATCGAACACATACGGATGCTGGAGCGCTTAGGCGCAGAAACTTTCGAGATCAGGCAGAAGAGCGATCTCGACCGCACTTTCGACGGGCTCGTCATACCCGGCGGCGAATCCACCGTCATAGGCAAGCTGCTCGGCGACCTCGGCATGACAAACGACGTCCGCGGCATGATAAAGAGCGGTATGCCCGTATTCGGCACCTGCGCGGGACTTATACTTCTCGCCCGCCACATCGCCAACGACCCGCACGTTTATCTCGGCACGATGGACATCTCCGTGCGCCGCAACGCATACGGCCGTCAGCTGGGCAGCTTCGCGGCGACTGCCGAGATGAAAGGCATAGGGACGATCCCCATGACGTTCATACGAGCTCCGTATATCGAGAGCGTTTCGGGCGACGCGGAAGCGCTTTCCGTCGTAGACGGGCATATCGTGGCGGCGCGCCAGGGCAAACAGCTCGTGACCGCATTCCACCCCGAACTGACCGACGACACGAGAGTGCACGAGTATTTCCTGAATATGATATGATCGCAAATTTTCAAGCGGACCTCGTTAAGAGATCCGCTTGATTTTTTTATTTTACAAAAGCTCGTCGGGCGTACACGAGAGAAAGTCCGCGACGGAAACGATGTCGGACAGCAGTACCGGACCGCCCGACTTCCAGACGCGGAGATGAGTATCCGTAACGGAGGTATTGCGCAGCATACCGTGCAGCGTTTTGCCGAACTTATTAAGAAGCACGGGCAGGCGGGAAACGAAAGAACGCGGGTCGCAGGGCGGCGGACAGGCGCCGAAAACGTCGGACGTGCCCGCAAGATACGACAGACTGCACGAAAACACCCGGCAAAGCGCGAGAGCGTTGCCGAGAGTGGTATCGGCGCGCGCGTTCCCCTCGGGCGAAAGCCAAAGTTCCGCGGAAGCGCGCGGCAGACCCGCCGCGGCGGCGAGATCGGCTGCCGAAAGCGAAGCGGCAGCCGCGAGCGAGCGCAGTCTTTTCCCGAACGAACTCGCCATAGGCTCACCTGAACACGGGTCCGTGCCCGAGATTGGCTATCCGCGAGATATCCAGCCCCGCGGCGACGTAAGCGTCTGCGGCGGAAAAATCCCCTACCCGTTCGGGCGAATGCGCGTCCGACGAGCAGACGAACTCGCAGCCGGTGTCGTAAAGCGTGCGGAGATCGTCCGCCGACATGCACATGGATTTACTGTTCAGCTCCATATATATCCCGAGGCGCGCCGCCGCTTCGCCGAGCGGTCTCAGATACACCCGGCATGCGCGAAGCGGATGGGATATCACGCTTATGCGGTGATCCTCCATCGCGCGTATATACGCGTCGGTATTACGCGTTTTGTACCTGGGGATGAATTTGGTCGGCAGCATGTTTGGCGCCCAGAAGCGCAACAGGTCGCGTAACCTGCGCGGAACGCGCGCGGGGTGGAATCCGCATACGACGAGATCGAGCTCGCGCGAAAAGCTCTCGGGCAGATCGATATCCCCGTTCTCGCCGAGGATATTGGTCTCCACGCCCGCAAGCACTTCTATGTCCGGATGAGCTTCGCGGCTCGCGCGGATATCCGCCATAAAGGAGTCGAAGTCCTCGGGGTTCATGTTGTCGGGGTAACCGCTTATACCGTGATCGGTGATCGCGACCGCTTTCAAGCCTGCCGCCACCGCCGCCCGCACGTTATCTTCGACCGTCCCCTTCCCGTGCGAATAGACCGTATGCGTATGATAATCCCCGTAAAACATAGTTTTAGTATATCACACAAATATGCTTTTGTCACCGATTTCCGTAAGATTACGGAAATTTTCGCATAAATTTCACAATTGCTTTTTTCTTGCGCGGCGTTTCACAACAGAACCGGATTCAGTAAATTTTGTTCGGCGGCGAAACGCCGCGCAAGGCTATAATACTTGCAAAAGATAAGAAAAAATGATATAATGATCAATGAAAAATATTTTGCAGGAGCATAACGCATGAAGATCAGATACGAAAAGCCGATAGCGGAAATGCAGGGCGACGAAATGACCCGCATACTCTGGGACTGGATCAAGGAATATCTTATCGAGCCGTACGTGGAACTTAAAACGGAGTTTTACGATCTAGGGCTCGTACACCGCGACGAAACGGACGACGCGGTAACGCGCGAAGCGGGAGAAGCGATCAAGCGCCTCGGCGTGGGCGTCAAGTGCGCGACGATCACCCCCAACGACCAGCGTAAAGAGGAATACAACTTAAAGCGCCTCTATCCCTCGCCCAACGGCACGATAAGAGCGATACTCGACGGCACGGTGTTCCGCACCCCCATACTCGTAAAAGGCATCACGCCTTACGTTCCCGGCTGGACGAAGCCCATAACCATCGCCCGTCACGCATACGGCGACGTGTACAAAGCCACCGACGTGCGCATAACCGGACCCGCGAAAGCGGAACTCAAAGTAACTGCCGCCGACGGCACGGTCACCACCTATCCCGTACACGATTTCGACGGCGCAGGCGTGCTCCAGGGCATGCACAACACCGACCGATCTATATCCGCGTTCGCGCATTCCTGTTTCAATTACGCGCTGTCCGTCAAACGCGATCTGTGGCTGGGAACCAAGGACACCATAAGCAAGATATACGACGGACGTTTCAAGGCGATATTCGCCGACGTTTACGAAAAGGAATACAAGGACGCCTTTGAAAAAGCGGGCATAAATTACGAATATACCCTTATCGACGACTGCGTGGCGCGCGTTATGCGCAGCAGCGGCGGCATGGTGTGGGCGTGCAAGAACTACGACGGCGACGTCATGAGCGATATGCTCGCGACCGCGTTCGGCTCCCTCGCGATGATGAGCAGCGTGCTCGTCTCCCCCGACGGAAATTACGAGTACGAAGCGGCACACGGTACCGTCACCCGCCATTACTACAAATACCGCGCGGGCGAATCCACATCCACCAACCCCGTCGCCACGATATTCGCATGGAGCGGAGCGCTCGGTAAGCGCGGCGAGACCGAGAACAATGCGGCGCTCGTCGACTTCGCTTCCCGCCTGGAAAAAGCCACTCTCCGCACCATCGAAAGCGGCAAGATGACCGGAGATCTCGCGCTCATCTTCAAGTCGGATGCCGTGAAGCCCGAAAAGCTGGAATCCGAAGCGTTCCTCAAAGAGATAGCGAAAAACCTGTAAGTCAGCGCGCGGCATGTGCAAAAAGTGACTTTGCATATCGCAAAGTCACTTTTTTGTTGCCGCACCCTGCAGTCTTAGCGATCAAGAAGAAACACCGCGCGGAGAGCGGACATTATCATAGCCTTTCACCGACACTTTGCTCCCGGTAAACCGGTACGCACGGCTGTCCGAAGTTCGGACAGCCGTGCACTGTTATGGGTAAAAAGTATCCGTATAGATCAAACGGTCTTGAACGTAAGAACGCTGAGTTCGATATTTCCGGATGCGGTAGCATAGTTCTCGCCGTAAGAATCTATCATAAGATTCATCTTCTCGATAGCGTGCTCCGTCGTATCGCAAGTTAACGTAACAGTGAGTGTCCCGCCTGCGGCAACATTGAAATATGCTCCTTTATCCCCGCCGAGGGTGCTCTCGTGTTCCGTACCGTCGTTATACGAAGCGGAAGAATTAAGAACTATGAGCGCTCCGCCTTCGGTCTCCGCGTAACCGACATCGACCTTGACATCCGCTGCTGCCGTACCATTGTTCTTTATCGTAAGAGTTACGGTATTATTCGCACCTGCCGCAATATCCATGCCCATACCTGCATACTGCGAAAGTCCGTCGTATGTGACCGTAAGCACTTTACCGTCGGCGCTCGGAGTGAGAGTGTAAGATTTGTCGCCCCACTTATATGCGCCCGCCATAGACTCACCCGTTGCCGTCTCCTCGTCTCCGCCGGGAGTGGGAGCGGGATCTTCACCGCCCGTGAAGTCCACTTCGCTTATAACGATATTGCCGTAAGCGGTGGCAAAGTCTGCGGTAAGCGAGTCGAAGAAGAAGTTCATATTAGTAATAGGCTGATCCTCATCTACAGCAAATCCTACCGTAACGGTGACCGTCTTATTTGCCGGAATATCGAACTTAGCGCCGTCGGCAGAAATATCTATCGTATGATCGGTACCGTCGTTATACTTGGCAGAAGTGACCTTTGTGATAAGATCACCGCCATCAGGCTGATTGCCGACATCGACCTTGACCGTCGTCGCCTTATCCGAACAGTTTTCAAGTTTCATGGTCACGCTGTTATTCGTGCCGACCAGCGAAGCTATCGAACCGCCTACTCCGGCATACTGCTGCCCGAGACCGCTGTAACTCACACGGAGAGATGTGCTGTCCGCGGAAGGAGTAAGGGTATAATTTCCCCACTGATAGAACCCTGTAAGCGCCGCGCCGTTGCTGTTTGCGGGAACGGTCTTATCCGCTTCGGGAAGATCGCTCTCACCTATTTCCGCCGTGCCGAAGTTGACGTTCTTTATCGTGACGTCGCCGGAGTAAGGACCGCCCTCTGCCATATGGCTGTCAATGAATACCGTGACCTTGCTGACGGAGAACTCACCCGTTGTTTCGTAAAGATCGTTCTTTCCGTCCTTGCCGCTAGCGAAGTTTTCGGTATCGTACATCACAACGATCTCCGAAGTCTCGCCCGCACCTACGGTGAACTTAGAGCCGCCCCACACCTTATCGGTCGCACCGGCAACGATCTCGCCGTCCTGCACCGCCGTGGTGTTAAGGTTCCTGTGGTTAAGTGACGACACACCTTCTGGCGTAGGGATAGATTCGTCCATAACATCGACGCGAAGGTTGACAGCCGTATCTCCGTTATTGGTAACGGTCATCGCGTAAGCGTTTTTGCCTTCTGCCGTGGTCACAGCCGTCGTGCATATATTTTCGCCGTAAGATGCGGCAGCGATGTTTTCGTAGCTGACATCCACCGTCTTACCGTCCTCGGAAGGCTCGATCGTATATGCGCCCGCTTCACCGTTTGCATTAACGAACGCGGGAGCGATGGTCTCGCCCGGAGTGAAACTCACTTCGCCGGAAGGGGTATCTTCACCGCCGCCCGGAGGCGTGGTGATCGGCTCGATGGGATCGGAAGTGGTACCTATCCACTGATATTCGACGGGAGAGGAGTAGCCCTCGTAAGCGTCCATCCAGCCTTCAGCATCTTCGGTGCCGCACCAATGGTTGAGCATTATGCGACCGGGCGTGGAAGGCAGACCGGGATTTTTATGCGTAGCTGCCTGTTCGGCGTCCACACGATATACCGCCACGCTGTCAACATACCAGGTTATGGCGTCCTCTTCCCAAAGGAAGCCGTAAGTGTGGAAATCTTCGGAAGCGTCGAAGCCGAGGTCGTACATATACTCATGCTCGCCGCCGCCGTTGGTATAATAGTTGAACTGAACTTTCGTGGTATCTTTGCCGAGGAACTCGATGTCTATCTCGTCCCAAGGATGGAGATTCCCCTCTTCGTCATACTCCCCGTAAGGACCGGTATACGTAAAGAAGGTGCTCGCCGTACCGGGGTCGTTGCTCGGCTTCATGCTGACGGAATAGTAACCGTAGTGATACCACATATTGGTACGAAGCTCCGCGCCGTAATAATCGCCCCATTGAGACTCGGTACCGTCGGGGATCTCGCTTATCTTCATCCTTGCAACGTCGTCGACGAACTCGACGTTCTCGGCGTTCCATTCGACGTTGAATACCGAACTGTTGCCGTCGCCGTCACGCGCGTAAACCACGTCTTCGTTCGCGCCGTTCGCAAAATCCGCGATCTTCTCGATCTCGAATTCTGGGGCGTCCTTAGGCATTTCCGTGCCGAGAGGCGAACCGCCGGCAGGATTGCAGCTGCATGCGACGGGGACCGTCGCCGTGAATGCGAGAACGAGCGCGAGGATAACGGTAAGGACGATATACTTTACCTTGTTCGCTTTCATTTTCATTCATCTCTCCTTGAATATTTTTTATACTCACCGGCGCGCTTGCCGTAAAAACGCGTCGCATGCGCCGGACAGGTACCTTAATCCGCGGGATCGAAGCCCGCCCATTCGTAATAAGCCGTGCCGAGGTCGCCTTTATACACGCCCGCCCAATTATCCGGACCGCTCTCCGCTATCGGCCAGAGGTTCATCATTATCTGCTGCTCGGCTGTGGGTATATCCGCCGTCGCCTTGTGAACGGGCTTGCCGTCCACGTACCAGATTATGCTGTTCTCAGTCCACTCGAAGCCGTACGAATGGAACTCTTCGGAAGCGTCGTAGCCGAGGTGATAGACAAACTCATGCCCGCCCTCGCCCTTGGTGTAATAGTTGAACTGCACCTTAGTGGTGTCGTCGCCGAGGAATTCGATGTCTATCTCGTCCCAATGCGGGCGGTTGGTGTAGGTAAAGAAAGAGGATATCACGCCGTCCGCCTTCATGGGCTTCATGCGCACCGAGTAATACCCGTGCCCGTAAGTGCCGTATGTGCGGAACTCGCCGCCCGTGATATTGCCGTCGCCGTTCGGTTCGCGCAGCTCCAGCCGCAGCAGACCGTCGTCGTCCACCCACACGTTGTCCCAACTCCATTTGCAGCCGAACAGGCTCGGGTCGTTACCGTAGCCGTCTGCCGCATGCCAGCCTTCGAGAGAGGAAAGATCCGTCTTGCCGTCGAAATCGAAGAGCTTGGTCACTTCGCCGTCCGGGCGCTCGGGTATGCCTTCGAGATCCTCGGCGGGAGCGGAAACGCCCGGCCCCTCGCCGCCCGATCCGGGAGTTTTGTCGCCGAAATATACCGTGCACGCGGTAAAGCCGACCGCTATCATCGCCGAGGCGAGGAGCAATGCCGATATGTTCCTTATTGTTTTTATCATGCGCATACGCTTTTCGTCTCCTGACATCTCGGAAGTTCATCCGACCGTACTATAAAATAAAAAAAGGGGTACCGTCAATACGGTATCCTTAATCTGCATATTTATTTCGCAAACTGTTATGGTTGCGCGGCGTTTCACCGCGAAATAAGCAAATGTATTTTTGCTTATTTCGCTGACGCCGCGCGACCGTCTTGACGGAATATCCGTAAATGTTGCTTGTTGCGCCGTCACGCGAAATGCAGGCGCGCACGTCGATAACGTCGCGCGGAGGATTTAATTTACGAGCTATAAAGCGAGTCTATAACAGCCCTCTCTTCTCAGCCGAGCCGTCCACGGCGGCGAACGCCACCGAAGGTATCAGAGCGGGCTTTCATAATGACCGCGCTCACGCGCGGGATAAAATTTCACGAGCGAATGCGAGTCCGAAACAGCCCTCTCTAATTGTTAGAGAGGGTGGCGAGCACAAAGCACGTCAGTGCGGCTGCGAGCCGGGTGAGTCAAAAGTTTGTATATGACGGGCAGGCTTTACATGTTTTGCCGCTTCCTTGACTCATCCGGTGCACCGTTCGCGCCTTCGGCGCTTCTGCGGCGCACCACCTTCCCTGACCAATCAGGGAAGGCTTTAATTATGTCCGCGCTTTCGCGCGGCACTTCATTTTAAGTTCCTGCGCGTATTCGCAACGAATAACAGAATTCGCAGCAGACACATCGAATTTTTTAGGTAGAAACCGCGTTTTCGGAATGAGCGGACGCGGAAATGGTCGGCGCTAAGATACCTTGCGCCGACCCGAAAACGCGGTCCTTAGCATTCGGCAACCGACCGACTTCCGACGAAAAACGCTTGCTTCGTACCGCAACAGCTCGATCAGCCGCGGTGCTAACCGCCAAAAAAGACGGTGCGGACTGCGTCTGACCGAAGCGCACGCTTCGCCGTGCGCAAGGATCGAGCCGCGCTTTTCGCGCCTGAAATGACGAAAAATATTTTAAGGTGATTTCAATTTGAAATCACCTTAAAAATTTTTCGGAATAAAGACGCTCTTATCCCGCGCGGGCAAGCAATACGCGCAGGTAGTAGACGCCGTTTTCGGCGCGGGCGAACATCTCGCCGCCGTACTGACGGGCGATCATACGAATACTGCGCACGCCGTATCCGTGGTACATCTTGTCCGCCTTAGTGGTCTGCGGCAAGCCGTCCTCGAATTCGAGGTCGCCCTCGTAATAGTTCTCTTCCTCAACGACTATCATCTCGCCGCGCTCCACGCATGTGAGGTTTATCACGCGTTTTTCGGTATCCGCCAATGCCGCAACGGCTTCGGCGGCGTTGTCTATGATATTGCCGAAAAGGCAATACAGGTCGTCCTCGCGCATGAAGCCGAGTTTTTCGCCGTCCACCATGCACGACAGCGTTATACCGCGCTTTTCGCATACGAGGCTCTTTTCGGTAAGGATGACGTCCAGCGTTTTGTTGCCCGTGCGGATGTTCGCGTCGTAGATATTGATCGCTTCGCGCAGCTCTTCTTCGAGAGCGCCGTCATCGCCGCCCGCGACGAGCTTGCGCACCTTATGGCGCATGTCGTGACACTTGATGTTTATCTGCTCTATGGTGTCTTTGGATATCTCGTATTGCTGCTTCATCTGCGCCACGTTGTACTGCACATAGCGAAGTTCCTCTTCGAGATCGCGCCGCTCGAGCACGCCGGAAAGATATGCGAGCACGATAAGACAGCATACGATGGAGAACAGATTGCCCGCCTGCCGCAGTATATAATACTCGATCCTGTCGAATACGTTCTCCTGCCAGCCGGACAAATGCGCGAAATTTACGTCTTCCATCGAACAAAGTATGACGGTGACCGCAAGTATGACGAAGGATACGATTATCGTGCGGTAGTCCTGCTTTCGCCTGAGCATATACTTGCGCGTGCGGCGGGCGATCAGGAAATACACGGCGACGGCGCCGAGCGCGAAAAGCGAATAGTAGATGACGCGGTACAGCCACGCTTCGGGACCGAAGCCCCATTCGAGGAGCGCGCACCATATAACGAGTATCACTTTATACACGAGGTTCTGCGCGGCGTAAGCCATATCGCAGCAAAAGAGCGTCACCCACAGGTTCTCGTCGAAACACAGTTTGAAGTGCACCACGCTGAGCACGAACAGCGCGAAGTATATGAGCACTCTTCCCCACACCGTTTCCCCTATGATATGGTACAGCGAGATAGCCGCGAAGCCGACTACCGCCATCGCGGCGAGCCCGACGGCGACGCGCAGCGCGAAATACCTTCGCCTCGTCAGCCCCACGGAGAATATCGCGTAAAAAACGTAAAGCTCGAATATGAATTCGTATATTATGCCGGCGTACATCCCCAGCAGTTCGCCGAACGCGGGGAACGCGGCGCTCGTAACCACGCCGTTCATGGTTTAGCGACCCCCCCCCCGAACCACTCGGTGAGCTGTTCGAGGAACTTCTGCCGCTTGGGGCGGCTTATGCGCAGCACCTCGTCGCCTATATACAGGTCGTTGCCCTTGACCGCGCGTATGAACACGGGATTGACGAGATAGCAGCTGTTGCAGCGCAGCATGCCGTAGCCCGAAAGTTCTTTCTCCGCCTCCGAAAGCACGCCGCTCATCTCGATAACTCCGTCCACGAGGTGGTAGCGCAGACGGTGGTTGACTATCTCCACGTATATCAGCTTGTCCATGGAGATACGGCACATGCCGCCCGGCACGGTTATCGTGACGTTGCGCTTTTCGTTGAGCGTATACAGTTCGAGCGCTTTTTTGAATTTGAGCGCGAAGTCATAATACTTAACGGGTTTGACGAGATAGCCGACGGCGTCCACCTCGTACCCCTTTTGCGCGAGCTGGACCATGCTCGTGATGAACAGCACGGAGGCGGCTTTATCCTTTTTACGGAATTCGAAAGCCGCGTCCATACCGCTCGTGCCCGGCATCTTCACGTCGAAAAGCACCACGGCGTAACGCGTTTCGGTATCCGCCAGGAACGCGTCCGCCGTTTCGTAACGCTTCGCGCTCAGCTCGACGGAATTCTCCGCGGCGTACCGCGCGACGAAGCTGCTTATAACGGTCGCCGCCGCATTGTCGTCTTCTACGATCGCTATGTTCATTTTCTTCCCCTTACGACTTACTTCTTTTGTATTTTATCATATTTTGAGCGGTTAATCAATACCTTTTGAAAAAATTTTTGCCGCATTGCGGCGCAAAACGCTCGGTACGCGTTACTTTTCCGCGGTCAGTGCCGGCGAAAAGCGGTAGACGAGCAGCCTGCGCTCCTCCGCTTCCGCCCGCGCCGAAGCGAGCAGCCTGCGGTAAAACTCGCTCGTGCTCATGCCGGACGCCGCAAAGAGGTACTCGGCGAGCGAGCCGGGCACGGTGTTCGCCTCGTTGACGTAAAGTTCCCCGTCCGCCGCCAGCAGGAAATCGACGCGCACGACGCCCGCGAGCGAGAACGCGGAGAACAGCTTACCCGTCATTTCCCGCACCTTTTTCTCGGTCTCTTCGGGGATATCCGCGGGAAGGCGGCGGCGCACCGCGTGTTTGCCCGCGTATTTGTCGCGATAAGTCAGGAATTTTTTCCAGCCCACGGGCTCCTCGACGCGGCTGATCTCGATATTTTTACCGTCAGAGAGCGCGGCGCAGCTCAGCTCGCGGAAGCCTTCGAGCTGTTTTTCCGCCACGATCGCGTTATCGAAATGCAGGGCGGTGCGCACCGCGGCGACGAGCTCCGCTTCGTCTTTCGCCGGGGATATGCCTATGCTCGAGCCCTGCCGCGAAGGCTTTACCATGAGCGGATAGCCGACGGCGTTTATGCGCTCGGCGACCGAGTAGATATCTTCGTTCCACTCCCTGCGCGTGAACGACGCATGAGGCAGCACGGGGAAACCGAGCGAAGCCGCCCGCGCTTTGAACTCCGCCTTATCCAGGCATACCGCGCTCGGCAGCACTCCCGCTCCCGTATACGGCACGCCGCACAGCTCGAGAAAGCCTTGCAGCGAACCGTCCTCGCCGCCCGCGCCGTGACAGCACAGTACGGCGACGTCTATCCTCGCCGCCACCCTGCCAGAACGGTAGCGCAATATATCGCTCCCCGGGCTCATGTAAACGCTTTTCAGCCCCTTCCCCGCGCGCACTCCGGGCACGGTAAAAAGAGCTCCGCCCGTATGCCAGCGCCCTTCCGCATCTATATACACGGGCAGCGGCTTATAGCTTTTGAGCGCCGAAAGCGCCTGCACCCCCGTGACTATGCTCACGTCGTGCTCGCACGACCTTCCTCCGAACAATACCGCTATCGCCATGATATCCCTCCCGCCATATATATGTGCGGAAAGGAAAATACGTCACAGCAGTTCGAGAGTGAGCGAGAGCAGCGACAGCCCCGTAAGGTACGCAGCAAGCAGTCCGCCCGCTCTCCCGCCCACACCTTTTTTCATGAAACGGGCGGAAAGCACGCCCGTCGCGAACGCCGCCGCGCAGCCGACCGCCGTTTGCAACGCGCCTTCGCCGCCCGTCAGCCCGCCGCACGCACCGAGGATCGCGCTGCCCGCGATCACGGGTATGCTCATAAGGAATGCGAACGCCGTGACGTCCTTCGCTTCCCCGCCCGCCGCCGTACCCGCGCATATCACGGTGCCGCTGCGCGACAGACCGGGAAGCAGCGCCGCCGCCTGAGCGAAGCCCATCGCCGCGGCTATGCCGAGATCCGTCCGTCTGCCGAGCATCCCGCGCGCTTCTCTCCGCAGCAGCACATGCCGCGTGAGCACTACGAGCGCCGCGCTGGCGGCGAACGTTAAAAACAGCCACTCTCCGCCGCCGAAAACGCGATCGATCGCATCCGAAAGGAGCACGCCCGCGATCCCCGCGGGCAGCGTCGCGAGGAGCAGCAGCAAAAGCCGCGTGAGCGGCGGGCGGAAGAGCTCGAGCAGCTCTTTGCGGAACACGATGACGACCGCAAGCAGCGTGCCGACGTGCATCATGACCTCGAAGAGCATGCCCGCACGCACGCCGAGCAGCCGCCCGACGAGCAGGATATGCCCGCTGCTGGACACGGGCAGAAATTCCGTTATCCCCTGCACCGCGCCGAGTATGAGAGCCTGCCACACGCTCACGCGAGCATCTCCCGCGCAAGGGCGATCGCGCCTTCCGCGTCGCCCCCTTCCGCCATCACGCGCAGCACGGGTTCGGTGCCGCTCGGTCGTATGACCACTCGCTCCGCGAGCCTCCCCGCTTCCCTCTCAGCCCGAGCGATCGCGGACGGGAGAGGCATGCCGCGGACTACAGGTATATCCGCCGAGCATTGCCTGCGGCAGTTCAGCGTATGCAGTCCCCCGCTCGCCGCAAGCGCCGCGACGGCAGCCGCCGAAAGCACTCCGTCGCCGCTCCCGCCGCCTATGATGAAGTGACCGCTCGGCTCGCCGCCCAGCTTCGCGCCCAGCACGCTCATGACCTCGCTTATGTTGCGGTCGCCCACGTCCGTGCGCACGAGACGCATGCCCCGCCCCGCCAGCCGCTCGCCGAGAGCGCTGTTGGTGAGCACCGTTCCCACGACGGTGTCGCCGAGCGGATAGCGCGTGAGATTGTACAGCACCTCGTCTCCCGCGAGCATACGGCGGCAGTAAAGCGCGAGCCTGTCTGCGTCGCCGTCCAGCGCCGCCGCAAGGTCGTACCCCGCCGCCTCTTTGCACATCGCCTCGGGGTGCAGCGCGCCGCACCGCACGTTTATACATTCGCCGCGGCAGTCCTCGCATAATATATGCACTTCCGCACCGAGAGCGGTGAGCACCCGTTCTGCGGCGTTTTTCCCCGCTCCGCCGCCGTGGTCGAGCAGCAGTTTCATCCCGCCGAGGTCTGCGGACAGACCAGCGGACGACGCGAGATCGTACACCCGTCCCACGACATAAGACACATACTCGTCCTCGCCTCCCCGCCACTCCGTTCTCACGCCGCGCGGCGAGCACGGAGGCGCGTTGTCCATACAGTATTCCACGGCGCTCTCCGTCCCCCTCGGAATCTTGCGCCCGCCGGGCAGGAACACTTTCAGCCCGTTGTACTCGGGCGGGTTGTGCGATGCGCTCACTTCCACGCCGAAGCTGCAGCCGCGCGTGCCCGTAAGGAGCGCGGTCGCGGGCGTGGGCAGCACCCCCGCGAGACATACGTCCGCCCCGCCCGCAGTCAGCCCCGCGGCGAGCGCGCCTTCTATCGCGGGTCCGGACGAGCGCGTATCCCTGCCGACGATAGCCCGCCCGCCGAAAACGTAAGCGAGCGCCCTGCCCGCGCGGTAAGCGAGGTCTTCCGTCATGCCTTCGCCGTATATCCCCCTGATGCCGTCCGTGCCGAAATACTTCATACCTCTACGGATATGCGGCAAAACGGCGGAATATGTCACGCGCGGCGATGTGCGGGCATAAGATACGGGTATGTGCGGGATCGTTGGATATACCGGAGAGGACGACATAACGACGGCGCTCGGACGAGGGCTGGAAAAGCTGGAATACCGCGGCTACGATTCGGCGGGCGTTGCGCTCGCCGAAAGCGGCGGACTGCGCGTCATAAGATCGGTGGGACGGGTGGCTAAGCTGGAAGAGAAGCTGCGCGGCGTAGTCACCGACGCGCGCTGCGGAATAGGACACACGCGCTGGGCAACGCACGGCAGCCCCACCGAGATCAACTGCCATCCGCACCTCTCTTTCGGCGGGCGGTTCGCAGTCGTGCATAACGGTGTGATCGAAAATTGCCGAAAACTTCGCGAACTGTGCGAAGAACGCGGTATATCGCCCGTTTCCGACACGGACAGCGAACTCATCGCGCACCTGCTCGAGCTGTTCTATGACGGAGACGTCATCTCCGCCGTCCGCCGCACCGCAGAAATGCTCGAAGGCTCGTTCGCGGTGGCGGCGCTGCACGCGGGCGAGCCCGACGTCATCTACGCCTTCCGCCGTTCGAGCCCGCTCATAATAGGCGTGAGCCGGGGCAGGTGCGGCGTGGCTTCGGACGGGTGCGCCGCCGAGGGCGATACATTGCTGCTCGGCGACGGGCAATACGCGCGTATCTCCCCTGCGGGAGCGAAGGTATGGGAAAACGGCAAACGCGTTTCGCCCGGACGCATAAGCGGATTCGCGGTCGGCTCGCACGGGACCGCGGGATACGCGCATTACATGATGAAGGAGATAGCCGAACAGCCCGGGGCGGCGGCGCGCACGATAGAGTCGCTTTCTCACAGGCGGCTGAGCGGCAGTCTGGCGTTCATAGGCTGCGGGTCGTCGTACAATGCCGCGCTTTCCGTTCTGCCGCTCGCCGAGCATTCCGCCCGCCGCGGCGCTTCCGCGTTCACCGCGGGAGAGTTCCTGCTCACGGAAAAGCTGAGCGGGCGCGGCAGGACGGCGGTCGCAATATCCCAATCGGGCGAGACCGCCGACACCGTAGCCGCCGCGCGCGAAGCCGCCGCACGGGGTTGGTCGCTGATGGCGGTAGCCAACGTGCCGCGCAGTTCGCTCACCCGCGTATGCCGGCGCTGTGCGCTCACTCAGGCGGGACCCGAAATATCCGTCGCCACCACCAAAGGGTTCACGTCGCAGGTCGCCGCTCTCGCCGCCATGCTCGCGCGTGGCGCTCTACGCAACGAAGTGCGCCGCCTGCCCGCGGCGATAGAAAAAGCGCTTGCCGCCGAAGCGGACGCAGAAGCCGCGGCGGAGCTGTTCGCGCCGGATAAAGCCGCGTTTTTCATCGGCAGACGGGCGGACGTCGGCGCGGCGCTCGAAGGGGCGCTCAAACTGCGCGAGATAACCTATATCCCCGCGATCGGGCTTGCCGCAGGCGAGCTCAAACACGGCAGTATCGCGCTCATAGAGGAGGGCACGCCCGTCGTGCTCGTGCACACCGACCCCGCGCTCAAAGACAAGACCCTCCTCACCGCCGCCACCGTCAAAGCGCGCGGCGGACGAGTGATAGCCGTCACTCACGACGACGAAGTGGCTGCCGCCGCCGATCTCGCGCTGCGCATACCCGATGTGCCCCACCTCATATCCCCCGCCGTTTCCGTCGTGCCCATGCAGCTGCTCGCCTACCACGCCGCTCTCCGCCTCGCGCGCGACATCGACAAACCCCGCAACCTCGCCAAAAGCGTCACCGTGGAATGATATGCGCTTTAACGAGCGGACCGCGCATAGCCGCAAGCGCGACGTCGGCAAAAAGAGAAAGCATTTTTGCTTTCTCTTTTTGCGGTAAAGCGCCGCGCAAGAACCCGAAAAACGCTTGCCTGAAACGCTTCAAAGTGATATTATTTAACGAAAGGAGCGATCGAATGAAATACATAGTGATACTCGGCGACGGCTGGGCGGACTATCCCGACGAAAACGGGCAGACGCCGCTGTCGCTCGCAAACAAACCGAATATAGACATGATCGCGCGCAAGAGCGTATGCGGTCTGACCAAAACGGTGCCCGACGGCATGAAGCCGGGCAGCGACGTCGCGAACATGGCGGTCATGGGCTACGACCCCGCGAAATACTACACGGGCCGTTCGCCCCTCGAGGCCGCGAGCATGGGCATCGAGCTGGGCCCCGACGACGTGACCTACCGCTGCAACCTCGTCACGCTCTCGGGCAGCGGCGATTATGCGGACCTCACGATGAAGGATTACAGCGCGGGTGAGATAGACACAAAGACCGCGGCGGAACTCATAGACGTGCTCGTGCGTTCGGGCATCGTGCCCAAAGGCTGCGAACTGCATGCGGGCGTGAGTTACCGTCACTGTCTCGTGCGCCGCGGCGGCAGAACGGGCGCGCTGCTCACTCCCCCGCACGATATATCCGGCAAGCCCGTAAAAGACTACCTGCCTAAGGGCGAATACGCGGACGAGCTGCTCGACTTTCAGGACAAAAGCCGTTTCGTGCTCGTAAGAACGGATCTCAACACGAGCAGGATACTGCGCGGCAAAAATCCCGCCACGAGCTGCTGGCTGTGGGGTGAAGGCACGCGTCCTTCCTTTACGCCTTTCGAAAAGCTGCACGGACTCAAAGGCGCGGTGATAAGCGCCGTAGACCTCGTCAAAGGCATAGGCATCGTCGCAGGCATGGATTCGATAGACGTCGAAGGCGCCTGCGGCACGATAGACACCAATTTCGCGGGCAAAGCCGCCGCGGCGCTCGAAGCGATAAAAACGCACGACTATGTGTACATCCACATGGAAGCGCCCGACGAGTGCGGTCACCAGGGCGACAAAGCGGGCAAGATAAAGTCCATAGAGCTCATCGACTCGCTTGTCGTCGGTCCTATATACGAGGAGATGACGAGGCGCGGGGAACGCTTCAAACTGCTCATCACGCCAGACCACCCCACTCCGCTCTCGCTGCGCACCCATGTTTCCGACCCCGTGCCCTTCGTCATGTACGACAGCGGTAAGGAAGTGAACGGCATCGAAACGTACAACGAAGGTCTGGTAAAGACCACGCGCGTTTATTACCCCTCCGGCGTGGACATGTTCGAAGCGTTCATCAAAGTTTAGGTCAAATTTTGATTGTAATCGTTTAATAAGCGGATAATTTAATATTTGACACCGCCGCCGAAAAGCATATATAATATATGCATACTGACTTTGCGTTGCTCGAAAGAAAATCCAACGGCAGGTGAAAAATATATGGTAAAACACATCGTGATGTGGAAGATCAAGGACGGCGAGGGGCATATGACGAAAGCCGAGATCATGGCAAAGATCGTCGCCGACCTTACCGACCTCAAAGATCGTATCCCCGAGATCGTAGACCTCGAAGTGGGCGCAAGCCTTACGGGCGGCGACATGCACTTCGATATGGGGCTTATCGTTACGTTCAAACGCATGGACGACGTCTTCGTCTATGCCAACCACCCCGATCATGTGAAGGTGTCCGACTTTATCGCGAAAGTCCGCACCGAACGCGCGACCGCGGACATAGAGGTCTGATCGCAACAATACAGCAAAACGCCCGAGGCAAACGCCTCGGGCGCTGTTTTTAATCATTTTCGAACAGCCGTCCGGCTATGCGGCATGCCGCCTCGTACGTCGGGCGGGAATACAGCACGAGCGTAACTGCCATATCGCCCGCATATGGCGCGAGCGTCGTGAGCGCGACCTCTATCGCCTCGTCACGCGGATAGCCGTACACTCCCGCGGATATGAGCGGGAACGCCGCCGAACGAAAGCCTTCGCGCTTTGCGATATCCATGCAGCTGCGGTAACAGCTCTCGAGAAGCGCCCTCTCGCCGTGCGCGCCGTCCGCATATATCGGGCCCACCGTGTGTATGACGTACTTTGCGGGCAAGTCGTACCCTTTCGTGAGTTTCGCTTCGCCCGTGCGGCACCCGCCCAGCGTCCTGCATTCTTCGAGCAGCCTCGGTCCCGCCGCCGCATGTATCGCGCCGTCCACTCCCCCGCCGCCCAGCAGCGTTTCGTTTGCGGCATTGACGATCGCATCCGCTTTTATCTTCGTTATATCCCCGCAAACGAGGGTCACGGGATATTTCTTCGATATGTCCATATCATGATTATATAATAAACCTTCGGCTCCGTCAATCGAAACACGATAAAGATCTCTTGTTTTCCCCGCAAGCGCCTGCCCGATAAAATTTTTTACGGCTTTTTATAAAATGCTTAAAAACGCTTGCCAAATCCTTCCGAAAATGCTAATATATCAAAGCACGCGAAAGTGTTGCCGCTCGTTACGATATGTCGGACGCTTACGCGTCCTCTATAAAATTTAATAAATATGCTACTGTGGCTCAGACGGCATAAGCAGCCGATTCGTAATACTTCGTCGCTTACGCTCCTTGTGGCGTTCGGACGCTTACGCGTCCTCGGCTAAGCAGCAGGTCGCCGGTAATTGTTTTTAATTTAATATTTTTGCTACTGTGGCTCAGTTGGTAGAGCAGCTGATTCGTAATCAGCAGGTCGCCGGTTCAAGTCCGGCCAGTAGCTCCAAACAAAACACCGCATGTGCGGTGTTTTGTTCTATTCCACGCTGCTTACGAATGATTCGTAATACTTCGTCGCTTACGCTCCTCGTGGCGTTCGGACGCTTACGCGTCCTCGGCTGAGCAGCAAGCCGCCGGTTCAAAGCTCCATAAAACGCCGTTCCTTGCGAACGGCGTTTTTCACTCCTCTCCGTCGGGTATATCGGCGGAATAGGCGCGGGTAGCGGCGTTGTAGACTATATCCGTGCCGTAGCGTTCCATGAAATAGACGCGCAGCAAAGCTATATAGCGGCGGAAGGTCGGCACGGATATATGCAATAAGTCGCAGCAGTCACGCAAGGTTATGCTCCTGCCTTTTCTGAATTCGTCGTACAATGCGAGCACGGCGGTGGTCTTGTTCATGATCGTAAGTGATCAAAGCGCTTTGGTGTTTTCTCCTTGAAGTATCGACATGCGCGTCCGCATATCTCTCTCGAGCAAGTTAAGTGTATCACTTTCGGATACCATTACGCAACAGCCGATTTTGCCGAAACCCCCGCTTTTTACGCTTATTTCCCCGCTTTTCGCGCTTATATCCCCTTTTACGCTTATGTGCGCGCACAAAAAACGGCTCTTCCCGTTGCTTTTAAGGGAGAGCCGCTTTCATATATCATACGATCTCGGGTCAGACGGAAAAGCGGATATCCACGCGGTATGTGAAACCGCAGATGCGACTGTCGTTGGCGGACAGTTCGAATACCTCGCCGTCCTCCGCCTCGAAATATGCGCCCGAAGTATCGACGGCATTATCCGGCAAGCGATCCTCCGCTCCGCCCGACGGATAAAGGCTCACCTGCTTTTCGTACCACCCGTTCACGCCGTATGCCGTAACGGTAAACGTTTCCGCTCTCACAGTCGCGTCGCCGCCTCGCCAGACAAGGTATACCGTGTCCCCTGCCGCGAATTCGACGGTAACGCTTTCGCCCGCGCCCAGCTCTATCGCGTTTTCGGGCGACGAGCCGTCAGCTACGCCCGAGGCGAACACCGCGTCGAGAGTGATGTCGCCCGTCGGGATATGATACATGTTCCCATATCCGCCGCCGCGCTCCTTCCAGCCTATGAACCGCCTGCCGCCGGCATCCTCGGGAACAGGCAGCGAAAAGGCATGCCCGCGCAGTACAGTGGTATCATCTCCGCAGACGAGCGTGATCTCGCTCTCTTCCGCAGTCAGACGTACGACTTTCACTGCGCCGCCCGTGCCCGCGGTAAGACTTACCGTCTGCTCCTCGGACAGCGGCGTATACACTACGGTGGAGTCGGCATGATTGCCGAGGAAGGGACGGCCGACTATCTTCGTCACCGACCCGGGCAGATACACGCATATCTCCGCCATGCTGTTGCCGTGCGACCAGGCGAGCGAACCTTCGGCTATCTCCGTGAGCGTCTCGGGCAGCACGAAGCCGTTGCATATCGCGGCGAGAGCGTTCTCGCCCAGCCGCTCCAGCCCTTCGGGAAGCACGGGAACGTTGAGCACGTCCGCGCCGTCGAAAGCGTTGTCTCCTATCTCCGTGAGCCCGCTGCTTTCTGCAAAATACAGCTCGAGAGTAGCCCCCTCGAACGCGCCGCCGTCTATCCTTTCCACACTCGCGGGGAGATAAAGCGGCTCGGCTATGATAAGATCGGCAAACGCGCCGTCCGTTATCTCCGTTATGCTTTCCGGTATAGTCAGCGACTTCACCTCATGCGCTCCCGTATCCTCGGGAACGAACCTGCCGGATATGCGGGTCACGGGTCTGCCGTCTATGAACGACGGTATATCTATCTCCACGTTCGCGCCGAACGGTCCGTTGTAACCGGTAAGAGTCACTTCGCCGCGCACGCCGACTTTATACTCGAAGTTTTCGCTGCTGCCGCTTACCGTTATCTCCTGCCACACTGCGTAAAGCGTGAGATCGCCCGCTATGTCCGCGGGGATATACTCATAATAGTCGCCGCTTCCGTCCGCTTTATCGCACCAGCCGAGGAAATTATATCCCTCTTTTTCGGGCGCATGCAATTCAAACGTCTGCCCCGGAGAAACGACCGTCGGATCGGGCTCGGAAGGCGCGCTGCCGCCGCAAAGCTCGTAAGTTATCCCGTAAGTGACGTCGGACGCTCTCCACTTAGCCGTGAGCGTCATCGTAAAGGCGTTTTTCTCGTTTATTTCGTCCATCCTGTTGCCGTCGGCGTCGTACCAACCGAGGAAATCGTACCCCGCGAGCACGGGGGTCGGCAGCTCGACGCGATCGCCGAATATCACGGTAATGCTATTGTCGCCGGGCAGCGTCCCCGCGCCCGCGTCCAGCGTGACGGTATACTCGTTCGCTTCATAACGGGCGTACAGTACGTCCAGCGTCAGCAGATTTGACGCATCTATCGCCGTCACTCTGTTCCCGCCCTCGGGCGCGTCGTACCAGCCAAGAAAGGTATGACCGCGCAGCGCGACGGGGTAAAGCTCCACGCGCTCGCCATAAGTTATGTAATTGGGGTTTACGTTGCCTTCGACGTAAGAGCCCTCGTATTCGTACCGCACGAGATACGTCCCCGGCGTCCACACGGCGTACAGCGTGATGTCGCGGTAGATGCCGTACAGTTCCTCGTAATAAGTACCGCTGCCGTCCGCGCTGTCGCACCAGCCGACGAACTCATATCCCGAGCGTTCGGGATCGGCGAGCGCATATGCGACGCCCGCTTCCATCGCGGAGGGATTTTCCTCGCTCATGCTGCCGCCGCAAAGCTCGTACGTCACCGAGTACACCTCGTCCGTCTGCTGCCACACGGCGTACAGCGTGATATTGCGCGCGCCGTCGCCGCCGACGCTCTCGTAGCGCGTGCCGCCGTTCGGGCTGTCGTACCAGCCGAGGAAGATGTACCCTTCCCTTACGGGCTCGGCAAGGAGCTTTTCCTCCGCCGCTACGGTCTCGGGATTGGATACGGGCATAACGCCGCCGCAAAGTTCGTACCTCACACTCGCCGCGCCGTCGCTCCACTCGGCGTAAAGCGACACGTCCGCCGCGCATGTCACGGCGGTGACGGGCTCGTCCGAAAGATCGGGTAGCGTGTGCCAGCCGAGGAACTCGCTGCCGCTCTTCGTCGGGATCGGCAAAGTGACGCTGCCGCTTTCCACGGTGATGACGGACGGCGCGTCCGAGAGCACTCCTCCGCCCGTCCAATAGTCTATGCGGTATTCTCGCGGCGAGTATACCGCGTCGTACGAGGCGTCTTCGGTTATCTTGCGCGGAAAGCTCACGGCGTCGCCGCTGCCGTCCGTCCAGCATACGAAGTCGTAGCCCGCAAGCTCGGGAACGTCGGGCGTGAACCAGTCGTACTCGCTCACGGCGTATTCCCTGCCCGCCGCGATAACGCTGAATATCCTGTCCGTGCGCAACGCGCCCGTAGCGAACAATCCTACAAAAACGGCGAGCGCCGCTATGACCAGTCCCGCCGCAGCCAGGAGTGCCGTCAGCGGCATACCGCCGCGCTTTGCCGCAGCCGCGTGCGCGGGCACGGGAGCGTCGGGCAGCACGCCGTAATACAGGCGCGAGACGGGCACGCCGAAACGCCGCGCGAGGCGCACGAGATCCTCTGCCGGAGGCGCGACGATACCGCGCTCCCATTTGGACACCGTATCCGCGGGAACGCCCGCCTCTTCCGCCAGCTCGCTCTGGCTGAGAGATATGCGCTTGCGTTCGGCGGCTATCGCCCTGCCGAGCCCCGAAATGTCGAACGCTCCGCCGAAAACGGAACCGTCCGTCTCCCCGCAGCCGAGGAGAGCATCCACGCTCACGCCGAAACATCCCGCAAGATCGCCCAACGAAGACAGGTCGGGATCGCATTTACCGCGCTCCCACTTTGACACCGTCTGCGTATGTACGTTCATACGCTCGGCAACGCTTGCCTGCGTAAGCCCCGCCGCCGTACGCAACTGTTTTATCCTTTCGCTTATATCCGACAATTCGCCGCCCTCCGCATGTTTTTTAATGACACATTCACATTATACCATGCGCCCGAAAAAATAGCAAGGACTTTGCTTTACGCCGAACGGCTCGGCAAAAAGCGGCGGGAACGACGAGCCGCGCTTGTCTGCGCCAAGCGCGCCATGGCGGGGAAATAATCATACTCAACAAAGTGATCAAGAAAACATATAAGAATTGACACCTATAAAAACTATACTATAATAAATTACGGTAAAAGCAAATACCCGCCTGTGCTTGTCTCGCACGGGCAGGTATTTGCTTTTATACCGATCGGATATTACGAATTTATCTTCTTTTTCAGCTCTGAGATATATTCGCCGAGAGCACGTGGAGTTGCGCCAGAGGCGATGAGACGGACGGGGTAAGAGGTCACGACGCCGTCGAACGGAGCGGCGGCGGAAGCGCGGTCAAGCCCGAGCGCGCCGAGGTCGGCGACTACGGGGACGGAAGTGTACTTCCTCACCTCTTTTGCCGCGGCGGCGAGATCATCGCCCGTGGGGTCGTCCGAAGGCGATGCTATGAGCACGAAGCCGGAGGCTGCGGACGCGATCGCGGGGATACGACTGCCCGACGAGGACGCGACGGCGGTCAGCACGGGCACGCCGTGCACCGCGGCGATATCCGATATCTCGCCTCTTTCCTCGTACGGCAGGTCGGGCGTGTAGAACGCCGCGCCTATGTCGCCGAGGGCAGAGAAGAACGCGTCGTAGCCGTAGAAGAACACGGGGTTCATATACGATGTAAGGAGCACGGGGATGTCGCATTTTTTGCGAACGGTGCGCAGGATCTCTAACACGCCGTCAGGCGTCATGCCGCCGGAGAGGGCGTGAAGGCTCGCTTCCTGAGCCGCGGGGCTTTCGGCGGTGGGGTCGGAGAACGGCACGCTCACGACGATCATGTCCGCGCCGCCTTCCGCCATCGCGAGGATATACTTCACGGTGCTTGCCGCGTCGGGGTCGCCCGCCGTGATGAACGGCACGACCGCTTTGCCTTTTGCGAATACGGACGTCATATCATTCATGGATATCCTCTCCTTTATATCTCGCTATAGCGGCGACATCTTTGTCTCCCCTGCCGGACAGGCATACGACGATGTTTTCGTCCCTTCCGAGAGAGGGTGCGAGTTTCATCGCGCGGTACACCGCGTGAGCGCTCTCTATCGCGCAGATAATGCCCTCGGTGCGCGCGAGGTATTCGAACGCTGAGACCGCCTCGTCGTCGGTGACGGGGACGTATTCCGCCCTGCCGCTGTCGCGCAGGTAAGCGTGCTCGGGTCCTATGCCCGGGTAGTCCAGCCCCGCGGATATGGAATACACGGGGGCGATCTGACCGTGATCGTCCTGGCAGAAGTAGGACTTCATGCCGTGGAATATCCCGAGCCTGCCCTTTGCCATCGTCGCGGCGTGGTAAGGGGTATCAGTTCCCTTGCCGCCCGCCTCGCACCCGATAAGGCGAACGCCCTTATCCGGCACGAAGGCATGGAACATGCCTATCGCGTTGCTCCCGCCGCCCACGCAGGCGAGCACGGCGGAGGGCAGCCTGCCCTCGCGCTCGAGTATCTGCGCCCTCGCCTCTTTGCCTATGACGCTCTGAAAATCGCGCACGATCGTGGGGAACGGATGAGGACCCATGACCGAGCCGAGCACATAATGAGTGTCCCCCGCGCGGCGGCTCCACTCGCACATCGTTTCGTTGACGGCGTCTTTGAGCGTCTGCGTGCCGCTCGTGACAGCATGCACTTTCGCGCCCAGCAGCTCCATGCGGTAGACGTTGAGCGCCTGGCGTTCGGTATCCACCTTGCCCATGAATATTTCGCACTCCATGCCGAGGAGCGCAGCCACTGTAGCCGTAGCCACTCCGTGCTGACCCGCGCCCGTTTCGGCTATGAGCCGCGTTTTGCCCATGCGCCTTGCGAGCAACGCCTGACCGAGCGCGTTGTTGAGCTTGTGCGAACCCGTATGATTGAGGTCTTCGCGCTTAAAGTACACTTTCGCGCCGCCGAGATCTTCCGTCATGCGCGCGGCGTAATAGAGTAGCGACGGTCTGCCCGTATACTGCTTCGACAGACGCTCCAGCTCGGCGAGAAAGCTCTCGTCGCGCATGGCTTCGTTATAGTTCTTCTCGAGTTTCTCCAGCTCGCTCATCAGCGTTTCCGTGATGTACTGACCGCCGAACTCGCCGAACCTTCCCTTTTTCATTGTATTCCCTCCGTGCGTCGGCATGACGCCGCCGCATGTTTTCTCATTTTCCGCGCGAGCGCGCGACGAACTCTTCGAGCTTATCCGCCGCAGCGCCGTCGTCTACGATCTTCGCCGCAAGACGCACGCCTTCCGCGATCGTTTTCGCCCGCCCCGCGACCGCGAACATCGCGCCCGCGTTGAGCAGAACGGCGTCGCGCTTAGGTCCGCGTTCTCTGCCCGCGAGTATGTCGCGCACGGTGGCGGCGTTGCGCATGGGAGTGCCGCCGTCCGTTTCGTAGCTCTTGCAGCGCTTCATGCCGAACTGCTCGGGCGCGATCGCGAACGACCGCACCTTGCCGCCCTTTGCCTCGCATATCCGCGTGGGAGCGGACGCGGATATCTCGTCCGCGCACTCCACCATCGCGCTCTTCACGCCGATGTCCGAAAGCACGCGGGCAAGCGGCACGAGCAGTTTCTCGTCCGTCACGCCCATGACGCCCATATTCGCGCCCGCGGGATCGGCAAGCGGCCCGAGCACGTCGAACAGCGTGCGGATGCCCAGCTCGCGGCGGGCGGGCACGACGTACTTCATCGCTATATGGTAATTCTGCGCGAACAGGAAGCATATACCCGCGGTATCCAGCAGTTTTACGCTCTTTGCCGCAGGCAGCATGATGTTCACTCCCAAAGCCTCGAGCACGTCCGCCGCTCCGCATTTGCCCGAAGCCATGCGGTTGCCGTGCTTTGCCACCTTCACTCCGCCCGCCGCGACGACGAGCGCCGCGGTAGTGGAGACGTTGAAGGTATTGGTGCTGCCGCCCGTGCCCACGATCTCCAGCACGTCCATGCCCTGCAGCAGCTTTACGCAATGCGCCCGCATCGCCGAAGCAGACGCCGTGAGTTCCTCCGGCGTTTCGTTCTTCATTGCCATGGCGGTGAGGTATGCGCTCGTCTGCGCCGCGGAAGCCTTGCCGCTCATTATCTCGTCCATGGCGTCGTATGCCTCGGCATACGTCAGGTTTTTGCGGGCGGAAAGCCTGCCTATAGCCTCTTTTATCATTATCCCTCCTTATCCGTCGAAACAAAATAAAAACGCCCGTGACGAATACATTGCCAAGGACGATATCATACCGCGGTGCCACCTTGATTCGCGGCAAAGAACGCCGCGCGCTTTTTTCGGGATATACCCCGGCAGACTCACGCGCTGCCCGCGTCGCGCCATACTCGGCTGTCGCCTTTCCTTCGCGCCCTCTGCGGTCCATATCATACGGAATGCTCTTGCCCGGATCTCAGCCTCCCGGACTCTCTGTGAACGCTCTTTCCGCTCTTTCTCCGCTTCAACGGTTTGTTACACGGATATTGTAACGCGCCCGCACTCCTTTTGTCAAGGGAATGCGGGCACTTCGTCTGCTATTATTTCCTGCTTTTGCTCTCAGTTGCCTACGCGCTTGCCGAGAGGCACGTATTTGCGGTGCGTCCCCACATACTTGTAAGCGGGGCGCATGATCTTGCTGGAATTGATGATCTCTTCCAGACGGTGCGCGCTCCAGCCCACGATACGCGCGACGGCGAATATGGGAGTGAACAGCTCGGTGGGCAATCCCAGCATCTGGTAGCAGAAGCCGCTGTAGAAGTCGACATTCGCGCATACGCCCTTGTCCGTCTTGCGGCGCTCGCGGAGCAGATCCGCGCCCACTTCCTCCACCATGGAGTAGAGAGCGAACTCGTCGTCCCTGCCCTTGGCTTTGGAGAGCTTGCCCACGCTGTTGCGGAATATCTCCGCGCGGGGGTCGGATACCTGGTATATCGCGTGGCCGAGACCGTAGATGAGACCGGTGCGGTCGAACGCCTCTTTATCGAGTATCTTCGTAAGATAGCTCCTGACCTCGTCCTTGTCCTTCCAATCGCGGACGTTGGACTTGATGTCGTCGAACATGCGGCAGACCTTGATGTTCGCGCCGCCGTGCTTGGGTCCTTTGAGCGAGCCCATCGCCGCCGCCATCGCCGAATACGTATCCGTGCCCGTGCTCGTGACGAGACGGGTGGTGAACGTGGAGTTGTTGCCGCCGCCGTGCTCGGCATGAAGGATGAGCGCGAGGTCGAGCACGCGGGCTTCGAGGTTGGAGTACCTGCTGTCTATCCTCAGCATGTGCAGGATATTCTCCGCCGTGCTCAGCTTGGGATCGGGATCGTGGATGAAGAAGCTGTTGCTGTCCGACTTGTAATACGCGTAAGCCTGGTAGCTGTACACCGCGAGCATGGGATAAGTCGCGATGAGGTACAGGCACTGGTTGAGCACGTTGGTGAGCGACAGGTCGTCCGCCGAAGGGTCGTAAGAGTACAGCGTGAGCACCGAACGCGCCATGCTGTTCATAAGGTCGACGCTGGGCGACTTCATGATGATGTCGCGGAAAAAGGCGGGCGGGAGCTTGCGGTAAGAGCCTATAAGGTCTTTGAAACTGGAAAGATCAGTCTCGTCGGGCAGTCTGCCGAAAAGGAGAAGATATATTATCTCCTCGAAGCCGAACCGCTCGCTGCCGATGATATCCGCAACGATATCCTTCACGTTGTAGCCTCGGTAATAAAGCGCTCCGGGGCACGGGACGAACTTGCCGTTCTCCTCGGTGTTGACCATGACGTCGGATATCTCCGTCAGTCCGGTGAGGACTCCTCTGCCGTCGGGCGCACGCAATCCGCGATATACTTTATAGTCGGTAAAAAGCTGAGAGTCTATGGTGGAATGGCTCGCGCAAATGGATGTGAGCCGCTTGATCTCCGGCGTATCGCCGCTGCTTATAGCCATAGTTTGACCTCCTTTTCGTTTATCGTCTATATGCTCAAAAATGCGGGCGGAGCGCCTTTCGGACGTCCGCGGTCGCACCTTTGTTCGTTTCGCCGATCGTATGATGTAATCGCAGTATACCATAAACGCAAACATTTTGCAAACGATTTTCGCTTATGATGTATAATTTGCGCCTCCGCGGCAATAATCCACGAACAAGCAAACGGAGGAACACCCATGAACACCAACAAAGAACGCAAACCGATCAACAAAAAACTGTACATCGCGCTCATCGTTTGTATCGTTGCGGCGATCGCTGCGATACTCGCGGTGTCTCTCGCCGTCGGTCTTTCGGGCGGCAGCGAGCCCGTCGAACAGCCGGGCGGCATAGTGGAAACGCCCGACGACCAGAACGACAAAGACGAGCCCGACAAACCCGACGAACCCGACAAACCCGATGAGCCCGACGAGCCGGATGAACCCGACGAGCCCACGATCACCGAGCCCGAATACACGCTTCCCCTTACCGAATGCGTGCTCGGCGCGGAATGCAGTTTAAGCGAGCTCGTATGGTCGAACACGCTGCACTGGTACGCCACGCACAACGGCACAGACTTCACGGCCGCGGCGGACACGCCCGTACTTGCCGTTCATGACGGCGAAGTGACGGACGTCGGCTATACCACGCAGAACGGCTATACCGTCACGATCGAGCAGACGGACGGCTATACCGCGGTATACAAGTCGCTTTCGGCAGACGTTGCCGCCGAAGTCGGAGACGTAGTCGCCGCCGGCGATACGATAGGCTACGTTTCGGACAGCATGACGAGCGAGCAGAACGAAGGTCCCCACCTCCACCTCGAGATGACGGACGCCGAAGGCAATTACGTCGACCCCATGACCCTCCTCGGCGAAGCGACCGAAAAGTAATGCCGCGAAAAACGGAGAGCAGGCAACGCTCTCCGTTTTTAAGCCGCGCTCTATGCCCATAAGGCATGGAGCGCTTGTTCGTTTTGCATACTTCCCCGCGGGGCAAAAGGTTGACAAAACCGCGCTTAAGGGATATAATATGGGTACTGACAGAGTGTCAGAACGATAAACATTCGCGGAGGTAACAAACTCATGTTGGGGAATTTTACTTATTGCAATCCCACCAAACTGTATTTCGGCAAGGGCGCGGTGAAGAACATCGGCAAGGAGCTGAAGAAGTACGGCAGGAACGTCGTGCTTATATACGGCAACGGTTCGATAAAAAAGAACGGCATCTACGACGAGGTCATGAAGATACTCGCGGGATGCGGCAAGACGGTATCCGAGATCGCGGGCGTCATGCCCAACCCCACGGTGGACAAGCTGTACGAAGGCGTGGAGATCGCGCGCAAGGCGAAGGCGGATCTGCTGCTCGCGGTGGGCGGCGGCTCGGTATGCGATTACGCCAAAGCGGTAGCCGTTTCGGTGAACTGCGACGAAGACCCCTGGGAAAAGTATTATGTGCGCTTCGAAGAGCCGACTTGCGAGGTCGTGCCCGTCGGCTGCGTGCTGACCATGGTGGGCACGGGCAGCGAGATGAACGCGGGCTCCGTCATCACCAACCATAAGACGAAGATGAAGGTCGGGCATGTGTTCGCGGACGAGAGCGTCATGCCGAGGTTCTCGGTGCTCGACCCGACGTATACGCTCACCCTTCCGCATTACCAGATGGTCGCGGGCATATACGACATATTCAACCACATCTGCGAGCAGTACTTCTCGGGCGAGGACGACTGCGTGAGCGATTACCTCTCCGAGGGGCTGATGCGTTCGCTGCTGCACTCCTCGCGCATAGCGAACAAGGACATGCAGAACTACGAGGCGCGCAGCAACATCATGTGGACGGCGACGTGGGCGCTCAACACTCTCGTATCGCGCGGCAAGACCACTGACTGGGAAGTGCACATGCTCGGACAGGCCGTCGGCGCGCATACGGACGCCACTCACGGCATGACGCTCGCCGCGGTGTCCCTTCCCTATTACCGCCACATCATGCCTTACGGGCTCAAAAAGTTCGTGCGCTTCGCGAAAGAAGTGTGGAACGTCGATCCCGCGGGCAAGACGGACGAACAGGTCGCAAACGAAGGGCTTGCCGCCATGGAAGGCTGGATGAAGGAGCTGGGGCTCGTTATGAAGATAAGCGACCTCGGCGTCACCGAGGATATGATCGAAGGCATCGCGGACAGCACTATCGTCATGCAGGGCGGGTATAAAGTACTCACCCGCGACGAGATCGTGCAGGTACTAAAAGAGTGCATGTAAGGAGGCATTTATGCGCAAAAATATACTTGTGGCATATTTTTCGGCAAGCGGCGTGACCGCGAAAGCCGCACGGGAGATCGCGGAAGCCGTGGGCGGAGACCTTTACGAGATAGTTCCCGAGCAGCCGTATACGGACGCCGACCTCGACTGGACGGACAAGAGCAGCCGCAGTACGGTCGAGATGAACGACCCCGCCTGCCGCCCCGCCATCGCGGGCGCGCCCGTCGATATCGCGAAGTACGACGAGATATTCGTCGGCTTCCCCGTGTGGTGGTATGTTGAACCGAGGATAATCGACACGTTCCTCGAGGCTCATGACTTCACGGGCAAGACCGTCATCCCCTTCGCGACTTCGGGCGGCAGCGGCATATCCGGCGCGGAGAAGAGCATGAAAGCGCACTGCCCTTCCGCGGATTGGAAAAAAGGCAGGCTCGTAAACGGCGGAGCCGCAGCCTGGGCGAAAAGCGCCGCGGGAGAATAGACTCATGCCCGCAGGTTCGGAAGAACTCACCAGGGCGCGGGAAAAGGAGATAATCGACGCCTGCGCGAGGCTGTACGAAAAGCTCCCTTACGCAAAGATAACGATAGGCGCGATAAGCGAAGAAACGTCTTTCACGCGCACGTCCGTATACAACTACTTCCGCACGAAAGAGGAGATATTCCTCGCGCTGCTCGAACGCGAATACGAGGCGTGGACGGCGGATCTGACGGCTCTCGCGGGCGAACGGTTCCCCGCCGAGGAATTCCCCGCGCGATTTTCCGAGGCGCTCGAAAAACGCGGACGTATGCTCAAATTGCTGTCCATGAACCTCTACGACATGGAAGCGGGCAGCGGCATGGAGGCTCTCGTATCCTTCAAAAAAGCATACGCCCGTTCGATAAAAGCCGTGACCGCCTGCCTCCGCGCGCACTACGCGGACGTGCGCGACGAGGACGCGCAAAGGTTCGTTTACGCTTTCTACCCCTTTCTCTTCGGCGTATACCCCTACACCCGTGCGACGGATAAGCAGAAGGAAGCCATGGACAGAGCTGGCGTAGTTTACCGCCCACTCACCGTGCGAGAAATAACGCTCTCGTTCACCGAGGCGCTGGTAGCAGACCTGAAGCGGAAATAAGGCGAATAAAACGATCACAGGGGCTCCCTCTAGAGCCCCTGTTTCATGCGTTACGAGCGCGGCGCTCTTCATGCGCTCCTCCGCGCGAGTTTACGACGAACGGCGAGCCATGCGTGATACAGCCCGGCGAAGGCGAAGAACATGCTTGCGTAAAACAGGTACAGCAGCACGACGTACAGTATGTTCACGTCGTACCGCCATACAGTCACTTTCCACACGTCAGGCACCTCGAAAGGCAAATGGTTGATCTGCGTGAACGCGTAGTTGGGCAGAAGGAGCTCGTCCGACGGGAGGTATTCCCCGTCCGCCGTATGCCAGCCCATGGACGCCGAAGTCACCACCGCGGACAGCACCGCAGCGGAAACGATAACTACGCAATAGTAGATAAGAGGCGTTATGCAGTCGCGCATACGGAACTTATACATACCGAGCGACGTCGGCATGACGCAGAGAACGAACAACAATATGTGCGTCGTGAGAAAATACAGTATGGAGTAACCGAAGATAATGCCGTAGTTGCTTATGTCGTCCCTGCCGAAGTAGAAGAACACCGAGATCGCGCCCGCGGCGTGCACGAAAAAGGCTATCGAATACAGCGTGCGCGTCTTAAAGAACACGGACAGCGCTACCGTATACACGCCTATATTGCATATGAACAGCGGCACGCAGGAGAATATCGTCGTGTAGACGTTGTAACCGTCGCCGAGCACCACGCTGTCTTTGGAATGGTACTGCACGAGCAGCGTTATCGCCATCGCGGCGAGCAGCCTTTCCCTCTCCGACGGCGATCTCCCCTTCAGCCACAGATAGCATACCGCGGTAACGCCCGCAAGCAGCAGCACCGCGACGCCGTGCCACGGCGTAAAGCTGTAAAAGCGCAGAGGATCGTCTGCGGGGAAATCGTTTATGTCGAAGAAATTCCCGAAGATATTGAGCGGGACGCACGCGGCGAGGGCGGGCGCGAAATAAAGAAAACTCCGCGGCGATGCACCTGCGCCGTCACGAGCGAACAAAAGTATGCAGATAAGGACGAGCAGCCCGTTCTCCGCAAAAAACAGCGCGGCTTCGAGCGGAAGCGGCAGGATGTCGTCGAAAAGATAAAGCACCTCATCCGTTACGCTGTCTGCGGAGCGGCTCGCGTAAAAGTAGTCGCCGTAAGTCGCCCACGACACGAGCACGAACGCGGGAAGCACCCATTTTGCGATATCCGCGCACTTGCGGCTGCCGAAAAACACCGCCATGGGCACGAGCAGGAGCGCGCTCTTCTTCACCCACTGCGAAAGCACGAATACGACGCCGTACTCCCCCGCGCGGGCGAATATATGGTAATCGGATATGGAGAACGTCAGCACGAAGGCGATCGCGAGCACGGCTGCCGTCATCGCGATCAACGCCGCGCGTATCCCCTTCTCCCTTCCGCTTATCTCCTTCATCGTCACCATGATATGATTATAACGTATATTTCCCGATATGTCAACGATACACGGAAAGATATATATTCATAATATCGTATTTGCCCGGTGCCGTAAGTTTCTTGGCGGAAAGGGTGCAGGAAGAGACCGCCTTCTTTTCAAAGAAGGCGGTCTCTCTGCATAAACTTCCGTTAAATACTTACTTTGGTACGACGATGCGCGGGTCGTCGGGCGGCGGGACGAAATAGAAGTCGCACGCCGTGCGGGTGATATCCGGCAGGTGCATGCGGAAATTCGGCGCGTTCACAGCGGTAAAGCGATAAGTGAACACATACGACCGCGAAACGGAAAAGGGCGCATACAGCGGGAAATTATTCTCGTAGCACTCGTCGTACATGCCTTTTATCTCGAAATAAGCGAGCGTTCCGTCCTCCGCGACCGCGAAGGAAAAACCGGACGACAACCGCCAGACGTTGCCCTCGTGCGAGATCACATCGCAGCCGTCCATGAAATTCCCGAGGATATTGCCGAGATCGAACAGCGCATAGCCGCGCGAATGCCCGCGCACCTTCTTGTAAAGGAAGGGACTGTACTGCTTGCCGTTGCCTTCGAACAGCTCGGCGGCGTCCCCGCGCAGGTACAGGCAGGCGTCAGCCCACTCGATCTTCTCCCCGCCGCCCGCGATCTCGGTGTAAAGGAACCGTTTGCCGGGCTCGGGCGAATAGTAAGTTATCGCTTCGGCGGCGCGCGCGTTGCGGCGGGTGATGTGCCATGTGATCGCAAACAGCACTATGCAAGCCGCCATCGCCAGGCATATTATGCACTCGCATACGATGTAAAGCGCATCGAACTGTTTGAACACCACCTGGATGACAACGACCGCCGCGACTATCACCGCGCACACGAGCATGAGCAGCGGATACTTGAAGCGCAGGGCAAAATCGTTGCGCTGCGACTTGATGACCACGGCGTTCTCCGTGCCGCCGAACGCCGACGAGAACGCCTCGCGCGCTTCGCTCAGCTCTCTTTCCGCCTGCTCGTATACGTTCACTCGGACAGCACCTTCCTTATAAGCTCTCCCGCGATCTTGGGATTGGTCTTACCCTTGGTAGCCTTCATGAGCTGCCCCACGAAGAAGGACAGCACTTTCTCGTTGCCTTTGCGGTAATCGTCCGCCGGGCCGGGGTTGGCTGCGACGATATCGCGCACGAGCTTTTCTATCTCGCCCGCGTCGTTGTTCTGCCTGAGCCCGAGCGCGTCCACCGCGGCGGAAGCGGTCATATCCGTCAGCCAGATCTTATCCAGCACGTCACGAGAAGAAACGAGGTTGATCTCCCCTTTCTCCACGAGCGCGAGCAGATCGGCGAGCTGCATGCCCGTGATACCGACGACGATGCCGTCTTCGCCCGCCGTTTTGCCCTTGCGCATGATCTCGCTCATTATATAGTTAGCCGCTTTCTTGGCGTTCGCGCCCGCGGTCACCGCGTCGTCGAACAGCTCTGCCGTCGCGGGATCCGCGGTGATGAGCGACGCGTCGTAATCGGACAGACCGAGATCGGACACATACCTGTTCCTGCGGTCGCGCGCCAGCTCGGGCAGCGTGGCGCGTATGCGCTCCACGTCCTCGTCCGAAAGCACTACGGGCATGAGGTCGGGCTCGGGGAAATAGCGGTAATCCTGCGCGTCTTCTTTGCTGCGCATGCCGTAGCCTTCGCCCGTAGCGTCGTCGAAACGCCGCGTCTCCTGCACTACCTTGCCGCCGCTTTCCAGCACTTCGGTCTGGCGGCGTATCTCCGCCTCTATCGCGCGGCGCACGCTGCGGAAGGAGTTGAGGTTCTTCGTCTCCGTGCGCGTGCCGAGCGGCTCGCCGGGGCGGCTGAGCGACAGGTTCACATCCGCGCGGATGGAGCCCTCCTGCATGCGGCAGTCGGACACGCCCGCATAGCGGAATATGCTCGCGAGCTCTTCGAGGAACGCCACCGCCTCGTCGGCGCTGTGCATGTCGGGCTCGGTCACGCACTCCATGAGCGGCACGCCGCAGCGGTTGTAATCCACCGCCGTGCTCCCTCCGCCGTGCACGAGCTTGCCCGCGTCCTCTTCGAGATGTATACGGTTGAGCCGTACCGTTTTTTCCTCACCGTTCACCGTTATGCGCACCTCGCCGCCTATGCAGAGCGGCAGGTCGTACTGGCTGGTCTGCCACGCTTTGGGCAGGTCGGGATAGAAATAGTTCTTGCGGTCCCACTTGCTGTAACGGCTGATGCGGCAGCCTATCGCGCAGCCCGCCTTCACGGTGTACTCCACCGCCTTGCGGTTGAGCACGGGCAGCACTCCCGGATGCCCCGCGCACACGGGACAGGTATTTGTGTTGGGCGCGGCGCCGAAGCTGTTGCGGCATGAGCAGAACAGCTTGGTCTCCGTTTTGAGCTCGCAATGGACTTCCAGTCCTATCGTAGGTATATACTCGCTCATATCGCGCCTCCCTTTTCGTATGCTTCGGCGAGAGAGAGCAAAGTCTCCTCGCAATACGGGCTGCCTATCAGCTGCATGCCGACGGGCATACCGTCCTTATCCTCGCCGCACTTCACCGAAAGCGCGGGAAGCCCCGCTATATTGACGGGCACCGTGAATATGTCGCCGAGGTACGCCGCAGCGGGATCGTCCGCGTTGCTCCCCCGCTTATACGCCGTCGTGGGCGCGGTGGGACAGACGAGCGCGTCGCAGCCCGAAAGAGCCGTTTCGAAATCGCGCTTGATGAGCGTCCTCGCCTTGCTCGCGCGCAGGTAGAACGCGTCGTAGTAGCCGGACGAGAGCACGAAGTTGCCCAACATGATGCGGCGCTTGACCTCGCTGCCGAAGAACTCGGTGCGGGACTTGTAATATATGTCGTCTATGCCCGCGCAGCCTTCCGCGCGCCTGCCGTACTTGACGCCATCGTAACGCGAGAGGTTGCTGGACGCTTCCGCGCTGGAAAGGATGTAGTAGCACGCGAGCGCCATATCGAAGCTGCCTATGCTCGTTTCCACTATCTCCGCGCCCTCTTTTTCATAGAACGCGAGAGCCTTTTCCACCGCCGCGCGCACTTCGCCGTTCAGCTCCGGCGGGAAGAACTCCTTCGCTACGCCTATACGCCTGCCTTTGAGCGACGTTATCTTTTCGCCTTTATCGAGGTCGCCCGCGTAAGAAGTGGAATCCCCCGCGTCATGACCTTTTATGGCGTCATACACCGTGCGGCAATCGCCTACCGTGCGCGCGAAAGGACCTATTTGGTCGAGCGAGGAAGCGAATGCGATCAGTCCGTTGCGCGACACCGCCGAATACGTGGGTTTGAGCCCGACCACGCCGTTGAACGCCGCGGGCTGGCGGATGGAACCGCCCGTATCCGAACCGAGAGAAGCGTACGCCTGGTAAGACGCCACCGCGACCGCGCTGCCGCCGCTCGAACCGCCCGCCACTCGCGAAGGGTCCACGGCGTTTTTTACGGGATAGAAAGCCGAATACTCGCTGCCCGAGCCCATGGCGAACTCGTCCATGTTCGTCTTTCCCACGATGACCGCGCCCGCGCTCTTCAGCTTTTTCACGACGAACGCGTCGTAAGGCGGCACGTAGTTTTCCAGAAAACGGGAAGCGCAGGTCGTGCGCACGCCCTCGGTGCAGATGTTGTCCTTGACCGCTATCGGCACGCCGAGCAGCGCTCCGCGCCTGCCCTCGCCGCGCGCCTTGTCCGCCGCCGCGGCGGCTTCCAGCGCCTTCTCTCCGCACAGCGTGACGTATGCGCCGAGATCCTTTTCTTTTTCCGCTTTTTCCAGCGTCGCTTTCGTCGCTTCGACGGAGGAGATCTCTCCCTTATCCATCGCTTCGACGAGCGCGCCGAGAGTCATTTTCGTGATATCCATATCACTCCACCACCCTCGGAACGATGTACGAGTCCTCGCTGCGCTCGGGAGCGCAGGAGAGCAGTTTTTCCCTGTCGAAGGGAACGCCGGGCACGTCATCGCGCAGTACGTTGACCGCGTCCAGAATATGCGCCGTGGCCGGGACGGAATCCGCGTCGAATTCGTTCAGCTTCTCCGTCCAACGGAGCACGGAGGCGAAGTGCTTTTCCATTGCCTTCTCCTCGTCCTCCGTGAAGTTTATACGGCTGAGCTTCGCCGTATGCCTGATGATCTCTCTCGTTACTTCCATATATTTGCTCCGATTGCCGTATCACAGCCGCACGGGTATGCCCCTGCCGGCGAGATACTCTTTGAGTTCTCTTATATCCAGCTCGCGGAAATGGAACAGCGACGCCGCCAAAGCCGCGCTCGCGCCGCACCCGAACGCCTCCGCGAAATGTTCTTTCTTCCCCGCTCCGCCCGACGCTATCACGGGGATATTCACCGCCCCCGTCACGGCGCGGAGAAGGTCGAGGTCGAAGCCGTTTTTGGTGCCGTCGGCGTCCATGCTCGTGAGAAGTATCTCGCCCGCACCCAGCTCTTCGCCGCGCGCGCACCACTCGACCACGTCCATGCCCTCGTCGTGCCTGCCGCCCGCCGTGTACACCGTCCAGCCGCCGTCCGCGCGTTTTTTCGCGTCCACCGCGAGCACCACGCACTGGCTGCCGAACAGTTCCGCGCCTTCGCTTATGAGCTCGGGGCGTTTTACCGCCGCGCTGTTCACGCCCACTTTGTCCGCGCCCGCGCGGAGTATGTTTTTCATGTCCTCCGTGCTGCGCACGCCGCCGCCCACGGTGAACGGGATGAACAGGTTTTCCGCCACGCGGCTCACCATGTCCGCCACCGTTTTTTCTCCGCGGTACGTCGCGGTTATATCGAGGAAAACTATCTCGTCCGCGCCCTCGCGCTCGTACTGCACGGCGTTCTCCACCGCGTCGCCCGCGTCGCGCAGACCGAGGAAATTCACGCCTTTTACCACCCGCCCGTCTTTGACGTCCAGACAGGGCACTATCCTTACCGATGTCACGCGCTCCTCCCTATACCGCGATGAAGTTTTTAAGTATCGCAAGTCCGCGCGAGCCGCTCTTTTCGGGGTGGAACTGCGTGCCGAACACGTTGTCCCGCTCGGCGACCGCGGTGAACGTCTCGCCGTAATCGGCGGTCGCGGCTTCGTCGCGCTCTTCCGCCGCGTGCGCGCAGTAGCTGTGCACGAAGTAGAAGAACTCGCCGCTCTCTATACCGCGGAGCAGCCGTCCGCCGCGGACGTCTATGCTCGTCCACGCGATATGCGGCAGCGGCAGACCGCCCGCGTTTATCTTTCTCACCTCGCCGGGGAGCAAACCGAGCCCCTCGTGTTCGCCGAACTCGTAAGAACGCTCGAAAAGCAGCTGCAGCCCCAGGCATATGCCGAGAAGAGGGGTACCGCGTTTTACCGCGCCGATTATCGCTTCGTCGAGCGAAGCGGCGCGCAGCTTTTTCATGCACTCGCCGAACGCGCCCACTCCCGGCAGTATGAGTTTGTCGGCACGGGCTATCTCGTCCGCCCCGCACGCCGTCACCGACTTTTCGCCGAGGAATGTCAGCGCGCCCGCGACGCTCGCAAGGTTGCCCGCTCCGTAATCTATCACCGTTATCATTATGATTTATTATATAATAAACTCCGCCCCGAGGTCAAGCCAAATATTTGCATTACGCGCGCGTTTGTGATATATTATTCGTTGAAAGAGCCTTTGCGCCTTTCGGGGAGACCATCATGACAGAACGGGATATCATGCGGCTGTTTGAAAAATACGACGGCGAAGTGAGCATGTCCGACTTCACTCCGGACGAGCTCGCCGACCTCATCGCCGCGGAAACGGAAGAAGAACTGCCCGTGAGCTTCAAAGAAAAGTACTTTTCCAAATACGACGACGTTAAAGTCGCGGGCTCCAAAAAGCTCTCGCGGCTGGATTGGTGAAAATATGGACGAAATAAATTTCAAAACGGAGATAAACGCGACGTTCGATATCTCCGAGCAGGAACGCCGCATGACGGCGGCGGGAAAAACTCTCGCGGAACGCATGAGCCTGTTCGCTCCCAAAACGATAGCCTGCCTTGCGGTCGGCGTCGTCGCGCTCGCGCTGTGCGTGATATTCTTCTGCCTGACGGACGCCGATCACCGCGCCTTCACGATAGCCGCGATAGCAACGGCGATAGTGGCAGCGGCGGCGCTCGCCGCGGGTATAGCGGATACGGTCATCGCAAAAGCCAAACGCAAAGACGCCGTTCCCCGCCTGCTCCGCCGTCTCGCGAGCAAGTTCGGCGACGTCCCCTCGCCCTCTCCCGTCACCGTGAGCATGACGGAAAACGGCGCGACCGTCTCCGTCGGGAGCAAAGCGGCGGACGTCGGCGGCGAGGATATATCCGTACTCGTCGCGGGAGACCTCGTGCTCATTGACTTCGGCGCATTCGGAAGTTTATGCTTCACCCGCGAAGAAGCGGAAGAAAAAGAATAAGAACAAAACGATACGAGCTGTCCGCGGAAAAGACCTTCCGCGGACAGCTTTCTATATATTATTCGTTATACGATGTTTCCGTATACTTTATATCGCCGAAAAGATAAACGACGCGCGGCGAAGCCGCGCGTCATCGTCATGCGTCTTTGGTCATTTTGTGCTTATACCTTAAAAACCCGTCCAGGTTGTCCGACTCGCTCACTTTTATGTAAGGAGCGCCGAGATAAGTCAGAAGTTCTTCGGCGAGGATCGCGCCGGCGGTGATGAGCCCGCAGCGCATGTCGGGAAGAACGGGATATGCTTTGCGTATATCGCTTTCCGTCATGGCGGAGAGTTTTCCCGCAAAGGCGGACAGATCTTCTTTGGTGAGGATACAGCCGTCCACGACCGAGGGGTCGTACACCGTGATGCCCGACTTCATCGCCGCAAGCGAGGTCAGCGTGCCGCCCACGCCGATGAGTTCGGGGCGCAGACGCACGTCGCCGTAGCCCGTGGCTCCGCTGGCGGCATAGGCGCGGATGAGCCCGGGATCGCCGCCCGCCTGCTCGGTCAGCCGCACGACGCCGAGCGGGAGCGACTTGACGTAAACGAGCGAATCGCCGTCGCCCGATACTATCTCCACGGACGCTCCGCCTATGTCGACTACGGTGGCGTCTCCGCCTTCGCTTGCGCCGAGAAGAGCTATCTCCGCTTCCTCGCTGCCGCTTATCACTTCCAGCTGTACGCCGCACTCGGCGTCCGTCGCGCGGATGAAGTCCGCACGGTTGGCAGCCGCGCGCACGGCTTCGGTGGCAAACACGTACACTTTATCCGCCACGCGTTTAGCCTCTTCGGCGAAACGCTTGATGACCGCTATCGTGCGCTCCATCGCCTCTTTGCCGAGAAGCCCGGTGGCGTTCAGACCTTCGCCGAGCTTGGTCATTATCGTCTGTTTTTTACCGCCGGCAAGCAGGCGGACACTGCCGCTGCCGACGTCTATAACGGCTTCCGTCACTCCTTATCCCCCGTCGCCGGCACGTACGAATCTTCGCCGTCGTATACATAACCGAGATACTCGCGCGCGTAACGCTCGAAGAACTCGAGACGGGTCTCATCTCCCGTCATGTACTCCAAAGTATCCTCGCCCTCGGCTATCGCGGCGGAAAGCTCCGCGCTCATGTTTTCAAGCTCATCTCTGCGGGCGGACAGCGAAGCGATGGAAACGATATTGCATATAAGCGCGATCACGGCGATGAGCAGCAGCACGACGCCGGTCACCGTACAGACGACGGCGATCTTGCGCTGTTTTTCGGTCATCGCGGGCTTCGCCGCGGCGACCGCACGTTTTTCTTCGTTATATCTCATAAGTTCCTCCGTCGGGCGGACGTTGCCGCAAATTTCGGATGTTAAGATATTATACACCCGAAGCGGAAAATTGTCAAGCCGTTTGCATGCGGCGCGTTTCCCCGCGCGTGCGGCGCGAGCGGAGCGTTTATCCTATGTCTGCTCCCGCGCGGTTTTTGTCATAACCGCGGCGAAAGCGGCATAGCTTATGGTGTGGAAAACAAAAAGCACAGCATAACGGCGGAGGCGCGCTCGCGCACCCTTATAACGGGAGTGGAAAAGGTCATCGACTCTTCCCCAGCCGAAATAAACATGACGACGACGGACGGTCCGCTTTCCGTCCGCGGCGAAGGACTGCACATAAAGGCGTTCTCCGCAGAGTCCGGCGAACTCACCTTCGAAGGCAGAGTGGATAAAATGGAATACCGTTCGGGCAAAAAAAATATCCTCGGGAGGATCTTCAAATGACAGTCGCAATGCAGATAATACTCTTTTTCGCGCTCGTGATCGAGGGCGCGCTCACCCGCCTGGCGTATTCGGGCGCGGAGAAGCTCAAAGCCAGGGTGCCGGGCAAAGCGTTTTCGGTGACCGCGGACGTTCTTACCGCGCTCATCGGCGCGGGTCTGATGTTCCTCACATGTTTCCTGCTCGCGGGAACGGTACGCGTATTCTACGCGGTATTCTTCCTCGGCGGGCTGGTGATCCTGCACTTCCTCCTGCCAAAAAAGAAACCGCAAAGCAGAGAGTAAATGATGTAAACTCGTTCAATAAACAACATACAGACAATAGCAAAGGGAGTTTCCCATACAAGGAAACTCCCTTTGATCCGCGCTTTCACGCGTCACAACTCTCTTATGCGCTGGGCGATGAAGGCTTTTTCGGGACCTTTGATCTTTTCGGAAAACGCGAGCACGCGGGCGGCGAGCTTCTTTGAAAAAGAAGGCTTGCCGTTTTTGCGCGTCAGCTCGACTATGAGCCTGTCGACGACCGCCGCCATGAACGCGCCGAAGTTCCCGGAAGCGTTCTTCATCGCTTTCGCGAGGATATCCTCGCTCTCCGCCTCGCGCGGCGAGAGCAGCATCTGCGCGGCGTAGCCGATCGTTTCGGGGAGCGAGAGCGCCGTGGGACTGCGGCGGTATACCGCTTCGCGCACGGCGGCGCTGTCCGACAGCAGCCTGAGCATGCGCGGAGCCGCCTTGGTTTCGAACACATTCCCGATACCGTCGGTGAGCAGCGAAGCGAGCGCGGCGTCTTTATTCATATCCGCGTCGCGCTCGGCGAGAAGATACTCCCACACGAGCACCGCGGAGGCATAGTCGTGCGCGATGAGCGCAGCCATGACCTTTTTCAGTTCTTCCCCGCCCGCCGGCAGCTCTATGCGCGCCGCCGCGGCGAACAGCGAAAGGAATTTCTGTTCTTTTGCGGTCATATCACCCCTCCGTGCCCGTCGTCACGTTTTGTCCGCGAAATTGCCGAGGGATATGAGGAATTCCGCGGTCTCTTCGGGCGTTTTGAACACGGCGATATTGCCGAGTATGCGCTCGCAGACCGAACCGAACTCCTCTTTGATATATATTCCCGCGTCCACTTTGCTCATGTCCTCGCCGTTCTCTTTGATTATCTCGTCGCGGATGAGCGCGTAGTCTTTCATATCCTCGGGCAGCGGCTGTTTGTTTACGAGGCAGTCGGAGAGCTTCGTCATCTCGCCGTCCACGCGTCCGGGCAGCACGAACAGACCCTGGGCTTCGAGCAAGCCGTTCGCCTCTTTTTTGAGCGCGTAGTACTCGGGATGGGTGTGGAACACGCCGTCGGGATACTTTTTGCTGCGGATGTTGGAGCGCAGGATGATATCCAGGCAGTACCTGCCGTTGCTTATCTTGCGCATGGTCATGGATACGGCGTTGTGCTTGCCGTCCTTATCCTCGGCTACGATACCGCGATCGGGATCTGTATAATTCTCCCAGCCGCGGCGGATGTCGCGCGCGATCTCCTGCATGACGATACGCGACTGCGAAGTCACGCGGATGACCGAGTCGTACCAGTCGAGCACTTCCACCTCGGCAAGCGGGTACTTAGGATACGTCAGGCGCAGCTTGGCTTTGGCTTTGGATATGGGCAGCATCTCCTCGCCGCCCTGGAAATGATCGTGCGAGAGCACGCTGCCGCCCGCTCCGGGAAGAGCGGCGTTGCAGCCGATGAAGAAGTGCGGGAACATATCCACGAAGTCCATAAGGCGCACGACGGTGTCGTCCGTCACGCGCATGGGCTCGTGTTCGAGCGATACCGCAATGCCGTGCTTGCCGAGATAGCCGTAAGGCGAATACTGCCAGAACCACTCCTTGCCGCCCAGCGTAAGGCGCACGGTGCGCAGCGCGCATTTGCCGGTGGGCGCCCAACCTTCGTTGTCCGCGCATATCGAGCACTCGGGGTAACCGCCCGCGGGCGTGTTGCCCTCTTTGGCGGCTTCCGCGGTCGCGTACTCGGGACGCGCCTTGTTTATCGTGATCTCCAGCCCGAGACGGGTATAACCCGACTTGAAGCGGATATTGCGTTCGAGCGCGGTCTTGCGCACATAACCGCTCTTGACGCAGTAATCGTAAAGGAAATCGGTCGCCTTTTTGCCGCCGAGGGAATCGAAGATATCGTTTATCTCGCTCGGCATGAGAGACAGCGCGCCCATGACCTTATCCGCTACCGCGTCCGCGTCGGCGGAAGATATGAGCCCAAGACCGCCCGAAATATCCGTAAGCGCGTTTATGAGTTCGTCGGGACGGTCGAGCGCGTCCACCTTTTCGTAGTCTATCTCCTGCGGCGCGTAGCTGTCCAACCCCAGGATGTTGCATATCTCGCGGCGAACGTAGTCTACGTCGTACTCGTCGAGAAGCAGGTTGTTCTCCGCGTAATATATCAGCTCGTCGATGGCGAGGTATACGCCGATGAGCTCGTCTTTGCCTTCGCCGACCGCGCGCACGCTCACGCCGTCGTCCGTCGTTACTTCGACGAACGCGGGGTTGGACGACTTGCCGAAACCGCTCGCTTTGACGTAGTCCGCAAGGAACGCCTTGGCTTTGGGCGACTCCGCTCCGCCGAGATCGGCATACATGTCGCAGACCGCGCTCGGGCGCAGGGACACCGTTTCGAGCAGGCGTTTGCCCGTTTTTTCCGCGGCGTCCGCGGGGATAAGTCCTTCGGCAACGGCGGCGCCCGTCACCGCGGCGACGAGAGCGGACGGCTCCGTCTGCTTCTCCGCTTTCGCGACATCGGGATCGCCCGGGCGGTATGTCGCGGCTCCCAGCACGCCGAGCGCCGTATTGCGGACGTAAATCTCGTCCAGCTCGTCGAGCAGCAGCTTCTCTTTGGCGTAGGCAAGGAGCTCGTCAAGAGCAGTATAAAGATCCATTTGTTATTTCTCCTTCCCCGCCCGCATAAACGGCGGACGGGAGCAACATAATATACCCATGAAACGTAAACGCAAAAGCGGCAAGTCCCCCGTTCTGCCGCACGATCCCACCCGTAAAGTGAACTATACTGGGGAAACGGACGACGACCGTAAATACGATTGACGGACGGCTGCACGCGCGGGTCGCCCTTCCGCCTGCCGCGGCAGATATCCGAAAAAAAGTATGAAAACCCGCCGCCCATAATGCATCCTTCTTTCAAAGGGGACGCAGGCGGTTCGGTCGTAGATCTCGGATACCCGATGCGCTTGTACTATTATAATACACCGACGAGCGTATGTTTGTCAATACTTTATCCGAAGAAATCTCAAAAAGCGGAGCCGCTTTCGGGCGGGCTCCGCTTTTTGCCGCTTCGGGCGGCGGTCACGCGTACCGCCTGTATTCTCTTTTTATGCGCTTATAGCTCAGCGCCAGCAGCACTTCGCCGACGATGAGGGCGACGCTCACCACTATCATGAGGATGAACACGGGAAACGGCGTGTAGTAGTTATATACCGTTTCGAAGGCATAAGGGTCGTCGGAGGGGTAGACCGTCGTAAAGCCCATGATGACCGTGACGAACAGCGAGACCGCGAGCAGTATCGCCGTACCGACGGTGAACGCCAGGCGCAGATTGCACTTACCCTTCAGCACCAATTTCATGAGTTCGCGGTAATAACGCGCGGCGCAAAGAGCCTCTTCCTCCGTGACGGGCGGAAGTTCGCCGTCGGAAAGAAGTTCGCTTTTGCTCACGCCGAGGAGCCCGCATATCTTTTCGATATACGCGTCGTTCGGGCGGTGGGAATTGATCTCCCAGTTGTAGACCGCCTGACGGGTAACGCCTATCGCCGCCGCGAAACTCTCGCGCGTGAATCCGCGTTCGGCGCGCAATTTTGCGATCTTGTTCCCTATGTCCATTCCGTTTCCCTGCCTGTTTACCCGGTACCGACCCCAATAGAACACTGCAAATGAGCGCGCTTTTCGGCTGTTTCCCTTGCGTGTC
>ERZ1108167.185-NODE-185-length-81080-cov-29.349472_pt1 | contig 81080 bp, 84 predicted proteins | sample MGYA00403703_ERZ1108167 | MGnify/ENA primary metagenome ERZ1108167 (study PRJEB35170, sample SAMEA104062411) | human gut metagenome | biome: human gut; feature: human-associated habitat; material: faeces | place: Denmark | collected 2012-05-11 ...
AATTATAATTCATGGGATTATTACAAGAGAAGTTAGCTAAGTACGACCTGCCACAAAAGTTTATGGCACAGGGCGTTTACCCATATTTCCGTGAGATAGAAGGAAAGCAGGGTACAGAGGTAGAAATGGGCGGACACGAAGTGTTGATGTTCGGTTCCAATGCATACACTGGCCTTACGGGAGATGAAAGAGTGATTGAAGCAGGTATTAAAGCCATGCATAAATATGGTTCCGGATGCGCAGGCTCGCGCTTCTTGAATGGTACACTTGACCTGCACGTTCAGTTGGAAAAAGAACTGGCTGCCTTTGTAGGCAAAGATGAAGCACTCTGCTTCTCAACCGGTTTTACGGTGAATTCGGGAGTTATTCCTGCTTTGACAGATCGCAATGATTATATCATTTGTGACGACCGCGACCACGCATCTATCGTAGATGGCCGTCGCCTCTCCTTCTCTCAACAACTGAAATATAAGCATAACGATATGGCGGATCTGGAAAAGCAACTTCAAAAGTGCAACCCGGATTCAGTGAAGCTCATCATAGTAGACGGTGTGTTCTCTATGGAAGGCGACCTGGCAAACTTGCCCGAAATCGTACGCTTGAAACATAAATACAACGCTACTATCATGGTAGACGAAGCTCATGGCTTGGGTGTATTTGGAAAACAAGGACGTGGTGTTTGCGACCATTTCGGTCTGACTCACGAAGTTGACTTGATTATGGGTACTTTCAGCAAATCATTGGCTTCTATCGGTGGATTCATTGCTGCTGATTCTTCTATCATCAACTGGTTACGCCACAACGCACGTACTTATATATTTAGTGCGTCCAACACTCCTGCTGCTACTGCATCTGCTCTTGAAGCCCTCCACATCATCCAAAATGAACCGGAAAGGCTTGAAGCTTTGTGGGAGGCTACCAACTATGCATTGAAACGTTTCCGTGAAGCAGGATTTGAAATCGGTGCAACAGAATCACCTATCATTCCTCTTTATGTACGTGACACGGAAAAAACATTCATGGTCACTAAATTGGCTTTCGACGAGGGTGTATTTATCAATCCGGTTATTCCTCCGGCATGTGCACCGCAAGACACTTTGGTACGTGTGGCATTGATGGCTACCCATACAAAAGATCAAATTGACCGCGCTGTAGAAAAGCTGGTTAAGGCATTTAAAGCATTGGATATTTTATAATCTACGTAAAATAGATTACCCATATCAAGTAAATAAAATAAAAGTCTGACACAAATAGATATGCCGGACTTTTATTTTATCTCCCCCCCAAAAAAACAGGAAATCGAACTATAAACGGAGCCTCTGTTTTTTCCCTCTTTATCCGAAATCCAGCTACTCCTCAACATGCCTTATTTTATTCACTCTTAAGTACTTCCGCCGGATTCTGTCGGGCAGCTTTCCATATGCGCCAGATGATGCAGAATAGAATAATAATCGCCATTACAGCGAAAATCCCTACATATACCCAACCGTTAATCGCAGTTTGTCTCACATACGTTTCAATCCATTGCCTCATAACCACATATCCCATTGGAAAGGCTATGACAGCAGCAATAATCAGCAATAGGAAGTATTCACGGAAAAACATCTGCAAGATATGACGAATTTGCGCCCCGTTCACTTTACGTATGGCAATCTCCTTTTGACGTTGCTCACACGATAGAGTGACCAATGAAAAGATTCCGAATACGGAGATGAGTACACAGACCAATGACACGAAGCTCAATAGCTTCATCAGTGCATCTTCGGAACGAAGATATTTACCATATTCCTCCTCCTCGCTAAACAACCGTAAGTAAGCATTGGGAAATTCTTCTTTGTGGAGTTTTTCTATAGCTTCACGACATTCATTCCAAGTCCCCTCTTTGAATTTAAAAAGGATACTGGCACGATTCAGGAGATACTCTTGTGCTTCGGGACGCTGGAACGCAATAAGTCCCGGTTTGCTGGTAGGAGAACGATAACTAAAATTCTTCACCACTCCGACAACTTTGTATGCAATATCCTGACGACCGTTGATGTTATTGCCGAAAGTCTTTCCCAAAGCATGTTTCCATCCGAATTTCAGGCACGTACTTTCATCAACCACAACTTCATTCTGCAGGCTCTTTTCAGATATAAATTCACCTTCCAGTAATTTTAAATCATAAAACTTAAAGAATTCCTCCTTTGCCGGCATTATGCCAACAAGCAGTGTTTTTTCTGTCACTTTGGGTAGCCCATCCCAATTGGTTATTTCTACATACATCATCGGACCGACTGGAATAATTGGAAAGTACACAGGAGGTAAAGTTTCGGTTACCATAGGCAAAGCTTTTATTTTCTCCACCCATTGATTAATGTCTCCATTCCACAATGCCACATTAGCCACACGATGACGTTCCATACCTAAATCCGTATTTTTCAGGAAATATAGTTGCTTCATGATGACAACTGTGCAGAAGATAAAGGCAAGGCTGACAATCAACTGTACGATAATACCTATTCTGCGAAATAAGTACGGACGGGCAGTAGCAACACCTCCTTTGATTGTTTCCTGCAATGTTCGACGACGAAAATAGGATAATGGCATCAGTGCAAACAGAAACGACAGGATGATTACTGCCAGAAGATATACTAAGATTTCTCCATAATATGAGCTGGCTTCTATCTGCGTAAAATTCAAAAACTGGGACATACTCATCTCCACCAGCAGCAATCCGCCGATCAGAGCAATACATAAAAGCAGCAATAATTCAATGGCAAACTGTACAGACAAAGCTTTATTGCTTGCTCCATTCACCTTACGAAGTGCCATTTCACGGTTACGCATACAAAGCCGGCTGATAAAAAGCGTCAGATAATTGAATAACGAACAAATAATCACCAGTCCGCCCGCCAAGGAGAAATAGAATATATAACTGAAAGAGATAACAACATCTGCTTTATCTACATAATCCGAATAGCGCAAAGCTGACATCCGGGTAATCAACAAATCGGAAAGTTCGCTCTCTTTCTCAATATCGTTGATGCAAACAGTGCTCATTTTTGTTCGGAATGCGTCTATATCTGTTCTTTCACGTACACGAATAAATAGCTGCTCATTCGAACTTCCCCACCGAGGAGAATGTCTTGCCGGAGCCAGTATATTATATGGAATATTGGAATGGTTAGACCATCCACTCACAATTGCTCCTATTTTACATACGCGTCTGCCTACTTCCACCTCTTTCCCCAATGCATCCTCTTCTTTGCTGAAGAGCCGCTTCGCAAATTCTTTAGTGATAGCAACTTCCTGACCATCACATTTCAGGAAGTTGACAGTACCTTTCAATAATTGTATATCAAAGAAGTTCATGAAAACAGAATCTGCGGCAATCATTCCGATCTCCTGCTCGGTATCTTCCATACGGAATTTTACATAATGTGCGGTAAAAGCGGTTACAGCTTCTATCTCCGGCATTTTGTCTTGCAAATATTTCATTAAAGGATATGGAGTAAATTTACTTGTACCGGGTTCATTGGCGTAATGCGCACGTACCAGATAAATGCGATCGGCTCCCTCATGAAAATTATCATACGTCATTTCATAACGTATCCATAATACCGACAGCGCAAAACAGGTAAAGCCGACTGCTAATCCGATAATACTAACAAGACTTTGTGTTTTATACTTTATCAGATTACGAAAGGCTACTTTCAGATAATGTTTTATCATGATATACTTTTTATTGATAGCTTGTGCTTACATACTAACTTCGGTCACCACCTGTCCATCAAACAGGTTTATGATACGGTCGGCATAACCGGCATCGTGTTGTGAGTGGGTCACCATGACAATGGTGGTTCCCTCTTTATTCAGTTCGCTCAATAGCCCCATCACTTCTTTACCGTTTTTGGAGTCCAGGTTACCGGTTGGCTCATCGGCCAGAATCAGTTTAGGGTTGGCCACAACGGCACGGGCAATGGCAACACGTTGCTGCTGACCACCGGAAAGTTGTTGCGGAAAGTGCTTACTACGATGAGTAATGGCCATTCTCTCCATAGCTGACTCTACCCTCTTTTTCCGTTCGGCAGCGGAAATACCCATATAAAGCAAAGGAAGTTCGATATTTTCGTATACGTTCAACTCGTCTATCAGGTTAAAGCTCTGAAATACAAAGCCTATCACGCCTTTGCGAAGACTGGTACGTTGCGACTCGGTATACCGGGAGACTTCCGTTCCGTTCAGATAATACTCTCCTCCTGTCGGGTTATCAAGTAGCCCCAAAATGTTGAGCAATGTTGACTTGCCACAGCCGGAGGGACCCATGATGGCTACAAATTCACCTTGTTTCACTTCGATACTGACGTTATTCAACGCCCAAGTTTCTACTTCTTCCGTTTTGAAAATCTTCTGTAAGTCAATGGTCTTAATCATAACTGTATTGTTTTTAGAATTATTAATTTTATTCGTTTTTGATTACTTCTGCGGGATTGAGACGTGCAATCCGCAGTATTTTAAAGATAATGGTAATTACTGTCAATAAGGTTACTCCCCAAAATATGCTTCCCCAATATAATATTCCATCATTAAAAAATACGGTGTACATTTGTTTCCACAGTTGCAATACCACGTAAATGAGCGGAAAGGTGATGGCGGCAGTCACCATCAGCAAAATCAGGTACAAACGTGCAAACAGCCAGATGATGGAACGTATTCCGGCTCCGTTCACTTTGCGAATGGCAACCTCTTTCTGGCGGCGTTCTGTATCGAGCGTAATGCTGGAATACACTCCCAACAGGGTAATGATGATGCTTACAATTGCAAAAAACGAGATGATATCTTTCAGAATATATTCCACCGCCTGCACTTCGTACAAATCATCCTGAAATGTACGTACTTGGGAAGAAATATTCTCCGGCAGCACTTCACGACGGATGGTTTCCATCCATTTCATGACTTCTTTTTGCTGTTCAGGGTAACATTTCACATAGCAGTGACCTATGTATTCAGAAGAATCATAAAGTGTGAAAGCATATCCGCCATTATGGTTATGTACATCTGTTTGAAAGGGGGCACATACTCCACAAACGGTGAAATCACTGGTCTGGTCGTAAAAGTTCATTCCGATGATATCTTTCTTTTGTCTTTTCTGCCAGACTTCATCCATTACGAGATCCTTTTTTGTCCGGATCGTCCTGCCCTCCGTTATCGGAATATTCATAAAGGTGAAGAAATTCAATGGTACACACATTACATTAATATCAATCCAAGAGTTATCATTTCCTTTCTCCGTCATTAACAAGTTTCCGGATATTCCATGAGTATAAGATATATCAGATAACAAAATATCTTTCACACCGGCATGCTGCCTGAAACGTTCCACCATTTCCTGTTTTTCTTTATTCTCCAGAAATGGATAGTCCAGCGGAATACTAAGAATCGCTTCTTTATCTTCCTGACTTAACGTATGAAATAAGGTTTCAGTCACCTTTCCTGATTGCAAAAACAGGCTGACAGTCAGCGTTACGAATATCCAGCAAATAAAGAACTGGACGCCGAGCATAAAGTTACGTCCCCACTGTTTCCCGCGACGTTTTTGACCTCCATAGATACCTGTCTGTATGGAAGACCTGCGAATACGGACGGATACCAGCAGACAGACTGCCATGCAAAGCAATGCAAGAAAAACAATGTATTGCAGAATATGCTTTAATAGTGTTTCAGGAGGGAAAGTCATTGTGAGGCCTGGCAAAGAGAAATCCATTCTATCTCCAATTAGTTCGATACCCCATATCACCAAAAATGAGGATGCAAATACAATCATCAGTGACTGTGTTAATAACAGGCAGAACAGCCGTTTCCAATCAGAACCAAGCATTTTCATTATGGCGTATTCCTTAGTGCGATTCAGGAAAGAGCCGATGAGAAAATGAAAGAAATTAATCAATCCAACCAACAATATCAATATGCCGACAATTCCGGTGACCCATCCCAGAATATAAATACCTTTCTCCTGCGACCGGTCTCCTATATAACGGGCAACAACGGTATAAGTCTCGTTATATAGGCTATAAGTATAGTCGCGCTTGGAAAATTGTTTTTCCAAACCAGTAATGCCAACCTGCGGAGATAACAAAACGTATGTCCGGGCTCCCGTTATATCGCGACGTTTCGGACTCTGAAAAAGTCCCTCACTGTCGTTGATAACCAATGCATCGGTATGACACATAAAATTAAAATCATTGTTCAGTGGAAGATCTTCCATCACTGCTTGGATTGTGTACACAATACCTCCTGTCTTTGGTGTACTGTCCGGAGAAGTATAAAGCCGTCTTGTAAGAGTCAGGTGTTTGCCAATGGCAGTCTCCACCTGACCAAATATCTTTATGGCAGTGGACCGGCTTATAATAACCGCGTTGGGCATCCGGCTTGCTGTCCGCCAGTTACCAACTACCATTTGCGGAGTAAAGACTTTATTGTATAGGGTATCGACTTCTATAATTTCAAGATCGTATGGCAATGATTTATCCGGAGACAGTTCAACCTGAAAAGAGCGTTCACGGGGATATGCCATACAAGAGATCGCTTCCACTTCACCCATAGCCCAAGTACGGAGTTCTTCGGATAATGCTACTTGTGTGCCGGAAAAATAGTCACCAGTCTGTTCATTATAGAGATTTAACTCGGCTATGCGGGAATAATTGTCAAAGCAATGATTGGTAGATTCTACAAAACGACTGCAATACATACATATACTAAAACACAGTAGTCCTACTGCCAATCCGATGGTGGAAATTATATTCTGTGCCTTGTACTTCCACAAGTTTCTAAATGCTACTTTGAAATAGTGTTTTATCATAATATCTTAGATTCATTCAGTTTTTATAATTTTAGCAGGATCAATATGCGCAATCTTGTTTATTTGCCAGAATAGAGTCCCTAAAGAAATACCACCAACCAATAACAAAGCTATCAAAAAGATTCCTATACCTATAGGAGCTTTCACTACAAAATCCTTTGTGTATTCATATATCAGATACCAGAATAATGGAAGAGCTACTGCAAAAGCCCCACCTAATATGACAAGATACTTGCGTCCTAGTAAAAGATATAAATCTTTCAGTGATGCTCCATTCACTTTGCGAATTGCAACCTCATGGGAACGCTGCCTAATGTCAAATAATGAAATACCAAACAAGCCAAGACAAACTATTACAATAGCTATACAAGCGAAAAGAGCATAAACAGAAGCTATCTGGCGATCATTTTTATAAAGTTCAGCCACATCGTCCTTCAACAAAGAATATTTAAAATCCTCTGTACCATACACTTTCTTTTGAATACTTTTCAAATAGTCAATAACTGCCTGTTCTTTGCCGGAGTGGCAATATATCTGATATAAATCACCGTCTAATTGACTACCAACCATAAAGACCATCGGATGGACACCTGTACTAATATGTCCGTCATAATAATCGTCTATTACAGCAACAATAGGTTGAGCCGGAAAATCCGGGACGTTTCTTTTCATCATTTCATCAACCAGCATAGCTCCCTCACATTGCGTATATCCTAAGGCTTTCAATGCCGCACGATTTACAACGGCCACTCTATTTCTTGAGTCTTCATCCATTTCCGGCAGACTTCCATCCACAAACGCAAGATTGAAAACTTTAAAGAAATCAGGAGTAACATAAGATTGCAACAACGCAACTGTTTCTCCTTTTACACTTTGAAAGTTTGTAGAATAATAGTCTCCCAAAATAGATGAATGTCCCGTCGTCCAATACTGAATATCCGGACAACTCTTCATGAGTTGGTCTATTTCAGTAATCCTCTCTTGCCGTTGTTTGATAGTCTCCATAGTGTAAACTGCGAAATCTCGTGATTCATATATCAAGTTTGCTTGAATTACAGACTCTACACGAAAACCAGGATCGGTATGTAACATAAAATTCAGTTGCTTGCTGAAATAGATTGATAATACCACTAACAGGAAAGTAATCATATATTGCAGAAAAAGAAAGATCATACGTAAACGAACCGAATGGTTATCTGTACCTACCTTCCGGATTGAAACAGCCAACAAAGAACGTTGGCACTGCACAAACGCATAAATAGATACTAACAGAGGCAAAAACAACAAAATAGAGAATGATAATATCCCATCAAATGCAGTATACATCAGCTGACTGCCAAACATGGATGATACAGGAATATTTGTCACCTCTACAATGAGCCAGGCTACTATCATGGAAGCAGCGATCAATAAAAAGTTTTCTATGAATATTTGCTTAAACAACGCTTTTCTATCAGCTCCAAAAACTTTCCGCAAGCTATACACCTTACCTCGTTTCACCATCAATACCAGATAAAGATTGATGAAATTCATCACACCTGCAAGTAATATCAACAGGCAAATTCCTCCTAAAATAAATAGTTGGGAACGGTTTCCGCTAACTAGCATATCTGGTCCGGATCGACCAATTAAAGCCCGATCCCAATACATATCACTTATAGGAACTAGAGAGAAAGTGTATTTCCGACTATCCCCGCTACGAGCATCCTGATTGATAAACCGGGGATAACTCCCGGCCTTATTGGCTTTCATTACTTCCGTTTCTGAAGTGAAACGGATAAAATCCAAAGGCATACGCTCCCATAATGATGATAGTTTTGAAGAGAGGACCAAGTCAAAATTAAACATCCGCTTATTAATTGGTTCCTCTAATATGCCTGTCACCCTAATCTCCTTTCCATTCGAATAAGTGAGAATCTTGCCAATAGGATTTTCTTTGCCGAAAAGTTTTTTAGCAAAACCCTCCATTAACAAAACTGACGCCGGATCTTCCAAGGACACTGAACCTTGTAACACACGGTAAGGGAAAAGTTCAAAATAAGCACTATCTGCTGCCATAGCTTGAACAGGAATACGATTTGACTGATAGGTCAAATAATCATTTTCGAGCAACACGATGCGTGAACGCGTCACTATGCCACTATTATCAATGTAAACACTATCCCGGCTCCCTATTTCAGCCACACTTAATACCCGATTTCCTTCAAACGTTGTCTGTACACCATACACTTGATTACGATCAATGCAATGTGTGTCTACTGTAAGCTCACGATGAATATAACGAAGCAAAATAATGCAACAAGCTAAACTAAAGGCTAACCCGAGCAAATTAATAATAGTATATGATTTTGTACGCAACAAAAAGCGTATCGCATAGTACAATGTTTTCATGTTTTATCTATTTGTTATTTTTCATTCATTTCAAGATCAATTCTTCCGCATCGCCAAAGGTATCATATCCGGTGGTAATAACCCAATCTCCCGGCTGTAAACCTTCTACTATTTCATATTGTTGCGGATTCTGTCGACCAATATTCAATGGCACGCGAACTGCTTTTGTCTTTGATGCATTTACTTTATAAATCCATTGTCCGCCTGTAAACTGATAGAAGTTGCCTCGCGGAATAATGAGCGCTTGCTCCGGCTGTCCCAATTCAATCTGTACCCGGAAGCTCTTGCCGACTCTTACATTATCGGGCATATCTCCGGTAAAAATAAGATCAATATCAAACATACGATCTTTCACTTCGGGAACCACTTTTGTTATTTTCAGCGGATATTTGTTTCCTTGATAGTTCACGGTAGCCGGTAGTCCGGTGGTGATCCGGTCGATATAATATTCGCTAAGTGAAGTATGGATTTTGTATTGATCGAGCACTTTTATTTCAGCAATGCTTTCACCGGAGGAAACCTGCTGCCCCGGAGTGACCTTTACGAAACTAAGCTGACCTTTCAGTGGAGCTGTGACCACCAAGCTATTCAGTCGTTCGCGAGTACGTTCGTACTTTTTCCGTTCCCGCTCCCGGTCGTTACGAATCAATTCCTTACGTATCATCGTGACAGCAGAATCATGTCGCAAGCTCTCTTGTTGCAGGGCTGCGTTTTTCTGTTTGTAACAATATTCATCTTCAGCTACCTGCAACTGCGCCTTACTCTTCACTCCCATCTGAAATTCTTCGCGGTCGAGAGCGATGCTTTTTTTCAGGCGTTCCAATTCGTAGCTATTTGTCAGGGCTTGCTGTTTCAAGTTCAGACTTTTTTGTTCCATTTCAATCTCCTGCTCCTGATAGGTAATCATTTGCTTTTCCCATTCGTCACGCTGGTCTTCAATATTGCGGAGCAAATCGGGATTGGAAAGAATAAGAATGGTGTCTCCCTGCTGAAGCAAACTTCCCTCTTCACCGACAATCCTTTCCACGCTTCCAGTTTCACGAGTATTGATCTTGATGGTCAGTATAGGCTGAATGAGCCCTTCCACATCTACATATTCCATGAAATCAGACTCTTTCACTTCTGCAATCTGTATATTTTCGGCATCTATCCGTAGTTTTCTGGGACCTAAAGACAAAGTAATCACATAAATCAAAAAGGCGGCAAATAAAAGCCCTCCTATCAGATAGTATCTGTAACGAATGTACCACGGTTTCTTTTCTAATTTTATATCCATGAGATTATCTGGTGTTTTACAAGTTTCTATTAATTAGGGTTCCATCACTATTCTTTACTGACTTTTCGTTGTTCTCTATTCAATCAGAAGATGGTAGTCTTCTGTCAGTATCGTATTTCGCTCAAAATCATATAGTGTCATGCTACGGAGTGTATAATATAAACTCCAATAATTATATAAAGCCGAAATATAGTTACGGCGGGCACTATCTTTCTCTGAAATGGAAGCATTCAAGTCAAGAATGGTAGATTTACCTAATAGATAGAGTTTGCGGGCCACTTCACTTCTTCGTTGGGCTGTCTCATCCGTGCGGGCAGCGATCCGGACACGTTGCGTTTGCAGATTGAATTGTTTGACGAGTTTACGAACGTTCAGTTCAAAGTCCGTCCGGCTCTGTTCGACTTGTGTGTAAACCAGATCACGATTGGAACGGGCTACTCGCACCTGTCCTTTTCCACGTCCCCAGTCTAGGATAGGAAGAGAAATGCCGATACTTACGTATTGCTGGTCCAACAAATTTCGATAAGCGTCGGGCAGTTTGTCAGCAGTCTGCGTCAATCCGAAACGGAGATAGATATCTGCTTTCAGGCCGGCATTGGCGCGGGCTTTCGCCACAGCACTCTCACTTTCCAGTTTCCGCCTTTCCATCGTCTGTATATCCGGACTGTTTTCGTAAGCCAGTGCCAGTGCTTCATTCAGGTTCACACTGAAATCCGGAATTTGAGGACTGACAAGGACACGTAATTCCCGATCTTCGTGAATACCAAGATAGGAACGGAGTTCCTGCATACAATTATCCATTTCAATAAGGGCATTCATGCGGTTTGTCTCTTCCGTCAAACGGTTAAGTTCCAGTTGCAGCATTTCATTTTCTGTGATGGTACCTATGTTATAGCGGCCTTGCGCATAACGGTAAAGTGTATCGGCATTGGCGTAATTAAAGGAAGCAATATCGTAATCGCTCTGGGCGGTGGCCAAGGCAAAGAATTTATTAATCGCATTGGCTGATACGAGTTCAAGCGTCTCTACGTAGCTTTTCTTTGCCTCCTGATAGCGCACGGGCTCTATCCGTCTATCCCATTTCAAACTATTGTAGCCAAAAAGAGACTGGCGATAACCGATCATTATGGGGGAAGTCTGCCATGAGTATTTATGTTCGCTGAACAGATCCATGCGTTGAGCGGAGGTTTCGAGAAAGAAAGAGCCACCGGTCCAGGATAAGTTCTGTGAAAGATTCAGGGTTAAATCTGTATTCAATAGATTTTGTTCGACAAACTTTACCGAACCGTCTCCCATCGTTATCTTGTTAATGGCACGGTTCAGATTCGGATCGGATGTCAGGCTTAAAGACGGCAGATAATTGGCACGATAATATTTATAGTTCCAATACGCAGAACGGAAACTGTGGCGTGCCGTCTGTGCATCGGGAGATTCCATACGGGCAATCTCTATGACTTGCTTCAATGACAGCTCTGTGGTTTGATCTTGAGCGGTCAATAGTTCTGTCAACAATAGTCCGAGAGATATGAAGATTAATTTCAGATTCATTCGTTGGTTATATTTGTTATTTATCATTCAAAAGATGTGCCATTCAGATAAACAGTTATCATTCAATAATATAGTAATATTCCTTTCATTCATTCAGTGTGCATATACGCACAAAATTAGTGCGCAATCGCACACACAACACATGAGATTTATCCATATCTTTGCTCCCGGAGTTTAAATGGATAGAAGATATGGAAGAAGTCAACAAATTAGGAAAGATACTCATAGTAGATGATAACGAGGACGTGCTCTTTGCCCTCAACCTCCTACTGGAACCGTATACGGAGAAAATAAAGGTGGCTACTACCCCCGATCGGATCGAGCATTTCATGACCACCTTTCATCCCGATCTTATCTTATTGGACATGAATTTCAGCCGGGATGCCATCAGCGGACAAGAGGGATTTGAAAGTCTGAAGCAGATATTGCAGCTTGACCCACAAGCTATTGTTATTTTTATGACTGCCTATGCGGATACGGACAAGGCCGTCCGGGCCATCAAAGCCGGTGCTACCGATTTTATTCCCAAGCCTTGGGAAAAGGATAAATTGCTGGCTACGCTTACTTCGGGTATGCGACTGCGTCAGTCACAGCAGGAAGTCAACATGCTGAAAGAGCAAGTAGAAATTCTTAGCGGGCAAAATGCTTCGGAAAATGATATTATTGGAGAGTCACCGGCCATGCAGGAAGTGTTTGCCACGATAAATAAACTAAGTAATACGGATGCCAATATACTGATTCTAGGAGAAAACGGTACGGGAAAGGATGTGATTGCCCGACTATTATATCGTTGTTCTCCACGATACGGCAAACCTTTTGTCACGATTGACCTGGGAAGTATACCCGAACAATTGTTTGAGAGTGAACTGTTCGGTTTCGAAAAAGGCGCTTTCACCGATGCCAAGAAATCAAAAGCGGGACGAATGGAAGTGGCGACCAACGGGACTTTGTTTTTGGATGAAATTGGCAATCTTTCACTTCCTATGCAGTCTAAATTACTGACTGCTATCGAAAAAAGGCAAATCAGTCGTTTGGGAAGTACGCAAACCATTCCCATCGACGTCCGTTTAATATGTGCCACCAATGCTGATATCCGTCAGATGGTGGAAGACGGGAATTTCCGTCAGGACTTATTATATCGTATCAACACGATTGAAATACATATACCTCCACTCCGTGAACGCGGCAATGACATCATCCTGCTTGCCGAACACTTTCTGAACCATTATGCCCGCAAATATAAAAAAGAAATGCACGGACTGACACGGGAAGCCAAAAACAAACTGCTGAAATATGCATGGCCTGGAAATGTGAGAGAACTTCAACATACGATAGAACGTGCTGTAATCTTGGGAGACGGCTCCATGCTAAAACCTGAAAACTTCCTTTTTCATGCGACACCTAAACAGAAAAAGGACGAAGAAATGGTACTGAATCTCGAACAACTGGAACGGCAGGCCATTGAGAAAGCGCTCCGGATCAGCGACGGAAACATCTCCCGTGCTGCCGAATATTTAGGGATTACCCGTTTTGCATTGTATCGCAAACTTGAAAAATTAGGCTTATGAAACGATTTGAGTTCAAAGTAGCATTGCACATCTTAATTATTTTTCTGCTTTCTATCGGCAGTTGTCTGCTGTATCAAAGACAGTTATGGTTCAGCACTACCGTCTGTATTCTCTTTTTGATAGGTGCCGGTATGCATCTCTACCGAATACAGTTCAAGCAAATCACCTTGTTACGACGATTGACGGATGGACTTCGCTACAACGATATGACGCAGAATCTTCATCCGCCTTTCAAAAATAAGATGATGGATGAGTGGGCACAGGAGCTTTCTAATGCATTGAAGGACTTTCGGGGAAAGTTATTGGCAGAGGAAGTCAAGCATCAGTATTACGAGAGTTTATTAAATAAAGTAGATACTGTCGTACTCGTAACCGATGCTTCCGGGCACATTGAATGGATGAATCAGGCTGCAGTGGCCCATCTGGGGCAAATATCACAACTACCGGACGTACTTCAGGAGGCTTCTATCAGCAATGATATGTCCATGATCCGCATCGAGCAGAATGGTATCGTTCTGGAAATGGCTATTTCCTGCACCACATTTGCTACACAGGGGAAGAAACAGCGGTTAATCAGTCTGAAGAATATTCATTCTGTACTGGAACGTAATGAAATGGAGGCCTGGCAAAAACTGATTCGTGTATTAACACACGAAATCATGAACTCCATCACTCCTATTATTTCTCTTTCGGAAACGTTAAGTGAAAGGGGAATCCCCGAATCACTCGGAGAAAAGGAGTATTCTGCTATGTTGCAAGCTATGCAGACTATTCACAGAAGAAGTAAGGGATTACTAGGATTTGTGGAGAATTACCGGCGACTGACACGAATTCCGATACCTGTCCGTACTAAAGTATCTGTTGCAGAATTGTTTATGGACTTAAAGAAATTATTCCCGGAAGAGTATATTCATTTCGAAATGCCTGCATCTGATTTATTTTTATATGTAGACCGGGCACAGATAGAGCAAGTGCTTATCAACTTGTTAAAAAACGCCCGCGAAACATGCGAGCGAAAAATAGATAAAGAGATACAGATAAAGTTTTTCTCTAAAGACAACCCGACATTAACAATATCTGATAATGGCGAGGGAATTCTAACAGATGTTTTGGACAAGATTTTCGTTCCTTTCTTCACCACCAAAACATCCGGTTCGGGCATCGGATTGAGCCTGTGCAAACAGATCATGACTTTGCATGACGGAAGTATTAACGTAAAATCAGAAATAGGGAAAGGAAGCTGTTTTATTCTTACTTTCCCTAAATGAGAACCACCGAAAGCCTCCCGAATCCTTTAATACGATGATTAGTCTGGGTAGTAGAGGAATTACTTATCCTCTACTACCCAGACTATTTGTATCGGGATTTAATTCCTTAACAGCCTCTTTGACCGCTTTATTAGTTGGCTTGCGATATGCTTCCGCTTGTTGAACGGGGACAATCTCATTCACCATTCTTTCATATCCTTTTTGCTCTAACAAGTGCACTTCTTTTTCACCTGTTTCTTTTTGTTTTCTTGTTTTCATAAGGCTTTTCATTTTAAAATTCTTATTTATAAAACAGAAAACATCGAAAGATAGTTCATACTCACAGATAATTTATGTACGGGGCAACCACCCCCAATATACCATTATGAGCTTGTTCACTCCGGTACAGTTATGAGCAATTTAATATTCTTTCTCTATAATAGGCACAATTCTTCCATCCCCTTCACTCTTCCTCTGTATCACCGATTAACAGGGAGTTTTCAGGTGAAGAGCCGTTCTTTCACCTTCTTTTCATCGTGAACAAAATCAAATAGCCGCTTACCCTGATTACATCATTGAGCAAGATTAGTCAAGCTATTTCGTTATTAGTTTCAACCCCATTTGAAACTAAAAGTTTCACGCCTTGAAACAAAGTGTTTCAAGGTTAGAAACAAAGTGTTTCACACCGAGAAACGAAGTGTTTCAAGGATTGAAACTATTTTTGAAACCTAATCGCTTACAGGTGAAGAGGTGGTGAAGTTGTTGCCCTTCACCCGCAAACTCCCTATTCATCGAAGAGACAGAGAAAAGGTGAAAGAGGAGATGAAAAGATGAATTACGATGTCCGATGATACTTCTAATCTCTGACAAGAAAAAAAAGTGAGCCCGCAAAGTGATGAGATTCAAGGTATTGAGAAATAATAGGTAAAAAACATTCGTTTAGCTATTGTTAATTAAAAAATACTCCCTATCTTTGCACCGCTTTTGAAAAGAACAACCCTTCAAAAAAGTAGCGGGGTGTAGCGCAGTCCGGTTAGCGCACCTGCTTTGGGAGCAGGGGGTCGTGGGTTCGAATCCCGCTACCCCGACTACAAAAAAGAGGGTTATTAAGTTCAAAATTTTTCGGGGTGTAGCGCAGTCCGGTTAGCGCACCTGCTTTGGGAGCAGGGGGTCGTGGGTTCGAATCCCGCTACCCCGACGAAAAATTCAAGTCAAGAAAAATTGAATGGTGTTGAGCTGATACAGTTTGTATCGGCTTTTTTCGTTTATGTAAATTAGACACAATTATACCCCGTTTTGGGGCAAATAAAGAGGGTATTTCTTTGAACTATCTTTGAACAAGTTTCTCTATTTACATTCGTTTAGGGGAAATTAAAGCAATTTCCTATCAAATACCCCCGATTCAAGCTGTTTAATGCATTTTTAAACCTTTAAAAAACATTAAAACAGTATATGGCAACATTTAAAGCAGTTGTTTTCCAAACTGGAAGACACATAAAACTAGATGGAACATCTAATATAAAGATTAGAATATATCATAATAGAGAGTCACAGTATATATCTACCGCTTATTATATCCGCCCTGAAAACATGGACGAATCCGGAAGAATCTTATCGGGAGTGACAAACGGAGAAATGATAGAATACGAAATAAATGCGTATATCCAGAAGATCCGGAGAGAATATTTAAAATTGGGGCAAGATAGAACACAATTCATGTCTTGCATGGATCTCAAGGAGGAAATAGAAAAATCTCTCGCTCCTGATGCTGAATTTATAGACTTCGTAGAATTCGCTCAAAACATAGTAATTCAGACGAAAAAGAAGAAAACAGCCGAATGGTACAGCTCTTCTATCGATACTCTATGCTGGTACACGAAAAGGAAAAAGATAGATATTAAGTTAATCACCTCATTCCTACTAAATAAGATGATAAAAGACCTGTATCAATCAGGCCCAGCAGGTATTCCGCTAGAACCTGGCACAATAAGCCATTATCTTAGAGGCTTAAGAGCATTATACAACAAAGCCAAACTCTATTATAACAACGAGGACTTCGATATCATAAGAATACCTGGTGATCCGTTTAAAAAGGCAGAGATTCCAGAGTATCGAAGAAAAAGAAAGAATATAGACATCAATACCTTATTAAGTATTCGAGATTTCCAGTCCGATAAAAGACGAACTAATATGGCACGAGACGTATTTATGATGATGTTTTACATGATGGGGGTCAACATCAACGACCTTTATAGTATTTCGTGCGAACGTCGCGGAAGATTAGAGTACACACGTTCAAAGACGAATACGGATAAAAATCACGAACAGGTACCACTTTCCGTAAAGATCGAACCGGAACTTCGCACACTTCTTGATAAATATACAGAAGGGTATTTCCTCTCCTACTTTCATACTAACTATTGCAGCTTGAACAATTTCATGCGTGCAATCAATAGTGGGCTGAAAGACATTTGCTTGAATTTAGAGATTGATTTTAAAGTTACTACTAATTGGGCGCGCCACACATGGGCTAGTTTAGCAAGAAATAAAGCCGGAGTACCAAAAGCTGACATCGACTTCTGTCTTGGCCATGTGAACAATGACTATAAAATGGCTGATATTTACATTGATATAGATTATAGTATTTGCGACAAGGCAAATCGGGCTGTATTGGATTTATTGCAAAAAAAAGAAGAAAAAAAAGACTGAAACGTTTGCAAATACAAAAACTCTCTCTATATTTGCAAACATAATGGTGTTGAGCTGGATAAAACAATGATTTTATCCGGCTTTTGTTGTTCCTATACAATTTAATAGCTTTTAATTACTGAAACCTATCTCCTCTTTATGTTATGCGCCAAAAAACAATGACGCATGGAAATTACAGTATCAAAAACAGCTTTATCAGATAAGCTAAAATCAGTCGGACGAATTATACAGCCTAAAAACTCATTACCTGCCTATGATAACTTTTTGTTTGTTATAGATGAATTTGGAGTCATTCTAGTAACCGCAGGTGAAGAAGGTGGACGCATCTCTACAAACATAGATGGTACCGCAGACTTCACCAATTACACTTTCATGGCTAATGCAAAAACATTACTTGACGGACTAAAAGAGATTCCCGAACAACCTTTGATTATATCCATTCTTGAAAAGGAATTGATTGTCAAGTATGCAAACGGTAAGTTCTCAATACCTATTGAGAAAGGAGATCAATACCCATCTATGAGTACGGATGATACCGCCAGCCCATTTCTTGTATCAGGCAATGATTTATTATACGGAATAAGGCAAGTTTTGATCTGTAGTGCCAATGATGAACTCCGTCCGGTACTGAATGGTGTCTATTTTGATATCGGTTTAGATTCAATGTCATTTGTCGCAACAGATGGTACCCGCCTAGCAATGATTGAGAATCCATCCGCTTATACGCGCAAGGAACGGGCGGCCTTTATCCTGCCGAGCAAGTTTGCTAAAGTACTTTCTAACATTGTTCCGGAAGATTGCATGGAAGTAGAGATATCGGTAAATCAGACTAATATTTTATTTGAGTTTGATTCATACCGGTTAATCTGCCGTATGATCGAAGGCCGGTATCCTAACTATCGCGCTGTTATTCCTCAAAAGCAACCAAATCGTGCTGTATTAAAGAAAGCTGATATTGTGTCAGCTTTAAAGCGCGTATCTGTCTTCTGTGATGAAAGTTCGTCTTTGGTAGTCCTCAAGTTCGATTCTGACTCTCTTAAAATTGCAGCTCATGATTTAGATTTTTCTAAGTCTGCAGAAGAAACGATTATCCTGCAGTCAGGCTGTAATATTGAAATCGGCTTTAGAAGTAGCTTCTTGATTGAAATGATGAATAACATTCCTTCGGAAGATATTGCCATCACTATGAGCGATCCATCGCAAGCTTCACTTCTTACCCGCTGCGACGAAGAAGTAAAAAGCTTAACCTATCTATTAATGCCTTTATCAATTAATAATTAAAATCATGGGAAAAGAGAACCAATCATTTAAACAGGTTATTCAATCTTATTTAGAGCAACGTGCAAAGAGAGATTCCCTCTTTGCCACCTCTTTTGCGAAGCAAAATAAGAATATAGATGAATGTTGCAATTACATTATAGGTGAAGCTAAAAAACGCGGTGGGAACGCTGTATTCATGTCTGACGATGAAGTATTCGGGCTTGCAGTTCATTACTACGATGAAGATGATATCAAAGTTAGTAAGCAAACCAATTATAAGGTATCAGCTGGAAATGTGAAAAAAGAAGCATCTACAGAACAACCAGAAATTAAAAAGCCTGCTTCTGCCCCTAATAAGCGTAAAGGGATGAAAAAGCAAATACCTTCCAGACAATTTTTATTATTTGAAGACTTATGAAGCCAAGAACGAAATTACAGCTTAGAGTAGCAGGTTTAAGTAGCCAGCTACCTAATATTGAGAATATGATGATTGACTGGGCTAAAAGCGATTGTTTAAAACATATAGGATATGCAACCAAGTCACGTGCTATATGTATGGAGTGCGGGCAGCGCTTCTCTCCAGAACTTGTAAAACGTAAGCGTGCTATTTGTCCTCATTGTGGTGCATCCTTGAAGATAGAACAGTCAAGGAAGCGTACAGACAAACAATCGATGTTTATTGCCAAAGCGGAAATTTGTGAAGAATTCCAAGTTATCCGAAGCTTTGAATTGATTGCTTACTATCAGGCAGAAGCGAATCCTCGTTATTTTATTCGTGAGATACTGCAACATTGGATAAAAGATGATGGCAACCGGGAGGTAGTAGCTCGTGCTAACAATACGGGACATTGTGGATGGTGTGGAGATTTGGAGATACGTAATAAAGTTGTTGGATCATATTATTACAGTTGTAGTAATGATGTTTATTGTGAACGCTATCATCCAGCCTCCGTCTTTAGACCTAAGTATATTCAAATGGGTATAGATTGTAAATTACGCGGTATGTCATTTCTTACTGCTACCAATATAATTCCCCATTCTCCCAAGGCTGAAACACTTCTAAAGGCAAGACGTTATGAATTAATAGATCATTTCGAGGGACACCGTTACAAGATTGATATGTATTGGCCGTCTATTAAAATTTGCCTTCGAAATAAATATCGGATTAAGGATGTTTCCATGTGGTTTGATTATCTGAAACTACTTGAACATTATCGTAAGGATCTGCATAACGCCCATTACGTTTGTCCTAAGAATCTAAAAAAAGCCCATGACTTGTATGTGGCGAGAAAGAAACGTGATGATGAAAAAGAACGCAAGGCTAAAGAAATGCAACAATTGCTTAAACTCAAGAAGGATGCAGAGAATTATATCAAAGAAAAATCGAAGTTCTTTGACCTAAAAATGTCTGATGGTAAAATAGTCGTAGTACCGCTCAAAAGTCTTGAAGAGTTTCAACAAGAAGGTGAAATCATGCACCATTGCGTCTTTACAAATAAATATTATAAAGAAAAGGATTCACTCATTCTTTCTGCTCGAATCGGCAAGAAACATATTGAGACCGTAGAGGTCAATTTAAAAACATTCAGTATTGTTCAGTCCCGTGGAGCCTGCAATAGTAATACCGAGTACCATAACCGTATTATCGGACTCGTGAAAAAAAATATGAACTTAATACGTCAGAAACTGACGGCATAGCATACAATGACCTATATAGATTATATAAACCAATTTTGGAAGATGAATCGAAGTGTAGAATTCAGCCCGAACGAAGTCTTTTTGTACTTCTATCTCTTGAATGAGTGCAATATTCGGGGTTGGCAGAATCCGTTTGAGCATCCCAACAAGACTATCGTCCTCGCAACCGGTATATCAGAGAAAACCGTCATTGAAGTTAGGAACAGATTGCAGCAAAAAGGTTTAATAACCTTCGAATCGGGTAAGAAGAATGCGAAATCGCCAGTTTATTACTTACTTGACGAAAGTAAAACGGTAAGTAAAGAGGTAAGTAAAAGAGTAAGTAAAAGAGTAAGTAAAACGGTAAACATTAATAATAAGACTAAAGACAATAAGACTATAACTCTCTCACGCGCATGCGTGGGAGAGCTGTTTCCGGAAGATAGTTTTTTCGATAAGTCTTTAGAAGAATGCTATCAGGAACTGAAATCTAATCAGTCATGGGCGGAAACTGTAACGATGAATACTCGTTCTTCCGGCAACCCTGACTTCACGCTAGAAACCTTTTATGGGTATCTGGAGAAGTTTTTTATGAAATTGCAAAATGAGGGGGAAACAGCGAAGTCACCTAAAGATGCGATGTCTCACTTTGCCCGATGGTTAATATTTGAACTTAAAAACAAGAAAGATGAACGGAGAACTAATAAAAACAGGACTGCAGGCGGTACTAAGCCCGTTGCAGATAGTCCGGGAGACAGCAGTAATCCGAAAGGAACTAACCCCGATCCAGCAAGCCTTACAAACTGGATCGACGGCCTCTCAATTGGTCGCTGAATGGAGTGGAACAGTCGCGCAGTTGAACTGTAATGTTTCATTGTCTGACGTGGCTAATGCAGAGAATATACCTACTTTGACAGATGTAAACAGGAGTTTTAGCAACTCGATATCGGTAGAAATCATCACTGAACATTTGAAGTCAGTGTTGAGATATGCCGGTGTAGAGTTAACCAATGCCCAACTAGCGGAAACAGCCTTGTCGATACTATCCAGCTACTGGTATCTGAATTTAGCCGAGTTATGCATTTTCTTCTCCCAGCTAAAAAATGGCAGCCGAGGACAATTTGTATGGGGGACGAAAATCAACAATCAAGCTATCATGGTAGCGCTTGCCGATTTTTGCAAAGACAGACGCCGTGAGATTGAGCATAGAGAAAATGAACTTGCACGAAAAAAGGCTGAAACTGGCTATGCGCGTAACGAGAACTTGATTAAAGATATCGTTACGGGAGTTCAAAATACCAGAAGAGGACGAGAAAAAGCAAAACAGGATTTCAAGACCTTCTGTGAGCTATTTCCATATCTGCCTGATAAGTATGAGCCCAAGGTACTTTGGAAAGCATGGGGAGGCAATAAAGAGGCTCTACGTAAGATTTACGGTGAAAGTACTCCTCCCCCTGATGTAGCCGAAATGGATATCGGGATGTATTTGTGTAATTACAACATTGCCAAGGGTAAAGAGTTGGAAAAATAAATGCGGCCGGCGTACCACCACCGACCGCTTTCATAAGCATAAAGCTTTATATTGCTATTAGGAACAGCAAATATATAAAATCTTTATGCATATGGCAAGTGAAGCAGTAAATAATTACATAACTAAGCGCTACGAGCGATGGCTTGATTACTCTTTGTATCATTGTGGGCTTGCTGGTATTTCAGACGAGGCAACAGATGTCCTAAATGAGGTCATATGCTCGCTCCTTCAGAAACAAAGCAAGCTACTTGATAAATTACTCGACACAAAGAAAAATGGCTATACAGAGCTTGATTTCTTTGTTTTGAAGATGATAAAGTTGAACGCATCCTCTCCTACTTCACAGTACCGAAGTAGATACAAACCTTTACCAGTGGATGATAATGTAGATTATTCGAGGCTTGATATCGAGGATATTCCAGATGATTCAGTAGATCGAAATGCTGAAATATTAGACAGGCTGCATTTAGTAAGAGATACATTTGAAAGCTTGGAACTCGGAGATTTAGCCGCACAAGTGTTTGAGTTTCATTTCTTCCAAGATGGAAATTTCTCTGAATGGGAAGGCCCGGAGACATTAAAGCAGCTATATGAGATATATAACGGAGTACAAGAACTTATAAGAAAGAAAATTAATGGAAGTTCATTGTTTTAATTTGTAATATTATTACTTTTGAAAGAAAAATAATATGGAGATGAATACAGAAGAAAACATGATTCCAATCGAACCTTATCTTAAGGACTTTAAACAATATCTTGATGCTAATTCAAGATGTATATTATCTGCTAAGTTTGGTAATGGGAAAAGCTACTTTATTAGGAGTTTTATTAAAGAATATTCAGATGATTATCTGTTTATTCCAATATATCCTGTAAATTATCAAGTAATGGATAATAAAGACATATTTGAATTGATAAAAAGGGATATATTAATTAAACTACTTTCAAGTGAGGAGATTAATATCAATGAAATAGAATTGAATACGGCTTCTTTATTCTATTACTTTTTCACAAATAACCAAGAAGATAAGCTTTTGGATATTTTGAGTATAATCCCAGATATAAACATCTATGGAATTGACATTAATATTAGCAATGTTATTAAAAAGCTCAAAGAAGTAAAGGATAAATTTGCAACATATAAAGAACAATTTAAGTCAATTGATAAAACATCAGAATTATATATCACCAAATTCGATTCTTTAAAAGGTTCAATATATGAATTTGATACTATTTCACAACTAATTTATGACATCATTCGAGAATTTAAAAAGAAGAATCCAACAAAAGAGGTTGCATTAATTATAGAAGATCTTGATAGAATAGATCCTGCCCACATTTTCAGGATGCTCAATGTTTTCTCTGCTCATTTTGATAGATATACTCCTGGACTGGTAGAATTTGATAAAACATGTGGAAATAACAAGTTTTGTTTAGATAAAATAGTCACTGTCTGCGATATTAATAATCTTGAAAATATATATTCCCATGTCTATGGAAAAAGTACAGATTTCATAGGATATATAAGTAAGTTTTCAAATAACAAAGAATATAATTATTCTTTAAAGGATAAAATAAAAGAATATATTATTAATACATTGTTAGACAAGAGCCTATTGAAATATCTAAAGATTTGCGACAATTTATCAGAAATAATTATGGCATCCATAGATAAAGAGAAGACGATAGAGAATAATTTGCGCATTATAAAGGAGCGCGTAAGTAAAATAAACAGTTTAATAAGAGTAAAAAGCATTGAGTTAAATCAAAAATTGTCGGGAATGTATATCACTTCTGATTCAGACTTTACTAAACTATTAGCTTTATTGAAAATATTTAAGCTCAACATTAATAGCTTAGCAATGGGCTATAACCACAGTGAGCTTATAAAAATAGTTGGGAAATACTGGGTACTAGCCCCCCTTTTCAACAACAATATTATATTTGAAGCTGATAAAAACAAAATAAATATCTTGTTTTATAAAGGAACAACATATGGAGTTGGAGATTGGCATCAATGTAATCCTATTTACAACTGCTGTAATGATAATCAAATTATTGATTTTGACCTATCTCATTGGAACACACAATCAACTGTTGCATCATTAATATTTAGTCAATTTAATAACATTGTAGACTATCTCAATAGAGAATTTATAATCTAGAACGAAACATTTTCAATATCGAATAATTATGAAAGGAAATAACCGAGGAATCTATATTTTAATTGAAATTCCTTGGTCATGGAAGAAAAAGAAAAAATTACAATTGATCCCCAGAACTATCGTATCCATGGGGACGAAAACAAGCGGCTTATCCACAAAAGCCTTGTTGAATGTGGAGCCGGTCGGTCCGTGTTGGCTGACCGGAATAGTGTGTTAATCGCTGGAAACGGTGTCTATGAGGAAGCTCAAAAGCTAGGACTCAAAGTACGGATTATCGAGTCCGATGGTAAAGAGTTAGTCGTTATTAAGCGTACCGACTTATCTACGGAAGATGAAAAAAGAAGGTTGCTTGCCTTAGCGGACAATCATACTTCCGACACTTCTCATTTTAACTTCTCTGCTATTGTTGAGGACATCGGCCTTGATAAGCTAGGTGACTGGAATCTGGATATTCCGAACTTCAACATCGATGAAGATAAATTAGATGATTTCTTTAGTGGAAGTACACAGCTGGTATCCAAGAAAGAAAAGGTTTTGATTTGTCCTTTCTGTGGTAAAAACGTGCACGAGAAGGAGGGAAAACATGATTAAAAAGGTCATAACACATAATCAAGTGATCGGATTTCACTCCTATCCGGATGCTCCCGCTTCGTGCGCATATCTATCGAAACGTCATCGGCATGTATTCATTATCAGTTGTGAGTTCAAAGTGTCACACAATAACAGGGAAATCGAAATTAATACGATGCAAGAACAGCTTGCGGCCAATTTACAGGAAGAATTTGGGTCACCATGTGAGTTCGGTTCATTTTCGTGTGAAGATGTCGCCACGTGGCTTTTAAATCGTTTTCCAGAAATGTCGGAAGCTAAAGTACTGGAGGACGGTTTCGGTGGATCCATTATTCAAAGATAATCTGAAAGTCCATTTTGCCGGATGCGAGAACCTAGACAAGCTAACAGCGCTTCATTCTGTCGGAGTTAAATACTTCCTATTTACTTGCTATCCATTCGTAAAGCAGATACTGAATGGGAAACTTTCTAATAGGAATAGGAACAATATCATTCCTTCATTAGTATCTTCCCTTGGTGAACATGTAATCATGGATTCTGGGCTTTTTACTCTGATGTTTGGAGCTGATAAAGGAAAGCGAGACGAAGCATTCCTGTACACTTGGATGTTGAAGTTAGTTGATTTCGTGAAGGAAACGGGCTTCAAAGGTACATGTGTTGAAGTAGACTGTCAGAAGATCCTCTCTCCGGAAATGGCATGGTCTTTTAGAAAAGAAATGAAACGCCTTCTTCCCAATAACAGGATAATCAATGTCTTTCATTTGGAAGATGGAAAGGAAGGCCTAAATCGTATGATTGATTTCTCCGATTACATTGCGATAAGCGTTCCTGAATTAAGAATACACAAGAGTTGTACCTATAAAACAGATGTTGCTCATTTGACTAGGTATATCAAGCAAAGAAAGCCACAAATTGACATACATCTGTTAGGGTGTACCGAATCGAAGATGTTGAAAGAGAATAGCTTTTGCACAAGTGCTGATAGTACGACGTGGAGTGCAATCGTAAGATGGCCAAAATTGCCTTTTGTCATTAATGGAAAAAAGATACCGAAGTATATCGGAGATTTGGATGAATCTAAACTGTTGGAGTTTTATGCCGGAAATGTGGACCAGCTAATAACTAAATATAGATTCAACTCCTGTTCTAAACTCACGTTGGCAAAAGTATGTTTAGCAGGCGAGTTAAGCCTGCACGAATATGATTATTTATTAGGTAACCAAAGATGAAAATTATGTATACAGTAAAAAAGCGTATTGAGATTTCAGCTTCACATAGCTTGAAGCTATCCTACGAGAGTAAATGTCAGAACCTGCACGGGCACAATTGGATTATAATTGTTTGGTGCCAGGCAAAAGACCTGAATTCCGATGGAATGGTAATTGATTTCAGCCATATCAAACAAAAAATACAAGATAAGTTGGACCACAAGAATCTGAATGAGGTTCTTCCATTCAATACAACTGCGGAGAATATGGCAAAATGGATTTGCGGTCAGGTACCGGGATGTTTTAAAGTAATGGTACAAGAATCAGAAAATAATATTGCGTGGTATGAAAAAGATAAATGAGATTTTTTATAGTATTCAGGGAGAAGGTTATCGTACTGGTACTCCTGCTGTTTTCGTTCGTTTCTCCGGATGCAATTTGAAATGTCCCTTCTGTGATACACAACATTCTTCCGGAAGAGAAATGTCAGATGAGGAAATTATCAAAGAGATTTGCTTCTACCCTACCCGCTTCGTCGTTTTGACCGGTGGCGAGCCGGGATTGCAGGTAGATCGAGAATTTATCAATAAGCTCCATCAGGCAGGGAAGTTCGTTCAGATAGAGACAAACGGGACCGTCCCTATTCCAAGAAACATTGACTGGGTGACTTGTTCGCCTAAAGAAAGTAGCAAGGTTATTATAGTCAATCCTCATGAAATAAAGGTCGTATATACAGGACAGGACCTATCAGCCTATGAAGCAATGACAGCAGCCGTGTATTATCTACAACCATGCTCCTGCCAAAACACAGAAGAAGTTATTAACTACGTAAAAAAACACCCTAAATGGAAACTAAGTCTACAGACACAAAAGATATTGAATGTGCAGTAAGAACAATCTTATTGTACATTGGTGACAATCCGGAACGAGAAGGATTAAAAGGAACACCGGAACGTATTGTTAGAATGTGGAAAGAACTATTTCGCGGGTACGATCCAGAACAGGCGCCGAAAGTAACAATTTTCCCAAATGGTAAAGATGGATTATCCTTTAATAGCATAGTAGCAGACTCTGGTACCTACTACTCAATGTGCGAGCACCACATGATGCCTTTCTTCGGAAAGTATTGGTTTGCCTATATTCCTAATCCGGAAGGAAGCATATTAGGTATCTCAAAGATTGGCCGTGTTATCGATTATTGTGCAGCCCGTTTACAGGTACAGGAGAGATTAGCTCAAGACGTCGTTATGATGATAGTGGATGCACTCGGAAAAGAACACCCACCGCTAGCTGTTGGAATAATTATGGAGGGTGAACATCTCTGCAAATCGATGCGCGGTGTGAAAAAAGCAGGAAAAATGCATTCTTCTTTCTATTTTGATAATGGAAAGTTGCCTGAATTGAGGGCTGAATTATCACAGTTTGTTAGTTATGGTTAATTTATGACAGAGAAGAAGAATCCGGCTGAAAAGAAAAAAAGAGGGCGTAAATCGGAATACAGAATAGAGTTCTCCGATCAGGCCCTAAAGCTTTGTTTGTTGGGTGCAACGGATAAAGAGCTAGCCGAATTCTTCTCTGTTTCCGAACAAACATTGAACAAATGGAAAAAGGACTATCCCGAATTTCTTGAGTCCCTAAAAAAGGGAAAGAATATTGCAGATGCTAACGTTGCATCCCGTCTTTATAATCGTGCTATTGGCTATGACTGTAAGGCGACAAAATTTGCAACATCCGAAGGAAGAATAACAGACTCAAAAGAATATATTGAGCATTACCCACCTGATACGACAGCTGCAATCTTTTGGCTAAAGAACCGGCAGCCGGAGAAATGGCGTGATCGCAAAGAGATTGACGCAAATGTGAATCTTAGCGATGAACTAGAATCAATGACAGATGAACAATTAACAGCTATCGTACGTGGCGAAAAAGAGTGAGAGAGAAATATTACTTAGGCGAGCGAAAGCAGCGACTATACTTCGTAAGCGTGAAGCCCGGAATGATTTCTGGGCTTTCTGCTTATACTACGACCCTAAGTTCTTCGCCAAACGTCTGTTTCTGAAAAGAATTGCAGAAGCATTTATGCGTGTATATTCATCGTACTTAGCGAATATTATCTACCGCCTTGCTGTCAGTATGCCGCCACGTGCCGGTAAGTCTTATATTTCCTCATTATTTATAGCCTGGATGTACGGTCACTTCCCGGAAGAATCTGTAATGCGTAACTGTTGCTCTGATACTCTTTACAATAAGCTGTCATACGATACCCGTGATATTGTAAAATCTAAGCGTTACAAAGAGATATTCCCTGATATTCATCTGAAAGGTGATAAACAGAATGTGAAGAGCTGGAATGTGGAAGGCGCTCGCCAGGTATCTTATTTCGGTGGCGGTGTTGGCGGTACCGTGATCGGCTTCGGTGCGTCTATGCTCGCCATGACCGACGACTTATACAAGAGCCTGGAAGATGCATTATCCGACAATAATAACGAGAAGGTATGGTCTTGGAAACAAGGTACACACGATTCCCGTATTGAAGGAAGCTGCTGCATGATCGACATCGGTACACGCTGGTCTTCTAATGATGTCCTCGGACGCATGGAAGAAGCCGGCAAGTACAATGAAATCATTCGTATTGCTGCGCTGGATGAGAACGACGCAACTTTCTGCGCCGATGTACATACTACAGAATATTACAAGGAATTGCGTTCTGAAACAGATGAAAGTATCTGGATGGCCGAGTATATGCAGGAGCCGTTTGAAGCCAAAGGTTTACTGTTCCCTAAATCTTCTCTTATGCGCTTTAAGAGTATTGATATTGCAGGAAAGAAAGCTGATGGTGTAATCGGTGGCTGTGATACTGCAGATAAAGGAGATGACGATTTCTGTGCACCATTCGCAAAAGTATTCGGTCCAAAATACTTTATCACTGATGTTCTTTTCACCAAAGATCCTGTAGAAATAACAGAGCCTCGCTTGGCGCAAATGGTTATAGATACGGGATGCGATCAAATGCGTATTGAGTCAAACAACGGTGGACGCATATTTGCTATCCATGTCCGTAAGATGGTAATAGAACAAAAGAAAGCATGTGAAATACAGGCTCGTCCTACAACACAACACAAACCTACACGTATCATCATGAAAGCTGGATGGATAAAGAAACATTGCGCTTTCCTTGATGAATCAGAGTACGCCAAAGGTTCAGACTACGGTCGTTTCATGAAAGCTCTTACCAGTTACAAGCGCGAGGGTGATAACGCTCATGACGATGCTCCGGATGGCATGACAATCCTTGCAGAGTTTGCTGAAGCAATCGGTCTAAACCTCAAAAAGCAAACCCGCAAGGTGGGCCGCGGATAATTCTCGTTTTCATTATTAACAAAAAAGTGTTGTTATTACATCATATAGCCATCCAATCGTTGAGCATCCTTTAGCTTGCTCTTGATACATGCAATATACAACATGGTTAATAACTTGCAGAATATAACATTCTACTTTGCCAATCACTGAATACAATTGATTTGTTTTCATTGCTTCTATTATTAAAATTAAGAATAGAGCTTTTCAGTGTGACTGGTTTCAAGAAAACCTAATCCACCCAAAAGCGTGATTGGCTTCTGCTTCTGCGAAATACGTATAAATTTAGTGAACTTAAAAAGACAACATTAAAGCATTCTCACAACTAAGTGATTATCAACGAAATAAGATTCATCAGCTGTAGAAACGATATCTTTTTCAGCACTTTTCCGGCACTTTTACCGCCAAAAAAGGACAAAACAATGCACTTGGTCGGTGATTTTTTTCTGAACATATATTTTAAGAGAAAAGTATATGCCAGATATTAAGGATATTCTAAAAAATGAAGACTTCGGAAGCATAGTAGGTGATTTATGCGTTGATACACGCGAGAACCGCAATCCTCGCGAGTATATGGAAGAATACGATGGCGACAGGACTCGACGTAAAGAATCTGTCGGATATCGCGAACCGAAGAAGATCGCTGTATATTCAGAGACAGAAAAAGAGGTTGATCCCGATACTGGAGAAGAAAAGCCAAGAAGACTAGAGGATAAAACTGTAGAAGTCGCTCAAATTGTGACTAATCTACCAAAGAAGATAGTTCGTACCTCTGTTGCCTTTTTGTTTGGTGGTGAAATGACTATCACAGCCGAAGACCCCAATAACGGTTTTACCGAGTTTAAGAATATCTATAAGCGTAAACTCAAGATGCAATCAGTATTGAAGGAGTTTGCTCGCAAGGTATTATCTGAAACCAAAGCTGCTATTGTTTTCTATCCGGTTACCCGGGATGATGGTAAAAGCCAGCTAAAGGTTAAAATCCTCTCTACTCCTAAAGATGGCAATGTCGAATGTGAATTCTATCCACATTTTGATGAAGACGACGATATGGACGGCTTTCTCTATAAATACAATGCAGAGGTTAATGGTCGTACTTGCGAATGCGTGAAGATATACACGAAAGATACTATCTACTCCGGTGTTATGGATGGTGTTTGGCTTGTAAAAAAGACAAAAAACCTCTTTGGCAAAATTCCGGTAGTATATGCCGAGGTCGATTGTCCTGATTGGGACGATGTTGCTAATTTGATGGATAAAAAAGAGATGAGACTTTCCCGTTTGTCCGATACGAACGATTACTTCTCTGAACCAATTCTAAAAACCTATGGCCTTGCAAACTTACCTAGTAAAGAAACTGTAGGCAAAGAATTGAATTTCGGAATGGAAGTAGACCCTGATACCGGTACATCATATCACGGTGATGCAGATTATTTAGCGTGGCAACAGTCCTGCGAATCCGTAACACTTGAACTTAACCAATTGGACGACGCCATACACTCTGGAGCTTCCAGTCCTGATTTATCAATGAATAAGTTAATGGGATTAGGTAATTTAAGCGGAACATCTCGCCGATTTATGCTGATTGACGCGGAAATTAAAGCCAGTGAGCAGATGGAAATCTTCGGCCCTGCAGTTCAACGTACTGTGTCAATAGTTCAAGCAGGAATGGCTAACATCACGCATACGAAGTATGCATCGCAGCTAAACGATAACTATATTGAAGTCGAATTCGGCAGCATTCTTCCTCAAGACCTGGCTGAAGAACTCAAGAACCTTGAAACAGCCTCTCAATTCAATAGCAAGGAGACGATTATAAAGAATTCACCATATACGGATGATGTTGAAAAAGAGCTAGCCTGCAAGAAACAAGATGAGAAAGATACCGCTCAAAACAATTCATTCATAGGAGCTACACTTTAACTATGCCTGAACTTTCCTTCTACGATAAACAGCATATACAGAAAGTTGCTGCACAACAGGCTGTAATAGCCAATATCTTTAATCAGTTTATACTTTCTGTTTCCCCGTATCTCCGCATGTGGGATGATGCGGGGAAAAATAACGTATGGCTACGTAATCAGGGAATAGAGAACGCGGTTGACCGAGAACTGCTGAATCTTGAATCAATGCTATATGCTAATATCTCTGCATTTCAAAAGGACGGTTGGGAACGAGCAGAAAGAAAGAATGATGATTTTATTTCCCAGTTCATCAAGGGAATGTCTATTTCCAGTGCAACGAAAGATGGAATGTTTTCCCATAGTCTATCTGCATTTGAAGCTCTAAAAAATGATATAGACGCTAACGGATTCAAATTATCTGATAGGGTCTGGAATATTACACAGCAGACAAAATCGCAACTCGAATTCTATCTTGATAGTGGCGTAGTTGCCGGACGTAATTCAAACGGAATCAGTAGTGATATACGGCAAATTTTGCAAAATCCCCAAAAACGCTTTCGCAGGATCCGGAATGAGAAAGGCGAATTAGTTTTGTCTCAACCGATGAAAGATTACCACCCAGGACAAGGCGTTTATCGTTCTGCATATAAGAACGCTCTCCGGACATCTGCAACAACGACGAACACAGCTTACCGGAGTGCAGACTATGAACGTTGGAGCAAACAAGACTTCATATTAGGTATTGAGATACATCGCTCGGCCAATAATCGAGGACCGTGCAAGATCTGTGATGCGATGGTAGGTAAATATCCGAAAACGTTCAAGTTTACAGGCTTTCATCCTTTTTGTATCTGCTTTGCCACTCCTATCACCATGGAGCCGGAAAATTTTGCTGATTTCCTGCTGAATGACACAGTTCCGAAAGAGCAGGTTATTACAGACATTCCCCAGGGAGCAAAGGATTTCGTCATCGAGAATAAAGATGGATTGCAATCGGCTTTCTGGTACAAGGATAACTTTACCAATGATGGAGGACTACAAAGAGAAATATTTTCCCAACCTATTACGAATGAAGTTATAAAGGTTTCTAAACCTAAACGTATCAAGACTGATTCTGAAATTGCAAATATTAAACAAAAATGGAATGAGCGAAAACTCTATAACAAAATAACCAACACAGAGAATGAAATACGCCTGAATAAAAGCTTTGAGACAGGAGTCTTATTTGACAGGAATGGTAATGTTGTAATCGATAAGCGCGGAGCCAAATATAGTGTTGCGTTTACGGATGAAGAATGTGCAAAGATGAAAGATTGCGTTTTCACACATAATCACCCAAGAGGCTGGCAAGAACCAGAAAAGAGTTTGGGACGAATAGGTAACTCATTCAGTCCGGCTGATATGTATCTTGCAATAGCTCATAATGTATCAGAAATGAGAGCTGTAACACCTAATTATACATTCGCTATGAAACGTCCCGAAGAAGGATGGGGAATTACAATTAGTAAATTCGAAAAGCTAGTGAATCGGGAGAATAACAAACTAAGAGTAGAGTTTACTGCTAGAATCAATAATAATACACTATCCCCAACAATGGCTTCAGTGGTCCATTATCATATATTATGGAAACGGATATCTGAAAAAATGGGATGGAATTATACAAAAGCGAAAACTCGTTAATTGGATTCTTTTAGGAAGACGAACTCCCCTTTTTGGTCGCTTTCTCTTTTGTCATGTACCTGTGAACCATCAAGGTACTTAACAGGAATGCCATTAGGGTATGCCGGGCATTTTAATTTATCAAAATTAAAATGCTTGCATTGTGTACACTTAGATATATACACATTGTAATATTCGTGTCTATCTTCTATATAATCCATTTTATACTTTGACATAATTACAAATATATGCATTTGATTCTGAAATAAAATATATAAGCAGGAAAAATTTACTCCCCTTATATTTTAATAGAAAATCGTTATGACAATCATTGATGCTATTAAAAAGGGCTTGAAAGCCGCAGGTGTAAACGAAAAGTACGCTGTAAAGGTTCAGAAACTCTTCAAAATCGAAAAGGAGGAGGATATTGATACTTATATTGCCTTGTTCAAAGACAATATTCTTCCTGATCTTGAAAGCACATCCGCAATAGAAAAAGCAAAAAAGGATGCTATTGCCGAGTATGAAAAGAACAATGGTTTAAAGGATGGTAAACCTATCAAATCGGCTAAAAAGACTAAGAAAACAGTAAAATCCGATGACGATGATGAAAAAGACGATGATGAAGACTTCGAAGATTTGCCCGCATCTGTAGTTAAGCTATTGAAAGCCCAACAGAAGCAAATCTCCGAGTTGACCGCATCGGTATCTTCTGTCGTATCAACAGTCACAACTTCCACGAAACAGGCATCAGCCAGAACACTATTTGCAGATGCAAAACTGCCTGAAAAGTGGTTTAACCGTATTGATGTCAATTCTGAAACTTCTGTTGAAGATCAGATTAAAGAGTTGCAAGAAGAATACGCTGAAATCAGACAGTCGGTAATAGATGATGAGGTTGCCGGTGGTGATTACAAGCCTAATTCCTACAAGCCCAAAGAACGTTCAGAGAAAGAATGGCTGGAACTAATGGAGGACGAGGAAGGTGTTAATAACGGGACTGCCAGCCTTGGACTTGAAGAATAATAATTAATAATTAAAAGCTATGTTCAGAAAAAAGCAAAGTGAATTTCAGTATGCCCCCGGAATCGAAAAGATTATCGAGGACATTCAGGGCGGTGGAACTATTGCCCGTGCGGAACTGAAGGGAATCATTGATGAACTTCCTCCGCTTGTTATGGTGGGTAAGGACGCTAACGGTCTTTATCATATTGTTAAGACTGGAAGAGTTACGGCTGTAGCTGCTGCCGATGCGGTGGCTATTCAGGTAGCAAAGAATCATGTGTTTAAAGTTGGGGAAGCGGTTACAATCGGCGGTGCTTTAACTGGGGCTTCCGATGTAATCTCCGCAATCGACAAGACCGCCCCGGCCTATGACACAATAACTCTTGCTGGTCCGATTGGGGCTGTGAAAGTAGATGATGTGTTAGTACTTGTAACTGCTAAAGCTGCTGCCAAAGCTGCAAAGTTCAAGTATACCCCGGAGGTTATCACCATGAACAAGGTTGATGTGACCGTAGCTAACCAGCAGTCAGGTCTCTTGGTGCGTGGTACTGTTAATGAAGCAGTAATGCCCTACCCTGTTGATGATGCTATTAAAGCGTTGCTTCATTTTATCCGTTTTGTGTAATCCATTAATTCATAACTATATATGGAAAGAAGTTTAATTAAACAAGTGAACCGTAAGAATATGGGTGCCCGCCTTAACTCGCGTAAGGTTAAGCCGGTGTTTTTCCCTAATTTCTTCGGTGTAAAGCAGAAGAACTCTCTGAAATGGGAGACTCTTACAGGTGAGAAAGGTGCACCGGTTATCGCTGACGTTATTTCATTCGATTCTTCCGCACCTCAAAAGAAACGTGAAGTTATCGGTAAGATGTCAGGTGATATTCCTAAGACTGCTGTAAAACGCGGTATGAACGAAAGTGATTGGAATGAATACCAGCAACTTAGCAGGGATTGTGAAGGTGATTCGGATTTGAAATCTATTCTTGACCTTGCGTTCAAAGATCAGGATTTTGTATATAATGCTGTTCGCGGTCGTTTTGAATGGTGGTGTATGCAGTTGATGTCCAAAGGTGGATTCATTCTCAATTCAAGCAATAACAATGGTATTGTTACCGAAGAATTTGTAGGCTGTGGTATGCCTAATGAAAACAAGAAAGTTGCTGCTGTGGATTGGTCTAAGTCTACAACGGCCGACGGCTTGCAGGATATTGAAGATACCGTAGTTGCCGCTTCTGCCGAAGGTGTTACTATCAAATATGTAGTGATGCGCAAAGATAGATTTGCTCTATTGAAGAAACAGAAGGCTGTTATCGAAAAGGTTAGGGGCTGGATTAATCAGAAAGAAAAGCTGACTATCTCCAAGAAAGTTATCAATGAGTATCTTGCTGCCCAAGAGAATACGGAAGGTGTTCAGATCGTTCTTGTAAGTCCATCCGTTCGTATTGAGAATGCCGCTCATCAACGTACTACAGTAAATCCATGGGAAGCTGCCAATATTTGTTTCTTGGAAGATTTGCAGTGTGGCGACGTTCAGCATGGACCTATTGCAGCAGAACACTCTGTCGAGTACAAGAAGAAAGCTTCCACGCTGAAAAAAGACTTTGTTTTTATCAGCAAGTGGTCTGAACTGGAACCGTTCAAAGAGTGGACTAAAGCGGAAGCTAACGCAATTCCAGTAATCAATGACCCTGATGCAATGTACATCATGAAAACTGATGGCCAGGCATGGACGGAAGGTGAAGATACTGAAAAAACAGACGAAGAGGGTTATTAATCATCTATTATGGCAACAATCAGAGAAACAATACTGGAATATCCCTCCATTGAGGATATGGAAGGCTTCTTGGATAAGGTAGTCTTCGTTAAGCGGGGTATCAACTCCGAAACAGAATGTACTGCTGAAAGCATGAAGCAAGTCGGTCTTTGTGTCGCTGATACTTATGCCATGATGGTAAACTCACCGGATTTCAGTGAAAACAAGCTTTCTATCACTCATCCTCGTTCTTTTTATATTCAGACTGCAAAGCAACTGTATATAGAGAACGGGGAACCGGAGAAGGCGGCTAAACTTGGCAAGCGAATCATTATCAAAGGAAGGGCTGGTAACAGATGGTAAAACGATATCCACATACAGCGATAGTCACTATCGACGTTAACGGAAAGACAGTAAACGGTGAATGGGTTCCGGGGAAACCGATTGAAATATCCGTTCCTGGACGTTATGATCCTGTAAGTGATGGTACTGTTGTCTATAAACGTAATTCGGCTGGTGATGAAGCGCAAGTGCATGGTTATTTCTATACCAAAATTCAGCCTCAATCAGGTAGTAAGTTTTTGCGTTTGAAAGTCGCTTCCAAAGGTATTGACGTACCGATTATCTGTTGGGAACCTTATCAATCACATTCAATTATCAACGTATGAAAAACGGCATGACTCCCCTATTCACCTTTGATGAAATGGAACGCTGGTTCGACCATTTTCAAAGTAAGGCAGAAGATAAGATGCTTGTTTTCCTGCAAGCTGGAGGTGAAAAGTTTATCGAAGTGGCTCGTCGGAGTGGTTCATATAAAGACCAAACAGGTAACCTTAGAAGCTCTATTGGATATATAATAGCCAAAGATGGCGAAGTGGTTACAGAAAACTTTAAGGAGGGCGACAAAGGAACTGATAAGACAACCGGTAAGTATAAAGGTCGTAGGCTTGCAGAAGAAGTCTCACTGTCGTATACTGGTGGTTATGTATTGGTAGGTGTTGCAGGAATGGAATATGCGGCTGCCGTGGAAGCTAAAGGATATGAAGTCGTTTCAGGGGCTAATACGCAATGTGAGAAATATCTAAGAGATACATTGAAATCTGTTTTTAGAAAGATTTGATTATGGATGAATTCGACGCTGTAGATATAGTCTACGATGCTGTGATTACTGCAAAAACTAATGTTATGATTTACAAGGATGCATCGGAATCGGGTGTTACTAATGAACATATCGTTATCAATCACCTGCAATTGAATGAGCTCGACTTCATTAATAAAGTGCCTGTTAACGTCAATATCTTTGTCCCTTTGAATGAAAACGGCATGCCCCGACGTCAGCGCATGAAGGAACTTAGGCGTAAGGTTAGGAAATCGCTTGATTCAATCAATAGCAATGACGGTACATGTAAAGAAGTGACAGTTCTCTGGAGTGTTCCAATGCCGGACTTGAAAGAGGGCTTTGCTTGTACAAATATTAGATTAGAAATTTTAATAGATCAATAATTATGGCAGGAGAAGTAAGACCTATCGCTATGGGCGTAGGTAAAATTAAATTCGGAACAGTCGGTGACGGTGTTCCAGGAGCGGACCTCAAAGATTTTCCTCTTCCGACAAAAGGAAGTGTTGCATTTAACTTTGCAGATCCCAAGGAAGTGAAGATTGAAGTAGAAGGTAGTGAAGAACCCCTTTATGTTGAGCTGGTGAAAGATACGACAGATTATGTTGAGTTCTCCATCCCTACTCCATCCAATGAAGTCCTTAAAGAACTGGCAGGCGGTGAAGTAGATACAACAGGAGGAAAAAATATTTGGAAAAAGCCTATTAACACTCCCTCTATTTCAAAAACGTTCCAGTGCGAGACATTGCCTAAAGACGGAAAGAAAGTGGTTTATACCATCGTCAATGGCAAAATTGCCTCAAAGATTTCACAGGCTCCGGGATCAGAGCAGGCAGAGTTGTTACTTGTTCGTGTATATATGCAGTCTGCTATTACTGCAGAAGGTAAGAGACAGACCGCTTTCATGCGCGAAGTAGTTACCATTCTTGAAGGTGGAGAAGCTCCCGCAAATGCAGCGAATATCGAGGGCGGAGAAGCTGCCCCAAGTGCAGCTAAGAAATAACTAATTGGATTCCTGTATAGCTTAGTTGGTAAAAGCGCTACATTGGTTATGTAGATACCGGCGGTTCGAATCCGCCTACAGGAGCAAACTATTGAAGAATGGAGCCGAAAGTATTGAAAGTTAGTCGCGAATAACTGAATGTATTGCCTGGAAGTACAACGGGCTAGGCTCCTTGAGGAAATTATGAGTATAAAGAACTTATTTCAGCAAGAATCGGAATCCGTAACGGAGCAGCCTGTCAAGATTCCATTTGATTTTACTAACCGAGATTCTATTCCGAAAGGAAAGGATCCCGGTGATTGTATTGTAATAAAACCTATCACTGTCCGGACATGGTTTAGAATTCGTCCGCTTCTCCTTGAAATTGAAAAGGAAGATATTGATAAAATGATTGTTAAAGATGGTAAGCTGAATGCTGATTTTCCAGAATTGATGAATAAATATGGAGGACTACTTCTCGATGTCGTTTGCCTGGGCATTCATAACAAGCCTAGTGATCCGCCGGTATGGTTTAAAAACGCCCTCATTGACAATACGACATGGGAGGATATACGCATATTATTCAATGCAATCATATATCGCATAGGGTATCACCCTTTTTGTACCTCTATCACGATGCTTCGGAACGTGAGCCCGCTACGAGAGACGGAGATAATAGCCGCTCGGAAGAATCTGCAAAGCTGGAAGGATATAACCAAAGCAGATTCTTAGTTATTGCAAAGGAAGCTCTAGGATTAACGTTTAATCAAACGTTGGATAGTAGCTATGGATTAATAGAGATATTACTTCAGGAGTACTCATTTGTGATGAGACAGCGTAATAAGATGACTGACGAAGACGGAAATGTTGAAGGACGAGATTATGAGTGGGTAGAACTTCCGTCTTTTGATGACCCTAGTAAGACAGTCAGGATAAAGAAATATAACGATATTGCTGGAAAGGTCAAACGATAAGGTAATTTGCCATTGTGTTTATATATTAGGTTAACTGTTTTTTTATTAAATTGGTTTAGAGTATGTTTTCTAGTCCCTTGTATCTGTGAAGATATGGGGGATTATTTTTTAATCTCCTGAAGCTTCTGATTGAGAGATGCATTATCCCGCTGTAGATTCTCAATCAATCTTTTCTGATAAGCGAGCATCCCTTCAATTCTTCCTTCATCCTTGCCCTTCTTGTAAGCAGCATTGATTTCTTCTTCTGTGTAGTTCCTTTTATTCACTACAGATACGTTCTCATTTTCCTTGGTCATGGCGCTAATGAATAGTAATTTATATATTATAGAAAAAGGCTATCTCTCCCCTATTCTTTCCGACCAAGGAACATAATCTATTGCAACGCATTAGGATTATGTAGCAAAGGGAATTGATAGCCTATATTGTGATATAGTAGGCGAATCAACTCCCTAATACGTTGAAATAAAAATCGTTCCTTGGTCTTAGAACACTGCAAAGATGCTTATTCTTCTCGAAATAGCCAAATTTTACCTCCTCTTTATATTTTAAGAATAAATGCTATATGGGTATTCAGAATAAAGATGGTGCGTTATATTTCGCTACAGGTATAGATAATTCAGGGCTATATTCCGGGCGTCAAGAAGCGATGGGAATCATAAAGGCAATGGCCGGTGAAATTACCGCTTTTGATGTATTCGGAGGGATTGGCATTAGTGCGGGGATCGCTTTTACTCAAGCAGCCAAAGAAGCATATAACTTCGAAAAGCAGTTCCAGCAAAGCATGAAAGAAGTTGCTACTCTTTCAAGCGGGATAAAAGGCAGTCTTACCGATTTTATGAATAGCGTTATTGATATGACTAGAGAGGTTCCAGTCGGAGCCGTAGAGTCAGCGAAAGCACTATATCAGATTGTATCTGCAGGACATGATGGAGCGGATGCTATGAATATTCTAAAAGTATCTGCTAAGGCTGCTATCGGCGGCGTTACAGAAACGGCTACTTCGGCAGATGCTATCACTACAATTCTTAATGCATATAAAAAAGGAGCTTCTGAAGCAGAATCTGTTTCTGATATGTTATTTACCACAGCCAAGCTTGGTAAAACTACAATGGGAGAACTTGGAAAGAGTATTGCTCAAGCTGCTCCCATTGCCTCGTCCTTCGGTATTGATATTGAAGACGTGCTAGCAGCTGTCGTATCAATAACCAAACAAGGTGTTCCAACAGCCGAAGCGATGACTAAAATACGTGCGGCAATTATGGGAACGGCTAACCATTTAGGTGATGCAGCCTTTTCCGGACGTTCTTTCCAGGAAGCATTACAGCTGATCTATAACGAAGCAAACGGAAGTACTACAAAAATGAAAGAATTATTGGGTACCGACGAAGCTTTACAGGCTGCACTAATGATAACCGGACAAAATGCAGTAGGTGCTGCGTCCGATCTGGAACAAATGAAAAATGCAACAGGTGCCGCAGAAGCTGCTTTTATAGAAATGTCCTCATCAGCCGAGAATCAAATGAAGCTTCTTGGTAATAATATAACAGCTGCCCTTCGCCCGTTAGGAAAAGAAATCTTAAAGGAAATATCCAGTGCAGCGCAATCTATGAATGAAGCCTTTGCTGACGGAAGCGCTCAAGAAGCATTGAAAGAAATAGGAGCATTAATAGTTGTTGTTACGACTGCCCTTGCAGGATACAAAGGCAGTATTCTTGCTGTAAGTACTGCTAAGCAAGTATATGCAACGGTAACAGCAATTGTAAATCGACAGCGTGCTATTGAGGCCGCTGATTTAGTCCTAAAGAAAGGCTTTTACGCTATTGAGGCAACAATGATTGCAAAGAATACATCTTCTCGTATCTTATTGACAAAAGCCCTCAAAGCTCAAACTATTGCACAACTAAAAAATGCTGCTGCAATGTTAACTAATCCTTATGTATTAGCAGCTGCCGCATTTGCAGGGCTTGGGTATGCAATTTACAAATGTGCTACAGCAGAATCTGTCTCCGAAAGAGCTATAAGAAAGCATAATGCTGCTATGGAGACTCAAAAAAAACATTTTGATGAATTGAAAAATAAGGCAGAAAGTCTTGTCAATATTATAAGAGATGAAACATCCAGTCAATTTGATAAATTAAGTGCATACAAACAACTTCAATCTATAATGCCAAATGTTTTAAAAAATCTTGATTTAGAGAAGATTAAAACAATGGAACTCCATGATATTTTAAAACTACTCAACAAAGATAAAAATGAGCAATATGTAATGGGGATTAAGGTTAGAGCTGTTATGAAGCAAGAAGAACTTGATGCAGCTACCGCTGAATGGCAAAAGGCTATCGATGAAGCTGAAAAAAATAGAAAAGATGGTATTGAAGATCCAGGATTAAGTATAAGAATTGGACGATTAGCCAAAAAGAAGAATGAAGCTGCAGAGTCTGCCCGTCTTGCAAAAGAAGAAGTAGAGAAAATAAATGAAATTCAGAAGAAAGCAAAGGAAGAACAAAAGAAAGAAGAAGAAAAAGCTGCCATTCAAAATAAAGCCTTTTGGACAAAACAAAAAGAAGATGCTACTAAAGCATTGGAATCAATCGCTTCAGCACAAAAGAAGCAAATGGATGCCGGAAAGTTCAAAGGGATAGATTCTGCTGTGGTAAAGTCTTATAAAGAAAATGTCAAGAAGCTAAAGGAGGCTGAAAAAGAATTAAAAGTCTATGATTCATCTTCCAAGAAGGATGACCAAGCGAAAAAGCTACGTGAAGAACAGGAGAAATATAAACTCCTGCTAGATAAGCAGAATAGAGAGCAACAGCGTATGAAAGAAGACTCTGCAAACCAACTAGAGCAGCTTGAAATAAATAAGCTTAAAGAGAGCAGTGAAAAGGTTCTAAAACAAAGGGAACTCAATCATAAACTAGAATTACAGGCTATCGATCGCGAAGCTGAAGACAAAAAGTTAAAAGTGATTGAAGATGCTCGTTCCGCCTTTGATGCTAATCCTGACAATAAAGATAAAATCTTCAATGCATCAGTATATGTCAAGTCAGAGCCAGTAAAGAAACAGTTTGATGCATTTGATAAAGTTGCTAATGAAAAAAAGGAAACTACAGATTTAAAGTACAATCGTGGGGATGATTTAGCTGATTTGCTGAATCAGTATCAAGACTATACGGACCAACGCCTTGCTATTGAACGAAAGTTCAATGAAGATATTGCTACCCTGCAGGAACAACGAAAACAAGCAGTAAAGAATGGAGATACAGATCAAGTAGAACAGATTGATCGTTCCATAGCCCAGGCGACAAAAAACAAGGGAATGGAATTGATGGGCCTGGATTACGATAAGTTGAAAGAGTCTCCGGAGTATGTTCGTGCATTTGAAAATCTGAAAGAAACGTCTTCTGAAACTCTTAATTCTCTGCTTACTCAATTAGAGAATGCAAAGAGTACGGCTGCCAAAGTTCTTTCTCCGGACCAGCTCCGCGAATATACTAGTACTATTCAATCAATTATGGATGAATTGGATTCACGTAACCCGTTTCAATCATTATCTGACAAGAAGAAAGAACTAGCAGAAGCAGAGGAAGAGTTAGCTAATGCGCAAATTGAATTAGAAAATGCTAAACAGACTCAAGAAGCTGTAAAAGGTGGTGCTAAGATTGAAAATGGTGTCAAGTCCTCTAAATTCAACGAAAAGACTGGTAAAATTGATTCCACAAAAGCTTATCTGACCGAGGCACAGGCTTTGGATAAAGTAAAAGAAAAGACTTCGAGATACAATGAGGCGAAAGATAAGGTGGTACAGAAGGATGTTAAGGTAAAGAAAGCAGAGAAAGATGTAAAAGCACAGTTAGATGAATTATCAGACGCATTAACTGATGTTGGAAAATCAATCGGTGGACCGGCTGGTGAAATTATCTCATTGATTGGTGAAATAGGGACCTTTGCATTGACTGCTATGAGTGGTGTTGAAATGGCAGCAGATACATCGGCTAACGCTATCAGTACAGTTGAGAAGGCATCTGTTATTCTTGCTGTTATTAGTGCCGTTATACAGGTAGCAACAAAGATTTTCAGTATGTTCACTAAGGACGATACGACAGAAAAATACGAGAAAGCGAAAGAAACGTATGAATCCTATATTAATATTCTTGATCGGATAATTGAGAAACAGCTGGAGTTAGCGGAGACCTTGACAGGAGATACCGCAAACGCTGTTTATGAAGCTGCTATTGCCAATATCAAAGAACAAAGCGCAAATGCCCGAGTACTGGGGCAACAATACTTAAATTCTGGTGCTTCTGGAAAGTCACACTCAAAGGGTTATGATGAAGTAGATGATATGTCCGGTGAAGGTTGGAAACAAGCTGCAGAGGCATTAGGCATGTCCGTAAAGGAATTTAAAAAGAAAATGGGTGGTCGTATGACTGGATTATTTGATTTGACCGATGAGCAACTTGCGGAACTTCAGGAACATGCCGGTATCTTCTGGTCTCAACTTGATTCAGACACGCAGAAATTTGCAGATCAAATCGCAAATGGTGTCGGACAGGTAGCGGAGGTGCTGGAACAGCAAATAGCTGATACCACGCTTCTTGATTACAGCTCTCTTCGTTCAGACTTTCAGGACTTGCTTAATGATATGGACGCCGATTCTGCTGACTTCGCTGATAACTTCGAGGAATATATGAAGAATGCCATCGTAAATTCTATGCTTAAAGAAGAATTCATGGACAGCTTAATGGCTTGGAGAGAAAAACTTAACAATGCTATGGATGACGGTGTGACTGAAGATGAGTATAATGCACTGAAGGCAGAAGGGCAACAGCTCTCTAATGAAATGAAAGCAAAACGAGATGCAATGGCAGAAATGTTCGGCTGGAATGATAACGACGATGAGCGTGAGGCATCAAAGAAAGGATTTGCTTCAATGTCGCAAGATTCAGCCAACAAACTAGATGGAAGCTTTGCTGTAATGACTTCGCATACTTATTCTATAAATGAGGAAGTTAAGAGTATTAATTCAGGAACAGAGAAAATAGCAGAGAAACTGTCATATCTAATAAATATGGATAAGAATATGGCTGAAATGCTTCGGGGTAATGATACTATTGTTTCCCATTTATCGGATATCTCCAATTACACATCTAACCTTGTGGAAATAAGAGAGTTCATGTACGCTGTAAAGCTGGGAATAGACACGTTAAACACTAAAGGTATAACACTTAAGCGATGAAAGGGCAATTACTAATAGACAGAATAGATGCTTATATCAGTTTGGGTATATGTATTACAAAGGGAAGTTATAATAACCTGGTAGCATTTCCAACCATGAAGGAACCGGACAAGAATGATTGGCCGGAAGAAGACGGACAGGAATTTGATCTTTCTAGTCCTACATTGGATACGGCTGAAGTAAGCATTGAGTTTGCATATATAGGCAGTTTGGGTATTGGTGGACTGATTGATATACTTTCTGACTTGAGTTATCATGAATTTTACTTTCCCTTAATCGGCAGGAGTTATAAGTTACGTCTGTCTTCCCAAAGCAGCTATGTTATTAATCCGGGCCTTGAAGTTGCTAAATTTATTTTTAGTAACGACTTCCCCCGAGAAGTCGATTACGAATACCAGGAGCCCGTAAATGAGCTTCCAATGCCTAAAGGTTACGAGATTGATGACAAAGACTTATCCGATTATGGCGTAGTCGTATTGCAAGGTAGCAATGCTGAAATACTAAAGGCTCCGACGGTAAAAAAGAACCTATTACAGAATTTCAAGCGTCAAGACGGAGCAATCTACGATGGTGAAGTTGTGAAATTCCAAACCAAAGAAGTATCTCTCAAATGCCTGATGCGGGCCGGGACGGTTGAATTGTTCTGGCGTAATCACGATGCCCTACTCCATGATTTAACACGGCTATCTGCTAAAGTCGATGATGAAGGATATGAGTATTCCGACGCGGAACGTATATTTTATTGTGATGAATGGAGTGAAAGCTATCCCTGCTATTATAAAAGTTGTCAGACGAATGATTTCATGCTAAATAACGGTGTATGGTGGGAATTTACCTTGAAACTCGTATTTACCAGCTTTCGGATCGGAGAAACGGAGTTCTTGCTTTCATCCGAAGCGGGCGAATTTATCATAACAGAGGACGGAGAGTTTTATATAGATTTAAATTGATTTGCTATGCCATTAAAGAAGAAAAAAATATCAGAACTGAACGAAGCCAGCGACATGAAAGGCTTCTTCACTATCGGCTACCGAGTAATCAACGGAGTTAAGACTAGCCTTAAATTTGGTTTAGAGAAGATTCAGACTGCCTTGGATAATATGCTCAAGGCTACGAGTGATGCACAAACAGCAACTACCGATATGAGGCAGTTAGAAGCCACAGTTGAAGAGAATGAATCGACTCGTGAAACTGCTGAATCCCGTCGTAATGCTTCCGAACAATCCAGGCAGACAGCCGAAACGAATCGTTCTCGTGAAGAGCAAGCCCGGGAAGTTGCTGAATCAGTACGTATCACTAATGAAAATGCACGTAAAACCGCTGAAAGTGGACGCTCTACTGCTGAAACTGCACGGGACAATGCAGAAAAGAAACGTGTAACTGACGAAGGTACACGAGAATCTAACGAGCAGGTTAGAAAGAATGCTGAAACAGCGAGAGGCAATGCCGAATCCGAACGTGTGACTAATGAGAATGCACGCAAATCTGCCGAAACTTCCCGTGTGTCCGAAGAAGATAAAAGAAAGACTTCCGAAACAGAACGTGTTACGGCTGAAACCGGACGTTCCTCTGCTGAAAATATCAGAAAGCAAAATGAAGATGCGCGTAAGACAGAAGAAGCGGCCCGCGTAACTGCTGAAGATAAACGGGTAATTGCTGAATCCGGACGTGTTGATACAGAAGCTGAACGTGTCTCGGATGAACAAACACGTAAAAGTAATGAAGATGCACGCAAGACCGCTGAAACAGGTCGTTCTTCTGCTGAATCGGAACGTGTGAAGGAAGAAGACAAACGAAAAACTGCGGAGAGTGGTCGTTCTTCCGCTGAATCTACCCGTGTTTCTGCCGAGGATAAGCGGAAAGCAGATGAAGCGACAAGGGAAACGAATGAAACCTCACGTGTGGCTGCCGAATCTGACCGTGTTACCGTCGAATCTGAACGTGTATCTGCCGAAACTGCCCGCAAGTCAGCGGAGACAGACCGGGTGTCAGAAGAAAGTAAGAGAAAGACTGCTGAAACTTCCCGGGCTACGGCTGAAACTTCCCGGGCATTCGAAGAAGACAAGAGAAAGCAGAATGAAGATGTGCGTAAAACTGCGGAAGGTACTCGCGGATCAAATGAGGCTAAGCGTGTAAACGCTGAAACGGAGCGCGTCGAAGCAGAGTCTCAACGTAAGTCAGAGTATGCCGGTATTGTGCAGGAAATGACACAGGCAACAGAAGAAGCCACGGCAGAGCTTGAAGCCGTTAAGAAAGCTACTAACGATGCAAATGCCGCTAAAAATGCGTCTGTTGAGCAGACAGCCCTTGCTAAGAAAGCCACGGATGCGGCTAATACTGCGGCTGGTAGTGTTAATGAAGCCAAAGAAGGAGCTAAGATTGCAGCGGCAGGCGCCAATGCCGCTAAAGCTGAATCGGAAGCTCAAACTGCCTTGGCAAAGAAAGCGACAGATGATGCAAATATGGCCAAAGATGCATCTGTTATACAAACAGGGTTAGCAAAGAAAGCCACGGACGATGCGAACGCTGCTGCATTGGCGGCTAACAATGCGGTTTCAGGAGTTGACGCAAAAGTGAAAGCTGCTGTCGATGCACTTGTTGCCGGTGCCCCGGATGCTCTCGATACACTTATTGAGTTAGCGAACGCACTTAACAATGATCCTAACTTTGCCACGACGATGGCAACAGAGCTGGGAAAGAAACTTAATATTTCTGATATTGTTAATAATCTGACAAGTGGAGGGACTAATAAAGTGCTTTCTGCCGAACAGGGAAAAGCTTTGAAAGCTGCTCTGGACTCACATAATCATGATAGTAGATATGAACTGATTATCACTAAACTTACCGCTTTTAATAAAGATTTTGGTACCACTGCCGGAACAGTATGCCAGGGAAATGATTCACGGTTGAGTGATGTCCGCACTCCCAAGGCTCATACGCATAAGAAAGCGGATATCAGTGACTTTCCTACCACAATGCCTGCAAGCGATGTACCAGCATGGGCGAAAGCAGCTTCTAAGCCAGCCTATACAGCAAGCGAAGTAGGTGCATCTCCATCTAATCACAATCATGCAGGTACTTATGAACCTGCATTTACCAAGAATTCGGCCTTTAATAAGAATTTTGGTAGTGCGGAAGGAACCGTATGCGAGGGTGATGATTCACGGTTAAGTGATGCCCGTACACCGAAAGCGCATACTCACAAAAAGTCTGAAATCAGTGATTTCCCCTCCTCTATGCCTGCGAGCGATGTACCTGCATGGGCGAAGGCGGCAAATAAACCATCCTATACAGCTTCCGAAGTCGGTGCTTCTCCGTCGAATCATACTCATGCCGGAGTGTATCAGCCAGCAGGTAGTTATGCAGCGAGTTCGCATACACATGGAGCAACGGATATTACTCCGGATAGTACTCATCGCTTTGTTACCGATACAGAAAAAGAGACCTGGAACAGTAAGGCTGCGGGAAACCATAATCATGATTCTACGTATCAACCAAAAGGGAATTATGCAGCTTTATCACATAAGCATTCGGCATCTGACATCACGGATGATATTACACATAGATTTGTCACAGATTCGGAAAAAGATGCTTGGAATAGTAAAGCGGCAGGAAATCACAACCACGATTCAGTATACCAACCCAAGGGGAATTATGCTGCAAGTTCTCATAAACATACAGCGACGGACGTTGAAGAAGATTCGACTCATCGTTTTATGACGGATGCAGAACGTACAAAACTTAGTGGAATAGCCTCCGGAGCTAATAATTACTCTCATCCGGCTTCTCATCCAGCATCAATGATTGAAGAAAGTACTACAAGAAAATTCATGACGGATGCGGAGAAAACTTTACTAAGTTCTCTCGGAACTAATGCGATTCAATCGTCTGGTCAAAGTTTAGGACAAAATGGATATATCAAGTATAGTAATGGCTTATTAATGCAATGGGGAACAAGAGCAGGAGCAACGGGGGGAGCAATTAGTCTATATTTTCCTACCACTTTCTATAATACTGATTATAACATTTATTTCACTGGAGCAGTAAATAATACAAGTGAATCTTTTATATATGCTCCGGGGTATGACCTTAATGGTAAATATACATCATATTGTAAAGTTCTCACTCGCGGAATAAATTCAACTCCGGCTATCGTTTGGACTGGCTGGAATTTTACATGGTTTGCGATCGGGCGTTGGAAATAACTAAAAAACAAATATTATGAAGTATTGGAAAAATGGATTCTACGACGAATACCAAGAAGGTTCGGTAGAAATTACGGATGAATATTACAATCAACTATTAGCGGGTCAATCGGCAGGGTTACTCATAGCTGAAAGTAAGAAAGGATGTCCGATCTTAGTTGTGCATGAAGCTTCTATAGAAGAAATCAGAGCGCAAAAACTTGATGAATTACGATTGTTCGATTCATCTGAAGCAGTGAATCAGTTCAGTATAAACGGAGTATTGGGATGGCTAAACAAGTCTACACGCGTCGGGCTTATGAACTCAATCAATATTGAGAAAGAAGCCGGACGATCTGAAACAAGTATCTGGATTGGTGATACAAAGTTTGTCTTATCAATCGAAAGAGCTATTGACATATTACAACAGCTAGAATTGTATGCCCTTGCGAGCTATGATACGACACAAAGGCATACGAAAGCTATTCAACAGCTAGAGACAAAAGAAGAAATTGAAGCATACAATTTCAAGACTGGTTACCCGGGAAAGCTAAGTTTCACCGGATAACCGACCGTATAATCATAGTTTTCAATTTCCTCAATTGTCTGCAATGATTTGACTGCTGCGATGTGCGATTGTGTTACATTGTAGCAGTTCAATGCATACATTTCAATCTCATTCAGCATTGATAAAGCGTCAGAAATTGGAATGATATACTTTATAGCATCATACCACAACACGGTATCTGATTTACCAGCATTTTTCTCAATCGAAATTGAGTTAAATAATCCAACACGTGTGGATTTATCTAACCACATACTTTCCCCTTCAATTTTAAAAGAATTGACATCGGTCGATTTGTCAAATATCTGTATTTCAGATATTTTCATTTTTCGCACTTCTTCGATGTCGTACTCATATTCTACCAATATTGGGTAGCAATTCTTGCTTTCAACTATAATCAACCCGGCTGATTGCCCTGCTAATAACTCTTGATAATACTCTTCTGTTATTTCTACTGAACCGTCTACCGGTTCGTCATAGAATCCTTGTTTCCAATACTTCATAATTCTTATTTTTAAAGTTTCCATCTACCTATTGCAAACCAACTAAATTCTGCAGAAGATGTGTTATTTGAACTACCCATAGAATAAGTATTTATATAATTAAAACTACCTACTTTGTTGGCTGTATAATTTGCAATCCAACTCGAATTATCTACTACATTTCCTTTTGCAGGACCTATACATAATGAATAATAGGAGTTGTAGAATGAAACTGGGAAATAAATAGTTCCTTGATAACTTCCTCCTGAAGTCTTTTTTCCCCATTGTATCAATAGCCCATTTGAATATTTTACATATCCATTTTGTGCTTTTTCATTCCATAGATTTTGTGATTCTAATTGTATAGCATTAGTCCCGAGAGAACTTTGCGCAAAAATGATTATAAAAAAGACTACCAATTTTCTACTAAAGTTATACATTCTTATTTCAATGTTATAATTTATTTCATAATTTCCAACGCCCAATAGCAAACCAATCAAAAGTTTCTTGTGATAATCCAGTACTCCCTCCAGAGGAGTAATTTCTATTAATACAAAATCGGCTAGCTGTTTTAGTTGAATCATCAATAGGTGATGCGGAATAAACACCACTGTCAGATGAAGGCTTGTAAACTGTTGCAAATATCTTATAACTTTTATCAAAAAATGATGTAGACATAGTTATGGTGTAGCTAACAACTGAAGAACCTGAAACTTTTCCCCATTGGATTAACAGTCCATTTGGAAACTTACAGTAACCATTCTGTCCGAGGTCCTGTGTCGTAACATTGGAAAAATCTTTTAACGCACAATTTGTCCCGAGAGAACTTAGGTGAATTAAACTACATTTTGAGTGATTTCTTTTAAATATTTTTCATTTTGATTTATTTCGTGACAATGCCGTTGATGTTGTGTGTAATATATTATTTTATCAATGATTCGTCTATCATTTCCTTACTTTTATGCCTATTATTCAATACATTTCTATTTGACATTTATATTTTAGGATATAATTCTATGGACATGGTAACTTTATATAATGATGATAAGGAAATAAAAATCGAAGTAAAAGATGAAAGCTACTCTTATGAAGCTATCATGGGAGAAGATACACTCACTTTGTATTTTTTTCATCCGGGATATATTGAAATTCCGGTTGGCTCCTGGTGTGACTTCTACGGGAAGCGTTATTCTTTGAAGAGGGATATCAATTTCAAGAAGAACGGTGAACGTAACTTCGAATATACTCTGATTCTGGAAACTGGGGAGGCTGATGCTATGCTGTGGAAAGTACGTCATACCGTTGACAGAAGTATTAAATTCTCATATACAGCCAAGCCACATGAACACCTATGTCTACTCGTTGAAAACCTGAACCGTCGGAGTACCGGTTGGAAAGTCGGTGATTGCATTGAAGGAACGGAAAAAGTAATCAACTACAATCACACCTATATTCTTGATGCTTTCAATCAACTTGCAGAACTATATGAAACAGAATGGCAGATCATTGAAGAAACGGTTGAAGGAAAACAAATTAAGACTATCCATCTGCGTAAAGTTGAGTATAACAAGGATAATCCTTTGAAGTTGTCTTACGGGAAAGGCCATGGGTTCAAAGTTGGCGTAGGTCGGGAATCTGGCAACATTCCTCCTGAAATAATCCTCGTGGAGACCACGGACCGCAATATTGACTATTCTACGTACAGAGCAAAGAATCTATTGCTGCCTAAATCTAAAACTCTAGTATATGAAGGGCGTACCTATAAAACAGATGCGGACGGCTCCTGTGTTATGCGTGCGGATAAAGAGCTTACTACCGCTAAGGAAGATAGCTTGGATTGTACAGAGATTTATCCTTCGCGTGTCGGTACCGTCAGTGCTGTTCTTGAAGTCAATAAGGAGAATAATTTCTATGATTTTGTAGACGAAGATATCCCCCAAGAGTTGAATTTTGAAGATTGTCTCATAGCAGGTGAAAACATGACTGTTATCTTCCAAACCGGTATGCTCACCGGGAAAGAGTTCGAGGTGAAGTATATTCATGAGGAAAAGGATAAGAAAACGGGACGTCGCTTTGAAATTGTCCCGCAGGAAATCGACGGCATTACTATGCCTGAACCGGAAGTCTGGCGGCCTAAAGCTGGTGATACATACGCAGTGTTCGGAATTCAGTTACCGAATGCTTATATCTGCAACGATACAACGCAGACCGGTGCCAGCTGGGAAGTATTCAAAGAAGCTGCCAAATATCTGTACGAGCATGAAGATAAGAAGTTCACATTTACCGGCACGCTCGATGGAATTTGGGCTAAAAAGCGCTGGTTGCAAATTGGGGGTAAAATAGTACTCGGAGGGTATGTGGACTTCTATGATACACAGTTCCATCCGGAAGGTTCGTTAATCAGGATGATCGGAATCAAGCGCTATGTTAATAATCCGTATTCACCCGAAATTGAACTTTCAAACGAGCCGGTTGGTACATCTGTCTCAAGTGATATGAATAAGATTGAGACAAACGAAGTGACGGTAGATAGCAAGCATAAGGATGCATTGCAATTCACCAAGAGACGGTTCCGGGACGCAAAGGAAACGATGTCGATGCTGGAAGATGCATTGTTGAATTTCTCTGGATCTGTCAATCCGATAACTGTTTCAACTATGCAACTGCTTGTAGGTGATGAAAGTTTGCAGTTCCGGTTTGTGAACTCAAAAACGAATCCGGCACAGATATCTCACAATATTACTTATAATGCCAACACAAGAATTCTGAATGCTCCGGCAGGTATTCTCCAACACATGACGCTAGGAATTAGTGCTCTTTCATCTTCCCACAAGCCCAATGAATATAAGTATTGGGATATGGCTAATTATGATTCTCCGGTACTCATTGACCCTGCAAAGAAGTTTTATCTATATGTTAAATGTAGCAATGAGAATCAAACCGGTACGTTTCTTCTAAGCGAAACGGCTATTAAGATGGAGGGCATAGCAGGATATTATCACTTCCTAGTCGGTGTCCTCAACAGCGAGTATGAAGGTGATCGCAGTTTTGTTGAACTGTATGGATTTACGGAGATTCTGCCGGGACGGATAACTACTGAACAGATAATTTCCCCGGATGGGGAGACGTATTTCAATTTGGTAAAAGGTGAAATAGGCGGAAATATTCAAATTAAAACCGGATCGTCCGGATTGGAAAATCTGTCTGAATGGGAAGCAGCTCACAAAGAAATTGAAGATGCTGGTAAAGCAGCAGAACAGGCCAATAATGCAGTAGAAGGGCTTCATGGTTATGTAGATGGAGTATTTGCCGATGGTATTATTACGGAGGCCGAAGCGAAAGCTATTGAAAAGTATATCAATACGATTAATAATGCAAAGGCGGCGATTGAAGCTACCTATAACAAGCTATACACTAATGTGTATTTATCCGGGTCTGCCAAAACGGGTTTATTAAATGCTAAAGTTACCCTTATGGGGTGTATTTCAGACCTGATAAATGCAATTAATACAGCTATTGCAGACGGACTTACAACACCGGAAGAGAAACAAAACGTTGATGCCAATTTTGCCTATTTCAATAGTGCCTATGCTGATTTCAATACAGCCGTAGAATCTGCAAATAGAGCTATTCAGGATAAGCTAAAGGAGTTCTCGGATGCCGCTATGAAAGAAGCATTGCAAGCCTTACAAGACGCAGAAGATGCCGGCAAAGCAGCGGAACAGGCAAACAGCGCAGTTAGTGGTTTACACGACTATGTGGACGGAGCATTTGCTGACGGCATTATTACGGAAGCAGAGGCTTTAGCCATTGAGAAGTATCTAAATACAGTCAAAAATACAAGGGCAGCCGTCGAAGCTACCTATAACAAACTGTACGCAAATTCATATCTGGAAGGTGAAGCGAAAACTGGTTTGCTTAATGCTAAAATATCTCTATTTGGTGCTATTGACAATCTTATTGCAGCAATTAATGTAGCTATCTATGACGGACAGACGACCGTTGAGGAAAAGCGGAATGTAGATGATAAGTTTGCCCTGTTTAATTCTGCCTTGGCTAGTTTCAATACAGCGGTTGAAGTCGCGAATAAAGCTATTCAGGATAAATTGAAAGACTATTCAGATCAGTGCTTCGCTGAATTGAAAGTTCTCAATACTCAAATCTCCGCACAGGTGACGCGGGTCGATAGCTTAACGCAAAGGATAGATACTGCCGGATGGATTACCACAGCCGATGGAAATAAAATTTATGCTTCTAAAGAGCTGGAAAATGGCAATACGCTTATATCTTATATCAACCAGGCGGCAGGTGAAACGACTATTCACTCATCTAAAATTAACCTACAAGGTGTCGTAACAATTTCATCACTAAATAGCGAACTGCAAGCAACTATTAATGGTAAAGCAGATAGCGATAAGCTGGGTGCTTTGGCTGAATTAAATTCAGTTGGTATCGAGCATTTAGGCAGTACAATCATTGATGGTGATACGTTGAATACTGGTCTAATTAAAGTTAGACATCTTGACGCAGATTCCGGGTTCATAGGTGGTTTTACTATCGAAAATGGACGTCTCGTTTGGACGCGTTCAGATTATTTCGGAGGGACATCAAGAAGTTTAAAGCTTGGTTCAGGAACTGCAAAGGAAGGCGTTGTTAATGTGACTTTTAATGCTGCAACTGATGGTAAATTTGGAGTTTGTGCAGTAGGAGCAACAGCTGGAGGAAGTGCGGCCATCTATGGTTCTTCTAAATCAAATCCTACATATCCGAGCAATTACATTTATGCAGGTTTCTTTGATGGTAATGTGAATGTATTGGGTGATGTTTCTGCGAATGGATTTTACCCTCGTGATGGGAATGGAAATACTATGGACGTAGTATCAGATATATGGGTATATGGTTTAAAAGACAGCAATACTTTTGGATATAGAGCACATATCGTGAAGGGGATTATTGTAGAATTAAAAAATACATAAAGTTGCAATGAAAGTAAATTTAAACAGAAACTTGCTTGACTTTAGAGGTCGGGAGTTTATTGAATTAGTGAATGGGAAAGAAAGTAAGAAATCTGTCCGTGATTTGGTTGCAGAGGCATTATTTGCAGCTGGTTCTAATCCACAGAAGAATATGGAAACTTCCAAGAAGTTACGAGCATACAAAATGCTACAACAGATTATTAGCAACCGTGGAGTACTTAATATTGAGACAGAAGATGCTGCTCTTTTAAAAGAGATTTGTGGAGAATATCTCACTGCAGGTACATACGGACAAATTTATGATTTAATAGAAGGAGGAAACAAAGAATGAACATTACAGCAACTAACAGCACCGCTTCAACTAAGGTTACGGACGCTATCAGGATTAAGTACAGAATGTCAACCCGTGGTACCGAAGCGGTGAAAGATATTACTGCCGAGATTGTCAAAGATGAAACGACTGTCGGCTTCTTCAATATTTCGCGAAATGGAGTAACTGGATTCTCGCTACATGAGGCTCATGGGCTAACCTTTGGCGAAGTGAAACAAGTATTTCAGACAGCTATTGATGATTGTAGCGAAGTCTTTAAATAAAGTATTAATATTTTAGATATATGGTTATGGATTATTTCAAAAACTTACTTATTGGATTGATTACCGGTATAGCTGCTTATCTCAATCCTATCTCTGGGGAGATCAAAAGTCTTATTGCTGTATTTGCCCTCAATTTCATTTGTGGACTGCTTACTGCACTCCTTATCAATCATGAGAGTTTTTCTTTTAAAAAGGCTTGGAGGTGTATCGTAGAAGCAACTATTTTCTTTGCCTTGGTTAGCTGTATCTACTTTATAGGTGAACACAAGGGAAATCCGGAAGGTGCTCTACAATGTGTCTCATTTATTACGTATAGTGTTTTCTATTTCTACGGGGTGAATATTCTTCGAAACATAAAAGAGATTTTACCCAACTCTAGTAATGGTTACAAGGTAGTAGCTTTCTTGCACTATGTATTAAGTGTTGAGTTTATAAAGAACATCCCCTATTTAACGAACTATTTACAAAAAGGAGACGCAAAATGAAAACTATTGATGCAATTATCATCCATTGTTCGGCCACGCGTGCCGGGCAGGATTTACGTGCAAAGGACATTGACCGGATGCACAAGCAAAGAGGTTTTAGTCAGATCGGTTATAACTTCGTCATTGACCTGGACGGAATGATAGAGAACGGTCGCCCGCTTTCCATCGACGGGGCACATTGCAATACGAAAGGTTTTAGCGAATCTTCGTATAATAAGCACAGCATTGGTATCTGTTATATCGGTGGATTGGATGCAGATGGAAAGCCTGCTGATACTCGTACTCCCGCTCAAAGGACAGCACTACGCGAATTGGTCGCGAAGCTCTGTAAGGAATACCCTATAATTGAAGTACTCGGACACCGTGATACTTCTCTGGATCTGGACGGCAGCGGAGAGGTAGAGCCAAAAGAATATATTAAGGCGTGCCCCTGCTTCGATGTCAGGAGTGAATTTTCTAATTTTCTTCGTAATACAGTGATCCGACCATGAAAGCGCTAATCTATATAACCATATTCCTGATGTCGGGAACATGGTTTACTTCCTGCAAGACTTCCCGGAATATGGAAACTCAAAAGCAGGTAGACTATTCCAGTGAATTGAGTCGTATTCAAAGTATAATTGAGTCATTGAGGGCTGATGCAAGTAAGCAAACGAAGATTACTACTGACAAGTTGAGTGATCTGAAAATTGAGAATAAAACAGTTTATTTGTCACTTCCGGATTCGACAGGAAAACAGTATCCAGTCAAAGAAAGTACTACCACCGCTTCCAAACAGGAGCAAGAACGGACCAAAGTCTATGAAACATTATCTATTACTTTGCAGCAATTTTCTAATCGATTGGATACGATAAGTAACAAGATGAATGCCTTACTAAATCAAAGAGAGAAGGTTATTGAACTGTCATGGTGGGACTTGCATAAAGATAAGGTTTACGTAGGTATTATAGTTTTAATAATAATTGGGGTGATAGTGAATAAGGTAAGGAATAAGTAGTACCTTTGTCGTGGAATCCCATAATTCCAAATCCGCGACGGCGGAATTTTGCCCTGACTGAATAGTCAGGGCTTTTTATTTTTTGAAGTAAATATTTTACAAAAAGAATATTTATCCATATATTTGTTCAATGCACTTAAAATAGTAAATAATGAATAGCTTAGAAGATTATAAAACAGTTTTAATAATAGGAAATGGATTTGATAAAAATATTGGTATGCCTACTTCTTATAAAGAGTTTATGGGAAGTGAAGAATTTAAAGATTTAATTACAAAAGATAATAGTGTCCTAGCCAAATATTTGGACTATAAAAAATCACACGATGGAACAAACTGGATAGATTTAGAAAAAGAATTAGGCAATTATGCTAAAATCCTAAATAATGGAGCTAAAATAATTAATGTAATCCCCCCAGAAATAAGAGGAGACATGAATTATAGTGAAATCCAAAGTGCATTTAGACGGGACTTTGATTTTCTATGTTGGGCATTAAAAAACTATTTGAAAGAAGTTGAGAATATCAAATATCCTAATGAGAAAGCAGCTAACTCTGTTGCATACAAACTCATCAAAGATATAATAAGAGAAAGAAAGCCATATTATGTTGTCAATTTCAACTACACGAATTTTGTTAAAAAGACTATTATGTTCGAATCGTCTGGCTATTCTACAAAGAATGAAATTCTACAAATACATGGTTCATTGAAAAAAGATATTGTTTTTGGAGTACAAGATAATTTTGAGCTAGAACGGCAACATGTCTTTTTATATAAATCTCACAATAAATGTCAAAAAGTAAGAGGATTACCTCAAATTTTAGAGAATGCAGATAAAATTATATTTTTTGGTTATTCATTAGGAGAAACAGATCATTCCTATTTTGATGATTTTTTTAAAAATCAAACGAAAAAGGATTGCCGTAGTAAAAGTTTTGTTTTTCACCATTATGGACAAGATGCATATGATGACATTATTTGGCAATTGAAAGTGCTTACAAATAATCGAACATCCTATTTAAATCAATATAATGATATACGGTTTGAAGATAGCAGTAAGACACCAAAATAGAAACATTATAGCAGAAGAAAAGCGAACACAACTCTGCACAGGAATTATGAAATTTGTTATTAACTTAAATAAGTCTCTAGCATGAATAGAATTATAATTATCGGCAATGGTTTTGATATGGCACATAATCTTAAAACTGGATATCGGGATTTTATAGATGACTATTGGAATAATGTAACAGAAAAGGTATTTGGGGGATATGATCAATGGTTGAAAGAAAACTGGGGAGGAATGGATTATTTTGGTAACTATAAGGACGAGTTTGTTGGCTTTGAGAAAAAATATGGTAAGACAGAAATTAATAAAAGCTCCTTTCCATGCAAAAAAGGCACTCTATTAGAGAAATTGTACACACTAATTGATGAGTATAATAATGACCCTAATACACCAGTAACAGTTCATTTAAAGTTTAAAAATCGGTTTTTTGAGCGTATATCTCATCAATGTTCTCTCGTTAATTGGGTAGATATAGAAAATGAATATTATGATGCATTGAAAGAACTACTTCAAAAAGAAAATACTCAAAAGCAAAACGAAAGTATCCGTACTCTTAATAAAGAGTTTGATGATGTAAAAAGATTACTGGAAAAATATTTAACAGAAATTACTAAAAAGACTGAAATTGCAAAACATCAATCTATACAAGACGCATTTTCAAGTTTTGTAGAATTTGACGATATTGCCAATTGTAAACAAACTGTATATGCAAATTCTATTTTTGCTGAAATGGTTCATGCTAATACAATTGATGAATTTGAAAACGATAAAGTAGTTGATAAAACATATAAGTACTGTCTTACAGAAAATGAGGCCCGAATAATATTTATAGAAAAAAAACTCAAAGATGAGTCTTTTAAAAAGTATCATCTTCTACCATATACATTACTTTTGAATTTCAATTACACACAAACTGCGAAAAAATTATATAATGATCATAATATTGACGAAATCATCAATATTCATGGAGAACTTAACAGTGAGAATAATCCTATTATATTCGGATATGGTGATGAATTAGATGATGATTATAATAAAATAGAAAAATTGCAGAATAATGATTTTTTAGAGAATATAAAATCAATAAGCTATCATAAAACAAGAAACTATAGGGAACTACTGAATTTTATTTCATTAGGTCCATATCAGGTTTTTATAATGGGGCATTCTTGTGGAAACTCTGATCGGACGTTATTAAATACTTTATTTGAGCATGATAATTGTATATCAATTAAAGTCTTTTATCGACAGTATGAAGATGGGGCAGATAATTATATTGATCTAATAAAAAACATATCCCGTAATTTTAATAATAAGCCTAATATGCGTGATATAGTTGTAAACCGAGAAAACTGTTCTCCTTTGGTTCCGATAGAAACAGAGGTAGCCGAATAAGCTACCTCTTTAATTGTATATCGTCTTTTCCCAATCATCCAGCACAGTTACATCCCACCGCGGAAGATCCGGATTAATATAAGTTACTGACCTGCCATACACAGAGAAACTTTTTCCGATAAACTCGTTGATAGCTTCATCCTCTCCTTTTTGAAGACAGATATTCATAAAGACATGCATTTCATCCCAGTTGGTTGGCCCAATGAACAAAGATTCAATGAGCCTACCTTTAACTGGAGCACCGACAACCTGGTCTTTTATTCGCTCAATGAGAGCAATTGCTTCTTCAAATGTCATATAAAATAATTTTAGAACAAAGATAGCAAAAAGACAACTATTCTCTGTCATTCAATATACGATCTATTTTTGCAGAAAACTTTCAGTACGACTTCATAGAGATTTGGTATCCCCCACTACACTTCTACTAAAAAAGATATTTCCTTAGTTCTTCGATTGCCTGTGATGCACTTCGAACTACCACATACTTATTACGGCATGATTCCGCTTGTTTTTGAAACTCCTTCTGTTCTTCTGACTGTTTCCCTACCCTCGTTTTAAACTCTATACAAAGAGAAGCAAAACCCTTTTTGGGAATAAGTACGATCACATCAGAAACACCTGGCTTTACTCCTTGACGTTTCAGGTTAGCAGCTTCCCGTACATGACGACTTCCACCATTCGGAACGGCAAATATAAGTTTGTCAGGTATATTAGGAAAATATAGAGGAATAAGTTTAAAGAACTCTGTTTGTATGCGAGCTTCCTCGTTATTATGTACTTCTTTTGAACGTGGAGGATTACGCTGATCTGCATAACAATTATAACACATAAAGCCGGTATCGGTTTTAATAACCGACACTGTTTCCTTTCCACATAAAATACACTTTTCTTTAGTCATTAATTCAAAATAAGCTAAATTGTATTGGTCTTCTACCTACTGCTGTTATCGTTCTCTCATGAATCGGACATTGCGAAGCATACGGGCATCTTCCTGACATAGCAGAAAGATGCGCTCCATGCCATTCATCCCAATCTGTTACATTATTAGCGGAGAGGAAAGTTATCAGCTTCATACAGCAGAAACCTCGTTCTTTCTCTTGACCTCCTGTAACTTCAAATAACCCATTGCTCTGTGGACGCTTCATTTAATTCTATATTATTTTTGTTAATAGTTAATCCTCAATGAAATATAATTTATTCATATCAGTTCTTGTTATGGGATAATTAATTCGGGATTATCATAGATATTACCAATCACGATAGTATCATCCATTCTTGTAAGGTCAGATTGCCCGAAATAGAATAAATTTCGACCATTAGATAGTTGAAAGCGGCAATTATCATATAGGATAATTGCAGTATATTCTTCTGGTTCAAAACCAAATGTAACAGTGTGAAGAATATCCCCTTCATAGATCTCCATCCCTTTCTTGTCTAATAACCCGGTGAATTGTCCTGTTGTATTCAGAATAACTTCATACCGAATCATGTTCCATACGGCAGCTTTGTCCGGGCATATATATGCCTTGCCGTTTAGCAGAAGCAAACTGCCATACAACCATTCATGAATCCCAAACCTAGATTTTCCTCTAAATTTAATTGTTCTCATTATATTCTTTTTTGATTGTTGTTATACGTTTATTTTTGCACGGGAAACACTCCCCAATTTTCCGCCTTCTTCCATCCATGTTTTATAGCATTTATCACAAAGAGAGTTGCCATATCCTGAAACATAGCGTTCGCTCCCTTTGGGTATTGATTCAGCGCATATAAAACATTTTGTATCTTTTCGGGCTACTTTCTTTGAGAAAGCATCTTCGCCTTGTCTTTTTGCATGATAAGCCATATTTATTCCTTTCTATTTAATCATACTTCTTTATTATCGTCTTCTTTTCTTTCCCGCCCGTAAATCGCCCGGACTATTTCAGCAGCGTAATGTCCTATAATCGCTGATATAGGTACCATTAAAAACCATGCAAAGTCACTCATATCTATACTGTTATTAATCAATTATTTCAAATGTCACTTTCACTTTTTTACAGCGAAAACCTTTCTTATACATCTGTTTCCATGTCAAATTAGTTCCGTCCAGCCAGTACCTGACGCAATCTCTTCGGTAATATTTTTGAGTATTCATCACAAGTGTACCATTTGGGTAGGTTATCATGTACATTATATCTTCACGCATATCGACTCCTTTTTTTCTTGTTTTACGCTAATTACTCCTTATTCTCCTTACATTTCTTGCAGAGATAAAGCCCTGTATCTTCATCTCGACCCTCTGATTTCCACATATCAGACATACAATTATCGCAATATGTAGCCTCGCTTTCGTCTTCACATGCTCCACAAAAGTTCTTTCCCTCAATCTCGTAATGACAACCTTCGGAATAACTATCATACAAGCGTTTACACATGTCACACATTTCTATTGAATCCGGTAATATGGAGAAGTGTTCTTGTAGATACCAAATGACAGTATTTGATTGTTCTGGAGTAAGTTTGACTTTATACTCATCACCCAAAGAAATTCCTTCTGGAATATCACCCTGCAAAAAGGAATGAAACTCTTGAATCCATTCTAAATCGCTCCAATCACGATTAGAATTATTCTTTTGAAGTTTGATCTCATTATTATTCATTTCTATTTTGTTTTGAGCTATGCGGTAAACGAAGAATCTACCGCATAGCTGATTTATCATTTATTTCTTGCCGCTTCTAAAACTGGAAGATTTGTCTCCGTTGGTATGTATATCACAGTTTTATCATTCAGATTGCTTTGTTGACGTACCCACAAATATTGGATATATGCAGGAGTAATACTTCCATTTTCAATTTTAATCGCTTCGGCAGCACCTTTAGCACGTTCGATTTCAGCTTGGGCGTTCAACTTTTCAGCTTCCAGATTTGCTTTAGCTTCTTCAATCCTTATTTTACGGTTTTGTTCTGCTTTAGCAAATTCAGCCTTTCCAGACATTTCTTGCTGCCAAACGTTATAATAAGGGATGGTAACAAAACATCCCACAACAATTGCGACAAATACGATAGCCGCCAAAATTCCAAGTTTATTCATACTTTCTAATATTGGGTTTTATAAAGCCGCCCAAGGCTTATTAGTTTATTATTATTATATTTGCAAAAAAACAAATATATGTCAACAATATATCGTAATAGAACAATCCGCCCTTCAAGTAGACTTGAAACATCTGTATCTTATAAAATCAATACAGAGAAAGTCACGACAAATGATACATTGGTTATTACCATTAACCATGAAAGTGAGAATTTTAGTAAAGAATTTACTTTTTCAGGAGAGAAGGTTGCAAACCGTTCCTCAATACACTTCAGATATATCAATGGAGAAATTATTTGGTCACCAGTTCAGCCTGATTAGATTCATATCTTTGCAGACTTAAATTATTCATCATCATAATCAGTATCAAAGATACGTGCAACCATATCGACAATATTTTCTTCAATATCCTCGGTAGAACCAGTTACAGCATTAGCTATATTCTTCTTCTCCTGAATGATCCGATAAACTTTTTCATCTATTGTTCGACGGCCAAGGAAATAGTAGCAGGTAACAGAATCCTTTTGCCCGATACGGTGTGCCCGATCCTCACATTGACAACAGTCAGCATACGTCCAAGGAAACTCAACAAAGGCGACATTGCTCGACGCAGTAAGCGTTAAACCGACCCCGGCAGCCTTTATGGAGCAAATGATAATATCCGCTTTAGGATTGTTCTGAAAGGCGTCTACGGCTCTTTGCTTCTCGTCTTGTGAGTCTCTACCGGTAACCGATACAGCAGTAGGAAAGTAACGTTTCAGTTGGTCTACTACTTCATGAAGAGAACAAAAGAGAATTATCTTCTTCCCATTCTCCCGGAAGTCTTTCACAAATTCAATAACATCACGCACTTTGCCGCGAGCGGAGATCTGCCGTAGAATATTAATACGTACCATCACTTCGCCGCGCATTGCCTTAGCTATCTTATCGTCGTCAGCGTCCTTGTATTTCTGTAGATACATAATAAGATCGCGTTCTGCATCCATATACTCTTTGCGGTTTGTGATTTCGCAAGTATTCACCTGCCGTATTTTATCGGGAAGATCTGTGAGGACAAGTGACTTTTCACGACGAAACATACAGTACTTCCATAGGTTAAAATTCAATTCTCTCAAATTTGATGCTTCTCTCTGTCCAGAACAGTATCTATCAACAAATGGTTTATATCCACCGAAATCGTTCATTCGATCTAAAATAGCCAACTGCGGAATCAAATCTTTAGGCCGGTTTACCACCGGTGTTCCCGTCAATTCAATAACCCATTCTTTGCCGGTACAAATACCTTTGCAAAACTTAGCCTGCTGGGTTGATGCAGATTTGCAACGATGGCTTTCATCAATGATAACAGACTTGAATAAATTGATTGAGTTTCTAAATTCCACATCTCGCAGCGTCCAACCTTCAGCTTTCTTTATACGTTGTACAAAGTACTTCTTTAATGATTCATAGTTAACAATAAATACCTGATGCATTCCTGTCTGAAAGAAAAAAGTCCATGTATCACGTACTTTATCAGTTAGGATCATCGCCTTTTTATCCGTAAACTTCTCCCATTCACGTTGCCAGTTGATTTTTAATGATGAAGGGCATACAACAAGACAAGGAAAAGCATCTGCGAGGTTAATTGTTGCTATACTCTGCAATGTCTTCCCCAAGCCCGGTTCATCGCAATTCATAAATCGTTTAAGTTGCAAACCACGTGCAATACCTTTAAGTTGATAAGGATAAGGCTGAATTTTCAAATTGTGAGGAACGGTTAAATCCGGCAATTCCGGAATATCATAAGCAATATCTTCTTCCTTTTTTTCTGTACCATTTACCCAATTGATATTCTCAAATTGTCGTATTTGATAAATCATTCTTTCAAGGTCAACTCTACTCCGAGCTGGAACTATCCAAACTTTTTTTGCACCGTCAAAACGTCTTCCGGGAATTTGTCGGACTCGATCTACAATAGAAGGTTTATACTTGAATGATAATTCAAAGTTATCTCCTTTTAATTCAATATTCATGATTTAGAGTATTTTATAGGGGGATAATTCCCCCCTATGGTGATTGTAAGTTATGCGGTCGCGTCAAGAGGTGCAGGGGCATCTATCTGTTTTTTTCTTCCTTTTCTCTTCGGCTTTTCTTCCACTATGATAGCTTCTTCTGGTTCATCGGTTTCGAAATCAAGACGTTCTTGTCTAATTCCCCATTTTTCTTCAAATAGGTAACTTTCTACTTCAGCATCACATGCAGCTGCATCAATGCTTAATTCTTCGTAGTAGAGATATTGTTCGTCAAGGAGAGGAACGAAGATTTTCAAGTCAACGACTTTGCCGGACTGAAGAAGTTTGGATCCCATGATAGTTATTCCAGAAACCCCATCGACACTGTCATTCGCATAACCTGTAATAATATAGTTTTCTAAGGTTTCTGCATAGCCAGGAGAAGTAAAACTATCCTTATCGATTTTAGATGCTTCCGGCTGCTCACACAATACGACAAGATGCAATTTAAGACGGCTAAACGCTTCTCTTAAATCACTGTGAATGATCTGATCACAGCTCTTGTTTATTACATTTGTGTAGTTTGATTCAGAAAAACGCTCATTGTACACTACATTCAGCCGATCTTTCTTAACGACTGCCTTTTTGATCTCATTTTTTACTTGTTCCATAATCTTCTTTGGTTGATAAAGTGATAATACTAAATGTTGATACAACTCCCATGACGGCAGCCGTAGTTATTTCTCTTGATGTTGCATCTTCTCTTTGAGAAAAAGATAATGCTGTAAACAGGCCGACAACGGCCAGTCCGATTGTAATTTTTCTTAAAATTTTCATGATAATTACTTTTTGTTGTTATGCATTCCGGCCATTTTCATTTCCTCTTTTGCTTTACTTATCACAGTTACACACCATGATAATTGATGTGTTGCTGTCCGGTTACAACGTTCGCACCAATCGACGAGATATCGCTCCTCCCGGCATAAAGAACTAATTAGGGCATTTATCGCTGTTGCTGTCGCTTTCGCATTTTTAGCTGTATCAACGAGTGTTTGCATGACCTCGGACTTCATTGTCTCATTAAGCCAGTATTTCGAGTCTGCAAGCAGTTTGCCGGAGCGAGCAACATATACAGCCAGGTCATTGCCACGCTGTACGGCTTCTTCAGCATTTTCGCTCATTGTGATATTGAGAAAAGAATCAATATTTTGTAATTCAGCCAAAATTTGTTCTTTTGGAGTGATTAGTAAGTTCATATTGTTTTCACTTAAAATATATTTAAACCATTAGTTGCCACCATTTAAAAGCAAGGTCCTCGTATTTCTCTTTCCCCTTGATATACGTAGGGTGGTTACGGTCGGTGATAAAATGCTTGAAGATTTTACAGTTCTTTTTTGAGATTGCGTAGATGAAATCTCTATTGCTCCCTGCAATATCCATATACCAGGCACGGGAACGGTCCCAGTCGAAAAAGTCGATAGCTTCATCAAATTGCGCCTGTGACTCTGCAAAAGTCGTTTTTAAATCACCTCCAAAATTGTAAGCAGACAACCACCAATCCCATTTACATCGTGTATCAAGATGGTAGGCAAAATTTCCATAATAGAACTCCTGCTGCTTATTTACCATGAACTTCTGTGTATCAGATTGCGCCAACACGACAGCCAGGAATCGATCTTTCTCCGCCTCTTTCCGGAGCGCCTTACGCATTTCAAGCCCTAGCTCAAATTCTTCTGTCGTATACAAGTAATCGTCTACCATCAGCTTGTCATACCGGACACGGTCATTCTCTGTGATAAGAGCATCTACGAGAGTACCGAACTTGAAAGCCTTTTCTTTATCCCCGTATTGAACACGGGGATAAAGATAGTTTTTAAGCTCTGTCAGATCTGAATTACTGACTTCCGAACGTGAATAGTATGAATCGGGATTTGACATAACTATTTAGCTTTCACATCTGCTTCGTAGCTGATGAATTGTGATTCAATATGTGTCTGATCTTTACTGTTTGCTTTCTTCTCGCAGTATGTAGTCATCTTTTTAAAGATCTTCTCTAACTCATCAAAAGGAAGAGTCTGCCCCTCGCCTATCCACCACATCTGAAATATTTCCAGGTATCCTTGCTGATGAAGAACAACAATCTTTTCTTTTACCTTAGCGTTTGTCGGTGGAGGTGCAACAGATGCAGCAGCACCAGCAAAAAGATTACCGATTGAGCTTTGTTGCGTTTTCATTGCAACCTCCTGCCTATCTGCTTCTTCCTTTCTCTTTAACTCTTGTAATTGTTTGGCTGCCTCTTCTGCTTCTCGTTGTTTGCGCAATTCTTCTGCTTTTGCGGCTTCTTCTGCATTTGCCAAGCGAAGCTGTTCCAGTTCAGCCAACTCTTTACGCTTAGACGGAATACGGTCGATAAGATCTTGTTTAACACTTGAAATTTTAGCCTTATACTGTTGAGCATATTGCTCATATTTACCCAGCAATGTATTTTTGCGAATCTCTGCTTTTATCTCCTTATTGATATAATAGGTAGCATATTCAGCAGTGAATTTATCAAAATGAGCTTTCGGGTAATCAGTTTGGAAAACAGTTATACCGATTACTTCTCTATCAAAGTTTACATAAGTCAATCCCGAAAAAATATTCTGCAGCTCGGTTACCTTAGAAGATAGATATGAACTGAAATAAGAAAGAAGTCCATTTTCTATTGCTTGTTGATAGCTTACCTTTTCATTATTGATTAATACTCTTTGCTCGGCTTCTTTCTTTCTCTTCTGCTCTTCTTCATATTTGAACTTAGCATACTCATTGCGCTTTGCTACAAGCTTTCCGGGGATTGTAGAAGAATCCTTAGGATCAATTTCTTTTTCTTGTGAAGTAAAGAAAGAACGAACTTTGTCGAATATCTGCGTGATGGGCTTGCGACGTTCGTCCATATTCTTGAGAGTAGTATTTACTTTTTTCAAGAAGTCAGCTGCAGCCTGATCTATCGTTTCATTCATACCTTCTCCCTCGATTGTATCAAGGAGAGCCTGCCCTGCTTCATTACATTTTTTTACGGAGAGAGTATTCCTTCCCATAATTTCGGGAAATGATGAAAAAATGTTTTTTACTTCGTCTATTTTGATTAATTCTGTTGCCATAATCGTTTTCTTAAATTGGTTAGTAATAGCTAGAAGCCTCCGTCTGCATCATCGTCAGATACTGCCACTTGAACGGGCTCCGGAGCGTCTAATTGTTTTTCTTCCCCAAAAGGTATTTTGGTATCATCTGCAGAGGCTGTAGATTGAACAGGCTCATTAACCTTTTCTTCATCAACAATGCCATAATCGATAACTTCTTCATCTTCCTGCTCTGTCGCCATCATAGTATACTTTCCGGTACGCACCTTGGGGTAAGCATCAAAAGCGTGCTTTATCATCTTGTTCTCAAGGAATCCCGGATCAACACCACCACTATTCGAATAATACAGTTCATTAGCTTTGCCTTCTACTCGTTGTCCATCTTTGTTGTAGTATGAGTTGTTTTTTGCTGAAAACTTAGCCAGGCGTTGGATATCACCTTCAAGTAACCATTGATAGTCTTCAGATCCGTCACAACGAACTATACGAATGAATGCCCCTATTACATTAGAAGACTTACGAGGTATAGCGGCTGAATAAGTAATCTTCTTTACACCATTATCCAGACTGATAGAGAATATATCTCCTTCGTAAACTATAACCGGATTATCCGCATATCGAATCTGCCCAGCACGCATGCGCATGGTCAGTTCTCCATAACCAGTAACAGAGACACTAGCTCTTTTTTCATATCTATCAAATCCTCGTTCATCTTTTTGGCCCGTTTTTACCTTTCGTGGAATGAGATAACAATGAGGATGTGATGTATTATCAAGTGATAGCCCATTTACAGCCATATCGAGGAAGCAACCAAACAGTGACATCTTACTGCATTCAGCCAGCGAAGGATTCTCACGAAGAACCTTCTGGAAATTAAATACTTCCTTGTGGTAAATCTGTTCCCCCATTTGAGAACCCCAAATAGCATTGTACATTTGAATAAATTTCGTCTGTACATTTTCATTTTCGACAATTTTCGTTGCTGGAAGTGCGTTAAGCTCCTCCACTTTAATTTCAATAATGTTACTCATAATTGTTTAAATATTAGTTATTTATTAGTCTCCTTGGTATACTCCACGGCTGTATTCTTCCATTAAGAGTATGTCTTCAGCTGTAGGTTCTTTTCTGATATCTGTTTTTGATGAACTACATTTGATGGGAGAAGGACTGTAATTTTTAATAGCGCTTTCTCTTTCATCCAACTGCTTTCCTATCTTATCCTGTAATTCCTTTAATAAGGAAGATCCTTGTTTAACTTGTGTCATACAGCTGTCTGCATTAATTGTTTGATGATATTGTCCGGAACTTTATTATGCAAATCCATCATTGCGCTAGCTGTTTCCAGTTCTGACCGCTTCACATAATATTTTCCTCTTTCCTTATTATTTGCCGGATAAAACTTAATCCAGGCTTTTTCGCGCCATTCTGTAATCAGGCGTTTTCCGTATATATCTTCCGCTTGTGATATAGTTACTACTTCGGGAAGTAGCCCTAACATCGTCAACGTTTGAACAGTTCCGATCTTTATACATCGTGCGACCATCATTTCGAAGCAATTTTCCATAATCTCTAATTAGGCTGTTTCTTTGTTTTACTTTTGAATGGTGTTGAGCTTTTAATTACTGAAACACATCTGCATCTCTATGCTATGCTGCCTGATTAATATTGATTAGAGTTCATATACTTCTTCAATCCTATTTCTTCGTATTCTTGCCCGCCGACTCCGGTTAAGGTCGTTGTTGCAGTCAAATGCAATTTGAAAGGCAATAATTCCAAGAAATGAAAGAGCGATTAATGATTTCTGTAATTGCTTGAAGTCTATATTTAGAGCAAAAACTCTATTTATCCACCAAGCACCAAGTTCGTTTAATTTGCTGGTCCCCGTCTTTTTGTAGGCCTTATCTAACAGGACATTTACCGTTCCGTAGGCAGTACCTAATCTGTCGGCAATCTCTTTCTTTGCTAGGCCACAGGCAGCCAATCCTGCTATTTGATTTTCCCTCTTGGTTAAGGTAGAATCAGCTTGCAGATCCATGATGCAAAGTCTCTAGTTCGGCTGCCGCTCTGGAAACTCCTTTTGTAGCTTCGAGGGCTTCATTAGCCATTCTTACAGCGACATTCAATACTTTTGCTTTGTAAGTTGAACGAGCAGAAGCAGGCTTGTTGTTGAGGATATTGTGCACCGTACCCTGTGAGCATCCTACTTCCTTCGCAATCTGCTTTTCGTATCCGTAAGGCAGATTAGCTTTGATAGTTTCTAATTGATTTTCCATATACATTATTATATTATAGTAATTAGTTCCCTGGAAGGCGACCAAGCCTGCCAAGGACAACGTATCGCTGTTGCGCGGATGATTAAAGATTCATTCTATCTCGTAACCTCTTTCAGATTCTCCGTTACCGAAAGGCGCATTCTCAAAGGGTTTACATCGAAAACTAAACCTGCATGCTTTATTATTTTAGTCTTTGACTTCTTCGCAAGTTTCTCCGAGCCAAGCGACACATTCTGTTGTACCCCTAGTAAAGTCTACTGCCTTATTTTTAGGATTGAATTTACCTTCAACTATATCTCCTTCTTTTACTCCTGCTTCCTTTTTTAGCTCCCATAGAAGCCATTCGTTACCAGTTGAACCGATTACATTCTTGATTCTCACTTTCATGACTTAATCCTCCATTTCTTCATTATCGTTATCTTCTACTTGCAAGGCTTCAAGCATTTCGTCATCAAGTTTAGAAAGATCGAGTCTTACTTCTTCACCGGAGTGGTAACTTGAAACTACTAGAATACAGGAATATCCGTTCTCATTGTATTCGAAATCAAAACGTTTACTTCCGCCTAGGATGCGCATTACTTCATTTAGATTCTTCATATCTTGTCTTTTTTAGAGTAAATAATCTATTTAGTTAACTTTGTTGCCCTTTTATTTTGGCGTTATCAATGTTTTGCGTTAACTTTATAGTGCAAATATAGAACTAAAATCTATACGCATAGATATAATATAGATAAATAATCTACATATTAAAGAAAATTAAGAATTAATGAAAGAATCAGTTAGAGATAGACTACTCCAATTTATCAATGAGCTAGGTATAAGCACAAGAATGTTCGAGCAACAATGCGGTTTAAGCAATGGTTTCGTTCGGAATACAGGAGATTCTATAAGGAGGAGCAATTTAGACAAAATATCTACAGTATTTCCTGAACTCAATACGACTTGGTTGTTGACAGGCGATGGGAATAAGTTAAATCCTTCTTCGAATAATCCCGTCAGTTCTATATCATCAGAGATATCTACACCAAGTAAATTATCATCTAAAGGAATACCATATTATGACGTTGATGTTACTATGGGATATGATGAACTACCCAACGATCAGACTAATATTCCCAATTACTACCTGCACATTCCCGCTTTTCAGAATTGCGATTGTGCGGTACCAGCTTATGGACGCTCTATGATCCCGGATATCAATGATGGTTCTATTATAGCTATCAAGGAGGTAGGTTTGGATAGTGTTCTTCCCGGAGAGGCATACCTTATTATTACAGATGATTACAGGACCGTGAAGTATATCCGTAACTGCAAGGATAATCCCAATAAGTGGCGCTTAGTTCCTAAGAACCTAGAAGAGTTCGATGAGATGGTAATAGACAAAGCTAAGATACTCCGGGTATTTCTCGTTAAGGGAGTAATCACAAACAAAATATTATAATATAAAGCACAAATATTATGGCTTCAATTCCTGATTTTAATTATAACAACGTGCTCCCTCCTCATTTAGGGAATCCCACAGATACTAGTAAAATATCACCATATAAAACAGATATTATGGAATTCTGTAAAAAGTTTGCAACATCATCTGAAAGAATAGAGATTTTAAAAGGATTTATCTATTTTAGATTAGAGGCATGTAAAAAGAATATAGTAAATGGATTCCAATGGATTGATGGGAGTTTTACAGAGAATATTGAAGCGTCAGAAAAAAGAGCTCCACATGATATTGATGTGGTGAGTTTTATATCACAGATATCTCCTCAACTCGAGCAAGATATAATTATTAAATTTCCAGCATTTGCATCTCCTTCTCTTTCAAAAAGCCAATATCATGTAGACCACTACCTTGTGATATTTGACCAGAATCCTTTAATGACTGTCCAAATGACCAAATATTGGATTCAATTGTTTAGTCATAATAGGGCTGGGGTATGGAAAGGTATGATTGAGTTACCATTGTACAATACCCTTGATTCAGATAATGAAGCCTTAAACTTTTTAAATTCACTATGATTATGGGAAATCATTCAAAAAAAGAGTGGCTTCAGTGGCAATTAACTGAAACACAACAATTATTAGAAGTTTCTAAGGATAGTCTATTAATGAAAGTATCCTTAGAAAATCGTATAGAAGATATAAAAAGACAACTAAAGGAATTAGAAGAACATTCTGTAGAAGCAAAGATTAGTTTACTATTTGCGGGAAATGCAGTTTTGGGTTCTATGGGAATAAAGTCTTCATTTGCTAGCAAAACAATGAGTTCGATACAAGGTATGATAAAGACCCAAATAGTTTATGATGCCTATGGAGAAGAACGTATAGGGAAAAGAGGTAAACTGGGTAAAACTAAAATGGGAGAAATGTTTCTAACAGGTTTACCTCAAGGTTCATTCGGTTTTGAACTCTCTTTAATGAATAATGAAGACCTTTTTGCAGAAGATTACGCAGCTAATTCTATTAAGGAAGTCATGGATATTATCCAAGCTACAGCTACTGACCAAGAACAGTATGAAAAATTAGTTTCCAATCATCCTAGCAGAATGTTTACTTATTTAAAAGATTTCTTCAAAGAGTTAGCATCAGAAAATAGTATGCTAAAAATGGAATCGGGTAGCCATTATGTGGAATTAAGCGTAGATGATAATATGACAGGATACGCAAGGACTACATCAACACATTGCCAAGAAAATAACATAAAAATAAATGGTGTTTTCAAAGGAGCATTCGTTGAATCCGGCAAATTTGAATTCTTAGATGAAGATGGCAACATAAAACATGGTAAAATAAGTGAAGATATTGATGAGGACATGATTGTAGAATATATTAGAAGATATTCTAATGAGAATTGTACCATGGTGATTCTTGAACGTAACTTTACTTTTAAAGATGGAAGAAAAAGCACTAATTATGAGCTAATTGATATACAAAAAGGAAACAAAAAAGAAGATTAGTATTAGATAAAAAATAGGAGTCTATTTAATTAATTATGTAATCAAATACAAATATTATGGACATACATTACAGAGTGAAAAAAGCAGTAAAAAGAGCACCTAGCTCTAAAAGCCCGGCAAAAGTTAATATACTGATGAAAGAAGACATAAGTGGAATTATAAACAAATGTTTTACAAAAAAAGATCTAAACATTCAAACATATGCTTTCTACGAACAATTTTCAATAAATCAGATACAAGTAATGATGGAGCAGGAGGAAATTTATGTACTTCCTACTGAAGAGTTATGTGATTTTTTAGATAATTTAATTGGAGATAAAGACGCAATTGAGATAGGTGCAGGAAAAGGACATCTTGGACGTGAACTCAACATACCTATTACTGATAGTTACGCAAGGCATGATGCATACCCAATGAAAACATGTAAACAACAAGGAATTCAACCAATAATATATCCAAATGATGTAGAAAAATTAGATGCGCTCCAAAGTGTAAGAAAATATAAACCACACACAGTTATCGCTTCATATTTGGTTCACAAACAATTTTATAAAGACAAAAGTAAAGAATTTGGCCTAGATGGACAGAAACTACTAAAAATGTGTAAACGATATATACATATTGGAAATTTAGATTTGCACACTAATGATCCTATTATGCAAATACCACATACAGAAGTCGAATTCCCTTATCTTATTACTAAAAATAGAAACCCATACACTGACCGAATTTTTATTTGGGGTGATGATGGCTTGATAAATTTTGAACAAAACAATGGATTGGAACATTACAATATAACATTTATAGATACTGGAAACAAAAAATATTCTACGGAATTTGTTGCATCTAGTACATCTAAAAAATTACGTGAATATGCTTACTATTGGATGAAACTTGAGGTCGAAAAACAGAATGGAGCTATCAACATCCCTATAAATGCGATCCAAATTCAAAAACAACCATAATGGAAGATAAAAATAATCGCTTATCTCTAGTAAAAACTTTAGAATGTAATACGAGAAAACAGTGCTCAGAAGCAAGAAATAGCTCTCTTAAATTATGAGCTAGAAAAGGCAAAAACAAGATCCTCAAAATAGCGTTCTTTGAACTATCTTTGAAATGGTTAGCTCACATCATTGTAATTAATTGATTTGTAACCGAATATCCTTCTTAAACAAACTGCTTTGGGAGCAGGGGGTCGTGGGTTCGAATCCCGCTACCCCGACTACAAAAAAGAGGGTTATTAAGTTCAAAATTTTTCGGGGTGTAGCGCAGTCCGGTTAGCGCACCTGCTTTGGGAGCAGGGGGTCGTGGGTTCGAATCCCGCTACCCCGACGAAGAAAATCAAGTCAAGATTCACAAAATAAAGCCAGTACAATTAGTATTGGCTTTTTTATTATATATAGGATAAGTGTAATTATCCCCGTTTGGGGGCAAATAAAAAGGGCAATTCTTTGAACTATCTTTGAACAGGTTTCTAGCATTATCCTCATTTTCTTATTTAATTTAGAGTAAAAATCTATTTTGTTAACTTTACTACCCTTTTATTTTGGCGTTATCAATGTTTTGCGTTAACTTTATAGCGGAAATACAAACATTGTTTATAGAGAAAACGATAACAAACAAAATACTTAAACACATGAAGAAAACTCTGCTGATGCTCGTTGTTATTTTCATTTCACTATATTCGCATTCACAAAGTCCCTTTCTGAATTTTAGAATTCCAGAAGAATCAAATAAGCGTATCATTGGATATTCTTCAAGTAATAAAATAAATGTTTTTTTGAATATAAAATATCAATCTTGTAATACTCTAATACAGTATTACAAACAGGATTCTAATAAATTGATTGTGTAACAAAAATAACGATATGATGAAAAAGTTTTTTTATTTGAGTGCGATACTAGCCATAGTTTTGGTTTCATGTAATTCAGAAAAGGAGTATATAGCAAAACTCTCTAATACCGCTTCTATGATTGAGAAAGAAGCTGATTTAAGTGAAGCAATAGCTCTTCATTATTGTGATACTTGGAGAAAAGTAATTTACGATCATGAATACAATGGAGAATATTGCACTGATTTCAATGAAGCCTTAGCGAAGCATCAAGAGTTTATTATCACAACAGATACCTATAAGAGACTAAAACAAAAGAAAGATTCAATCGAGGCTATAATGCCACAACTAAATGATTATCCTTCAAGTTGTAAAGATGCTTATAATGAGTTAGTATCAATATATGCAGATGCAGATGAATTATTCAGATTCGCAGATGAGCCTAGGGGTTCTTTATCTACATACTCAACAAAAACGACAGACCTTTATCAAAAGATAGAAAAGTCACTGAAAGAATTTAAAATAAAGCATATACAAAACAAATAATTTAAAAGAGTAGTATAGTTATTGTAGCAGCTTATTGAATTTAAGACTATCAAAAGACAAAATAATAATTTCACTTCAAGAGCAACTTCAGAAAGTACTGCTAGAAAATAGTGTTCAAAAGCTAGAAATTACTCTTTTGAATTATGAGTTAGAAAGGAATAGAACGAAGATCTCAAAATAGCGTTTTTGAACTAGCTTTGAAATAGTGACGGTATATGACAGCGATACCGTCACTATCGCAAGCATATACCGTCACTATCTTTACCGGATAGCGTCACCCTTTTACATGTTCAAATAATAATCCCGGGTTAGCGTCATATATTCCTCACTATATTGATGACGAGCCAGTTCTGTCAATAGTTCTTCTACAATGCACTCTTGATTGGAAAAAGAAAAAGTAATCAAAACACGTTTCGGAATACCGCCGGGTTTAGTGATTACATTCAGTTGACGGACTGCATATAATTTCTTTATAGAAGCTATCTTTTTTACCCGTTCAGCTACATCTGCCGGAATCACCACTGTAAAAAATCCGTTTTCTGTCAATAATCCGCTTACTCCTTCCAACAAATCTTCATAGCTCAAAGAATCATTGTGACGCGCCGCGGTTCTCTGACGATCCAGACATTCCAGCGAATCGATAAAATAAGGAGGATTAGAAACAATTACGTCGAATTTATCCGAAGACCTGTATTTCCTAAAATCAGCCTGCACCACCTCTACCCGCTCCTTCCAGGGCGAACGAATAACATTTTCCCTGGCTTGCCCGACAGCCGCTTCATCTATTTCCAACGCTACAATATTTGCATCCGGCAAACTGCGTTGCGCCAACATTAAAGCTACCAACCCTGTTCCCGTCCCAATGTCCAAAATCCGGTGCGCACTTTCAACGGAAGTCCAAGCTCCCAGAAGCACCCCATCCGTACCGACTTTCATGGCACATTTATCATGCCATACCGTAAATTGCTTAAATTGAAAATAAGGATTCGACATTTTATCCGTTTATCTTAAAGCCGTTTTATACTATTATTTTATTGCAAATCGCCAAAAATAAATAATAATTATGGAATACTCCCTTTACAAGCCGATATTTTGGCATTGTTTTTGTGTTTTTATTCTGTGCAGTGCTTTATTATTAGAGAGAATCAATTAACTTTGCAAACGATTTATGCATATCAGTATGACATAAACTAAATTAAAACGAAAAGATGAAAGAAAGATATTTATTGGAAGATGGAGGCGATAACAGCTTCTCGCTAATCACAGACTATGATGGGAACGATGAACAAGCATTTGATGTAAATGTGAAATCTGGTGAAATTCTTCCGGTACTCCCCTTACGTAATATGGTATTGTTTCCTGGAGTATTCCTGCCGATCACGGTAGGCCGTAAGTCTTCTCTGAAACTCGTACGAGATGCTGACAAGAAACATAAAGATATTGCAGTAGTATGCCAGAGATCGGCACATACAGAAGATCCGAAACTGGAAGATTTACACAATATCGGTACCGTAGGACGAATTGTGCGGATATTGGAAATGCCCGATCAGACAACAACTGTCATTCTTCAGGGAATGAAACGTTTAAGTCTGACCAGCATCATCGAAACTCATCCGTACCTGAAAGGTGAAATAGAACTTTTGGAGGAAGATGTCCCCGGCAAAGATGATAAAGAGTTTCAAGCCCTGGTGGAAACTTGCAAGGACTTGACAATGAGATACATCAAATCATCAGATGTGATGCATCAGGATTCGTCGTTTGCTATTAAAAATATCAACAACTCAATGTTCCTGGTCAATTTCATCTGCTCAAACCTGCCGTTCAAGAAAGATGAGAAGATGGACTTGTTGAGCATCAACTCATTGCGTGAACGCACTTATCACTTACTGGAAATTCTGAACCGCGAAGTGCAACTGGCAGAAATCAAGGCATCCATCCAAATGCGTGCCCGCGAAGATATCGACCAGCAACAACGCGAATACTTCCTGCAACAGCAGATCAAGACCATCCAGGATGAACTGGGTGGCGGCGGTCAGGAGCAGGAAATAGAGGAAATGCGCCAGAAGGCAGAAAGAATGCGCTGGAATTTAGAAGTCAGAGACACGTTCATGAAAGAACTTGCCAAACTGGAACGCACTCATCCGCAATCTCCAGATTACAGCGTACAGCTCAACTATCTGCAAACGATGCTCAATCTCCCATGGGGTACTTATACAACTGACAATCTGAACCTTAAAAACGCAGAAAAGACGTTGAACAAAGATCATTACGGACTGGAGAAAGTAAAAGAACGTATTTTAGAACATCTAGCCGTATTGAAGCTGAAAGGTGATATGAAATCACCGATTATCTGTTTGTATGGCCCTCCGGGAGTGGGTAAAACATCTCTTGGAAAATCCATCGCATCTGCGCTCAAACGGAAATATGTACGTATGTCTTTAGGCGGTGTGCATGACGAAGCAGAGATTCGCGGTCATCGTAAGACTTATATTGGCGCTATGCCAGGACGAATCATCAAGAGCTTGATAAAAGCCGGTGCTTCTAATCCTGTTTTCATCTTGGATGAAATAGACAAGGTCAGTGCTGACCGTCAGGGGGACCCTTCTTCTGCATTACTGGAAGTGCTCGACCCGGAACAGAATACATCTTTCCATGATAACTTCCTGGATGTAGACTATGACCTCTCCAAGGTATTGTTTATTGCAACAGCCAATAACCTGAATACAATCCCCGGCCCGTTGCTCGACCGTATGGAATTGATTGAGGTAAGCGGATATATCACAGAAGAAAAAGTAGAGATAGCCCGCAAGCATCTGGTTCCCAAAGAGCTGGAAGCCAACGGACTCAAAAAGACAGATATTAAACTTCCCAAAGATACACTGGAAGCCATAATCGAGTCATATACCCGTGAAAGCGGTGTTCGTGAGCTGGAAAAGAAGATCGGTAAGATTCTTCGCAAATCGGCCCGCCAATATGCTACGGACGGTTATTTCGCCAAGACGGAAATCAAACCGACAGATTTGTATGATTTCCTTGGAGCACCGGAATATACACGCGACAAGTATCAGGGAAATGATTACGCAGGTGTAGTCACCGGATTGGCATGGACAGCTGTCGGAGGCGAAATCTTATTTGTAGAAACGAGCTTGAGCCGTGGCAAGGGCGGACGTCTCACACTGACAGGTAACCTGGGAGATGTGATGAAAGAATCTGCCATGCTGGCACTTGAATATATCAAGGCACACGCTTCTGTTCTTAGTCTGGATGAAGAGATTTTTGACAACTGGAATATCCATATCCACGTTCCTGAAGGAGCTATTCCGAAAGATGGTCCGTCAGCAGGTATCACAATGGCCACTTCACTGGCTTCTGCCCTGACTCAAAGAAAAGTGAAAGCCAACATTGCCATGACAGGAGAAATCACTCTTCGCGGCAAAGTGCTTCCTGTGGGTGGCATCAAAGAGAAGATATTGGCAGCCAAACGTGCCGGAATCAAGGAAATCATCATGAGTGCCGAGAACAAAAAGAACATAGATGAAATTCAGGATATTTATTTGAAAGGACTGACTTTCCACTATGTAAACGATATAAGAGAGGTATTCGCTATTGCATTGACTAACGAGAAAGTAGCGGATCCTATTGATTTATCTGTTAAGAAACCCAGCCAGGAATGACATTTGAGTTACAATATACAGACACTAAAAGTAATGCCCGTGCCGGTCTGATAACAACAGACCACGGGCAGATACAAACACCTATCTTCATGCCGGTGGGCACACTGGGCACTGTGAAGGGAGTACATCTGACCGAATTGAAAGAAGATATTCAGGCACAGATTATTCTGGGTAATACCTATCACCTCTATTTGCGTCCGGGACTGGACGTGATCGAGAAAGCAGGCGGGCTGCACCGTTTCAATGGTTTCGACCGCCCCATGCTGACTGACAGCGGTGGTTTTCAGGTATTTTCATTAGCCGGAATCAGAAAGCTGCGTGAAGAAGGAGCCGAATTTCGTTCGCATATCGACGGAAGCAAGCACATCTTCACTCCGGAGAAGGTGATGGACATAGAACGTACCATCGGTGCGGATATTATGATGGCTTTTGACGAATGTCCCCCGGGCGACTCGGATTACGAGTATGCCAAAAAGTCATTGGGATTAACCCACAGATGGCTCGACCGTTGTATACAACGTTTTAACGAGACAGAACCTAAATACGGTTACAATCAGTCTCTCTTCCCCATCGTGCAGGGATGCGTTTATCCCGACCTGCGCAAGCAATCTGCAGAGTTTGTTGCATCCAAAGGTGCTGACGGGAATGCTATCGGCGGTTTGGCGGTAGGTGAACCGGTAGACAAGATGTATGAAATGATCGAGATTGTCAATGAAATACTTCCTAAAGACAAACCCCGTTACCTGATGGGTGTCGGAACTCCTGTCAACATTCTTGAAGGAATAGAACGCGGTGTGGATATGTTCGACTGCGTTATGCCTACAAGAAACGGACGAAATGGCATGTTGTTCACCAAAGATGGCATTATCAATATGCGGAACAAGAAATGGGAAACGGACTTCTCTCCCATCGAAGCCGACGGAGCCTCTTGCGTGGATACATTATACAGCAAGGCTTATTTGCGCCATCTTTTCCATGCGCAAGAGCTACTGGCTATGCAAATTGCCTCCATACATAATCTGGCATTCTATCTGTGGCTGGCAGGGGAAGCAAGAAAGCACATTATCGCCGGAGATTTCTCAACCTGGAAGCCGATGATGGTCAAAAGAGTATCAACTAGATTATAAGAAATGAAAAGCAATCGATTTATAAAACGGCTGGACTGGTATATCATCAAGAAGTTCTTGGGGACATACGTATTTGCTATTGCACTAATCATTTCTATTGCAGTGGTATTTGACTTCAACGAAAAGATGGACAAACTAATGGAGCATGAAGCTCCATGGGATAAAATTATCTTTGAATACTACATGAACTTTATCCCCTATTTCTCCAATCTGTTCAGTCCGTTGTTCGTATTCATTGCTGTTATTTTCTTTACCTCCAAACTGGCAGAAAACTCCGAAATTATCGCGATGTTCTCCACCGGTATGAGCTTTAAGAGGATGATGCGCCCTTACATGATTTCTGCCGCTATCATCGCCCTCGTCACTTTCACACTAAGTTCGTATGTGATTCCGAAAGGAAGTGTTACGCGTCTGAATTTTGAAGACCGGTATATCAAACCAAAGAAACAAAACTCGGTAAGCAATGTGCAGCTGGAAGTGGATAGCGGAGTGATTGCATATATCGACAACTATAACAACGCAATGAAAACCGGTAACCGCTTTTCATTGGACAAATTTGTGGATAAAAAGCTGGTTTCACATTTAACTGCACGACGGATTACGTACGACACCACCACCGTTCATAAATGGACGATCCACGATTATATGGTACGCGAACTGGATGGTTTAAAGGAAAAAATCACTAAAGGAGACCGGATAGACTCTATCATCAACATGGAACCTTCCGACTTTCTTATCATGAAAAACCAGCAGGAAATGCTGACCAGTCCCGAATTAAGCGATTATATCGCCAAACAGAAACGAAGAGGATTTGCCAACATCAAGGAGTTTGAGATTGAATATCACAAACGAATCGCTATGTCGTTCGCCTCTTTCATCCTTACCATCATCGGTGTATCGCTTTCGTCCCGAAAAACGAAAGGCGGTATGGGGCTTCATCTGGGTATCGGATTAGGATTAAGTTTCTCTTATATCCTGTTCCAGACGATTACTTCCACCTTTGCCGTGAACGGAAATGTGCCACCTGCCGTTGCAGTCTGGATTCCTAATATCCTTTATGCGGGTATCGCATTCTTCTTGTACCAGAAGGCACCTAAATAAAAGGTAGGCAAGCCTTCTGCAGTCTTCACGGATTCTATCCATAGATTGCCCCAAGGTTTTGGATGCACCGGATAAACGAAGAGTATAAAAGTAGAAGTTCCGCCTATTCTTGCTAATGCAAGTGTAGGCGGAACTTTTTTGTTGTATCCATTTCCTCTTTTGTCTATTCTCCATTGTTTTCACCTGACGGTGATTTGGAAAATCCCTCTTTCTCCTTACATTCTTAAAATCGTTAACCGACTTCTTTTACATAAGCAGAAAGATCTGCAGCAGAGATGTTTTTGGCTATAATTACACCATTTCCATCCAATAAATAGTTAGTAAATCCCCGGTTTAAACGGTACTTCTTAAATAAACCGGAATCCTCGCCTTCTGTTTCCACGAAACAAGTGGGCGTAACTATTTGATCCTTACGAACGGTTTCCTTAAATATTGACTGATATTCGTCAAATGAAATAGAAACCATTTCCACATTATGAGAAGAACGAAGCGCATTGCTCAAACTTACATTTTGCATCCGGGACTGCGCGTCATAACTTGCCCAAAAACTTAGCAACACATATTTACCTTTCAAATTTCCCAATTTAAAGGCGGGTTGCCCGTTTGACGTAGATTCGATTTTAAAATCAGGGGCTACGTCACCCTCACTCAAACCTCCGGTAGGT
>ERZ1108167.192-NODE-192-length-78064-cov-105.673204_pt1 | contig 78064 bp, 45 predicted proteins | sample MGYA00403703_ERZ1108167 | MGnify/ENA primary metagenome ERZ1108167 (study PRJEB35170, sample SAMEA104062411) | human gut metagenome | biome: human gut; feature: human-associated habitat; material: faeces | place: Denmark | collected 2012-05-11 ...
TCCGAAAACGCGGTTTCTACCTAAAAAATCCGATGCGTCTGCTGCGAATTCTGCTGCTCGAAGCTTATGTGTAAAAAAGCAAGAAATATCGCGCGACGTCCTCGACGTGCGCGCCCTCTTTTTGCGGGAAACCGACGGAGAAACAATTGCAGAATTCGCAGAAAATGTGCCGTATTTTCGTCAACACCGAAGCGCACGCTTCGCCGTGCGCAAGGGGCAGAGACGGCAACGTTTTCGTATATATGTGACGAAAAATATTTCAAACAAATTTTATCTTAAAATTAGTTTGAAAATTTTTCGGAATAGAGATTCACTCTATGCACAGGATATAATTGGCGTCCTCGTCGAGGAGCTTGCATAAGTTAGCCAGCGTGTCGAGAGCAGGCATTTTCTTGCCGCGCAGATAACAGGATATCTGTTGGTGCCTTATCCCGAGCTTCTGTGCTATTTCGCTCTGCGTCATGCCGCTGCTCTTTATGGCTTCCGCTATCCTTCCGCGTATCTGTTCGAGAGTTATCATCGTTTTACCTCCGTCCGTATATAAATAATGCACCCATAGGGTGCAAGAATACTTGACTTGCACCTATTGGGTGCGATAAAATTTTATCGACGACCATCATCCGAAAGGGGAAAGCGATGAAAATTTATACCCGGTGCCTATTTTGCGCCTATTTCGAGAGATATTATCCTATGGGGGATCCGCCGCGGGATCCGAACACGGGGCGGTGTTTTGCCTTGCACCGCGACGTAGCGACGGGATATATATGCGATAAGTTCGTGCTGCGTGATCTTTGGGCGGCTGAAGGTCTGCCGGGATCCCGCGAAGAGCGCAAAGAAGGGGATAGGGCGGACAGGTCGATACTGCTCCGCGTCCGCGCGGGAAATCCGCTTGACAACGGACCGCGCGGCGGGTATAATATCCGTATAACCGATATAAAGGATAGGAAACATGAATAAGGATAACAATAACGACAAGATCATCTTCCGTTTTCTGTTCCTGCTGACCGTGGCGGCGATACTTGCCTGCGCGGCGCTCATCGTGTTCACGTTCATCACGGTGGACGAGCTGGGACTGTGGCAGTGCCTTATGATAGCCGTTATGGTGATCGGTCTGGTCGCGCTTACCGCGATAACGGTGCGCAAAGGGCTCAAGGCTTACGGAAGGCAGTAAAAGGGAATGCCATTTTTGACCAAGCGGCGAACGACCTTCGCCGCTTGACGGTTAAATAACGGGGGATGAACGAATGAAGACCGCGCTTTACCGCAAATACCGTCCGTCGACGTTCGACGGGGTCATAGGTCAGGACGTCATCGTTTCCACGCTCGTGCATCAGATAGAGCGGGGAACGCTTTCGCACGCCTACCTTTTCACGGGCAGCAGAGGTACGGGCAAGACGAGCTGCGCCAAGATATTCGCGCGTGCGGTCAACTGCCTGCACCCCGTCCATGGCAGCCCTTGCGGTGAGTGCGAAGCGTGTAAGGCGCTCGCGTCGCCTTCCAATCTCGATATCGTGGAGATGGACGCGGCTTCCAACAACGGTGTGGACAAGATACGCGAACTGCGCGAGAACGTCGACTACATGCCTTCGGTGGGCAGGTATAAAGTATACATCATCGACGAGGTGCACATGCTTTCGTCGGGAGCGTTCAACGCTCTGCTCAAAACGCTGGAAGAGCCGCCCGCGCACGTCATATTCGTACTGTGCACGACGGAAGTGCATAAGCTGCCCGCGACGATACTTTCGCGCTGCATGCGTTTCGATTTCCGCCTCGTGCCGTCGGACAAGCTGGAAAAGCTCGTAGCCGACATCTACGCCCGCGAGGGGGTGAAGGCGGAGGACCGCGCGATAGCGCACATAGCACGCATGGGCGAGGGCAGCGTGCGCGACACGCTCTCCGTCGCCGACAGGTGCATGAACGCCGCGGACGGTACGCTGACTTACGAACAGGTGCTGGACATCACGGGTGCGGGCAGCACGGAGGAAACGGCTTCGCTCGCAGAGTCCGTTATAAACGCGGATGCGCCCGCCGTGGTGCGCAAGACCGAAGAGCTCGCTTCGCGCGGCAAGAGTCCTTCGCAGATAGGCAGGGAGCTCACCGTGCTCGCCCGCGACCTCATACTCATCATATCCGGCGCGGAAGAGGACGTGACGGCGTCGCCCGAAAACAAGGAGAGGCTCAAAGAGCTTGCCGCGCGCACAAACGTTTCGTTCCTCGTGCGGTTCGTGCGGGAGCTCGGCGCGAGCGAAGCTGAGCTGCGCTATTCGTCGTCGCCGCGCATAGTGCTCGAATGCGCATTGCTTTCGCTGTGCGCTCCGTCGCTCCCAACGCATAGCGGCGAGCCTTTGCCGGGGCGCGCCGCGGAGACCGTTCCCTCGGGGAACAAGGCGACCGAAGAGGTAAGACCCGCGCAGGGCGAAGAGCCCGCCGCGCGGCGCGAGGACATGAAAGCCGTGGGCGTCCTCGGACATCTGCGCCGCGCGCTGCGCACGCGCGGGGAGCTGAGGCTGTTCGGCGAGTACGCAGCATTGCCCGACGACTGCGTGCGGCTGGAAGGCGGCGACTTCGTCGTGCTCGTGCAGAAAGCGTCGCTCGCGGTGTTCGGCGACGAGAACAATATGCGCGTGGTGCAGGCGTGCCTCGGCGATCTCGGAGGGCTGCGCCTCGTCGTGCGCGAACTTCCGCCCGCGTCGGAGAGCCGTCTGGACATGCTCGTCCGTTGCGCGGCGGGGCTGGAAACGGAGATAACGGACGGCAAGGGAAGAAAACTGCGGCGATAAACGCGCCGGCAGAGATAACGATAACGTAAATTTCGGAGGTAAACGATATGTCCAAGCATGGCGGATTCGGTTTCGGCGGCGGCATGAACATGCAGTCGCTGATGCAGCAGGCGCGCAAGATGCAGGAACAGATGGAAAAAGCAAAGCAGCAGCTCGAGGAAGCCGAGCTCACGGGCAGCGCGGGCGGCGGGCTCGTCACCGTCACGGTAGACGGAAACGGAGCGATGAAGGGCGTGACGATCAAGCCCGAGGCGGTGGATCCCGACGATATCGAGATGCTCGAGGATCTCATCATCGCGGCGTACAACGAGGCGGCGCGCGCGGCGGAGGAGATGAAAGAGTCCGTCATGCCCGCGGGCGTGGGGATGTAAAAAGCGCGATGAACAGTCTGGATAAACTTGCGCACGAGTTCGCCAAGTTGCCCGGAGTGGGCGCCAAGACCGCCATGCGTTACGCCTACGCGGTCATCGGCATGAGCGAAGCGGACGCGGCGGAATTCTCCCGCGCGATAACGGACGTCAAGACCAAAGTGCATTACTGCCGCGAGTGCGGCAACTTCACGGAGGACGACGTGTGCGATATATGCCGCAAACGCCCCAAGGACGTCATATGCGTGGTCACATATCCCAAAGACGTGGCGGCGATGGAAAAGTCCCGCTGCTTCGGCGGAGTGTATCATGTATTGCACGGCACGATATCCCCGCTCTCGGGGCGGGGAGCGGACGACATCCGCATAAAAGAGCTGCTTGCCCGCCTTTCGGGAGTGAAAGAGGTCATACTCGCGACCAATCCGGACGTCGAGGGCGAAGCGACCGCGATGTATATCGCGGCGCTCATAAAACCGCTCGGCATAAAGGTGACGCGTATCGCCCAGGGCGTGAGCTTAGGCAGCGACATAGAGTACGCCGACGAGGTGACTCTTACGAGAGCGATAGAATCGAGGGTGGTCCTGTGACCGCCCTCGTCCCTTTTGCCGCCCGCCGCGCGGCGGTTTTGCGGTCCGTCGCTCACGGACGGTCGGGGAGCGACCGCTCGTGCCGCCTGGGCGACCGCTCGTGCCGCGGGGTTGCTTTTTGCCGCCGCGTATGTTAATATAGTATATAACATTTGTCACGGAGGGAGAAGATGCTGAATATAGCGGTGGCGGACGACGAAGAGGAGAGCGTGGAGCGGCTCAGGCGGCTTCTCGAGCGGTATTTCGAAGGGAAAAAGGACGCGTATTCGCTCACCGTTTTCGGCGACGGCGCGGAACTGACGGAAAATTACCGCCCGCAGTACGATATCATCTTTCTGGATATCGAGATGCCGCGCATGAACGGCATGGAAGCCGCGCGCAAGATACGCAGGGCGGACTGCGACGTCGTCATCATATTTCTGACGCGCATGGCGCAGTACGCGATAAAAGGCTACGAGGTGGAAGCGCTCGATTTCCTCGTCAAGCCCGTTTCCTATGCGGATTTCGAGGTCAAATTCGGCAGGGCGGTCCGCAACGCGGCGAGCAGAACGGATGACAAGATAGAGATACGCATGGACGGCAGCTGCATGTGGCTCCCCGTTTCGCAGATATATTATATCGAGGTCATAAAGCACGATCTCATATATCATACGAAGCAGGGGGAGTACCGCACGCGCGGAAGTTTGGGCGAGGCGGAGAGCAGACTCTCGCGTTACGGGTTCCGTCTGTGTTCGCGCTATTGCCTCGTCAACATGAGGCACGTTCTCGGCGTATACGACTGGTACATACTCGTAGGCGAGGACAAGATAGAAGTCAGCAGGCGCAAACGCCGCGAGATAATGCTGGCTCTCATGGATCGTTACGAACGGGGAGAAGGCGTATGATCGATCTCCTCTTTTCGCTGTACGGGCAGACGAACAATTTTTTCTATCTGTTCGCATTCGTGCTCGCGCTTTGCCTCGGCTGCGAGAAGCGCAGGCATTTCGCACTGCGCGCGGCGGCGGGACTCGTCGCGGGGACGGCGCTCGCGTATCTGTATTCCTTTATCCCCGGATCCGCGAACACTATGGCGCTGCTGTATATCGTCAAGTACTTTCTCTGTTTTTTCATGGTGTATCTGTGCATGGAAGCGGCGTATAAGAGCAGAGCGGGGCGGCTGCTGTATTTTTCGATATGCGGATATTCCTTCCAGCACCTCGCGTATTCGCTGGCGCTCATCGCGGGGGCGCTGTTTTCGATAGAAGTCGGCACGCGGCTGTACGTTCTCGCGGAGTTCCTCGTGACCGCGGCGACGTTCGCTTTCATGTTTTTCGTATACCGCCGCCTGATAGCCCCCGCGGCTGCGTTCGTGGAGGATAAACTGCTTTTGCCGTTTGCGCTGCTGCTGACGTTCGCCGTGGTGATGAGCGTGCTCGGGTTCGGGCAGAACGACAGAACGGTGCGTATGCTGCTCGGCGGGTATGCCGCGCTGCTTTGTGTGACGCTCCTCTACGCGATGTACAAGATCGCGCGGGCTTCGCTCGCCGTAGCCGAAAAGCAGACGGTGCAGGCGCTCTCGGCAAAACAGAAAGAGCAGTACGACGCGTACAGAAAGAATATCGACTACATAAACGCGAAGTGCCACGATCTTAAAAAGCAGATAGGATATCTGCGCGGCAACGTTTCGGACGAAAAGATAACCGAAATGCAGCGCGCGATAAGCATTTACGATACGGCTGCGGACACGGGCTGCAAGACGCTGGACGTCATACTTTCCGAGAAAGGCTTGCAGTGCGAACGCGAGAAGATATCCTTTACGTATATGGCGGACGGCTCGCTCGTGGATTTCATGGATCCCGTGGATATCTGCGCGATATTCTGCAACCTGTTGGACAATGCCGCCGAAGCCGCGTCCGCCGTGCCCGATCCCGAACGCCGCATCATAACGCTCCGCGTGACGCGCATGGGCAATCTCGCGCACATAGCCGTAGGCAACAGCTGCGTTTCGGCTCCGAAAAGGGAAGACTTCGCCACTACCAAAGCGGATAAAACGCTCCACGGCTTCGGACTGAAAAGCGTGCGCGCGTCCGTGAGCGCATACGACGGTGAAATGAAGATATACGCGCGGGACGGAACGTTCGACGTGGATATCCTCATCCCTTTACGGGCAGAATAAAAACGATCGTGTTTACCCCGCGCGCGACAATATAGTCACGCGCGGTTTTTCGGATTTAGGACCGCCCGTGCCTTGTGGCGTTCCGCTCATGCCTACCCCCTTGAAATCCGTTTATTCGCGGGATATAATGTACGCAAATCCCGAAAATAAAAGGAGAAAAGGAATGAAAAGCAAGTTTTTTATCGTCAACACGATAATATGCGCCGTATTGATCGCAGCGTTTATAGCGTTCAATATCGTTCTCGCATATTCGTTCGACCTGCTGTCGATGTACTTCGGCAATATGGGTCTCGACCTCGATAACCCCGAGACGGAAGCCGCGCAGGCGGAGTCCAAGGCGTTTACCGAGGAGATAGTCAAAGAGGGCGTCGTGCTCCTCCGCAACGAGAACGAAGCTCTTCCGCTCAAAGCGGGGAACATCGATCTCTTCGGCTGGTCTACGGTCGATCCCGTCGTCGGCGGCAGCGGCGGCAGCGGCGGCGCGAGCGGCGCGAACGTGAACATCAGGACGTCGCTCGAAAACGCGGGGTTCAAGGTCAACGAAGATCTTTACGACATGTATGTCGATTACGGCGGCAGCCGCTCGGGAGATCCTACGAATCCCAATAATATCTACGGTACGTACACGCCTAACTTCGTGATCCCCGAGCCGTCCGTTTCGGATACTTCGGTCTATACGTCCGAACTTCTTGCGGAAGCGAAGGAGTTTTCCGACGTCGCGATGGTAACGTTCGGCAGAACGAGCGGCGAGGGCTTCGATCTTCCGCATAAGTATCTCGAGATGACGCAGGAGGAAAAAGACCTCGCCAAGTATCTGACGGATAATTATTCCAAGGTGATAGTCCTCCTCAACGCAAACGCGCCGATGGAGATAGGCTACCTCGAAGATATAGGCGTGGACGCGATACTGTTCATGCCCGGTCCCGGCAAAGAGGGCATAAGCGCGCTCGGCAAGATACTTAACGGTACATACGTTCCTTCCGGCAGGCTCGTGGATACGTTCGCTTACGAACACGAATCCCTTCCCGCGTATTACTATGCGAACCGCCCGGGCAGCTTCGTTTACGAGGATTACAAGGACGCCGCGCTCGGTCAGAACCATTACGAGAGAAGGTATTACGTCGACTACGTCGAAGGCATTTATGTGGGATATAAGTATTACGAGACCGCCGCGGCGGAGGGCTTCATCGATTACGACGAGACCGTCCAGTACCCCTTCGGTCACGGATTGTCGTACACGACTTTCACCAAAGAAGTGACGGACGTGCGCGGCGACCTGCGTTCGGACGAGATAGAGGTGGACGTCAAAGTCACCAATACGGGCGACGTCGCCGGCAAGGACGTCGTACAGATATACGTTACTCCGCCGTACACGGACGGCGGTATCGAAAAGGCTTACGTAGACCTCGTGGGCTTTGCGAAGACGGGCGTCATCGAGCCTGACGGCAGCGCCACGGTGACCGTGAAGGTAGATCCGTTCGAGATCGCGTCCTATGATTGGGACGATGCCAACGGCGACGGCGAAACGGGATATATCCTGGAAAAGGGCAAGTACGAGCTCAAACTCATGGAAAACTCGCACGACCTTATCGCGGTGGCGGAGGAGTATGAGCTCGGCAGCGATATCCTTATCACCGAAGATCCCGTGACGGGCGCGGAGATAAAGAACCTTTTCGACGACGCTTCCGGACAGGACGAGACCGAACCCGTAGAGTATCTCTCGCGTGCGGACTTTAAGGGGACGTATCCCGAAGCGCATGAGGTGCCGGACGTCATAGAAACGGATCTCGTGGGAAGAAAGCAGAGCAAGGCGGTCACCGACTCCACGGATCTCGGCTGGGAAGAGGAGAAGAACGTCGAGAAGATAACGACGGGCGCGGACAACGGTCTGACGATAGACGACCTCGACGGTCTGACGTACGAAGACCCCGAATACAAAGAGCGCATGCAGCTCCTCTTGGATCAGCTCACGATCGAGGATATGGAGACGATGATATGCAACAACAACTATAAATTCGCACCGATCGAGTCCATAGGCTTCGAGGGCATGACGACGGGAGAGGGGCCGCAGGGGCTCAGCGCCTGGATGTCCGGCATAAGCGGCGTCAATTTCCCCGTGGCGATGATGGTGGGGCAGACATGGAATACGGAGATAGCCGCGGAGGAAGCGCGTATGTTCGCTCGTGAAGCCCGTGCCGCGGGTGTGGGCGCATACATGGCTCCCGCTACGAATATCCACAGGACGCCTTATTCGGGCCGCAACTTCGAGTATTACAGCGAGGACGGTTTCCTCGCGGGCAAGATGGCGGCGGCGGTCACGTACTCCGCGAGAGAAGAGGGCATCATAATGTACGTCAAGCACTTCGGGCTCAACGATCAGGATTCTTATCGCGGCGAGAGATTCACGTCCATATATACATGGTGTAACGAGCAGGCGATGAGAGAGATATACCTCAAACCCTTCGAGATAGCGGTAAAAGAGGGCAGAACGCTGGGTATCATGAGCTCGTTCAACCGTATCGGCGCAACGTGGGCGGGCGCGTCCAAGGCGCTGCTCACCGATCTGCTCCGCACCGAATGGGGCTTCGTCGGCTCGGTCATCACGGACATGTACGACGGTAACGCGGATTGGATGAGCGAAGAGCAAGGCTTGTTCGCGGGTCAGGATACCTGGCTGTCCGTACCGTTCGGCGGCTCTCCCGGTTTGAGCGACGAAGCGCTCGCCAGCCCTACGATACAGAAGTACATGCGTATCGCCTGCGAGCATATAATCAATACGCTTGCACAGGCAACGGTGTCTCCCGCCGATGTCCCCGCCGACTGGTTCTACCATGTCGCGCTGCCGATAGACATCGTGGTGGGCGTGCTCATCCTCGGCTACGGCGTGTTCATCGTCGTATGGACGATAAGAAAGAACAAAAAGGGAAAGGCGCAGTAAAGCGATGCGATCGCGCCTCTGCCGCGGGCGTCCGATGACGGACGCCCGCGGCGCTTTTATCGTGTAAAAAATATTTGACATTATCCGAGTGCGGATAGTACAATATATATAAGTATACGGGTCACGGGCGCATAGGGCGCGCCTCGGAGGTGCTTATGAAAGCAATGAAGATACTTATAACTCTGCTCAGCGTGCTCGGGGGCGTCGCGTTGGTCGCGGGCGCGCTGACGTTCTGGCTGACGGCATATACGGGCGACGAGGATTTCATCGCGTTCCCGATAGTATGTTTTATCGTCGGCGTTCTGGCGCTCGCGGCTTCGGGCATAGTTCGCTCGATATATAACAGAAAACTCCGTAACGGCGACTATCCCGTGACGACGGTGCGCCGCAGCGCTCCGCCTCCTCCCGCGGGCGCGTATTCCGATCCCTTCGGAGAGTTCCCGGACGCCACTCACAAACGCAACATAGACCCGTTCGGTTTCGACGCGCCCAAAGCCGAACCGAAGAAAACGGAAGAAGCTCCCGTCGCGCCTCAGCCGACGACGAGGGACAAATTCTGCGAGCATTGCGGCGCGCCGCGCACGGGCACGGACAAATTCTGCCCCTTCTGCGGTCATAAGTATGATAATAAGTAAGATATAAGTCTTAAATATCTTTCGCGTCCTTTTGCCGGATGATGTAAAAGAAACAAATAACGGAATTCGTAGCGAAACCGCGAGATTTTCGGATGGAAAGGCACGTTTTCGGAAGCGGGCGTAGCGTTAGCGGTCGCCGCTAAGGTCCCTTGCGGCGACTCCGAAACGTGACTTTACGCCGAAAAGCCGCGCTTTTCGCGTCTGACCGCAGCGCACGCTTTGCGTGCGCAAGGTATGGAAGGGGGGTTTCCCCCGTAAAACATTCCCGGAGAAAAAACTTGAGAGCGGTAATAGGCATGAGCGGGGGAGTGGACAGCGCGGTAGCTGCCGCTCTCCTCAAAGAACAGGGGTACGACACGGTCGGTCTTTTCATGAACAACTGGGAGGACCGCGACGGCACATGCCCCGCCGACGATGACTGGGCGGACGCACGCAGCGCGGCGGACAAGCTCGGTATCCCGATATACTCCGTGGATTTTTCCTTGGAGTATTATGAGCGCGTGTTCGAGACCTTTCTTGCCGAGTACCGCGCGGGGCGCACGCCTAACCCCGACGTGCTCTGCAACCGCGAGATCAAGTTCGACGCTTTCGCAAAGTACGCCGAAGAGCTGGGCGCGGATATCATCGCGACAGGGCACTACTGCGGCATAAGCCACGAAGGCGGCACGCACCTTCTCCTGCGCGCAAAGGACGCGGGCAAGGACCAGACGTACTTCCTCAACCAGGTGCGCACCGAACAGCTGGCGGACGTTGCGTTCCCCCTCGGCGATATGCTCAAGCCCGACGTGCGCGCGCTCGCGGAAAAGTACGGGCTGGACAGCGTCGCGAAGAAAAAGGACAGCACGGGGATATGCTTCATCGGCGAGCGCAACTTCCGCAGGTTCCTCTCCGAGTACCTACCCGCGCGCCCCGGCGACATCGTGGACGAGAGCGGCGTAAAAGTGGGCAGACACGAAGGGCTGATGTATTACACCCTCGGTCAGCGCCGCGGGCTGGGCATAGGCGGGCTCAAAGGCAGAGCGCAGGACCGTTGGTTCGTCGTCGGCAAGGACCTCGAGACCAACCGCCTCATCGTCTCCTGCGGCGAGGACGACCGCCTGTTCTCCCGCACGCTCGCCGCGAGCGGTATCAATTTCATCGGACCCGCTCCCGAAGCGCAGGTCTTCGACTGCACCGCCAAGACCCGCTACCGTCAGCCCGACGCGCCCTGCCGCGTGACCATGACGAGCGATTCTTCCGCGACCGTAGAGTTCGCTTCCCCCATGCGCGCGATCACTCCGGGGCAGTATGTGGTGTTTTATATCGGTTCCCGTTGCCTCGGCGGCGGCGTAATCGACGGCATATAACGTTTTCCTTGCGCACCGCTACCGCTCGCTTCGCGTGCGCTTCGGATAGACGCAGCCCGCACCGTCTTTTTGGTCTATAACTGCGTTCTCGGGTCGCCATAGGGTCACCTTATGGCGACCGCTTGCCGCTACGCTCGCTCCGAGGAACGCAGTTCTATCCTCAAAAATCCGATGCGTCTGCTGCGAATTTTGTTATTCGTTACGTATGCGCACAGGGACTAAAATGAAGTATCGCGCAAATGCGCGGACATTATTAAAGCCTTCCCTGATTGGTTAGGGAAGGTGGTGCGCCGCAGAAGTGCCGAAGGCGCGAACGGCGCACCGGATGAGTCAAGGAAGCGGCAAAACATGTAAAGCCTGCCCGTCGGATACAAACTTTTGACTCACCCGGCTCGCAGCCGCACTAACGTGCTTCGTGCTCGCCACCCTCTCTAACAATTAGAGAGGGCTGTTTCGGACTCGCTTGCGTTCGTAAACTTAAAATATATACGCGCGACGTCTCCGAGGTGCGCGCCCTCTTTTTGCGGGGCAGCGCAAAAGTAACATTTACAGAATTCGCAGAAAGTTCATCGTATTTTCGAGGATAGGGGCGCATTTTCCGAAGCGGGCGAAGCGATAGCGGTCGCCGCAGGGTGACCCCGCGGCGACTCGGAAATGCGGTCATATACCGAAAAGACGATAGAACTTTCGTCTGACCGAAGCGCACGGCGGGAGCCGAGCGGTAGCGGTGCGCAAGGGGAAAGACGACGGATATTCCGTCAACGCCGAAGCGCGGCGTCAGCCGAACAAAATTTTCTGAATTTTGTTCGGCGGTAAAACGCCGCGCAAGGAAAGAAGATTAAAATCAGTTAAATTCGGCGACTATTGCGCGTAACACTATTGCATTTTTACGCGGAATGTGTTACAATGTAGCAAACAGCGGAGGAAAAGGCGGAAAAATGGCAGATGCGGTATGCGTCGGGCTGGACCTCGGCAGCGATACGCTCAAGATCGCGTACGCTTACGGCGAGGACGCTTCGTACGGCAAGTTGATAGACGATAAGCGGTCCACCGGCGTGGGAGTGCCGGCGGTCGCTTATTACGACACGGTTGCCGGAAAGTGGCTGTACGGCGACGAGGTGGATATGGGCGGCGAAAAGGCGTTCGTGCGCGTCGTCAAGATCAAGGCGCTTATATCCCTTTTATCCGCGAAGGGGAGCGCCCGTGCGGCGGAGAACAACGCGCGTTATTACCGTGAGGGCAACGAGTTTCCCAAATTCCGTTTTCCCGAGCGCCGCAAAGCCGCAGAGGACTTCGGCGAGAGCGTGCGCCGCGACATGACTTTTACCGCTCCGGGATATACGCCCGAGAGCGTGTGTGCGGGATATTTCGCTTACGTCCGCGCGCTCATAGAGCGCGACATCGCCGAGCTTGCCAAGCTCGGCAGGCTGAAGGGCGGCAAACAGACATACAAGATATCCCTCGTGTACCCCGCGACGGCGGACAAGGCGTATATAGACGAATACACCCGCCTGGCGACGGAGGCGTTCGGCACGAAGCCGGACAAGGTGCTCAGCTTCACCAAAGCGCTCGGCATGTACGCGTGCAGCACGGGCATGCTCGGCGAGGGCGAGTCGCTGCTCATATTCGATATGGGCGAGGAGAGCGTATCCGTAGCCAAAGCGTCGCTCACGGGCGGCATGGCGGTAGTGGACGGCGTGGACGGGCATAACGAACCGCTTCATGTGGGCGGGATAGACGTGGACGGCGCGATAGCCGATCTCCTGCGCTCTGCGATAGGCAGGCGGGAGGCGGTGGGGTATCCGTCGTACGGCGACCCCGGGCATATAAACGAAACGTGGCTGCACTCCAAGCTCTATCTTTTCATGAAGGAGATCAAAGCCGCGAAGGTGATACTCTCCGCTCCGGGCGGCGACGAAGGCTCGTTCGCGGACGGAGTGCCCGTATCGGTGAACTGCGACCTGTATATCGAGCGCAAGCTGACGAGGAGCGACCTCGAAAAGTGCGTCGGCATAACGGACGACGGCGGCGTGGCGAAGCGGATAGGAGACTATATCGTCGAAGAGCTCTCGCGGCCCGTCAACCGCGGCGTGAAGAAGGTGTTTCTTTCGGGCGGACTGACGGAAACGTACGCGCTCGTCGACTACATCAAGGCGCGCGCGGCAAAAAAGCACCCGGGGCTGAAATTTTATCCCGAGGACTCGGACGGCAGCGAAAAGGACGACGGTTTCACCATACTCCGCAACGAGGACTCGGTATACGCGCCCGCGGTGGGCGGAGCGATAGTCTCGCTTAAAAACTACAACGTGCGCACGGTCATCGCGCTGTCTTACGGGACGTGGGTGACGGCGCAGTCCAAGACCTGCCTTGCGGTGTTCGTGGACCGCGGCATGCCGCTGGCGGACGAGGAAAGGGTGTACCCTTACGAATGCACGTTCACGGTGGGCGGCACGGGCGTGAAGAACGAAAAGATATTCTCCGCGATCATCACGAGAAAGGATATAGCCGACCGCTCTTTCCCCGGGCTGCGCGGCACCGACTTCCTCGTCGACGGCACTCCTCACCTCGTCATAGGCGAAGACGGCTCGGCGGACAGGCGGCGGGTAGCCAAGGCGATAAACCTGAAAACGGAAGCGGGCGCGGACGGCGGAGGCATAAGGTGCTACTACCGCGGCGCGCGCGTGGAGCTGGCGGAAGGCTATAAGATATCCTGCGTGGAAGGCGTTAAGATAACGCCGGACGGCAAGGCGAGACCTTACATCGGCAATTCGGAGAGGGGTTCCGGCAGAAAGGTCAGGATAAGATATATGGAATACCCGACGGATCCCGACGGCAGCCGCGACTATTTCGCGGACCTTACACGTGTGTTCGAGGTCTCGGCGGCGGCGATAAGCGTGGGATTCGTGGGCATAGACGACGTTATAGACGTGGTCACCGGATAGGAGAGGGAATGAGAGACAACGGCGGAAAAGAGAGATTCGGAGTGCTCTCCGAGGAAAATACGGGCGTCGCGGCGGACGCGGACAAACTGTCGGGCGATCTTCGCCGCCAGCAGTCCGCTTTCGACACGTCCACCGTCAAGCGCATGACGGCAGAGCTCGCGGAAATGAACGGCGCGGCGGAAGAACTCGACCGCTACGACGATTTTTCCGCGCTCAGGATAGACGTTGCCAAATACGAAAAGACCCCCGCTACCGGCGAGTACGGCATAGCCCGCCGCGAGGAAGTGCAGGGCACGGGGGACATCATACTCAAACACCAGCGCAGCGCGGCTCTCGCATTTTTACGCGAGCTGCGCGGTTTCGGCTTGCTCGCGGACGTCGTGGGCAGCGGAAAGACATACGAAGCGGGCGTCGTGCTCAGCGAGCTCGCTGTGCGCGGCAAGGTCAATTCGCTTCTGCTCGTCGTTCCCGGGCAGGTGTACGACACCTGGGTGAACGTCATGGAAGAGCAGTTCGGCATGGGAAAGGACGTTCTCATGCCCGTGGGCGCGGATCCCGACGCGGAAAAGCCGATGTGCGAGCGCGCGGGCTCCTTCTACCGTCCCGTGCAGCCCATGATCGTGCGCACGGACGACTTCGCCGCATGGCCGGAAAACGCGACCAAATATCTCTTCGACGTCATCGTCGTGGACGAAGCTCATCATCTCTGCGCCGAGGGCGGCAGGTATGCCCGCGCGATGAAGATGCTGAGCAGTCTCATGGAGACCAAAAAAGCCGCGGGCATGACTTACTGCCTGTTGCTCACCGCCACGCCGCATACGGGCAACCTCGCCAATATGTACAGGCTGTGGTATTTCATCCGCTGCAAGGGCGGAGTGCCGTCCGATTTCGACGAAAAAGAGGACTACGAGCGCACCGAGCTGTACCGCCGCGAAAAGCGGCATTATACGGAGGACGTCTGCCGCGGAGCGTCCACCGTGCTGGAATTCATCAAAAAAGTCAAGCTGCGCGAAGTGACCGCGCGTTACCGCGACGCCTTTTCCCGTTTTCTGGACGGCATAGGCGTGGATAAGAGCGACTACGAGAAAAAGACGGAAGGGGAGAAAGCCGCTCTCGCGGACGATTTTCTTGCGTCCGACGGCAGCGGCAAGACCCGCCGCGACGTCACCGAGCGCGTGGCGAGCGCATACCACAACGGCGTACTGCGCTCCATCATGATCCGCCAGGCGAAGAACCCGCTCGCGGGCAGGCGCAAAAAGTACGTCTATAACGAGCTGTTCCTGCCGACGGACAAGGCGATAGGCGAAGTGACGGTGACGCTCGACAACGCAACGCCCGTGACCGTGGATCTTTCTACGCTCGCCGAGGGCGGAACGGTGACGGACGGCGGCAAAAAAAAGAAGCTGCACGAGTACCTCGAGGATTATTCCCGCGCGGGCGGTATGCCTTACAAGCAGGCGTACGCGATGTTCATGCGCAAGCTCATGCCGTACTTCTATGCCGACGGTACGGACGACTTCCCCCGCGGGATATTCCCCAAGAGCGGTTCTTCGTCGTATTATCTCGGACGGCTGGGTCTGGCGGACAGCGATCCCGCTCAGGAGACCGCGGTCGTTCCCGTAAAGTACGGCAGCGATCCTTTCGCGTATAAGATGAAGGAAGCGAAGAAGATACTTTCCGCGCATAAGGATAAGCGCGTGCTCGTATTCTTCGATTACGATACCGAAAAGGAAAAGTCCGTCTGCGAGCGGTTTGCCGAGGAGCTGAAAAAGGACGGGAAATTCTCTTCCCGCCTGCTCACGGGCTCGCGCGCCAACGCCCGCGAGGCGACGGAGAAGTTCGCCGCGAAAAGCGACGCGATACTCGTCGTGCTCGATCCCTCGCTCACCGAGGGCGCGAACCTGCAGGCGTGCAACATCATACTCAACTTCCAGGTCACGCCCGACCCTCTCGCGATGGATCAGCGCATAGGGCGCATATTCCGTCTCGGGCAGGACAGCGACGTCAGCATATACTCGCTGGCGGACATGAACGAGCTGGAAGGCTACGCGCTCATGTACTTCTCGGGCATAGGGCTGCTGGGCGCGAACAGCGGCGACGCCACGATAATCTCGGGCAGCAACAGCGAGCGCATGGTCGCGGTGCGCTGCCCCGTGTGCCGCAACGTCAGACTGTATTCCCTCGAGGACTACGAGGCGAAGAAAAAGCGTGACGACCTCTACTGCCGCGAAACGGAGGAGTGCTGCAACGCCGAGTCGCCCGCGGGCACGCGCATGGACGAGATAAGCGTGTGGGATTTCAGGTGCGACAGCTGTGGCAGACTGTTCACGCGGTCGGTGGCGCAGGAAGGTTACTTCTGCATGGCGCAGAACAACACGGGCGGCATAATGTGCAACAGCGGCGAGTTCGGCGATCGCACGGTCTACTGCCGCAAGATATGCGCGATAGCGCACTGCCGCATGTTCACTTCGGGGGCGAGGAAGAACTGCCCCGCGCTCGCGCGTTACCGCGAAAAGGGCGGCACGGTGAGCAATGCGGAGCTCATGAAGATATGCGACTCCTGCGAGTATGCGGACATCTGCTGCGGCAGGATAGACACGGGCGCGGACGCGCTCTCCCGCTGCTCGACGTGCGAGAGCGCGACATGCTTCCCCAAACCGGGAGCGCTGCGCTTCAACGACCGCTGGGAGGCGGACTGCCCCGTATGCGCGGCGAGCGGCAGGAACGGCAGACTGCGCCAGGTGACCGCGCACACGTTCGCGGCGTATCTGCGCGCGGCGTGGAACTTCCGCGGCGACAGCTCGAGCTTCTGCTACAACCTCGAGCGCGAGGTATCCAAGGGCGCGGAAGTGCGCGACATCCTTCGTATGGATAAGGAGGAAGGCTGATGGCTGTCGTCATAGGAAAGGAATATAAAAACGCTTTCGACAGCATCCGCCGCCTTGTGGAAGGCGGGTGCGCCCCCGAGGAAGTGCGGCTGGAAAACGGGCGCATAGTGCACGGGCGCGAGGTGTTCGAATACTCGGACTCCGCCGCGGGCATAGACGTGCGCGGCGGCGGCGCGAACGTGAGCATGGAAGGGGGAAAGGGCGCGAGCTGGTTCGCCTCTCTGCGCGGCGACAGGCGGGACAACGGTCTGGCGAAGTGGAAGGACCTCATCGAAACGGTGAGCGGCTATTACCACGAGCATTATTCGCTCACCGACCGCGGCGCGCCTCTTTCGGGTCCCGACGAGGAGACCCGTCGCCGCACGGCGGACGCGCTCTCCTCTCTCGTGAGGCTGCTCCTTCCCGCGTTCGGCGGTTATACCGAAGTGCGCGAGCGCAGGCGCAAGGGGGGCGACCTCTGCGATTTTTACGGGCTGGGCGTGCGCGCGGAGCTCAGCAGCGGCGCGGGCGACTCGGTACCCGTGCTCGCGAAACTGTATTTCAGGCGGGGCGAAAAGGCGCTCGTGCCCGTATCCGGCGGCGAGGCGCGGGAGATAGAGGACTTCGTATCCTCGGCTCCGTCGGGCGAGCGCGGAGCGGACTTCGCTTCGGACGCCGCGGGCGCGATAGGCGACGTGTTCTCGGCGATAGACGCGCTTCTGCGCGACGACAGGCATACGCTTGCCGACTGCCTGTACTTCGGGCGGGATCGCGACCGCGAGGCGGTGGCGGAGCTGGTCAAAAAACTGCCCTCCGAGCGCGGCTCTCTCGTGTGCACGGGGCTGCGGGTGCTCGGCATATCGCACGTCAAGCTGCCCGACAGCGTATACGACGTGCTGGACGGCGGCGTGACCGCGCTCCGGGCGACGGTGTCCGCGGGCGGCAGGATGACGCTCACATGCGTACCGTGCGGCGTTACCCTCATGGAGAGCGGGCGCATATACTGCACGGATAAGGAAACGGGTGAGAGACGGGTCATCGAACCCGACCTCGGCGAGGAAGACCTCGGGCTTTCGGACGCGGACATCGAGTACATAAGGGCGAACAGCGCGTTCGGCGAGCACCTGATGCCGAACAAGTGCGGCAATCCCAAGTGCCGCCGCAGGGTATGTACGCGGCGGATGGAGAACATCGGCGGGGAAAAGGAGCGGCTCGTCTGCCGCGATTGCCCGTACCCCGAAGTGGTGTTCGTGTCCGGCGAGGGCAAGCTGATGTACACGCCCGACCTCGCTTTCGCGCGCGACGAGATGACCCTCGTGCCCAAAGAGGACACGCAGACGTGTTCCTGCTGCTCGCGCACGTTCACGTCGGGAGCGCTCACGGGTGCGGGCATGAGCAGGCTTTGCGGGTTCTGCCGCAAGGCGCTGGACGAGGCTTACGCGGGCTCGCGGGAGGCGAAGGCGCTTTACAGGCGTTTCTCGGGCATGCTCGGCTACCGCACGCGGCTTAAGTACTTCGGCAAAAAGAAGTACTGTTTCGACGACGACGATATCACGCTGTTCGTTTTGGGCGGCGATGTGTTCACACTGGATAAGACGGGCGTGCGCGCCGACGGCTTTATAGACAAGCCGCGCCGCACATACTGACGGGAGGGGCGATGACGGATATCGAAAAGATAAAATACGGCATTACGGAAAAACGCACGGGCGGCAGCAAAACGGCGCTGTACGTCACGCTCTCGCTCGGCATCGCCGCGGACGCGGCGGCGCTCGCGGCGCTCATAGCCGCGGGCGTGAGCGGGTGGTTCTATGTCTTTCCCGCGATCCTCGCCGCGACAGACGCTTTCGCGATCTTCCTCGCGGCAAAGAGCAATTACCGCTTCCGCTATTCGATGATAAGCACCGCGGCGTACTGCATAGCCGTGCCCGTGCTCATGGTGCCCGCGTTCTTCCTGGACGCCCGCACTTCCGCGGGCATGACGATGACGACGCTCGCGCTCGCGCTGTGGATAGCCGTGCACGCGGCAAGCGTGCTTTCGGCGCTCGCCGCCTCTTTTAAGGCGGCAAGGCTGGGCGGCGGCACGATGACCGCCGTCTCCGCGATAACGGTAACGCTGCTCGCGGTCGTGCTCGCGCTGTACGTATGGTCGGTCGCGGGCGGGGGGTTCTTCGGTCAGGGACACGAGCGCACGCTGACGTTCGAAAAAACGGAGAGCGGCGTGAAGGTCACGGGCGTGCTCGCGGGGCGCGGCGACACCGTCGTCATCCCGGACGAGCTGGACGGCGAAAAGGTGGTCGCGTTCGACTGCTCGGTGTTCAACGCCGAGGGCGTGAGCCGCGTCGAACTGCGCTGCGATCCTTCGGCGGAGCTCACGGGCACTAACGAACTTACGCTCTTCGGCGGCGGAGTGACCGTCGTCGCGGACAAGAGCGTGATAGACGATTTCCGCGGGCGCTTCTTCGCGTCCGGCGATTTCGCGGTGGCAAACGCCTTCATCCCCGACGGCGAGGGCGTGGAGGCTTACGCCGTATTCGATTACGACGCCGAGAGCTACGCGTTCTGCGACGGCAAGGTGCTCCCCACCTGGACGGGGAAGGACATAGCGGATTTCGACATCGCGGACTACGCGTCCGACGACCCCGAGTTCGCTTACGCGGCGTATGCCGACGCGTCGGATGAGGGCGACCTGCATTGGTGCTCCGAAAACAACGGAGGCTATATCATGCGCGCGATAGGGGACGGCGGCGACGTTCTGGACGCATACGTGCGCTTCGACAAGGTCTACCGCATAGCCTTCGGCGCGGACAACGACAGCGTGTTCGACGGGTACGAAGGTCTGTCTTACGCGAGCACGGGCGTGCGCTACGTCACGGCGGATTCGGCGGACGCGCTTCTCTCTTCGCTCACGCGCGAGGGGTTCACCGCAGAATGGAACACGTCTTCTGGCTATAACGTCACGGGCGGCCTCGGCTCGTGGCTGGAAGCGGACGACGGTAATTTCGACAATATAACGACGGTCGCCCCGTGCTGGACGCTCAACGCGCCCGTCATCTCCGCGGACAGGACCGTTTCGGCGACCTATTACGAGCCGTTCCTGCTCGAAGCGGAAGCGGAGGCTCCCGCGGACGGGTTCGCGCTCGGGTGGAACTGGGAGTTCGGCGGCGAGACCGTGAGCGGCACTTCTTCGTACGGCGGCGCAAACGCCCTTATCGGGAACGGCGGCACATATACGCTCACCGTTACTGCGAGCGCGCCCGAGGTGACCTCGCTGACGAGCGAAGCCGCGGTGAGGGTGACTCTTTCCGTTGCTCCTCGCGAAGTCGAGTGGACGTGGCTGGTGGACGGCGGAACGACGGACGGGCTCGTGTATAACGGCGCCGAGCGCACGGTGAGCGCACAACCCGGCGGGCTCGTGGGCGGCGACGACGCGGACTACCGCATAGAAACGTCCGCCGCGGTGCGCGGAGCGGGGCATTATACGGCGGAGATCGTGCTCGAAGGCGATACCGCGCTCAAATACCGTGTGACCAACGGCGAACTCGCTTTCGATATAGCCAGGCGCCGGGTCGCCGCGGTGTGGAGCGGAGCGGACTACGATACCGATATCGTATACGACGGCTCTTCGGTAGCGCTCCATGCCGCCGCTTACGGCGTGGGCGACGAAGCGGGTAAGAACATCGTGTTCACGATAGCGGGAATAAAGAAGGACGCGGGCAGTTATACCTCGACCGCCCGCCTCGGCGAGGCTTACGAAAACGATTACGAGCTGACGAACGCGTCTTACGATTATACGATCGCGCCCCGTCCCGTTACGCTCGAGTGGGAAAACGCGTCCTTCGAATACGACGGCGAACTCCACGGCATAAAGGTGGCGAACGTAAACAACGCCGTGAGCGGCGAGGAGGGCGGTCTTATCGCGGCGCTCTCTCTGAGCGGCTACGCGACGGACGCGGGCACGCATACGATGACCGCGCGCCTGCCAAGCGGCATGTGGGACAATTATTCCTGCGGCGGGCTGAGCGCGGATTACGTCATCTCGCAGCGCGCCCTCACGGTCACGGTGCATGACGTTTCCAAAACTTACGACGGCGAGCGTTACGAGTTCGGCGGCGGGGACGTTTCGTACTCCGGGCTGGTGAGCGGCGACAACGTCAAGTTGACGTTCGCGGGCGCGGGATATACGGCTACTGACGCGGGAAAATACGCCTTTACCGTGACCGCGGACGCGGGGGATAACTACATAACGACGGTAAAGTACGCCTCGGGAGACAACGCGTTCCTTACGATAGAGCGCGCTCCCGTCGAGCTCGTATGGCAGACAAACCGTGAGTTCGTCTACGACGGCAGGGCGCACCGCGTCGAAGTGATCGATATCGTCGGCTGCGTGGCGGAAGAGGAACGCGACCTGCTCCGTGCGCTCGTATACACGGGGGATAAGACGGACGTCGGCGAGTATTCGATATCCGTCGCCGTCTCCGGCGGAGTGTGGGACAATTACGACTGCGGATCGGCGGAACTGTCTGCGACATTTACGATAAAGCCGCGCACGCTCACGGTGACCGTCGGCGACGCGCATAAGACTTACGACGGCGAAGCCTACCCGTTCGGCGAAAACGATTACACCGTCGAAGGGCTTGCGGAGACGGATACCGCTGCCGGAGTTATCGAAGCGACGTTCGGCGGCTCAGCCGCGGGCGCGACGGAAGAAGGCAGTTACGATATCGTTCTTAACACCAAACTGCTTTCGGATAATTACGAGCTCGTTATCGTTTACACTCACGACGATCATTCCGTGCTCACGATAGAAAAAGCCGAGGACGAAGGAGGCATATCATGAAGTGCAGCGATCCGGCATGCGGAAAGACGATAACCCGTCCGCTCGAACTGTACGACGGCAGGCTGGCTTGTCCGTACTGCAAAAAGATAATAGGCGCCTCGGGCGGCGGGTTCCGTATCTCGGCGAAGAGCGACACGCTGTTCCGTCAGTCCGAGATATGTTTCCTCAGGTGGCTGTCGTCGGACGACAAGTACGGCAAAGAGAGCATGAGACTGCTCGACAACGCCGTCGACCTGTGTAAGGAAGCGGCGCTGGAAGGCGACCCGCGGGCGGCTGTCAGGCTGGGATATTATTACGACAAGGATTTCGTGGAAACGAACAGGAGCGAAGAGGCGCGCTGCCGCGTGGCGTACAACTATTACGCGTCGGTATGCTTCGACCGCTCCGTCGGCGCGTTCCCCACGGAGCGCGGAGTGACCGCTCCCGACCGCGACGAACTGCGGCTGGAAGCCGCGCAGCTGCTGCTCGGCATGCTCGCGCTCACGCCCGACGAGTTCGACGCCATAGAGATGTACAATTTCGCCCGCAACAAGGCGGAGGCGGAGCGCCTGCTCGGCGTGCGTTTCCCCGTCAGGCGGGCGGCGACGGCGGCGGAGCCCGACAGGGTGAAGGAAGCCTCGCTCGTGCTCGCGTCCTGTTTCGCTTCGGGGCGCACCCCGCTGTTCGGGATGTTCCGCCTCGGCGGCGACGAGCTGGCGGCTCTCGTTTCGGGCGACGACTTCGGCAAACTGCTCGGCAGGCGGCGTATCCGCCTCGGCGTGTATGCCGAAGCGGAAGGGGGCGGCGTGGACGCGCGCGACCGCATGCAGATGCTCACCAACCGCGCGCTCGTGCGTTCCGTCGTTCCGATGTATTCGGGCAGGACGGCGTACCTGTATTTTTACGACACGCGCGGTCCGGGCGCGGTGATGAGCGCTCTCGAGGCGGATAACGGCAGGCTGCTCAAGACCCTTGCCGCAGAGGGCGGGCGTTCGAGCTATGTGTTTTACGACGACGATATAACCATGTATAACAAGGGCGGACAGAAGAGAGCCGCCGAGCGGCTGATAAACGCCGTGATCCAAGGATAGGAGGCGACAATGACGACAAAAGAGATATACGAAGTGCTCGTAAACAGCGGCATCCGCATAAGCGCGGAGTATGCCGATCTCGTGCGCCGCGGTTACGACAGCGACGCGGCTCAGAGGTTTTCCGAAGAGCTCGTCGAGGACATGAGCCGTATCGTAGAGCACGGCGTGAACTACGGTTTCAACGGCAGCATGAAGGACGTCATCGACATGCTCGCCGATATGGCTCTGGATATGGACAGGCGGGGGATATCGTCCAAGATAACCCGTCTGCGCACCAAAAAGGACGAAGCCGTCGCCCGCATGAAGCCCACGAAAGGGGATAACGTCGACCTTCGCCGTCCCGTCCTCGGATTCATCACCTCGTCGTTCGACGGGCTGGACGTCATAGCGAGCGGTTCGGCGGACGACGAGCGGGTAAAGACGTTCGCCGCCGAGAGCCGCGAAAAGCTGGAAAAGCTGCGCGAGCTCGTGCGCACCTCGCCCAATCACACGTCCGAAGGCGCGCTCAGACACGCCTCCCGCATCATGGAGTTTCTCGGTTATTGGCGCAACAGCGCGGCGGTAAGGCTGTTCGACAGCACCGCTCTCGGCTTCCTCGACGAAGCTCTTGTCGCCGCCGAAGCGTGGCATTCCGTAATCGTGAAGGGGGACAGGGTGAAGCCGGAGGACGTTCCCGTCGCTCCGCGCGACGAGATGTTCAAAATAGCGGGCAGCGGTAAGTCGAAAGAGATGCTCGGCGGGCTGCGCGCGGAGCTCAAACGCAAGATCGCGCGCGTGGAAGACATAGCCGAGCGCCGCGCCGCCCTTGTCAAAGAACGGGGCGAGTGCAGCGCCGAGCTGGACGAGATCGCCCGCGAGTGGCAGAACGGCAAGCTGGACGACATGACCGCGGATATGCGCTCGTCCGCTCTCGAAAACCGCATATCGGGGATAGACAACGAGCTCGCTCAGGCGGATATGCGCATGGGCTTCGAGAATGACACGCTGTCGGTGTGCCGCGACCTCGAAAACACCCTCGCGAGTTACGAGGACGACCCCGCGATGCTGTACGTCATCGCCGAACAGATAGACTTCGGTCGGGTGAACGCATTCCTTATGGGGCATGTGGACGCCGCTTCGGGCAGGAAGCTGCTGGACGACATAAGCACGGTCATCGCAGCCGAAGCCGCTTCCCGCAGCGAGATGACGAAACTCATCGTCGGTTACCGCGAAGTCACCGACGAGCGCAACCGCCGCATGCATGAGCTCATGCGCGAACGCCGCGAGATGCTGGGCGAAAAACAGTCGCCGCAGTCCGCGCGCGAACGCATGGCGGCTCGTCTCAAAAAGCTCCCGAACACTCCCGATAGGGGAACGGAGGGCACGGACCGTATCGACCTTACGGGCGAAACGGGCGAACTCAACAAAGAGGATCTGTAAAGATTGAATATCCGCGAAACGATAAAAGAAGCCAAGCGCATATACCTTACGTCGACGGGCGTGAGCGAGACGGAAAAGGGGATAGAGCTGCTGCGTTCTCTCCCCGCGCCCCCCGCGATAGATAAGGAGAACGAAGCGTACGCCCGCGCCTACGCCTATCGGCTGACGCTCAAAAAGTACGCGTTCGGGTATTTCACGACGCTGTCCGAGCGCGAGCGCAACGTGCTCGTCCGTTATATAGAGCGCTGTATGCCCGTTCTCGCGGAGAAGTTCCCGGGCACGCGCGCGGACTTTGCGCGCACTCTCGCGGCGGCGGACGCTCTCGCGCCCGCGGGTGACATACTTGCCGCGGCGGCGGACGCTCTCGTCTCGGGCAGCGGGCTGGGAGAAGCGGCGGAGAGCGCGGAGAACGAAGCCGCGCGCCTGCGCGTTTCGGACATCGCGCCCCCTCTCGGCGGAGCGGCGTTCATAGACGTCAGAGCGACGGCGGCGTCGCTGCTCGAAAACGCGGCGAGAGAGTGCCGCGCGGCGGACAAACGCGCCGAAAAGGAGAGCGCGGATGCGCTCATAGCCGAGCTCGCTCCCCCTCTCGGTAACGCGGCTTACGACTGTTTCCCCGATCCCGAACGCAACGAAAGGGGAATGACGGGAGCCATCGTGCTCTGCACTCCTCTCACCGAAGAGGCGAAACTGTATGTGCGCGCGGTCGCGGACAGGGAGAAGCGCGAGTTCGCGCTCGTCTCCGCCACCGCTCTCGCGGCGTACCCCGAAGGGACGGCGGAAAAACTGTTTGCCGCTCTCGCGTCGGACGGCAGGGACGCCCTCGTCGTCGGCGCGTCGCACATGCCGGGCGGCAGGGAAGAACTCTTTTCCGCGGCGGCGAAGTTCGCGCTCTCGGGCCGCAAGATATATATCGCGGACGACTCGGGCGCGCTTTACAAAGAGGCGGTGTCCTGCGGCGTATCCGCTTCCTCTCTCGGGCGGCTGGACCTCGCGCTGCCCTTCTTCCGCGACGTTATGGGCGAGCTGGAAGAGCGCGGCATGGCGGGGCAGGAGGATAAGGACGAGATAAAGAAGCTCATGCCCTTCGCGGGCTATACCGGGCTGAATGCCGCGATAACGGCGTTCGCCGCGGGGCGGGACTGGAAGGCGGCGGCGGAGGCGGCTTCGCGCGACAATGCCGCGGACGTGCTGGAATACATATCCCGCACGGGCAACCCGGGGCGGCTCGTGGATCCCGAGTGGGGCGACTTCTCGTCTTACCGCAAGGGCGCGGACGAGAGCAAGCCCGCCTTCGATTACGACGATATCAGAGTGGCCGATCCCGCGAACATCCGCAGGATCATGACGCGCGACCTCACGGTGTTCGAGCGCGTGGGGGCGCTCACGCGGTACTGCCTGCTCGGCGGCGCGGATGAGAGCGCATGGAAGGCGCTGGACGAAGAAACGCGCGACGAACGCATGGAAGAAGCCACCCGTCTCGTATACCGAGCTCTCGGCATAAGCTATGTACCCGAAGTCAGCGTGGAAGAGGATCTCGGCAAAGGCGTGGGCGGACTGTGCTGCAACGGCGGGCGCGTGATAAAATATCTCGCGAGCGCGCTGCGCGATTATCGGTACTCTCAGGATGTCGTCATACACGAGAGCTACCACGCGTTCCAGCACGAGGCGCTGTCCACGGGCTGGCGGCGATGGCACTGGACGGAGCTGGGCGTGCCCGAAGCGCGCCTGAACGAATGGCAGTACAATTTCGCGAATTATTATTCGGATACCTCTTCCAAGGGGTATAAGGTAGAGATAGTGGAGGGCGACGCCCGCGCTTTCTCCGCCGAGTGCATAAAGCGCGGCGACGACTGCTGGAATACGATAGACCTGCAATAACGGAGATAATATCATGAGTTTGCTTGACGACAGCCTTACCGATCTGCTGCACATCGACGACGTTTCGGGAAACCGTCTGCTCGATCTCGGCACCGGCCGCGACACGTTCTATCTCTCCAAGGAAGGGGAGAGCATCGCGGCGTATATGCTCGCGCTCATCAAAGCCCGCTTCGGCAAGCCGGGCAATACTCTGCTGCGCGGCAGCGCTCCCGGCAAAGAGGAGATGATAGGCAGGGGAGTGAACTCTCTCGATTGGGCGGACGGCTACGGTCTGCGCGACGGCGGCGCGCTGTCGTCGCTCGCCGAGCGGGTATACCGCGAGATCGCTTTCAAGGGCGGCAACCCGCTCTTCCTCGGTCTGGGCGCGCTCGAATGGCGGGTGCCTTCGGGGAGCGGCAGCCGCGATATCCGCACGCCTCTCATCATATTTCCCGCGCTGCTCGTGCGCGGCGGAGCGAACAGCCCCGTCTCGCTTGAATTCCCTGACGACGACGTGTACGTCAATCCCTGCCTGCTCGCGAAGCTGCGGGATATGCGTTACGACGCGGTCGCGGACGGCTTCCCGCTTCCCGCGTCGCTCGCGGACGCGGACGACCCCGTGGATATAAACGCGCTCGACCCCGCGTACTTCGCCGCGGTGAAAAAATATGCCGACGAGTGCCGCGGTTCGGAGGATTCGCTCTTCCGTTTCCTGCCCGACGTCGCGGCTCTGTCATGCTACGATCACGGCGACGTGTGCATGTACCGCGATATACGCGCCCGCCGCGAGATGCTGGAAACGGACGAAAAGGTCCGCCGTGTGTTCTTCCGTTCGGACGGCTATCCGCCCGAGCGCGTCCCCGATCGCGACCTGCGTCTTCCCCTCGAGCGCGACAGCGTGCAGGCGGAGATCATAGGGCGTATCGCCGCGGGCGAATCGCTCGTCATCAAAGGTCCTCCGGGAAGCGGTAAAACGCAGACGATAGCGGGCATCGTGTCCGCGCTCATGGGCAAGGGCAAACGCGTGCTGCTCGCTTCAAAAAAACTGTCCGCGCTCGGCGAGGTATACGCCAAACTGCCCGAGCCGCTGCGCGCTTTCGCGCTGCTGCTCGAAAGCGAGACCGAAGAACAGGCGGCGAACATCCGCCCCGAGGCCGTCGCGAAAGACCTCAAAAAACTCGTTTCCGACCGCCGCGCTTACCGTGCGCCCGGCGAAGAGGTGTACGGCAAACGCCGCCGCGGCATGTCCGCGATGGGCGAAGCCTCGGATATCATAGAGAATTACCGCAGGATCATGTTCGCGCCCGGTTCCGTCGCGGGGCTGAGTTATTACGACGCGATAAACGTCTCCTGTCGCCTGGCGACGGAGCCCGTACCGTTCGTCTCTCCCGAAGAGGCGGCGGCGACGGACGCCGAAACTTACGAAAGCATGTACGCCGCGGCGGAAGAGGGCGAACGGCTGCTCGCCGCGCTCTCGGACGGCGCGCCCGCCTCTTACAGCCCGTGGATGGGCGCGGACGAGAAAACGGATACCGAAGGCGCCCGCGCCGCTCTCGGCGATATGGCGGAAAAGGCGGGGAAGCTGCTCGCCGTTCTCGCCTCTTATCCCGGAGCCGAAAAGCTCACGGCGGAAGGGCTGCATGCCGTGCTCGCCGCATGCGCGGGGGAAGACGACGCCCGCCGCCTCGCTTCGCTGCCCGCTGATACGGTAAAACGCCTAGGCGCGGCTCTGGACGCATGTACGGGCGTGCCCGATACGCCTTTTGCGGCTTTCGACGGCATGGAAGAAGCGCTCGCCCGTCTGCGCGAAGCGGAAAAGGCGAGCGAAGGGCTGACGATAGCCGAGCTGGAGAGCATATCCCGCAACGCTGAGATATTCGACGGCGCGAACGGCGTTATCGGGCGCGCGCTGCTCTCCAATATCGAAGGCGTGCTGGACGAGACGGACGATCTTGTCGCTTCGGCAAACGTGCATTATTACAATGCTGGGGCGGTGCTCAGACGCCGCGCCGACATGACGGACGAGGATATAAAGCTCGTGCTCTCCTCCCGAAGCGCGCTCGTCAGGTACGAGAGCGCCGACAGGGATAAGCCGGGTGCGTTCGACTTCGCCGCCAAACGCGCGGTGAAGGAGCTGCAGAAGCTGTGCATAGTAAAGGCTCCGCTGCGCGCTCTCGCGCTCGCGGTGAAGGAATTTTCGGAAGCGGACGGACAGATGCGCGCCGCCGCGGCGCTGCGCGAGAGGCTCGCTTCCATCATGCGCCGCCGCCTTACCGAGGAACAGGAAAAGTGCGTGAGCGTGATGGCTCACAAAGTGAAGCGCGAGCCGGGCGAACTGCTCGCCGCGCTCCCCGGTCTGCTCGGCGCGGTGCGCGATTGCGCCGTCGCGGGAGCGGACGGGTCACTGACGCTGCGCGAGCTGGCGGACAGGTTCGAAACGGGCATGAGATACGCCTCTCTCTGCCGCGAGGCGGAAGAAGCGGGGCTGAACGGCGATCCGCTCGCGGCGGCGTCCGCGGCGGCAGCGCTCTCGGGCGCGGACGAAAGTACCGCCGAAGCCGTCGCGCTCCTCTGCGGTTCGGATGGGGCGGAAGAGGCGAAAGAACTGTGCGCATCCGTCGCGAAGGCGGCGGCGGACTTCGGGGAAAAGTATTTCCGTAACGCGCTGTCGTCGGGCGCGCCCGCAGCCGCGCTGCGCGTCCTCGTAAAGCAGTGGAACGACAGGAGCGTGTGCGACGCGGCGGTGCGTTTCGGCAGGCTGTGCGCGCGGCGGCAGATGGCGAAGTTTTTCGCGCCGTTCGCGCGCGGCGAGAGGCGTTCGGACGATCTCGCCGCCGAGTTCGAGCATTCATTCTTCTCCGCGGCGGTAAAAGGCAGGGCGGAGAGTCTGGGCGGTATGCGCAACGGCATGGGAGCCGCGGCGGAGGACGCTCTTTCCCGCTTCCTCGACGGGGAGAGGGAAGTGTCCGAGGCGGACGTATCTCTCATCCGCGCGAGCTGCATGTCCTCCATAGACCCCGACGCCAAGGAGCTTGCGTTCCTCGGCTCGGCGAAGGGCGGGGCGCGCACGCTGCGCAAACTGCTCAAAGACCACGCGAAAGCGGTGCTCGCGCTCAAACGCTGTTTCATACTTTCGCCGTCCACGGTCAGCTTATTGCTCAGGGGAGACGAGTATTTCGATTTCGATACCGCGATAGTGGACGAAGCCAGCCAGCTCGAGCCTGCAGCTCTCATTCCCGTGCTGCTGCGCTGCCGCAGCGTCGTCCTTGTGGGCGACGAGTGGCAGATGCCGCCCATACGCGATTTCCGCGCGGCGCCGGGCGCGCCGTCGTGGGAGGACGACGAACTTACGGCGGACGCGTCCGCGCTTTCGGTCGCGCTCGCGAACGAGGCGTTCCGCGTGTGCGAGCTCGTGTGCCATTACCGCAGCAAAACGGAATCGCTCATCGCGTTCTCGCGGCACAGGTTCTATCCGTTCATGCGCACCTTCCCCGCGGCGGTGCCCACCGAGCGCGACAGGCTGGGCTTTACCGACGTGTATGTAGATAACGGCGTGTGCGACGACGGCGTGAACATCGAAGAGGCTGTCGCAGTGGTGCGCTGCATAAGAAAGCATTTCGAGATGTATTACGACGAAAAGACGGGCGTTCTCTCGCGCTCATTCGGCGTGGTGGCGTTCGGTACGCCGCAGATAAAATACATCACGGAGCTGGTCGAGAGCGACGGCGAACTGAAAAAGAAGAAGGAAAAGGCTCTCGCGAATTTCCGCGACGTGCCCGAAAAGCTCATGTTCTTCAAAACGATACGCACGGTGCAGGGGCAGGAGACGGACGACCTCATCCTTTCCCTCACTTACGGCAGGCGGGAGAACGGCACGCTGTGGAAGAGCTTCGGCACGCTCAACCGCGGGGACCTCGGCGAATGCGTGTTCAACGTCGCGGTCACGCGGGCGAAGTATTCGGTGACCGTAGTGCATTCGGTGCGCGGCGCGGAGCTTACGGAGAGCAGCGTCGCGTATATAGGCGAATACCTGCGCATGGCGGAGCGTTTCGCCGCGGGCGGGCGCGACGGTTTCGTGGGGAACGACCCCGGAGCGGGCTTCGTGCGCAGCGTGGGCGAGTTCATAAAGAGCCTCGGCATAGCGGAAGAGCGCATAGTGTACGACTACGGCGTGACGGACGGCTCTGTGCGCGTGCCCGTAGCCGTGCTGTCGTCGGACATGAGCCGTGCGGCTCTCGGCGTATGGTGCGAGCGCGACCAGGCGGCTCTCGGTTACGAGTATTACGACGGCGCGGCGCGGTATCCCGATATGCTCCGTCGCCGCGGCTGGACGCTGCACGCGGTGAGCGCGCACGACTGGACGGACAATGCGGACGCGGAACGCCGCGCCCTCGCCGAGGCGGTGAGAACGGCTCTCGGCACGGATATATGACAAAAGGAGTAGGATAATGGACGAGATCAGCGGCAGCAGAACGGGCGTGAACACCACCTCGTCGGTGGAGAGCGCCATAGAAGAACATCGCCGTAAGCTGGACGGCGAGCGGCAGACGCGCGAGATGAAGGAGCAGCTGGACAGGCTGAACGCCTCCTGCACGCGCATAGCCGAACAGGCGGCGGAGTTCGCCACTCAGTACGGTTACGACGACTTCCGCACCGAGATGATGATGGAGTTCCTCGACATGCTCATCGAGATCAACGAGAGCATGAAGCTGTTCTCCGCCACGAGCTCGGTAATGGCGACGATAGCCGAAGCCATACATATGGTGGACGACGTCATGCAGTTCAACAGCGAGGCTCTGCGCTCCACGACGGGGAAGAAGTACGGCTTTTTCCAGCGGCTGCGCGACAGGCGGCGCGTCAACAAGGCGATACGCAACAACCGCGAGCGCATGATCGCGATGTACGACTCCATACTCGCGCAGCAGCGCATGGCGGAGAACATGACGGACGCCCTCGGCAGAGCGGCGGCGGAGATGCGCGAGCGCCGCGACAGGCTCAAAGCCAAGCGCGCGAAGAAGAACGCCAAGCTCGCGGCGAAGGGGAAGACCGCGGTGCGCTTTTCCGAAGGCGGAGCGGCTGCGCGCATGGTAGCCGCGATAATAGCCTCAAAAAGCGGCGGCGAGACGCCCGCGCCCGACGTTCCTCCCGCGCCGACGTCCGCTCCCGGCGGCACCACGACGGACGGCGTTCCCGATATCAGCGACCTTATAAAATAACGGAGGGATCATGGCGGCAATGGGTAAAAAAGGCTCCGAGCGCGAAACGGCTTCGCTGGAAGAGCTGGAAAAGCAGTTCGCCGAACACACGAACGCGATACGCAAAGTGCTGGGCGGCAGGCGGGACAAGCGCGACCTCTCCCTCGAGGATAAGCAGAAGCTGCGAGCCGAGTACGGCATGGCGGCGCAGACGGCGCGCGCTCTTTCCGAGCGGCATACGGACGCAGCCAAGAGCAAGGCGTACGCCGAATATTTCAGGCAACTCAGCGACGTGGCCGCGAGCTACGGCTCGGTCATGAAGAGCCGCGTGCCCGACACTACGTTCGACGACGTCAAAGGTCTCGAAGGCGTAAAGAAGCTCGTAAAGAGCTTCATGTACATGGCGGAGCACCCGGATATCGTAAAGCATTATAAGCTGGAAGGCGGGCTCGGCATGCTCATGTACGGCGCTCCGGGCACGGGTAAAACGATGTTCGCCGAGGCGGTGGCAAACGCCATGGATCTGCCCCTTTTCGTCGTCACTCCGGCGGACATATTCAAGTCCTACGTAGGTGAGAGCGAAGCCGCGGTGCGCCAGATATTCGGCGAGCTGGACGCCTGCCCGGACGGAGCCATACTCTTCGTGGACGAGTGCGAATCCATATTCAGCCGCAGGAGCAGCGACACCAAGGACTACAAAGCCGCGGTGACCACAGAGCTTCTCCAGCGGCTCAACGGCTTCGGTGTGGACGGCTCCAAGCGCATCATCATCGCCGCGACCAACCGTCCCGACGTCATCGACCCCGCGTACCTGCGCTATAAGCGCTTTTCGCACCTCGTTCACGTACCGCCCCCCGACGTCGAAGCCAAGCGTGCGATCATTGCGGGCAAGCTGGAGGGCATAGAACTCGGCGGCGTCGGCGTGGAGGATATATTGCAGATGACCGAGCCCGTCGGTTTCGTTCCCGGGGCGGAACGCGCGTATTATTCGGCGGCGGATCTCTGCGGGATAATAGAGGAGGCTTCCCGCTTCGCTCTCGAGCGCCTTATGTCGGCGGGCTCTTCCGTTCCCATACCGCTGACGCGCGATATGTTCGAAGAGGCTTTCCGCAAGATACCTCCGTCTATCCCCGAAGCGCTGCTCAAAAAATACGAGAACTTCCGCGTCTGACGGAAGACCGGAGGCTTACGTTTGCCGCCCGCGCATAAGGCGCGGGCGGCTTGAAATTGTTTGACAATTTCTTTCGGCTGTATTACAATATAACCGTTCGGAAGGGCGGGGAAGCCCTTCGGAAAATACTAAATCCATGGGAGACAATTATGGGACGTTTCACATTACCTCGTGATCTGTATCACGGAAAAGGCTCTCTTGCGGAGCTCAAGAACCTCAAGGGCAAGAAAGCCATACTCGTACTCGGCGGCGGCAGCATGAAGAGATTCGGCTTCGTCGACAAAGCGGTCGGTTACCTCAAAGAAGCCGGCATGGAAGTCAGACTGTTCGAGAACGTCGAACCCGATCCTTCGGTGGAGACCGTCATGAAGGGCGCGGCTGCCATGCGCGAATTCGAACCCGACTGGATCATATCCATGGGCGGCGGCTCGCCTATCGACGCGGCTAAAGCCATGTGGGTATTCTACGAGTACCCCGATACGACTTTCGAGGCGATCATCCAGCCCTTCTCGTTCCCTACGCTGCGTACGAAGGCGAAGTTCTGCGCCATTCCTTCCACGTCGGGTACGGCTACCGAAGTGACGGCGTTCTCCGTCATCACCGACTACTCCAAGGGCATCAAGTATCCGCTCGCGGACTTCAACATCACGCCCGATGTCGCGATCGTCGATCCCGACCTTGCCGAGACGATGCCCGCGAAGCTCACCGCTCACACGGGTATGGACGCGATGACGCACGCCATCGAGGCTTATGTGTCCACGCTCCATTGCAACTATACCGATCCGCTCGCGCTGCATGCGATCAAGCTGATCCACCTCAACCTCAAAAAGTCCTACGACGGCGACAAGGAAGCCCGCGCGACGATGCACGACGCTCAGTGCCTTGCGGGCATGGCGTTCTCCAACGCGCTGCTCGGTATCGTCCACTCTATGGCGCACAAGACGGGCGCGGCTTTCAGCGGCGGCCACATCATCCACGGCGCGGCGAACGCGATGTACCTTCCCAAGGTCATCAAGTACAACTCCGCCAACGCCGAGGCAGCCGAGCGCTATGCCGAGATCGCGCGCTTCATCGGTCTTAAAGGCAAGACGACGACGGAGCTCGTCGACGCCCTCATCGCCGAACTGCGCAACATGAACAAAGAGCTCAACATCCCTCTCGCGATAAAGAACTACGGCGAGGGCGGCGTGATCGCGGACAAGAGCATCATCGACGAGAAGGAATTCCTCGATAAGCTCGATAACGTCGCGGCTCTCGCGATAAGCGACGCCTGCACGGGTTCCAACCCCCGTCAGCCTTCGCAGGAAGAGATGAAGAAGCTGCTGCTTGCCGTTTACTACGACAAGGATATCGATTTCTGAGAATAAAACAAACGATTAAGCAAAAAACGACGGAGCGAAAAGCTCCGTCGTTTTGTCAAGGGCGCGGAGCTGCTCCGCGCCCTTTATCATTGCGGGGCGGGGGATAAACGTTGTTGCGGCAAAGTTTATAAGTTATGTCTTGACAGCTCGGGCGAGATATGATATTCTATTTTACACGAGGATTTATGCTTTATAACGGGGAAATCGATGTATGATAAACGTTGTTATCGTAGAGGATGAAGTTGCGGACAGAGACGCGCTTGCGGCTTGTCTCGAAAGATACGGGAAGGAAACGGGGAAAGAATTCAACATAGTATATTTCCCTGACGCGGTCTCGCTGCTGGATAATTACGGCGCGGTATACGATATAATATTCATGGATATCGTACTGCCTAAGCTGAACGGGATGGCGGCAGCCAAAAAGCTGAGGGAAATAGATAAAAACGTCACACTCATATTCGTAACGAATATGGTGAATTTTGCGGTGCGCGGGTATGAGGTCAATGCGCTGGATTTCATCGTAAAACCCGTGGCTTACGATTCGTTTTTAATGAAGATGGATAAAGCGATAGAAGCCGTCGAAAGTAAGACGGGCGCGCATGCGGTGATACATACGGAAGGTTCTTTGAAGATCGTGTATGCCGCTGACATACGCTATATCGAAGTCATGCGGAACAGCGTGGTATATCACACGACGGGCGGGGATTATAAAATGAGAGGTTCGATGAAGGATGCGGAAAGTATCTTTTCGGGAGACGATTTCGTGCGGTGTAACGTGTGCTATCTCGTAAATCTGCGCTTCGTCAGGGAAGTGAACGGAGACGAAGTCAATGTCGGCGGCGATGTGCTCCATATAAGCAGGGCAAAGCGCAGGCATTTTTTGGAGAAGCTGACGGACTATTGGGGACGGAGGGCGTGAAATATGTATTTCGTCTCCGTCCTTTATTGGTATAAGATACTTTTTACGTTCGAACTCATAGTAAGCGAATCAATGTTCGTATACAAATTCAGACGGCGTGATAAGTTTCTGCTTCGCGCCGTTTCCGGCATATCGGTACTGCTCCTTACGGCGTTCGCCATGCCCGTGGTGGCTTTCGACGCTGCGTGGACGTCGTTCATGTTCCTGTTTTTGTTCGCTTGCATGCAGTGCGTCGTAAAGTTCTGCTTCGACGAAAATTGGTGGAATATCGTGTTTTGCGGCATAGTCGCGTATACGGTGCAGCACATGGCGTATACCGTTTCGAGCGCAGCGGGCGACATAGTAGTCGGCTTGCTGGATATGCCATTTTCGGTAGATCCGTATTCGTCGGGCAGTCCGGTAGGCGGCGGCATTGAGATATTCATATCCCTGCTCGTATATACCGTATCGTATTTCGTCGTATATTGGATATGTTATTACGTGTGCGGCGACAGGATACGCCCGAACGAGGATCTGCGAATCGGGCGTACGCACCTTATCGTGTCGGCGTGGATCGTCGTGCTCGTGGATATCGTGTTCAATCTCGTGACCGTGTATAACGATGCGGTCGACGGATTGTCGCGCTGGCTGATGCGTTTTTACGATATGCTCGTTTGTATCGTCGCGCTCATACTTCAATTCACGAGGCTCGATCACAAGGAAGTCAAGACCGAGCTTGCGGAAACGAAGCGTCTCATGCGCGAGCAGCAGAGGCAGTACGAGCTGACGAAACAGAGCATAGACATGATCAATATCAAGAGCCACGATCTGAAATATCATATACGCGCGCTCATGCGCAGCGGAGGCAGGTTCGACGAGCGCGAAATGAGCGATATCGAGCAGGCGTTGCAGATATATCAGTCGGTGGTCAAAACGGGTAACGAAGCGGTCGATACGATCCTGACCGAAAAAAGCCTTTTTTGCGAGAGCAATCATATATCGCTTACCTGTGTGATCGACGGAGCGCAGTTGGATTTCATGCGCGACGCCGACATATATTCGTTGTTCGGGAACGCATTGGATAACGCCATAGAGGCCGTAAAAGACGTCGACGAAGAAAAACGCAATATAGGGATATCCGTCAAACGGGTGGGCGAGATGGTGAGCGTGCATGTGGAAAATTATCTCGATAAACCTTTGGAGATGAACGGCGATCTGCCTCGCACAACGAAAAAGGATAAAGAATTCCACGGCTTCGGTCTTATCAGCATAAGGAACATCGTACAGAAATACGGCGGGATCATGACCGTCAAAAGAGTAAATAACACATTCAATCTGAATATCATTTTCTTCCGTAACGCCGGTACCGATCGTCCCGCGGAAATTACCGATCGTCCCGCAGGAAGATAAGCTGAAAGACTGATAGTACGCAGATTTTATACCGAGGCGCACAAGGGTATTGAAAGCGTCCGCGCCTTATTGTATAATAAACGCGGTTCCCGAGCCGGGGAGCCGAAAAATACAATAAGGAGAAGATGAAATGGCACAAGGCAAAAAGAAGATGAGCAACAGAACGTTTCGGGCGATACTTATCCCGATAATGGTCGTACTGTTCGCTCTCGTGCTGGGCGTCACGATCGCGATGAACAGTTTTTCAAAGGTAATGAACTTCTGGTTCGGCGCCGGAGAGACCGTGATAACGCCCGCCGAAGGCACGGAAGATTGGAACGCGGAGTATTATAACCGCGACAAAGGCTCCAAGGAAGAAGCCACGAAGAACGCGAGGGAAGTCAGCCTCCGCGCGCAGAACGAGGGCGCGGTCCTTCTTAAAAACAACGGAGCGCTCCCTCTCGACCAGGATAACGAGCGCGAGAAGAAGGTGAGCGCGTTCGGCTGGTCGTTCAGCTATCCGATCTACGGCGGCACCGGCTCCAACAAGCTCGAGCCGGAGGAACAGGGCTTCATCACCCCGCAGAAAGGTCTGGAAAACGCGGGCTTCGAGGTCAATGCGGAAGTTGTCGGCGAGTATGTGGATTGGGCAAACAATACGACTTATAAGGGGATAACGGGCACGATGGGCGCGGTCATGGGTAAGATCGAGGATATCTCGGCGAATGCCCGTCCCATCAACGACTTCGGTTACGCTAACTGGGATGTGATCGAAATGCCTGTCGACTCTGCTCTTGCCGGTAAAGCTGCGGAATATTCGGACGTCGCGCTCGTTTATCTCTCGCGCCAGGGCGGAGAGAACGGCGACCTGCCCACTACCATGGGCGCAAGTACCTTCGCATTCGGCGATGCCCGCGGCGGATATGACAACAATTTCGGTTATAATGAGGACAAGCACTATCTCCAGCTCACAGATGAGGAAGAGGCGATGATAGACAGCGTTACCGCGGCTGGCTTCGAGAAAGTCGTAGTCGTGCTCAATACGTTGAATATCATGCAGATAGGCGACCTCGAGAGCGACGACAGGATAGACTCCATACTTTGGGTAGGCGGTCCAGGAGAGCACGGCTTCGAGTCGCTGGGCAATATACTGTCCGGCGAAGTGACGCCTTCGGGAAAGACTGCGAGCATATGGACTTCCGATTTCACTAAAGATCCGACGTTCGTAAACTTCGCCGATCCCGATCATTACGACTATTCTTTGATGCGCAACACTAACGGATTGCGCCAGATGTACACGAATATAAACAGTGAGAACACGCCGTATAAAGGTCAGGCGATGGTGCATTACGAAGAAGGCGTGTATCTCGGCTACCGCTACTACGAGACGGCGCACGATATAGGTCAGACGGGCTTCGACTATGACGAAGCAGTGGTCTATCCGTTCGGCTACGGCCTGTCTTACACGACGTTCTCGCAGCGTATAGTAGGCTCTTCGCTGGACGGCGACGAAATGTCCGTTACGGTGGAAGTGAAGAACACCGGCAACAAATATGCGGGCAAGGATGTCGTACAACTGTATCTGACGCCGCCTTATCACGAAGAATACGGTATCGAAAAGTCGACGGTATCCCTCGTGGCGTTCGCAAAGACGGGCCTTATCGAACCGGGCGACGATACTACCGTGACGCTCCGTTTCACGAAGGATGACCTGACGTCTTACGATCACGAAACCAATAAGTGTTATGTCCTCGATGACGGCGAGTACGTATTCTCTCTTCGTTCGGACAGCCATACTGTCATTGAGTACGAAGGAGAGAAGCAGACCGTTTCGTGGACGAATGCGGAGCGTAAGATATACAACGCCGAACATGACGGAGCGCGCCGCACCGAAAAAGACGCGCAGGAAGAGCATAAGGCGGTGGACGCGGACTATGTCGCGGCTACCAATGCGTTCGACGACGCGCTCATCGAGGACGAGATGGAAAAGATGACCATCATGTCCCGCGCGGATAAATTCGCGACGATGCCGACCGCAGTCACGGCGTCCGACAAAGAGGCGTCGCAGGCGCTCATAGACGCGCTTCAGCGATATGAAGTGGAGACGGATCCGAACGCGACGATGCCGACCACAGGCGCGGCGCACGCGCTCGATCTTATCGATATGCGCGGACTTGACTACGAAGATCCCGCATGGGACACGCTGCTCGATCAGCTTTCGGTCGCAGACATGCGCAAACTTGTGGAATTCGGCTACGGCACCGAAGCCATAGAGAGCGTCAATATAGGCGCCACCTATGCGGCGGACAGCCCGCAGTGTCTGCAATACGCATATTGGTCGGGCGTGGGCGGAGCCGACTCCGAGCTGCTCAATGCATATCCCTGCCTCACCGTCATGGCTTGCACATGGAATGTTTCTCTCGTGAATGAAATGGGCAGCGCTATAGGCGAAGAAGCCGTTCAGTGGGGCGTTGCCGGCTGGTACGGCCCCGGACTCAATATCCACCGCTCTCCGTTTGGCGGACGCAACTTTGAATACTTCTCCGAGGATCCTGTGATCACGGGTAAAATGAGCGTCGCCGTAGTGGAAGGCGCGTCGAACAAGGGACTGCTCGGATACGCAAAGCACTTCGCTCTCAACGATCAGGAGAGCTTCCGTCAGGGCTATCTGTATGCGATAAACAACGGCGTATGCACATGGGCGGATGAACAGACTATCCGCGAGATATACCTCAAGCCCTTTGAAATGCTCGTTAAAGACGCTAAGATGACCATCAATTACATCAAGGACGCGGACGGTAATTGGGGACAGCGAACGATGAGCGCATGTATCACGCTGATGAGTTCGTTTAACCGCATAGGCGCGGTATGGGCTGGCGGCTGCGACGAGCTGCTCAACGGCGTGCTCCGCGGCGAGTGGGGTTTCCGCGGTCAGGTAATGACCGACTTCCGCAACACGCAGAAGGCGCAGGGTGCATACTACTACATGGATAAGGACGAAATGCTCGCGCACGGCGGCGACTCCATACTTTCAACGACGACGAGCGGCGGAGATCCCTGGCTGGATATAGAGTCCGCGACTGCGATCAGTCGTCTGCGCAACGCCTCCAAGAACGTGCTTTACGCGATCGTCCACAGCAACGGCGTGCAGGGCATCGCTCCGGGGGCTATCGTCACCACCAAGCTCGCCGGCTGGCAGATAGGACTGATCATCGCGAACGTGCTCATCTATGCGGCGATCGCGGGCGGCATAGTGTGGATAATTCTCCGCACGCTGGATGAGAAAAAACATCCCGATAAGTACAAGAACAAAAAGAGAGGATCCGCCGTATAAGCGCGATCCGCGATGAATATGAAAGCCGCATGCGCGATAAACGTATGCGGCTTTTGTGTTTGTGCATGTATGATAAGCGTGATCAGGTTCTTGTTTTAAGCTTTCGGGGAAAGGCGTGCGGAGGAAAAGGGAGAGCTTTTTCAAAAGCCTTATTTATGATTTCAAATCGTGCTACGGTCGTTTCTTCTCCCTATCCGTGTGCGTACAGTGAAAGCATCGCCGTGCGCGCCTTCTTTTTGCGGGATAGTGGCGGAGCTTCTAATTGTAGGATTCGCAGAAAGTTCATCGGATTTTCGCGGATAGGGACGCATTTTCCGAAGCGGGCTAAGCAACAAGCGGCCGCCATAGGGTGACCCCATGGCGGCTCGGAAATGCGGTTCTCACGGACGGCAACCGATCGACATTTGCCGCATTAGCTCGGTCAGCCGCGGTGCCGAACGCCCGAAAAGACGATAGGACTTTCGTCTGACCGAAGCACATGCTTTGCATGCGCAATGTTATAATTTGTCTTGTTCGTTTTCCTGTCTTTTGCGTTCTTCCTCTTCGCGTTTGCGGGTGCGGTAGTCCTTGTAGCCGACGTTCTCGTTGTCCGCCTGGTCCCACTTCTTGCCGCCGACCGCGAGTATGCAGAGCAGCACGACGACGGTCACCGCGATGGCGATGATGGGCAGCACGAGGCGCGCCACGTTTTCCTTATCCATGAACGAGCCTATGAGCGCGAACACTCCGGCTACGGCGAGCGCCCCGCCGAAAACGATGTACAGCTTTTTGGCAACGCCCACCGTTTTTGAAGCGAATCCGTAGATTATGAACAGCGCGGCGAGAGCGAACGCGAATATCGCGATCAGCCACGACATGTTCACCTCGATTACGTCCAGCGCCGAGAGCAGCCATACGACGGCTACGGCGACGAAGCATAATGCAACGAGTACTTTGAAAAGCAGTTTTTTGCTCATGATATTTTCTCCTTATCCGTTATCTGAGTATCACCGGGTGGGATACCGCGCATATCGTGTCGCCTTCGCCGAGAACGATGTCGTCGCCGTGGCGCACTTCGCGGACCAGCCCGTCTATGCGGAGATTGAACGCCGCCTGTTTCTCGCTTGCCGACAGCACCGCGTACTTGCCGGGGATGATCTTCTTATCCTTGCCGACGGTATACGTTCTGCCGCGTTCGAGAACTATGTCGTTTTCGAGATGCGAGACGACGGGGGAGCCGTCCGCTTTCTCTTCCGTGCCGTACTTGGTGTAGCGCACGCCGTCCACTATACGGATGTCGTCTGCCGAAGACGTGCGTCTGGTCGCTTCGCGCAGTTTGATCGATACGACCGCAAGCGCGATTATCAGCCCGATGCAGATAACGCCCAGCGCTATCACCACTCCGATAAGAGCTCCCATTGGTAATTCCTCCTTATTTTATGAACAGGAAGTACGCCAGTACGCCCAGCCCCGCGAGCGCCGCCAAGCCGAGCAGTACGACGAGCGACACCTTGACGGGGGACACGGGCACTTTACCGGCTACATGTCCGTTCTGACCGTTCACGAAGAAGTTATACAGCTTCTTGCGGTACTTGCTGTGACCGATGTACACGGGCAGCAGCATGTATTTGTATGTAGTCTTGCCGAACGCGGTGCGCAGGTCGAACGACGCCACGACGTCGTATGTGTACTGTGCGAGTATGGCTTTCTGCAGCATGCCGCGCATGCGGCTCTGAGCCTCGCCCCAGCATTCGGTGCCGTCCCTGTCGTACTGCGTCGCACCGAAGCCGTAGATGAAGTCTTCGTTGTACTTCTGCGCGTTGTCAGTATCGAAGGGGAGCAGCTTGCGCATGGATTTTTCGTCCCTGCTGCGGTTGGCGTACACGAGCACGTCGTTGAAGAAGAGCGAATACGTTCCCTGCACGTTGAACCAGCGCGTGCGGCGCTCTCTGTACGTCTTGCCGTTGCGGCGCACCGTCACATAGTAGTACTTGCCCAGCCGGCCCGTGTATGACGAGAACGTGTCCGAATCGAACGTGAAGGCGGGGAAGTAGTTGCCTTTGATCTGCTCGGGCTTCGCGCTCTTTTTGAACTTGCCCGGAGCGAAGAACTTGCGTTTCACCCACGCCTTGAACCGCGCGATCGCGGTGGGTACGTCTATCAGGAAGGGGAGAACGGCGTTGGGCTTGAGCCCCACGAGATCGTTCTCGTCCAGCACGCCCGGAGTGCCGCAGTAGGGGCAGACCGGAGCGATCTCCGTTTTGGAAACTATGGTGCGCGCCCCGCAGTTTTTGCAGGAGAATACGCGCGTTTCGTCTTTCCAGTCGTGCGAGACCTTCGTCAGCTCCGAAAAGGGGATCTCTTCGGCGAACGACGTCAGGTCTATATCCACATCGCTGCCGCAGAAATCGCAGTGCAGCTTTTTCGTCGTCGGCGAGTACATGAGGTTCGCGCCGCAGTTGGGGCACTTGGAGACGTGTGCGTCTACCTTGATCTCTTCTTCGCGCCCCGAGAGGACGTCGTATTCTTTATCCGCAACGCTGCCCGCGTCGTTATACGTTTCGCTCATCCCAGTTTCTCACCGCATTCGGGGCAGAACTTCGCGCCCGCTTTGACCTGCGCGCCGCACTTCGGGCACGCCGCCGCGCCCAGCTTGGAGCCGCACTCGGGGCAGAACTTCGCGCCCGCCTTGACCTGCGCGCCGCACTTGGGGCAAGTCTCGGTGCCCAGCTTGGAGCCGCATTCGGGGCAGAACTTCGCGCCCGCGCGCACGTTCGCGCCGCACTTGGGGCAGGTGCCGCTGCCCTGAGAAGCGCCCGCGTTCTGCTGCGCGCCCATGTTCGCCATATTGCCGAACATGCTGCCCATCGCCGCGCCCATGCCGAGACCCATGCCCGCGCCCATGCCTGCGCCCATCACGGAGCCAGCTCCGGGGTTCTTGGACGCGTTTATGAGCGCGTCCGCCTGCGCCTTCTGCATGTATACGTTCATGTTCTTGCCGAGTATGCCGAGAGAAGTGCTCTCGTCCAGCGCCTTTTCCAGCGCCTCGGGCAGCGAGAAGTTGACGAAATTGAAGCCCGAAAGCTCCATGCCCATCTTTTCGAAAGTGGGCGCGAGCTGCGTCTTTACCATCTCGCCCATCTCGACGAGGTTGCTCGCCATATCGAGGACGGGGATCTTGCACTCGCCGATGACGTCGGAAATGCGGGTGACGACTATGCTCTTGAGCCACTCGGTGATGTCCTGCGTGCGGAAAGAGCTGATCGTGCCGGATATCTCGGTGAGGAAGACGTAAGGATCGCTTATGCGGAACGCATAAGTCCCGAACGCGCGTATCCTCACGGCGCCGTAGTCGGCGTCGCGCACGATGATGGGGTTCATCGTGCCCCACTTCTGATCGGTGAACTGCCGCGTGTTGACGAAATAGATGTCCGACTTGAACGGACGCTCGAAGCCGTACTTCCAGCTCATGAGCTTGGTGAGCAGCGGAACGTTGTCCGTGCTCAGCGTGTAGAAGCCGGGCAGGAACACGTCCGCCATCTTGCCCTTGTTGCAGAATACGGCTGCCTGCCCCTCCCTGACGGTGAGTTTGGACCCTTTGTTTATCGTATCGTCGGTCTTGGAAAGATCGATCTTGTGCACGATGGTGTTGCGGGTATCATCCGTCCATTCGATAAGTTTGAGTATTCCCATATTTTCTCTCCTTAAAGGATCTGTCCTCTGTGCCGTCGCCGTGAGAGCGCTTCTGCGGCGCTTTGCCCGACGACCGACATCCGGTATGTAAACATTATATTATAAAACGCCCGCATTGTCAATAGCGTTTGCGGATATTGTACCATTCTTAATGGATTCTTAATATATCGCGCGCCGTGCGGTACGCTTGCGGGCGGAGATGTTTACCGCGGCACGCGGCGGAGCTTTCGCGCGAGGCGGCTTTTTGCGTGCCACCGACCGTGCGGGTCATTGTGGATAAACGGGAAATTTTTTCCGCGGAATGGCGGTTTTTTGCGCGTTCCGAACGCGAACAAAATTACCATAACGCGCACAAACGGGGCGAAAAATGAACAAAATTACCATAAATGCGAACATCTGTTACTATGAAGTGGGGGGGGGGTGATATAATTATTGTAGTCACGTCTAAGGGGGTATTTTCGCATGAAAACGAACCGAAGATGTGGAAATCTTGCGGCCGAAAAGGCCGACTACTTACAAGGAGGAAAATGCATGAAAAAACGCATTTCCACGAAATGGAAAGCCCTGGCGGTCGCGATGCTCACTGTTTTAATGTGCTTCGTGATGTGTTTTTCTTTTGCCGCGTGCGGCTCGACCGCGCCTTACATAGGCGATGACGGTTATTGGTACGTGAACGGCGAAAAGACGGAATACAAAGCCGCGGGTGAAAACGGCAAAGACGGCGTCGACGGTAAAGACGGCGCCGACGGAGCGAAGGGCGACAAGGGCGATCCCGGCGAACCCGGCAAGAACGGCGCCAACGGATCGAACGGTCAGAACGGTCAGGACGGCGAAGACGGAAAAGACGCCAACGCCACCCCTCCCGGACTTCCCGATCCTTCTCCCGACGTAGGATACGCGGGCGGTAACGCCGAGTACGCCGCGTCCGAAGCCGTTACCGAAGGAAAATTCGTGAACGAGTGGGCAGAGCACGGAGGCGACGCTACCACGATGAACGGCAACTTCCAGCACGACGGTAAGTTCTATGCCGACTACGACACTCTTGCAGAGGCACAGGCGGCGGGACACGCGCTCGGCGTGCAGATAGCCGCGGAAGGCGATGTGCTGCTCAAAAATAACGGCGTGTTGCCTCTTTCCAAGAGCGACACGAAGTTCACGCTGCTCGGCGTGCGCAACGCGCGCATGATCCGTTCGGGCTTCGGCTCGGGCTCGGGCGGCGGCAGCGCGGTCAGCACTCTGCTCGGCGACGCGATGGAAGAAGCGGGCTATTCGGTCAACCGCAAGCTGCTCGACTTCTATACCACCGAGATGAACCAGATGCGCGAGGATAACGTCATAGAGATCGATCCCGATACTTACGGCGGTTCCATTATCAGCACTTACAACTCTTACGATGATGCGGCTATAGTCGTTCTCTCCCGCACGGGCGCGGAGAACTACGACCTTGCGACGCATGACGCCGCGGGTCATGCCGATCCCGACGATCACGCGCTTCAGCTGCAGGATAACGAAGACAAACTCATCGCGCATGCGAAAGAACACTTCGATAAGGTCATCGTCATCATCAACTCGTCCAATATCATGCAGATACCCGAACTCGAAGAGGACGACGAGATCGACGCCATCCTTTGGGTGGGCGGCGTAGGTCAGGACGGCGCGAAGGCTATCCCTTACATCCTCAACGGTACGGTCAACCCTTCGGGTCACACCGTAGACCTTTGGGAGAGGGACTTCACCAAGTCTCCCGTATGGACGAACTTCGGTCCCAACACGCAGAATAAGGATGAAGAGGGAAGTCGCCTCGACACCTTCTACTATGACGAAGACGGCAATATGACGCAGTTCGCTAACCTCGAATACCGCGAGGGCATCTACTCCGGCTACCGTTACTACGAGACGGCTTACGTCGACGCAGATGAAGGCGAGAAAGAAAAGGCATACGAGAACGTGCTGTATCCGTTCGGTTACGGTCTGTCTTACACCGATTTCGAGTGGAGACTTGACAATATAGCCGAGACGGCAGAGATCACGAGCGCCGATCAGATGATCACGATGCGCGCGTGGGTCAAGAACACGGGTAACGTTCCGGGCAAGGATGTGGTGCAGGTATACTACTCCGCTCCTTACTTTACGGGCGGTATCGAGAAGTCCGCGGTCACTCTCGTGGGCTTTGCGAAGACGGATATCCTCCAGCCCGGAGAGGCACAGGTAGTCACCGTGTCTTTCCCCGCGCAGGAGATGGCTTCCTTCGATGAATTCGATGTGAACGGCAACGGCTTTACGGGTTACGAGCTCGAAGCGGGCGATTACACGATATCTCTCCGCACCGACTCTCATACCGTCAAGCAGGGCTACATCAGCGACGGCAGCGAGCTTAAAGCGCTTGAAGTGACGAGAACGGTCGTTGCGGATGAAGAAGACGAAGATTACAAGGCAGCTACGGCAGGCAAGGGCGCTACGGGTATCCTTTGCAAGACGGATCTTGTCTCCGGCAAGGAGATCAAGCCCGTATTCACCGGCGACTTCACAACGGTCAACGAGTCGCTCAAAGCAGGCATGATCAGCCGTGCCACGGGCATGAAGCAGCCTGCCGCTCCCACGAAAGAGCAGCGCACGCTTGACGCCGAAACTTATGCGGATTATCTGTCTCAGGACACCTACTACAGCTGGCAGGACGAGGAGACCGATCCCTGGTATGTCAAGAACGACGGTCTGCCCGCAGACTGGACTCAGGCTAAGGACGACAAGGGCGCGATCACCATCACTCTCGACGATATGGCGGGCGTACCTTACGTCGAACCCACTATCGTGAACGGCGTGGTCACGCTCCCCGAAATGAGCGAGACCCAGAAAGCCAACAACGCTAAGTGGGAACAGTTCATGAACCAGTTCACCTGGGAAGAGATCATCGGACTTCCCGCCAACCCCGACTCCAACATCGCGCGTATCGGCAGCGGTTACAGCGACCCCGACGGTCCCATCAACGCGGGCAGCGTGCAGTTCCCGTCCAACCCCATACTCACGGCTACCTTCGATCAGGAGCTTGCGTATGAGCAGGGCGTCATGATCGGTAACCTGCTGCTCCTCAGCGGCAGCCGCGGCTGGCGCGGCGGCGGCTCGGATATCCACCGCAGCCCGTTCAGCGGACGTAACTTCGAGTACTATTCCGAAGACGGCGTGATGAGCGGTCTTATCGGTATGAACGTCGCCAAGGGCGTTACCGGCAAGGGTATCATCGCTCACTGGAAGCATTTCTTCGGTAACGATCAGGAGACCTACCGTGCGGACTACGGCGGCGTGTTCACCTGGGCTACCGAGCAGACTCTCCGTGAAGTCACGGCGAAGCCTTTCGAGTATATCATCAAGTACGGCGGCGTTCAGGGTCTTATGACGGCGTTCAACCGTCTCGGCAAGTGGACGCAGACGACGAACTACGCGAGCCATGAGCTCCTCCTCAACCAGGAGTGGGATTTCCAGGGTTCGACGGAGTGCGACGCATGGGCTAAACAGTTCGTTCCCGCAAACCTCATGGTGCGCGGCGGCGACGATTCGCTCCTTTCCGCGGACAGCAGCTACACCCCGGGCGCTATCGAGCGCGGTCATTGGGATGCCACTCTCCGTGGCGGCAAGGGCGGCGTCAAAGTCATGACGCAGGAAGAAATGACGAAAGACGGCGAGATAGTCTACGACTACGACGCCCGCACCGGTTCGCTTGAGTCCGCGACCCACTACTTCGCGGTCCGTAAGTGCGCGCAGCGCCTGCTGCAGTCGTATGCGAACAGCGCGGTCAACAACAACGGCATGAACGACGAAGTCGTGACCTACACGCTTACCAAGAACATTTACAATTCCGTCAAGCTTGCTATCGTGGGTGAGGACGAAGTCGTAAAGACGAGCGACGTAGACTTCACGTTCGGTGAAAACGTTGTCTGGCCCGACGGCATGAAGTACGACGCGAACACCGGTGTCCTTTCCGGTGTTCCTACCGGCACGGCAAGCGACGTGAAGGGCACCTTCTCCGCAGACAGCTGGGTAGGTGTAAGAGGCGGTCGCGGCGGCAGCGGACCTATCGACGTGACCTTCAAGTTCAAGTTCGAGAGCGACCTTATGCTTGACGGCGTGCATCTCACCGACGGTTACACCAAGGATCTTACCGCAGGTCAGGCGGCTTCGATGACCATTACCGCGGATCAGCTCAGCTACGGCAACCAGCTCAATATAACGAGCAACAGCAACCGCCGTATCATGAATGCTTACTACGGTGACGACGGTCAGTGGTATCACAGAGACGAAGATAAGTCGGCTGCGGATATCGTGACGCTCGGCGATATGGGTTATGATGAGGAATCCAGCCGTATCTACGAATACTCCGTGACCGGCCTCGAAGGTTCGGGTCTTACCGCCAAACTCAATGAAACTCAGGAAATGGGTTGGGCTAACAGATCTACCTATGCGGTCAATACGAGCGTGACGCTGAGCGGTACTCCCGTTGCCGGCGATTACACCGTAACGGTTACTCTCAACGTGCCTCATGTTTCCAAGGGCACCAACCCCTGGATGCGCGCGGCAGGTACGTCCGAGCTCGTTTACACGCAGACCTTCGTTATCCACGTAGCGTAAAGCTCGTCGGGTAAACGACGTTCAAGTAAATCATGATGGGTGGGGTCGGGTCTGAAGAAATAAACTTCGGATACGGCCCCACTTGTCAAATTTATAAACAAGGAGACAGAATCTATGTCAGCAAAGAAAGTAGGCTTCGGCTGGAAGTCGCTTGTTTTGATACTTCTTGCCGTTGCTATGTGCTTCGCGTCTTTCGCTTTCGCCGCCTGCGGCGAACCCGATGAACCGAGCGGTAAAGAGGTAAAGTCCATAGCCGTTACGAAAACTCCGACGAAGACGGAGTACAAAGTAGGCGAAACGTTCTCCGCCGAGGGCGGCGAGATCACCGTAACGTACACCGACGGCAGCACCGAAGTCGTCAAGATGACGGATAAGTCCGTCACGATACAAGAGGTCAACATCGCGCTTGACGATGACGTCACGGAAGGCAAGATCGTTGTCCGCCTCTCTTACGGCGGCAAGAATACCAATTTCGAGATAACGGTGAGCGCGAATACCATAAGCGTTACGTTCGACTGGAATTACGAGGGCGATACCGATGTGGTGCGCCAGATCAATGCCGGAGAGACGGTGCGCGCGCCCGGTGAAAATGAAACGCCCGAAAGGGACGGGTTCACTTTCGTGGGCTGGTATGCGGATACGAATTTCACCGCGCCTTACGATTTCAGTGCCGGGATAAGCGAAGAGACGACCATATACGCCTTCTGGACGGACGACTCCAAGACGTATTACGAAGTCACTTTCGATAACAACTATACCGGCGCGCCCGAGGCGGTCGTTCAGCTCATAGAGTCGGGCAAGACGGCGGTCAGACCGATGAACGATCCTCTCGCAAGGGCGGGTTACACGTTCGACGGCTGGTTTGCGGACGCGGGCGCGGAGACCGAGTTTGATTTCTCCGCCGTAATAACCGCGGATACCGTCGTATACGCAGGCTGGACGAGAGAGGCTTCCGACGAAGCCGTCGAGTATGTATTCGAGGCGGAGAACACCGACCTTACGGGCAAAAACTATCCCGGTCTTTCCGGCTCCGCTCCCGAAAAGGCAATGGTGCAGAACTTTACCACGAACATCAGGGGCGAAGAGTTAAACGCCAGCGGCGGCAGATATATCGGTTACCAGACCGAGATCGGCGCGAATATCACATTCAGAATAGTCAGCGACATGGAAGTGAATGATGCGAAGATAGTGTTGCGTCTTTCTAAGGAATTAGTGGATTATACGTTTACGCCGGATAACTATACCGTCGAACTTAATGCCGATCCGCTGCAGTTCGAGCCCATAGCTTTCACAAATGTTCCTTCTCAGGAAGGCGCTTCCGACGTAAGTAACTGCTACGCTCTTCCTTTCGAGGATTTTGTGATTGCCGAGAACGTACATCTTAAAGAAGGCGTAAATACCATCAACTGCATTGTCATGAACGAAGACGGTATCGGCGGAACGACGATCACTGCGGCAGGTCCGCTCATCGATTGCATCAAGATCACGACGACCGCGGTTCTCGACTGGTCCGCTGCCGACGGCTTGCCGATGGAAAACATCTGATTCCCGGCGAATAAGGAGAAAAGAGGATGCTGAAAAAATTATGGAAAAGCAAAGGTACGCGCGTATGGTTCTTCGTGTCCGTCCCCGTGATACTGCTCTTTGCGATCATCTTCATAATATCGTCCGCCGTGCCCGTCATCTACAACGTGTTCAACATGGTGATGCCGGGCGGCGGCCCTCGGGCGATATATCAGGAAGGTATAGACCCGATATATACCACTGAATACGAGAATAAAGCAGAGGTCCACGAAGCAGCCCGCGCGGTGAACGAGGAGATATGCGAAGAAGGTTTCGTGCTCCTTAAAAACAAGGATAGCGCATTGCCGCTGTACACGCCTGCGACAGAAGGGGATAAAGCCGCTTCCGCCGCGCCTAAGATAAGCGTGTTCGGCAAGAACAGCGTGAACCTCGCTTACGGCGGTTCTGGTTCGGGCGGTACGGATACAACGTCTGGCGGCTTCGTCGACCTGTATGCAGCGCTTGAAGACGCCGGTTACGACGTCAATCCCACGCTCAAAAGCTTCTACGAAGACGACGGCGCTTCGGGTGCAAAGAGAAAGGGCAACAGCAAGGACCTCGACAGCGGCGACACCGTCATACTGACGACGGCGGAGACCCCGCAGTCCAAGTATACCCAGGCCGTCAAGGACAGCTACGCCGACTATAAGGATATGGCGCTCATCGTCATCACGCGTATAGGCGGAGAGGGTTTCGATATGCCTCGTCTCATGACCAGGACGGACGGCGACGGTAAAGTGACCGACGTCGAAGGCGCGCGTGCGGGCAAAGACGATCATTTCCTACAGCTCGATCAGAACGAATCGGATATGGTCAAAGCCGTATGTGACGCGGGCTTCGACAGGGTAGTAGTCGTGCTCAACACGGGACAGGCGATCGAAACGGGTTTCCTTGAAGAGACTTCGGGCTACGTCGAACTCAAGGGGTATGATATCGACCCCGCGAAGATAGACGCGGCTATATGGATGGGCTTCCCGGGCGAGACGGGTACACGTGCGCTCGGCTCCATACTCAACGGCAACGTCAACCCTTCGGGCAAGCTCGCGGATACATACTCCGTGGACTTCAAGGCGGATCCCACCTGGCTCAACTTCGGCGATAACCGTATAACCGCGAGGGGAGAAGGCAAAGATCATGTCCCCAGCGGCGACGAATACGTGTTCGATCCCGACGAAGTCGCTTCGCACGATATTCCCGGCGTCTACTATTACTTCGTGGATTATGAGGAAAGCATTTACTACGGATACCGCTACTACGAGACCCGCGGCGCGGGCAACGAAGAGTGGTATAACGACAACGTCGTTTATCCCTTCGGTCACGGTCTGTCCTATACCGACTTCACGTGGACGGCGGACTTCGGCTCGCTTAAAGATGCTACGATAGACGGCAAGACCAAGTACACCGTAACGGTCACCGTACATAACGACGGCGACGTGGCGGGCAAGGACGTCGTTCAGCTCTACGGTCACGCGCCGTACACGGCGGGCGGCGTGGAGAAGTCCGAAGTAGTGCTCCTTGACTTTGCCAAGACGGAGCTCATCGAGCCGGGCGAAGATGCGGAAGTGACGCTGACGTTCGACCCGTACCTGCTCGCGTCCTACGACTATTCGGGAGCGAACGACATCGAAGGAACGGGTTACGAGCTTGACGGCGGTGACGGCTACGCGCTGTATGTGGCTGAAAACGCGCACGACCGCAGCCGTTCTGTATCGTTCTCCGTGCCTTCTTCCGGTATAAAGTACGATAAGGACCCCGTTACGGGCAATCCCGTAGTCAATCGTTATACGGCTCAGGAAGACGAGGCGTTCGACTCCGATTGGTCGCCCACGTTCGATAAACTGCTCTCCCGCAGCGATTGGGAAGGCACATGGCCCACCACGCCCACGGCGGAACAGAAGATCGTGGGCTACGATATGCTGGACGCGCTTACCGATCTTTCGCACAACAACCCCACCGACTTCAGCCAATATTCTTACCCCGACTATGAAGTGGACAACGGCATGACGCTGCGCGACATGCTGTACGATCCCGACGGCGAGAAGGACGGCGACGGAAAACCCACCGAGTACATCAATCCGGACGAAAAGGGCAGACCGTATGTGTCTTTGGACGACGAGAGATGGAAAGCGCTCCTCGACCAGTGCGCGATATCCGAACTCACGCACCTTACTTACAACGGCGCGTACAAGGTGGAGCCCATCGATTCCATAAGCGCCCCCCGCGTCAACTGCTCGGACGGTCCCGTGGGCTGGGCATGCTTCATGGATAAGACGAGGTTCTACGAGACCTGCTCTTACTGCTGCCAGACTATCGTGGCGACGAGCTGGAGCAAGGATATCGCTTACAAGTTCGGTCAGATGGTAGGCGACGAGGGTATCATAGGCGCCGCAGCCGTTGACGGCTCTCCTTACTCCGGTTGGTATGCTCCGGGCGCGAACATCCACCGTAGCCCCTTCGGCGGCCGTAACTTCGAGTATTACAGCGAAGACGGCGTGCTCTCGGGCAAGATGGCAGGTCGCCAGATACAGGGCTGCATGGATAAGGGCGTGTTCTGTTTCATCAAGCACTTCGCGGTCAACGAGCAGGAGACCCATCGTTCGGTGTCCGGCGACAGCTCGTATCTGACCGAGCAGGCTCTCCGCGAGATCTACCTGCGTCCGTTCGAGCTTGCCGTCAAGGAAGGCAAGACGCGCGCGGTCATGAGCTCGTTCAACCGTATCGGTACCCGCTGGACGGGCGGCGATTACCGCCTGCTCACCGAGATCCTCCGTAACGAGTGGGGCTTCGAGGGCGCGGTGCTCACCGACTTCAATACGATACCTCAGTACATGAATACCCGCCAGATGGCGTATGCGGGCGGCGATATCGACCTCGCTACCGACGAACATGCGTGGGTGAACGAAGGCTCTACGGCAGACCTCATCGTGCTTCGCGAGAACATAAAGAACGTGCTCTACGCGGTGGTCAACTCCAACGCGATGAACGGCGAAGTAATAGGCTACCGTCTTCCCATATGGCAGATATTCTTCATCGTGTTGCTGAGCGTGCTCGTAGTCGGCGCGGCTGTTTGGGGCTTCTTCGCTATCCGTAAAGCTCTCAAAGCTCCGGATAAGACCCCGGACGAAGCGGGCGGCGATAGCAAACAATAATCCGTTACCTCCTTAAGCGGGCATCCCCTTTGCCCGCGGCGGTAAAATATCCATCACTCGCAGAAACGGCGTGCCATCCCCCTCACGGCACGCCGTTTCGTTTTGCGCCCGTTATACGGACGCCGACCGCGGTCGGGGCCGCCCGAAAAAGTACCTTGACAAGGCGGGAGTTATCGGCTATAATGAAGTAAAATAATGCGGAGGACGGCGCATGAGAAACATAGCGGTGGTCGAGGATGAAGACAAGGCGGCAGAGCAGCTCGAGGGGCATCTGCAGCGGTATTCGCGCGAGCATGCGAGGGGGGGGGGTAATATATCCTTCAACGTCGTGAGGTTCCGCGACGCGGAGACCTTTCTTTCCTCGTATGCCGAGGACGTATTCGATATCGTGTTCATGGACATCGAGCTGCCGGACATGAACGGCATGGAAGCGTCCGCACGACTGCGCGAACGCGACGATGAGGTGATAATCATTTTTGTCACCAATATGGCGCACTATGCGATAAAAGGGTATGAAGTGCGCGCTTTCGACTTTATAGTCAAACCGGTGACGTATACCGACCTCGCGCTCAAAGTGAAGAGCGCACTCGCGCTTGCCGACCGCAAACGCGGCAAGACGGTATGGATATCGAACAAAGAGGGACGCGCGGCTTTGCGCACTACTGACATCAGATACGTGGAGGTGGTGCAGCATATGCTCATATGGCACACGACGCGCGGCGACGTCAAGGCGAGCGGTTCGCTGGGCGATGCCGAAAAACTTCTTGCCGGAGAACATTTCGAATATTGCAACAGATGCTATTACGTCAATCTGCGGTTCGTGACGGCGATGCGGCAGTACGACGTGTGGCTGGGCGACGAGCATTTGCAGATCTCCCGCTCGAAGCGCAACCGTTTCGCACGCGCGCTGGGCGATTTTCTCGCGGGAGGGGACTGATGCCCGGCACTCTGTTCTGGTATAAGATACTTTTTGCGACCGAAATACTCGTCGCGGAATTTCTGTTTACCTTCCGGCTGAAAAAACGCCGGCATTTTCCCCTGCGCTTTGCCGCGACGTGCGCGTCCGTGATCGCCGTTGCGGCGGCTTTTCCCGTGGGGTTCGATTTCGCGGATACAGTATGGTACTCTTCTCTGATGTTCCTGTTGTTGTTTGCGCTCACATTGCCTGGACTGTGCCTTTGCTACGAAGAGCGTTTCACCTCGCTGTTTTTCTGCGCCATGGCGGGATATACGACGCAGCATTTCGCTTACGAGCTCGCAAATCTGTTCCTTTCGCTCATCCTGCAGGCAAGGAGCCCGCTGCTCGGCATGTATCAGGACGAGGATATCGTTTTCGGATGGGACAGCGAAACGCTGCTTTTTATCGTCGGCTATCTGCTGTGCTATTTCGCGGCGTATACCGCGATGTACTATTTCTTCTCGCGCAGGATAAAAGAGGGCGCGGATATGCGCGTGCGCAGCAAGTCCATGATGTTCCTCATCGCGGCGGGACTGTTCGCGGATATCGTGCTGAACTCCGTGCTCGTGTATCTTGCCGATACGGACTTTACGGGCGAGATAGTGAATTATATGACGAATATGCTGTGCTGCGCTCTGCTCATGTATGCGCTGTTCGGTCTGCTGCGCACGAGTGAAGCGGAGGAAGAACTCGCCGCCGAACGCCGTCTGCGCCGTAAGGAGCGCGAGCAGTACGAGATGAGCAAGGCGAATATCGATCTGATCAACACGAAGTGCCACGACATGCGGCATCAGCTGCGGGAGATAGGCAAAGTGCGCAGCATGCCCGAAGAGGCTATCCGCGAGATGGAGAGCGCCATATCCATGTACGACGCCGTAGTCAAAACGGGCAACGTGGCGCTGGATATCGTGCTCACCGAAAAGAGCATGCAGTGCGCCGCGGCGGGCGTGCGGTTGACGTGTATCGCGGACGGGGAGGCGCTGTCGTTCATGAGCGAAGCGGACATATATTCCATGTTCGGCAACGCGCTCGACAATGCGATAGACGCCGTGCGCCTTCTCGGCGAGGACGAACGCGTGGTGAGCCTGAAAATATATCGCAGCGGCGATATGGTGAGCATCGGAGTGAAAAATCCCTATTCGGGAAGCGTATCTTTCGACGACGACGGTTTTCCGCATACGACGAAGGGCGGTACGGATTATCACGGTTTCGGCGTCAGGAGCATATTCCGCACTGCGGAAAAGTACGGCGGCAGCGTTTCCGTGCGTGCGGACGGAGGGACGTTCTCTCTCGGTATCGTACTGCCCGTTCCCGAACATCGGCAGGCGGAAGAAAGTGCAGAATAAGCGATTGATCGCGGCGAATAAGCGGTTGACATTGACTGTCCGCCGTTTTTTCGTATACTTTTTTTGTCCGGCGGAAAGTACGGACGAAAAAAATATACGGAGGTAATGTTTGATGGCAGACAACGTAGGAAAAGCGGCGCGCAGAAGCGGTATATACCGCCTCGCAGGCGCCGCTCCGTTCGGGATAATCGCGGGCGCTTGCGCCATCGTCGTGTTTTTTGCGACGGTGGGGCTCATCGTCGCGCATCTCGTTCTGAACGGGATAGCATCGGCGACGGAGAGCACTTCGTCGTTTTTCGAGAATTGGTGGCAGGTCCTTCTTTTTATAGCGGACGTGCTGTTCTTTCTCGGACTGGCTTTTTCGCTGACGATGTTCGTTATCCGAGTGACGGCGAACAGGCGTGATGCGGAAACAACGGAAGACGGGAGGTCCGAGGATGAAAAGTAAATTTACCGTATTCGTAAGATCTTTCTGGGTGATGCTGACGATATTCTTCGCGCTGCTCCTTGCTTTCTGCATAGCGGGCGCGAGCGTTGCCAACAGTTACGCGGGATCGATAAACGATCTTATGGGGATCAACCCGTATAAAAAGGTACAGTCCGCAGACAGCGGCGACAGCGATATGGAGTATTTCAAGTCCGACTATGTGCAGAAGGACGAAGCGGGCAATATCCTGACGCAGACCGATGTGGACGAGGAAACGGGCGGACGCTATACTCATCAGGTGTATGATCATAAAGCCATGAGAGCCGAATCCGAAAGGGTAGCGGAGCAGACCGCGGTCGAAGGCAGCGTGCTGCTGTGGAACAACGAGATCGAAGGCGGCGAAAAGGCGCTCCCGCTTGCAAGCGACGCTTCGGTGAGCCTTTTCGGTATCGCGTCGCGCGAGTATACTTTCCTCGGTCAGGGATCGGGCGCGATGGAAACGCGCGCGGTGGGAGAAAGCCTTTATTCCGCGCTGGAGGATAAAGGGCTTAACGTCAACTATGATCTTTATCGCAGATACAACGAGCTCAGCGCATCGAACTCTTCTTACGGCAGCGAGCTCAAAGGCATAGATACCTGGCAGTATACGAATTTCCGCGTCGGCGAGGTCCCTTGGAGCGAGATCGAAGATACGGTCGCGCTTTCGGTGAACGACGCAAATCACTGCGACGCCGCGGTCATGGTCATAACGCGGAACGCAGGCGAAGATCAGGATATAAAGGCGCGCGCGGACGGCTCGAACATGCCCGACGATTACGTCGACGGCACGAAGAACTATCTCGAGCTTACGCGCGAAGAGGCTGACGTGCTCCGCAATCTCGCGGCGCTCAAGGATGCGGGCGACGTAGGCAGGGTAGTGCTTCTCATAAACTCGCCCAACCCCATGCAGTTCGCCAATATAGTCAAGGACGAGTACGGCATAGACGCCTGCCTTTGGGTGGGCATGGGCGGTAATCTCAGCTTCGTTGCGATAGCGGACGCGCTGACGGATACCGGATATGCCGTTTCGGGCAGGACGCCTGACACTCTCGTTTACGACAACCGTTCCGCTCCGTCTTACGAGAATTTCGGAGATTTTACCTGGACGGACTGGTCGGACGAGCTTCCCGATCTCGGCAAAGAGAACGGCGGCAGGTTTTTTACCCATAACACCAAATATCTCGTATATTCCGAAGGAGTGTACGTAGGCTATCGTTATTACGAGACGCGTTACGAGGATTACGTCCTCGGCGGCGGCAACGCGGGCGAAAGCGCGGGCGCGACGGACGGCAGCGGCTGGTCCTATGCCGAAGAAGTCGCGTTCCCCTTCGGTTACGGGCTGGGTTATACGGAGTTTACGCGCAGCGAGCCGACGTTCGCCGAAACGGACGACGGTATCTCGCTTTCCGTGACGGTATCGAACAGCGGCGATCGTGCGGGCAAAGACGTCGTGCAGGTCTATATGCAGCGGCCTTATAGCGAGCACGGCATCGAAAAACCCGCCGTGGAACTCGTGGGATTCGTCAAGACGGATATGCTTTATCCGGAGTCCGAAGCGGGCGAGGGCAAACCGAACTCGCAGACCGTCACGGTCACCGTAGACGAGGAGAACTTCCGCACTTACGACGCTTACGGCGAGGGTACGTATATCCTGGAGGCGGGGACCTATTATCTTACGCTTGCGACGGATTCTCACGACGCGGTCAATAATATCCTCGCGAAGAAAGGTCACTCTCCGGCAAACACCGGCGGTCGTATGGACGCCGAAGGCGACGCCGGCATGGTATACGAAAAGCGTGTGGCAAAGGACGATTTCGAGATATACGCCGAATCCGCGGATACCGGAGAGCCCATAGTCAACCGCCTGAGCGACGCAGACCTCAACCTTTACGAGGGGACTGCGGATCAGAAGATAACGTATCTTTCCCGCAGCGATTGGGACGGAACGTATCCCGAGCCTGCCGAGCTGGAGTGCACGAACGAGATCATGGTGCGCGATATGCAGTACGGTCATGAGGTACCCGTCGAAGAAGGGGACAGAATGCCCGTATACGGCACCGTGACCGCGCCCGAGGGCGAACTCACTCTCGCGATGTTCTTCGAGCTCGAATACGACGATCCCAAGTGGGAAGATCTGCTGAACCAGATGACTTATGCCGAGCAGTGCCTGATGATATCCCAGGGTCTGCGCGTGATGAACGGCGCGGAGAGCATAGCCGCTCCCGGCATGATCGCAAGAGACGGTCCCGGAGGAGTGAAGGAAAAGAATCCCGATCCGGATATAAATTCGCAGATGTGTTTTCCTTCCGAAGTCGTGATGGCGGCTACGTGGAACGCTCCGCTCATTGAAGAGCTGGGCGTGGCGTTCGGACACGAAGCGCTGCATGCGGGAGTGTACGAGGTGTACGCGCCCGGAGCCAATATACACCGTTCGCCTTACGGCGGTCGTAACTGGGAATACTTCTCCGAAGACGGCGTGCTTTCGGGCGTCATGCTGTGCGCGGAGATAAAGGGGATACAGAGCAAGGGCATCATCGTGATGACCAAGCACTTCGCGATAAACGACCAGGAGACCAACCGCTATGCGGTCGCTACCTTCTTCAACGAGCAGACTGCCCGCGAGGTGTATCTCCGTCCTTTCGAGATCGCCATAAGACAGGGCGATATGAACGGCGTCATGACTTCGTTCAATCGCATAGGCTGCACATGGGCGGGGGTGCACAAAGGTCTGCTCACGGGCATACTGCGCGACGAGTGGGATTTCACCGGTATCTGCGAGACCGACTCTTCGAGCAGCGTCGCTCACATGACGGGTACTCCCGAAGTGCGCGCCGAAGCGGTGGTCGCCGGCACGGATATGTGGCTGGACGGCAGCGAAGACGACGACTGGATGAACGGCAGCAAAGATAATCCCACCGTCATGCTCGCGGTGCGCGAAGCCTGCCACAGGATAATATACAATCAGCTGCACAGCGCCGCGATGAACGGCATGGATTCCAGCACCCGTATGGTGCGTATAACCGCCTGGTGGCAGTATGCGCTCGTAGCGGTGCAGATAGTCGTGGGAGTGCTCACGGCGGCGGCTCTGGCAATGGCGGTGATAAGCTTTATCGTCGTTGCGAAAAAGAACAAAAAAGCGGCTCCCGCATATGCTGCGGCTCGTACGCCATCGCAGGGCAATGACGGCAAGACAGCCGAAAATGTCCGCCCGTATGCGGATAACGGTCGGGAAGACGACGGCGCTCCCGCGCCTTCGGGAGGCGAACCGCCCGAAAGCGGCGGACGGTCGCGCTTTGCCGAGTGGCTGACCAAGCACAGGAAACTGCTCGTAGCGATAGGTTCCGCGGTCATCGCGGCGATAGTGATCGTGGCCATAGTGGTGCCCGTCACGACATGCGGCGGCGGAACGGACGAACCCGCTCCGGGTCCGGGTCCTGAGCCTCCTCCCGTCACCGAAACGCACGAATGCGAACACAAATGTCCCGTATGCGGCGGATGTCTCGATCTCGAATGCGAAGACGAAGCGTGTGCCGTAAAATGCGGAGCGGGCAAGACCGGTCATTCTTACGAAGCGGAGAACGCTTTACGCGAGGGCGGCGACAACGGTTACATGAGCGTGGTCACGGGGGCGAACGGCACATACGTCAACAACGTCTACGGTAATGCGGGCGCGCGCATATCCTTCACCGTTACGGTAGAGAGCGATGTGACGGCTTCGCTGTCCGTTACGATGACGGGCGCAGCTCAGACGACGGTGTTCACCGATGAGATGCGCACCACCGTCGTCGACGCGGCAGGTACCCGCACGCATTTCGAATCGCCCGCCGAAGCGCCTCATGCCACGAGCGAGAGATTCGGCGAGGTCATGCTCGGTTGCGTATCGCTCAAAGCGGGCGAGAACACGATCACATTCGAAGCGGTCGACTTCATAGAGCTCAAGTCCGGAGCGAACAACGATCACGGTTACCATATAGACAAGATCACGCTGTACGGCGACGGATTGAGCGCTGACGAGCACGAGTGCGGTTCGGTATGTCCGGTCTGCGGCAAGTGCACAGATCTCGACTGCGAAGATCCCGTCTGCGCCGAAAAGTGCGGCGACGAGTACGAGTCCGAGCATTACCGTCTCGAAGCGGAGACCGCTAAGTTCGGAGAAGGCGTGAACGGCTTACCGAAAGTGGAGAGCAACGGTACGCACGTAGGCAATTTCAGCGAGAACGAGGGCGCGAGCCTGACATTCACGTTCGATGCGGATAAAGCGGGCAAAGCGACGTTGTATGTCGGTTCTTCCTACCGCAACGTCGAACGGCTGTTCACCGACGGGTTCAACGTTTACGTCAATAATTGGTCGGAAGATCCCGAATTGCGCGGCGAGCCGCTCGTAAGCCCCACCACGGTGCCTGCGTCGAACGTCGTCGGAGGCAATTGGAACGAATGGCTCAAGACAGCTCATATCGCTCTCGGCTGCGTGGATCTCGTCGAAGGCGAAAATACGATAGTCCTGGAAGTGAAGTCGGACAATACCAACACCGCTTTCAATCTCGACTATATCGAACTTGCCACCGACTCCGTCATCACGACGGAAGAGGCATGCTCCGAGATATGCGCGGTGTGCGGCAAGTGCATGGACGATTCGTGCGCGGATGCGGAACATGCGGATAAATGCGCAGGACACGACTATGGCGAAATGCTCGGAACTTCCGCGATATTCGGCGCCGGTTCCAAGGGCGCTCCGCGCGCGGAAACGAACAGCGCGGCGCCCGAAGGGCTCGTGGGCAATATAAGCGAAAACCTCGGCGCGAGCCTTACGTTCCGTTTCAGATCGTCCGTAACGGATAAAGCGACGCTTACCGCTTACGTCACTCAGCGCGAGATAGAACAGCGTTTCGGCGACTTCCTGACGGTGACGGTCAACGGCGCGGTACTCGAGACGAATGCCGTAGTGGCGGCGACGGATACGGGTAAAGCCGATTGGTACAATACGGTGCCCGTCGCTCTCGGTGAAATAGATCTGACCGCGGGCGAAGTGTGTGAGATAACGTTCACCGTGGCTGTGAGCAGCCGCACGGTAGGCTTCAACTTCGGAGCGATAGAGATCGAAGCCGTTTCGGAGCATACGCACAGGCTCACCTCGGTGGCAGCCGTCCCCGAAACATGTACGACTGCCGGCAGGAAGGCGTATTGGGAATGCTCGGGCTGCGGTCTTATCTTCGCCGACGCCGAAGGCAATACGGAAACTACGCTCGAAGAACTCGCCGTGGACGCGCTCGGGCACGATTACGAACTTAAAGCCGAAGTGAAAAGCGGCACGTATGTAGCCGGAGACACGATTTCCGCTGACGACGTGACCTACTCGCTCGTATGCTCGCGCGGCGACGACGAAAAGGCGGTGACCGCGACGGCGGATCTTTCCGCTCCGCTCGAAGCCGGCGCGAACGAATTCACGGCAACGTACGCCGAGGGCGAAAAACGCTACGAAGTCACATTCACGGTGACGACGCAGGAACCCGGGCACGTTCATGCTCCCGTATACGTCGATCCCGTGGCGTCTTCCGCCCAAAGCGCGGGCAATATAGGTTACTACAGGTGCGACTGCGGTAAACTGTTCCTCGACGAGGATTGCGAGCGGGAGATAACGCAGGCGGATACCGTGCTTCCCGCATGGTCGGATTTCTCCGTGATGAGCGACGACGTCGTCGTAACGGATTCGAACGGCGGCTCGGTATCGAAGAACACGGGCGAGCAGAACCTCAGCGCGACCAATCACGGCGCCGGTTACAATAAGTACATCGTCACGTATAACATATGGTCTTCCTGTGCGGCGGACGCTGTGCTGTCGCTCAGGCTGAGCGCCCGTCCCGACGAAGTGAAGCTGAGCGACGTGTATGCGATATACGTCAACGGTAAAAGAGCGGATACCGCAGGCGCGATGATGCCCTTCAGCGATCCGATCGCCTGGGGCAACGCGGGCGCGGCTTCCGTGAACATCTCTCTCGCCGCGGGCAACAACGTGATACGCATAGAGCGGCTCAATCTCGACGCACTGTACGGCAGCGACGCGAGAGGCGATTACACGTATAACTTCTACGGCATAGTGCTTGCTCCCGGGGCGAACGCGGATCTCGTTTCCCACACTTGTGCGGAAGTCTGCGAATATTGCGGCAAGTGCGTGAGCGATACATGCAACGTCGGTATGTGCGAGGATAAATGCGTTTGCGATGAAACGGCTCATGTGTGCGCCCGCGATTGCGAGAGCGTATGCGAGATATGCGGTCTTTGCAACGACGCGGACTGCGCGGACGGGAATTGTACGGAAAAGTGCGACGGTGAAGTCTATACGGTTGCCGACGGAGAAGCCCTGACTGCGGACGGCACGCCTGTCGGTCTGCAGAGCGACGGCGCGATAAGCTGCAACGATTCCGCGGCGAAGTACGGCGAATATACCGTTACGTACAGGATAACTCCCGAAACGGATATGACCGTCGGGCTGTATATCCGCACCACGTCTCAGCGCATAGATAACCTTCTCAAAGATATGTACGGCGTTAAAGTGAACGGCGCAGAGGTCGCGATCGCGGACGATACCTACATGCCTTACAACGATAAGGATATGTGGAACGATATCCGTTACACTTATGTCGGCGAGATAACGCTGGAAGCCGGAACGGAAAACACGATAGAGATCGTCCGTTACGACAGGAACGAGCTCACGGGCAACATGAAGGAATTCACCGGTTATAACTTCTTCGGTATAGCGTTGGAAAAGGCATGATCCGCATTGCCGCAACCCGCCGCGTCGCTGAGACGCGGCGGGTATTTTATGTCTTTGCAAGCGTTCGGGCGCGTCGTCCGTATCCGTTTTGCGGAAATTAGCGTTAAAACTATTGTAATTTTCCGAAAGTTGTGGTAAAATCATAAGCGTAATCCAAAGACAGTAAGAGGAAACGGGAATGATAGACATCAAACGTATACTTACCGAACCTGAAAAGGTAAAAGAACTGCTGGCGCGCAAGGGCTGCGACGCCGACCTCGGCAGGATAGCGGAGCTGGACGAAAAGCGCCGCGCGCTCATCGTCAAAGGCGACGAGCTCAAAAAGCAGCGCAACGAAGCGAGCGCTCTCGTGCCCAAACTCAAGAAAGAGGGCAAGGACGTGTCGGACATCATCGCGCGCACCAAGGCGATAGGCGAGGAGATCTCCGCGCTCGATAAGGAGATAACCGCCGCCGAGCGCGAACTGAACGACGCCGTGAGCGTGCTGCCAAATCTGCCCGACGAGGACTTAAAACCCGGCGGCAAGGAGAACAACGAGGCGATCAAGGTATTCGGCGAGAAGCCGGTATTCGACTTCAAACCCCTCGACCACGTTACGCTTTGCACGAAGCACGGGCTCATCGACTACGAGCGCGGCGTGAAGCTTTCCGGCTCGGGGCACTGGATATACCGCGACCGCGGCGCGCTGCTCGAATGGGCGCTGCTCAACTTCTTCGTTTCCGAGCATGTAAAGGACGGTTACGAATTCATCCTTCCGCCGCTCGCTCTCGGGTATAACTGCGGTTACGGCTCGGGACAGTTCCCCAAGTTCCGCGACGAGGTATATTGGGTGGAGAACGCCGAAGCGGATGGCGACCGCACCAAGATGAAATTCATGCTGCCGACGGCGGAGACCGCGCTCGTCAATCTCTATTCGGGCGAGGTGCTCAAAGAGAGCGAGCTGCCCAAAAAGCTGTTCGCCTACACGCCCTGCTTCCGCAAAGAGGCGGGGAGCTACCGCAGCGAGGAGCGCGGCATGATCCGCGGCCATCAGTTCAATAAAGTGGAGATGGTGCAGATAACGACGCCCGAGCAGTCGGACGCGGCGTTCGAGGAGCTTGTCGGCAAGGCATGTTCGCTGGTAGAGAAGCTCGGACTGCACTTCCGCCTGAGCAAGCTCGCGGCTGCGGACTGCTCCGCTTCCATGGCCCGCACCTACGACATCGAGGTGTGGATACCTTCCATGGGCATATACAAGGAAGTTTCCAGCGTTTCCAACGCCCGCGATTACCAGGCGCGCCGCAACTACACGCGCGTCAAGGGCGCGGACGGCAAGAACCGCTACGTGCATACGCTCAACGGCAGCGGGCTCGCTACCAGCCGCGTGCTGCCCGCGATCGTCGAGCAATACCAGCAGGCGGACGGCAGCATAGTCGTGCCCGAAGTATTGCGCAAGTACGTAGGTTTCGACATCATAAAATAACTCGCGATAAACCATCGAGAACGACGGGGGACAATACAGATGATAAAAAAATTGCTGCTCGGCATGTTCCTGTGGCTGCCGCTGCTGTATACGGTACTGTTCATCATCATATCTCTGCTCACGGGCACGATAGGAGGCAACTGGGGATTTTACTTCCTCGGGCTGTCCGTGTCGCTCATCGCCTGCGTGGTGCTGACCTATCTTTACGCGCACCGCTCCGCGGAAGATAAGCGGGACGAAAAAGAGCAACCGTCCGCCGACGTGCGCCCCGTGCCGCAGCTGCCGATGAGCGACGAAGAAGCGGCGGTGAACGTGCGCGACGAAGCCAACCGCTACGCCGCCGAGATGAAAGCGGGTCCGTCCGCCGTGGGCGGCGAACGTTACGACGCCGAACGCGCCGCGTATCTTGCGGGCGGGCGGTATATCGATCCCGCTCCGGCTCCCGATCCCGCATCTTCCGCAGACTCGCTCGGCTCGGGCGGCATCATGGGCGCGGACGGCTTGAACGATTATTACTACGGCTCGGGCAAAGCGGCACCCCGCCGCTCTTCGGGCGACGCGGATTTCTCGCCGTACGTCCAGCCCTCCAACTACGGCGGCGACGACGGCATCCGCCTCTCCGATTACGACGGCGCCCGCCGCCGCGAAGAAGAGCCCGCCGCTCAGGACCCTCCGCTTTTTCCGTCGCCCAAGATATTCCGCCTGCGCGGAGAACCCAACGTGCTCCTTTACGAGTACCCGACGGAGTTCCGCAAGTACTACGTGAACGCGGACGGCAGCCTGAAACTGCTCTCCACGCAAAAGAAGTGACGGGGAAGAAACAAAATAAGGCGAAGCTGCTGCGCCCGCCGGCGTAAGGGCGAACAGACAACGTAAAAGAGAATACCGTACCCGGCGCCGATCCCGACAAATGTCGTTCTATCGGGGTCGGCACCGGTCAGAACAAAGAAGCAAAGGCGAAAAGTCTTTGCTTCTTTCATACCGTCGCGATCTGCCGCAAGCCGAAAAGCATGCGGCGGTTTTCTTTTGCGTCCGCTCACGCCGCAGGTTCGTCCCGATATGTTCTCCGGAAGTTTGTCCGATTTTCGGGTTCGCTTCAAAAGCGAGCTGCGGTTTCTGAGAGATGATGCCCCGTGCGGGTCGTTGTGGATAAACGGAAAATTTTTCCCGCGGAATGGCGGTTTTTTGCGCGTTCCGAGCGCGAACAAAATTACCATAACGCGCACAAACGGGGCGAAAAACGAACAAAATTACCATAAATGCGAACATCTGTTACTATGAAGGGGGGGGTGATATAATTATTGTAGTCACGTCTAAGGGGGTATTTTCGCATGAAAACGAACCGAAGATGTGGAAATCTTGCGGCCGAAAAGGCCGACTACTTACAAGGAGGAAAATGCATGAAAAAACGCATTTCCACGAAATGGAAAGCCCTGGCGGTCGCGATGCTCACTGTTTTAATGTGCTTCGTGATGTGTTTTTCTTTTGCCGCGTGCGGCTCGACCGCGCCTTACATAGGCGATGACGGTTATTGGTACGTGAACGGCGAAAAGACGGAATACAAGGCCGCGGGCGAGAAAGGCGAGCCCGGTGATAAGGGCGACAAAGGCGACCCCGGTGCCAAAGGTGACAAGGGCGACAAAGGCGACCCCGGATCGAGCGCAGAAATCGGAGGCAGAGATGATGTTTATTCTCCATCTGCCGATGTGACGGAAACGCTTGTACAGCCTAAAGCGACTCGCAGTGGCAATATAGATGCCAAGGGTAAGTTCTATTCCGATTATGCGACGCATGAGGAAGAACAGCTTGCAAACAAAGAACTTGCGATAGAGATCGCGGCAGAAGGCTTTACTTTGCTTAAAAATGCGGATAATGCGTTGCCGCTCAGAAGCGAAAAGAAAATAACCGTTTTTGGTGCGCGTTCGACGAATTATGTGCATAGCGGCGGCGGTTCCGGCTCTGGTACGCCCAATGCAAACGGTATCGCTCAGTCTACCGTAAAGGGAGCGCTCGAGAATGCGGGTTTTTCCGTTAATCCCAAAACGATACAGATGTACGAGCGCGAGAATGCGTCGTCCGAACTCGGTATGGAATATTATACCGAAGCGGTGACCAGTACGTATAAGACGTATGACGATGCTGCTCTCATATTGTTCTCGCGCACGGGCAGCGAGGGCGGAGACCTTGCGACACATGATGTCGCTGGACATTCCGATCCGGACGATCATTATCTTCAGCTTACGGATAATGAGGAAGCGCTGATCAAGCATGTGAAGAAATATTTCCCTACGCAGAAGATCGTAGTTGCGCTCAATTCGTCCAACGTTATGCAGATACCGGAACTTATAGAAGAAAAGACTGCTACCAATCTCGGCGTCGATGCCGTGCTTTGGATAGGCGGTCCTGGCAACAACGGCATGGAAGCGCTCGGAAAGATCTTGAGCGGTGAGGTAAATCCTTCAGGTCATACTACCGATCTGTGGGCGCGTGATTTCAAAAAAGCACCTACATGGACAAATTCTCACGATCAGACGCAGCATAAGAATGCCGACGGTACAAGAATGGAGGCTTCCTTCTATCATGACGGCGAAGCGACCGAATTCTATACGTTACAATATCGTGAAGATATTTATATGGGCTATCGTTACTATGAAACGATGGCTACGGATATGAATGCGGCAGAAGTCGGCAGTGGTGACAAGTGGTACGAGGAGACGGTGCTTTATCCTTTCGGATACGGTATGTCTTATACCGATTTTGAATGGAAACTTGATAATATTGCCGAAACCGCGACTATCGATGCGGCCAACCAGACGATCACCATGCGCGTCTGGGTAAAGAACACGGGTGACGTCGCGGGCAAAGATGTGGTACAGGTATACTACACCGCGCCTTACACCAAGGGCGAGATAGAAAAAGCATCGACTAATCTTGTCGGATTTGCTAAGACGGATCTGCTCGAGCCGGGCGAAGCGCAGGTAGTTACCGTTAAGTTTACCGCGCAGGAGATGGCTTCTTTCGACTGGAACGATGCGAACAAAAACGGGTTCAAGGGTTACGAACTCGAGGCCGGCGACTATGTCGTAAGCATCAATCGCAATTCCCATGAGGTCGTAGACAGCGTTACGCGTACCGTTTCGGAAGATATAAAGTGCGAGACCGATTATATTACGGGCAATAAAGTAGAGCCGATCTTCGTAGACAAATATACTTCCGTCAACGATAATCTGATTGAAAACAAGATTTCCCGTGCCAACGGTCTCAAGCAGCCCGAAATCGCGACGGCGGAAGATCGCGAACTTACGGCAGAAGAGTATCAGAGGCTGAAGGATCAGTACAGCTACAGATCCTATCAGGATAAGCCGACCGATCCTTGGTATGTAAAGGAAGGCGGCATGCCGGATAATTGGACGCAGGCGACGGAACATGAGGAAGATTATAGCGACGTCGAACTCAAGCTTGCCGATATGGCCGGTATCCCTTATAATGAATCGAGGATAGTCGACGGCGAAGTTGTTGTGAAGAACGACGCCAATACCGAAAAGTGGGACGAATTCATGAATCAGCTCACTTGGACGGAAATGTGCGACCTGATCGCCACGGGAACGGGTGCGATAGCTCTTCCGAGTATCGGTAAACTTGCGGATAAGAGTGCCGATGGTCCCGTTCAGGAAAAGGGCAATCCTCTCGGCACGTTGTATCCTTCCGCACCTATACTTGCAGCTACATTCAATATCGATCTAGCTGCGGAATTCGGTAGAGCGGTAGGGAACGATTGCATCTATTCCGGTGTTACGTGCTGGCTCGGACCGGGTCTCAATACTCATCGCAGCCCCTTCACCGGCCGTAACTTTGAGTATCTCTCCGAAGACGGCATGCATGCGGCGCTCATCGCGGAAAACATTATACGCGAGGTCACGGCAAAAGGTGTGCTGACATATCTTAAACATTTCTTCCTTAACGACCAGGAAGCCCATCGTATGGATGAAGGCGGCATTGCAACGTTTGCTACCGAGCAGACGATGCGCGAGATCTATCTCAAGCCATTTGAACACGTCGTTAAAAACGGAAATTGCTTTGCGATGATGTCTTCGTTCAATCGTGTAGGTTATGAGGTCATGGCTACAAACTGGGCGGCGCACAGAACGCTGCTCCGCGACGAGTGGGGATTTACGGGCGCCATGGTCACCGATGCATGGGCAAAGATGTATACTTCTCTCGATCTTCTTGCTCGTGCGGGCGACGAGCAGGTGCTCGGACAAAGCTCTTCGTTCCCCGAGAATTCTCTCCATTACGGTGAGTGGAGCGCTGCGGATAATTGCGTAAAAGTAGCTGCCAATGCCGAGGCGGAAGACAGTAAGACTTATACCGTTCTCAGCCCTACGCACTACTATGCGGTACGTCGCTCGGCGCAGGCGGTCCTTTATACAAGAGCGAACTCTCTTGCAAATAACAATGCTTACAAGGGAGATGCGGTAATTCTCGATGCGAACTTCAGCGTCGGTGTGGCGGGCAGTTTCACGATAAAGATGCCTGGATTCTTCGATGCCGAGTTCTCCATGAGTAGCGATGAAATGAAAAAACTTCCCGGAGGGCTTAAGTTCGATGCCGCAAGCGGCACGATCTTGGGTACCGTGGAAGATGGATTCGTAGGCGACTATCCTGTAGTGGTCGATGTTAAGTGCGACGGCGGCAGAGTTTCCACCGATCTTACCGTAAATATACACACGGCGGATAAATGGAGAAGCAACGGCGCCGGCCTGCGCAGCGATACGATCACCGTAAAAGCCGGCGAAGAGTATGATTCCGTATTCGATTGCCCGACATACGGTTACGGTACGAATGTGCCTGATGCGAGAAATCGTCATATCTTTAACTGGGGAGTAGATGCGGAAGGAACGAAATGGTCTCTTAATGCGGATCGTCGTTTTTCCGACCTTATAGCTAAAGATCGCGATGATTTTGTAGAATACAATGAGTATAATTTCGAAATTTGGCTCGATGATACTCAGCTTATTGAGGGCGGAGCAGCTGTACACGGACTGAAGTTCGAGCACGTGAAGGGTACTCATTACGGAAGTACTCAGTTCACCGATGAAGGAAGTTACGAGATAAATACCGGAGCCAGACTTTCCGGTACCCCCGAGGCAGGAACTTATACGCTTAAGATAGTCATCAATGCTCCTTGGTGCGGGTCCAAGTTTGGTGCGAGCAGCCTGTATCCGCCTCAGTACGGTGCGGGTTGGGTAGAGTTCGAAAAGACGCTTACTCTCGTAGTGGAAGACGCGTAAGTATAACGCGGAACGTTGCGGTCTTACGATTAGAAAGGATCGCGACATTTGGTCGACAGACAAATCATGATGTAACGGGAGTGCCCACCGGATACCGGCTGTATTCCGGTGGGCATATTCTCGCAGAGGTGAATATGAAAAAAACGATCAAAAGGATTTTGGATATAACAAGTACGCTGGTGGCTGCCGTTATCGTTGCGGTGTTGTTGCTTGCGGTCTCCGCATGCGGTCAACCGAAAAACGAACCTCCCGCAGAAGTCACCGTACAGAAGATAGAAGTAACGAAACTTCCTGCTCAAACAGACTATATGACCGGAGAGTTATTTTCCGTTGAAGGCGGAGAGATAACGGTTACTTATTCCGACGGGAAAACAGAAGTAAAAAAGATGACCGACGAAGGTGTAACGATTATTCCTCCCGACATCACGGTCGAGGACGAAAATGACCCGGATCGCGAGGAGATGGAAAAGAACGTTATAATTTCTTTCGGAAACAAACGCGTTACGTTCAAGATAAACGTAAAAGTGCAAAAATATACCGTTGTTTTCGAGTACGGTTACGATGATAAAACAGAAGAAGTATCTGTGATCGAAAACAGACCCGTCTCTGCACCGACCGTTCCCGAAAGAGAAGGTTATCTGTTCGATAAATGGTATTCCGATGAAGCAAAAACGATAGCATATGAGTTTACGACGCCGGTCACGGAAGATATGGTACTGTACGGTAACTGGCTGGAAGATGCCGTTTATTATGATTTTACTTTCGATTATAACCATGTGGGAAGCGATCCGGCAAGCGTAGTCAATCCCGTAAAAGAAGGCGAAGTTGCCGTTAAACTGGGAATGGATCCGGAAAGAGAGGGATATCGTTTTGACGGTTGGTTCACCGCAGAAAACGGTGGAACGGAATATGATTTTTCATTGCCGGTAAACGCTGATACCGTTGTTTACGCCCATTGGACGAGAGTACAGCCAATGGAGAACAAAGATTACGTTTTCGAGGCGGAAGACCTTAATCTCAAGGGCGTTAAAGGACCGGGAGCTTCCGGACAGGCAAGCGGGAAAAGCATGATAGTTTATATGCCCGGCAAGGGCGCCAGCGGAGACAGATTCGTTTCATATCTGTATAAGAAAGGCGTGACGCTTACGTTTGAGCTCGTCAGCGATATGGATACGACAGCTACGTTTGCAATAAGTCTTTCTGCAGAAATGCGCGATATTACCGTATCTCCGAATAATTACAGCATAATCATAAACGATCAGGAGCAGCAGTATTCGCCGGCAGCATTCACAAACGTACCTCCGCCGAGTACGGACGGCAATGATTGCCTTCCTTTTAGAACTTGCGTCATAGGTAATAATATCCCGCTTAAAGCAGGTGTAAATACGATAAAGCTTGTTACCAATAATACCGTAGGGTTCGAAAGTACAACCATGACGGCGGAAGCCCCGCTCGTCGATTGTTTAAGAGTTACTACAAACGCCGTTTTAACATGGAACAACAGTCTTGGTTATCCGGCGGATAATTATTGATATAAGGAGGGCAATAAGTGATATTTAAAAATTTCACATTCAGAATTTGGTTTATAGTGAGCTGTGCGATCATTGTTCTGATGCTTGTGGTAAATATACTCGCACTTGGGGTATTCCCCGATTTGCTGTCACTTTTTTTAGGAAGAAAAAGACCGATTTATGCCGAGGGTATAGTATCGATGTATGTCGGTGAGAGCACTTCCAAGGAAGATGCCCGTGCTATCGCGAACGCAAAGACGGTAGAGACATGCGAAGAGGGGTTCGTTTTGTTGAAAAACGATGATGATGCGCTTCCTATAGATAAGGGAAGTACGATACACGTGTTCGGCAAGAACAGCGTGAACCTGTCTTACGGCGGTTCCGGATCCGGCGGTTTCGTGGGCGTCGAGTATAAAACGATAGATGACAGTCTTAAAGATGCGGGCTTTATTACGGATGACGCTTTACGCGGTTTTTATGAGGACGATTCTCGTTCCGGCGATAAACGAGCGCCTAACAGTTCCGATCTTGACAGCGGAGGAAATCAGAAAATAGCCGTATCCGAAACGCCTATGAATAAATATCCGCAGGATCTTCTCGAGGATCTTTCTGCGGCGACCGACGACCACGCAGTAGTCGTGATCACGCGTATCGGCGGCGAAGGCTTTGATCTGCCTCGTTATCAGGGCGATACTGACGGCGCCGTCGCTCCGGATGCACATTATCTCGAGCTTGATAAGAATGAGTTAGAAATGCTCGAATATGTGTGTGGAGTCGGTTTTGCAAGCGTTACCGTAGTTCTGAACACTCCATCCGCAATGGAAGCTACCTTCCTCAAAAGTGCGGAATATGCTTCTTTTGCGGATAAGATAGACGCAGCTATATGGATGGGTTTTAGCGGCGGGGAGGGTGTTATGGCGCTTGGCCGTATTATTGCGGGAGATATAAATCCTTCCGGTCATACTGTAGATACGTGGGCGGCTGATTTTACCAAAGATCCTTCGTTCGTCAATTTTGGAACAGGGCCTTCTCCTGAATACAGCGACGCTTATGACTTCGGGAATGATTCCGAATACTACTTCGTAGACTACGAGGAAGGCGTTTATGTCGGCTACCGCTATTACGAGACCCGCGGCGTGACGGACGGGGAAGAGTGGTATAACGACAACGTCGTTTATCCCTTCGGTCACGGTCTGTCCTACACCGACTTCACATGGACGGCGGACTTCGGCTCGCTTAAAGATGCTACGATAGACGGCAAGACCAAGTACACCGTAACGGTCACCGTACATAACGACGGCGACGTGGCGGGCAAGGACGTCGTTCAGCTCTACGGTCACGCGCCGTACACGGCGGGCGGCGTGGAGAAGTCCGAAGTAGTGCTCCTTGACTTTGCCAAGACGGAGCTCATCGAGCCGGGCGAAGATGCGGAAGTGACGCTGACGTTCGACCCGTACCTGCTCGCGTCCTACGACTATTCGGGAGCGAACGACATCGAGGGAACGGGTTACGAGCTTGACGGCGGAGACGGCTACGCGCTGTACGTGGCTGAAAACGCGCACGACCGCAGCCGCTCTGTATCGTTCTCCGTACCTTCTTCCGGCATAAAGTACGATAAGGACCCCGTTACGGGCAATCCCGTAGTCAACCGATATACGGGACGCGACGGTGTGACCGACAGCGACGCTCATCTCGGTTCGATCCTTTCGCGTAATGCATGGGAAGAAACGTGGCCGGCAGCTCCTTCCGACGATGATCGAAAAGGTTCTGCCGAATTGCTTGCGGAGATAGCGAGCGCAGCGCATAACAATCCCAACGATTACGAAAGTGAGGCGTATCCGGTCTTTGGGGCGGAAGTTACCGTAAAATTAAGAGATCTTCTTCCCGAGGAAACGCCTGAGGCAAGTTATGATCCTATTGTGCCTTATAACGATGAGCGTTGGGATAGTATACTTGATGCTTGTGACCCGAACGATCTTATAGCGCTGTTTAATTACGGCGCTTACCAGACTCGTGACGTGCTCAATATAGGGTTGCCGGAGACTATTTCTTCCGACGGTCCTTCCGGATTTACCTGTTTTATGGACAGAGACAACGTAACGGGAACATGCCATTATTGCAGCGAACCTGTTATGGCTTCTACGTGGAACGTAGATCTGATACGTGAAATAGGTAATTGCATGGGAGAAGAGGGTATGTGGGGATCGCCTATCAGCGGGACGCCTTATTCCGCGATATACGCGCCGGGTGCAAACATACACAGGAGCCAATTCGGTGGACGTTGCTCAGAGTATTTTTCCGAGGATCCGGTGATATCCGGGAAGATGAGCGCAGCAATAATAAAAGGATGTCAGGAACGCGGCGTTGCGTGCACGATCAAGCATTTTGTGGCTAACGAGCAGGAAACGCATCGTAGTAACGGCGGTAACAGCACCTGGCTTACGGAACAGGCGCTACGCGAGCTATATCTCAAACCATTTGAGATAGCCGTAAAGGAGTCCGGATCGAGAGCTCTCATGTCTTCGTTCAATCGCATAGGTACGAAATGGACGGGCGGCGATTATCGTCTTCTCACCGAGATACTTCGTGAGGAATGGGGATTTAGGGGCTATGTTATTTGTGATTTCAATACATGTCCGGATTATATGTTCAGCAAACAGATGGCTTATGCCGGAGGAGATATCAATCTTTCCACGACTCCGGTGGATTGGTGCAATCAGAGCAGCACGAGCGATATGGTCGTGCTCAGAAGATGTGCCAAAAATCTGATGTATGCGCTTGTTAATTCCAACGCGATGAACGGCGAAGTAATAGGTTATAAAATGCCAATCTGGCAGATCTTGGTAATAGTAGCGGATTGCGTTATTGTTGCGGGTCTTTCGGTTTGGGGATTCTTCGCCATCCGTAAAGCTCTCAAAGCTCCGGATAAGACCCCGGACGAAGCGGGCGGCGAGAGCAAGCAATAATCCGTTACCTCCTTAGCGGGCATCCCATTTGCCCGCGGCGGTAAAATATCCACCATTCGAGAAACGGCGTGCCTTCCCCCTCACGGCACGCCGTTTCGTTTTGTGCTTAGTGCGCACGCCAAATGACGTCGCGCGGAAAATTTAATTCAAGTCCCCGTACGCAACACGCTCCGCTCAAATAGAATTCACAACTTCAACCGCGAGATTTTCGGAACATACTTCCTTGACAAATGCCCTGCGGAAATTATATAATTAATCGTATGCTTCCCGAGGGGGAAGACGTACATGACAGAGGAGAAGGGCACAATGTACTTTGCGGACAAGATGAAAGAAGAGTGCGGCGTTATCGGCATGTTCGATCTCGGCGGCGGCGATGTGGGCAGCGACCTTTGCTACGGGCTGTTCGCTTTGCAGCACAGGGGACACATGAGCTGCGGCGTCGTCGTCAACGATAATTACAAGCTCACGCGCATAAAGGACAACGGGCACGTCAACGACGTGCTTAACGTGCGCACGATAGAGAGTCTCAAAGGCAAGATAGGCATAGGGCACGTCCGTCACAGCGGCGGCAGGGATCTCAGCGAGGATATCCAGCCCATCACCACGCGTTACTGCAAGGGCACGATAAGCCTTGCCAAGAACGGGCTCATAACGAACGCAGAGCAGCTGCGCACCGCGCTCGAAGACGAGGGCGCGATATTCCAGTCCACGCGCGATACCGAGGTGATACTTCATCTCATCGCGCGCGCCCGCACGACCTGCCCGAGCGCCGAAACGAGCATGCTGGAAGTCATGGACAGCCTCGAAGGCGCATATTCGATGATACTCATGTCGCCCAAAAAGCTCATTGCCGTGCGCGACCCCCGCGGGTTCCATCCGCTTTGCATGGGTAAAAAGGGGAGCGCGGTGGTGTTCGCGAGCGAGACTTGCGCGCTGGACGCCATGGGAGCCGAATTCGTGCGTGACATAAAGCCGGGCGAGCTCGTCTGCGTGGACGAGAAGAACGGCGTCCGCAGCTTCGAGAACTATTGCGGCAGGCGCACGAGTCTCTGCCTGTACGAATACGTCTATTTCTCCCGTCCGGACTCCATACTCGACGGCAACGAGGTGTACGCCTTCCGCGAGAGAGCGGGGAGGCTGCTCGCGAAAGCCTGCCCGGCAGACGCGGACGTCGTTTGCGGCGTTCCCGACGGCGGTACGGTGTACGCGCAGGGCTATGCCAACGAGACCGGTCTGCCTCTCAAAGCGGGCGTGATGAAGAATAAATTCTCCTCGCGTAACCTCTTCAACCACGATTTCGAGGGAAGAGAGAAGGCGATAAAGCTCAAGTACAACGTTCTGCGGCAGACGGTGGGCGGCAAACGCGTCGCTCTCGTGGACGACTCCATCATGATGGGAGACACCGCGCGCCGTATCATCGCGATGCTTAAAAAAGCCGGAGCGAAAGAAGTGCATCTGCGCATAGGCTCGCCGCGCATCATACACGAGTGCCTCTTCGGCGTGCAGATGCCGGGCGAGGACAAGCTCCTCGCCGCCCGCGGCAGGACGAACGAGGAGATGTGCGCTCACCTCGGCTGCGACTCCATAGGCTTCCTGCCCATAGAAGCGCTGCGCGAGACGGGGCTTTCGTGCGATCATACTTACTGCACGTCCTGCCTCGACCGCAAAACGCACCTGAAAATGAAGTAAAGATACCTCGCCGCGAGTGCCCCTGCGCGAAAACGCTTGTCAGGCGGGGAAGAGTGTGATATAATCGTATTTATGAAAGAACTGAATATAAACAACTTCAAAAAAGAAACGGAAAGCGGCGTTTGCGTCGTGGATTTCTGGGCGAGCTGGTGCGGTCCCTGCCGTATGCTCGCGCCCGTTATGGAGGAACTCGCCGCGGAGCGTCCCGACGTGAAGTTCTTCAAAGTGAACGTGGACGAGGAATCCGACCTCGCGGCGGCGTTCGGCATATCAAGCATCCCCGCCGTGTTCAGACTGGACGACGGCAAAGCCACCGCGCGCCACGTCGGTTACGCGGGCAAAACGGATATAGCGCGCGCGCTCGGGCTCTGAAGCCGCGGTCATAACGAAAGAAGGACGGGACGGATGTGAGGGCGTTCGATTTCGATCATACCATATACGGCGGTTACAGCTACCGCGATTTCGTGTTCTACACCACGGCGAGACGGCCCTGGGTGCTTTTGTGGCTGCCCGTCATCGCGGTGGTCGTGCTGCTCAAACTGCTGCATATCATCAAAATGAAGCGCGTCGTCGAGTGGGTGCTGTTCCCGTTCCTGCGATTCAAGAAGATAGACGAGTACATCGTAAAATTCTGGGACAAGAACGAGAAGAAGATAGGGCAGTGGTATAAGGACTTGCAGCGCGAGGATGACATAGTCATATCCGCCACGCCGGGCTTCTTCCTCGAAGAGATATGCCGCCGCCTCGGGATAAAGACGCTGATCGCGACGGAGATAGACCGCAAAACGGGCAAAGTCGTCGATCCCTATTGCTACCGCGAAGGCAAGCTGGAGCGCTTCCGCATGGTGTTCGGCGAGGACGCGGAGCTGGACGAATATTATACGGACACCCCCAAAGACAGCACGATGCTCGCGCACGCCAAAGTGGGGTATCTGGTCAAAAAAGGCAAAGTAAGCAGGATAAATTGAGACAATGGACTATCTGAAGATCGAAAAAAAGTGGAGAAAAAAGTGGGAGGAGGAGAAAGCGGATTCCTTCGACGTTACCCGCGCGGACAAGAAGAAGTACGTTCTGGAGATGTTCTCCTATCCGTCGGGCGCGAATCTTCACCTCGGGCATTGGTATAACTTCGGACTGACGGACGTTTACGCCCGTCTTCTCCGCATGCAGGGCTTTGAGGTGTTCCATCCGATGGGCTTCGACGCATTCGGTCTGCCCGCGGAAAATTATGCGATAAAGACGGGCATCCATCCCAAGGATTCCACCGAAAAGAACATAGCGACGATGGAGCGCCAGCTCAAAGACATGGGCGCCTCCTTCGATTGGGATTACGAGATCAAGACCTGCGATCCCAAGTACTATAAATGGACGCAGTGGCTGTTTTTGCAGCTCTACAAACACGGTCTTGCGGAAGAGAAACTCGCGCCCGTCAATTGGTGCCCGTCGTGCAACACCGTAATCGCCAACGAACAGGTGGTGGACGGCTGCTGCGAGCGCTGCGGCGCGGTGGTGGAACGCCGCGAGATGAGACAGTGGTTCCTTAAAATAACGAAGTACGCAGAAGAGCTGCTCTCCGGGCTGGACAAGATCGACTGGCCGGAAAAGACCAAGCTCATGCAGCGCAACTGGATAGGTAAGAGCTACGGCGGCACCGTAACGTTCGACCTTGAGCGCGGCGGCAGCTTCGACGTGTTCACCACGCGTGCGGATACGCTGTTCGGCTGCTCGTACGTCGTGCTCGCGCCCGAGCATCCTCTCGTCGGCGAGATAACGACGGCGGAACAAAAGGACGCGGTCGCCGAATACAAGGCTCAGGCTGCGCGTCAGAGCGAGATAGACCGCACGAGCACCGTCAAGGAAAAGACGGGCGTGTTCACGGGCGCGTATGCGATCAACCCCGTAAACGGCGAAAAAGTGCCCGTGTGGGTGGCGGATTACGTGCTCGCGACTTACGGCACGGGCGCGGTCATGGCGGTGCCCGCTCACGACACCCGCGACTACGAATTCGCGACCAAATTCGGTCTGCCGATAAAGCGCGTGGTAAAGAGCGCGGACGGCTCTCCCGACGATCTGCCGTTCACCGAATATGGCGTGAACGTGGATTCGGGCTTCGCCACCGGCATGAAGACGGAGGACGCCAAGCACGCGATACTTGCCGAGCTCGCCAAAAAGGGCAAGGGCGGGGAGAAGGTGACTTACCGCCTGCGCGACTGGTCGGTATCCCGCCAGCGTTATTGGGGCGCGCCCATCCCCATGATCCATTGCGAAAAGTGCGGCGTCGTGCCCGTTCCCGAAAAGGACCTGCCCGTCGAGCTGCCTTACGACGTGGATTTCCGTCCCAAGGGCACCAGCCCTCTCGGCGGCAACGAAGATTACATGAACTGCACCTGCCCGAAGTGCGGAGGTCCCGCGCGCCGCGATCCGGATACGCTGGATACCTTCGTGTGCTCGAGCTGGTACTATCTCAGATATCCCAACGCGAAGAACGACGAAAAGGCGTTCGACACCGCGTGGACGGATAAGCTCCTGCCCGTGGACGTATATGTCGGCGGCGCGGAGCACGCCTGCATGCACCTGCTGTATTCGCGTTTCGTTACAAAAGCGCTGCGCGATATGGGCTATATCCGTTTCGACGAGCCTTTCATGCGCCTCGTGCACCAGGGCGTCATACTCGGTCCCGACGGTAAGCGCATGAGCAAAACGCGCGGGAACATCATCAATCCCGACGATTACGTTTCGGTATACGGGTCGGACGTGTTCCGCATGTACCTCTGCTTTGCGTTCTCGTATACCGAAGGCGGACCCTTCCAGGCGGACGGCATCCCCGCCATCGCCAAGTATCTCGACCGCGCGGAGCGTATCTGCCGCAAGGCGTTCGAGGGCAAGGGCAAGCCCGCGGCAGACAAAGTCAAAGCCGCAGAGCTGGAATACGCCGAGAACTATGCCGCAAAATGCTGCGGCGCGGATATCGCGGCGTTTTCCTTCAACACCGCGGTCGCCCGCCTTATGGAGCTCACCAACGCGATGTACAAGTACGACGAGGCGGACGATGTCCTGTACCGTGCCGCGCTCACGCTCATAAAGCTCATGGCGCCCATAACGCCTCACATATCCGAAGAGCTGTGGGAAGCCGCGGGGAACGCCGAGAGCGTGCTCCGTCAGCCGTACCCGACGGCGGACGAGTCCAAGCTCGTGCGCTCCGAAGTGGAGGTCCCCGTTCAGCTCATGGGCAAGCTCAAAGGCAAAGTCATGCTCGCGCCCGACGCCCCCGAGTCCTCCGCTCTTGCCGCCGCTCTTTCTCTCCTCGGCATCCCCGAAGCGAGGAAGATCATCTATCGCCCCGGCAAGATAATAAACATCATAGCGTAAAAACGTAAAACAATGCGATACGAATGCCCCCGCTAAATAGCGGGGGCAAAAGCGCACTCGTTGGGGATACTTCGTCGC
>ERZ1108167.208-NODE-208-length-70410-cov-13.154403_pt1 | contig 70410 bp, 70 predicted proteins | sample MGYA00403703_ERZ1108167 | MGnify/ENA primary metagenome ERZ1108167 (study PRJEB35170, sample SAMEA104062411) | human gut metagenome | biome: human gut; feature: human-associated habitat; material: faeces | place: Denmark | collected 2012-05-11 ...
TACTATTTATTTCGGTTCCTTGCTATTAAATCGTTATTTATTCTTGGCTTTTGGTGCCTCTTTTGTAACTTTATAAGTGTTACAGAAATATTTGCACATCATTTGCAAACCGCAGGTGTCACATTTCGGCGTACGTGCCTGACAAACATAACGACCGTGCAGAATAAGCCAGTGATGGGCTATGGGTATCAATTTTTCCGGAATGTTCTTCACCAGTTCTTTCTCTACACTGAATGGAGTCGTACAACTGTCTGGCACCAGTCCGATGCGGTGACTGACACGGAAAACGTGGGTGTCAACCGCCATCGCCGCTTTGTTGAAAACGACGGACTGAATCACATTGGCGGTCTTTCTTCCTACACCGGGAAGTTTGATCAAATCATCCATGTTGTCGGGCACTTTGCTGTTGAAGTCATTAACCAGCATTTTAGCCATTCCTACCAGATGTTTGGCTTTATTATTCGGATAAGACACGCTCCGGATATATTCGAAAATAACTTCCGGAGTACTGGCAGCGAGAGCTTCCGGAGTCGGGAAGTCCTTGTAGAGAGGCGGAGTGATCATATTTACTCGTTTATCCGTACATTGTGCAGAAAGAATTACAGCGATCAGTAATTCATACGGATTATTGTAATGTAATTCTGTTTCGGCTACAGGAACATTCTCCTGAAACCATGCGATTACTTTTTCATAACGTTCTTTCTTTCTCATCGTAGCTTGTTTTTATGGTAGTGAGGCGTTACTTTTAATTTGAAATAGACAGCGGAAACTACTGTCAGGCAGGCACCGAAAAGATATGCTTTGTCAAACGAACAGATTTCGGCTATATATCCTCCGGTCAGCATACCGATACCGATTCCTACATCCCATGAGGTTAGGTACGTGGAAGTAGCTGTCCCCCGTTGGTTATTGGGGGCGAGGTTCACGAACAGGGTATTGAATGCCGGAAACATAATTCCGAATCCGATTCCCATCAGCAGGGCAATTCCGAAAAAGAGAATGGTGCAGACAGCATTATTCCATTGAATCAGATATACACAGGATGCGAGCAGGAAGAAACTGACCACCACCAGATAGAGTCCGGCAGCAATTACTTGGGTTATTTTTCCCCGGTCCACCAGCTTTCCTGAGAATATACGGGAAATGGCCATGCCAATCGCCATAAAGGTAAAAAAGAAACCTGTTTGTGTATGAATCCCTATTTCACGGGCATACATGGCTACATAATTGGTGGTCATTCCGTAAGGGATGGAGAGCAGCAACAGGCTGAGTCCCGCAGGCATTCCTTTTAATAAAATGAAACGGTCGAGTGAAATCGGTTCACGCTTTACCGGTGGTTTATAAGGCGTCTTCACCAGGCTTGCGGACAGGAATCCCAGCATACAGGAACCGAGCGCATAGCAGAATATTGTAGCGAAAGACACCCCTCCGTCATGTAAAAACAGTCCGAACATCGGTCCGATGGACATGGCGATATTATTGGTCAGCCCATAATAGCCCAGCCCTTCACCTCTGCGGGAAGAGGGCATAATGTCAATGACTACTGTATTTCCGCCTACCGTGACCATGCCGAAAGAGACTCCATGAATAATTCGGAATATAATAAATAAGGTAAGCGAGCCGGCGATAAGATATCCCGCAAACATCAGCATAAAGATGAAATAAGCGAAAAGATAAAGCGGCTTACGGGCAAACGTATCCAGCAGATAGCCGGAAAACGGGCGGATGCAGAGTGCAGCTACCGTATAACAGGAAAGCACGATGCCGATAGTGGAATTTCCTGCCTGAAAGAACTCGGATAAATAGAACGGCAAAACAGGAATCAGCAACCAGAAACCGAAGTAAAGCAGGAAGTTGGCTGCCAAGATGAAACAATAACCGGGAGTAATGAGTCTATCCTTTGCCATAATAAGTGAACGTTCTATTTGCTGACCGGAATGATGATAAGTCGTCCCGTTTCAGTGTAATCGGTATATTGATTAAATGCCAATGTCCCAATTACCGTCAGACGGTTTTATTGGCACATTGGCATACTGGTAAATTCTGTGCTCTATTTAATATGCCGCTTCGAATTCTTTTAAGAAGCGTGTATCATTTTCGGAGAACATACGAAGGTCTTTCACCTGATATTTCAGGTTCGTGATGCGTTCAATACCCATTCCGAGAGCATAACCGCTGTATACTTTGCTGTCGATGCCGTTTGATTCGAGTACGTTCGGGTCTACCATACCGCAACCGAGGATTTCCACCCAACCGGTATGCTTGCAGAACGGACAACCTTTACCACCGCAGATGTTACAGCTGATATCCATTTCAGCACTTGGTTCTGTAAATGGGAAATAAGACGGACGCAGACGGATTTTGGTGTCCGCACCGAACATTTCTTTGGCGAAAAGCAGCAATACCTGTTTCAAGTCGGTGAATGATACGTTTTTGTCTACATACAGCGCTTCTACCTGATGGAAGAAACAGTGTGCACGGTAGCTGATAGCTTCGTTACGGTATACACGTCCCGGACAGATGATGCGGATAGGAGGTTTGGAAGTTTCCATCACACGGGTCTGTACAGAAGAAGTATGAGTACGGAGTACTACATCCGGATGAGCTTCGATGAAAAATGTGTCCTGCATATCACGTGCCGGATGATCTTCGGCAAAGTTCAGTGCCGAGAATACATGCCAGTCGTCTTCGATTTCCGGACCTTCGGCGATGCTGAATCCCAGACGTGCGAAGATATCGATGACTTCGTTCTTTACAATTGTAATCGGATGACGTGTACCGAGTTCAATCGGATAAGCCGAGCGGGTCAGGTCAAGACCGTCGCAACTATTATCCTGGCTCTCGAACTGTTCCTTCAACGCATTGATTTTGTCCTGCGCTTTAGTTTTCAGTTCATTCAGTCTCATGCCGACTTCTTTTTTCTGTTCGGCAGCTACGTTACGGAAATCCGCCATCAAATCGTTAATGGCTCCCTTCTTACTCAGGTATTTGATGCGGAGAGCTTCGAGTTCTTCGGCATTGGAGGCGTGCAAAGCTTCCACCTCTTTCAGAAGTTGTTCAATCTTAGCTATCATATTTTTGATGTATTGTTATTCAGTTTCTTAGTAAAAACCGTGCAAAGATATAATTTTATCACGAACCATCGAAATAATTTGTATCTTTGTTGCCGAATGTACCGAAAATCGGGGAACACTTATGAAAAAGATTGTTATTTCTCTTCTGCTATTGACTTTATCGTTTCGCCTGTCAGCTCAGATCGACTATCTGGAGCCGGTGAAGCCTTTTACTACCTATACGGGTGAGTTGGGTGAGTATTATCGAAATGTCTTTTCTTTGCTTAATACAGGTTTTCAACAGCATCCTTACGCGCGTTTTGTAACCATTCCTTCTTTTTCGCCGGAATATGCAATGTCGGTAGAGAAGAAGAACGGACGTTGTCTGTTGATTGCGAATACTTTGTCGCGTACCTATTGGCAGGCAGAGAAAGGAACGGTGAAAGTGGAAACTAAATCAGTGGAGATCAGTCAGTCCTTATACCAGTCTTTGGGAGCTATCGCCCGTCTGGTAACCAGTCAGATACAGGATTTGGACGGTTCGACAGCCGGACTGGATGGAGTCGTTTATTACTTCTCATCGACAGATGCGAAAGGAAAAGAGATGATGGGACGGAAGTGGTCACCCATGAAAGGTACTTTGATGGAGCGGCTTGTGTTGGTTTGTCAGTCGGCTTATATGTTATCTCAGGGAGAAAATATTTCGGAACAAGCATTGGCGGAGGAAGCGACCGCTTTATTGAAAGAACTGGAGCACCGTACCAAAGAACAGCCGGACGCTTACAAAAGGCCGATGTATGTGGGGATTTACTCTGTCGGTCCGAAACTCAAAACGCATTCGGGAAAGCAAATAGAAGAATTACCCCACCTGACTGACGTTTGTGCGCAGGAATATGCAGCCGGACAAATGGTTTATCCTGCGGAATTGCTTAAAAACAATGTATCGGGATATGCTTTGTGTGAGTTTACTATAGATAAGGAGGGAGTGATTCTTCGTCCTCATATATTAAAATCGACTCATCCGGAGTTTGCCGAAGAAGCTCTTCGCATTGTGAAGGAAATGCCGAAGTGGACACCTGCACTGGTAGGAGGCAAGGCGGTTGAAAGTGATTATACCCTTTATGTTCCTTTCCGTCCCCAGTTGTATAAAGAACAGTTGCAGATACGCGAACGCGAGTTGTCCAAAAAACATTAACGCCCGGAACTTTTCTCTTTTTATATTGTATTATCATTGTAACCAATAAAAAAAGAGAAGATATGGATGATATGATTAACAGACACGATTCGATTGCTGAAGAAAATATCGAACCGAATGGCCGTCCGGCTAAGAATGAGTTTGAAGAATGGAGCACTGAAGTTACCGACCGTGCAGACAATGTATTCAAAGGTGATACGAAAGACGGTCCCATCAAGGATCGTGAGAAACGAATAAAAGAAATGGATGAAGTGATAAAAGAGGACCTTGAATAAAGGTCCTCTTTTATTGTATGTATGATGTCTTTTTTAACACGATCTCGTGCTTATCGTTGTATGCCATGAGAAACTTTTCAGTAACTTTGTTGCCTAAAAATATAGATAGTATGATAAAGGCATTATTACTTGATGTAGATGGAACTTTGTTGAGTTTTGAAACTCATAAGGTATCGCAATCCTCTATGGATGCTCTTAAAAAAGTACATGATAGTGGAATTAAGATCGTGATTGCTACCGGTAGGGCGGCAAGTGATCTTCATGAGATTGACGCTGTGCCGTATGATGGAGTTATCGCACTTAATGGAGCAGAGTGTGCATTGCGTGACGGAAGTGTGATAAGAAAAGTAGCAATACCTGCACAGGACTTTAGAAAGTCAATGGAGCTTGCACGGGAATTTGATTTTGCAGTCGCTCTCGAATTGAATGAAGGTGTATTTGTCAATCGTCTTACCCCGACTGTCGAACAGATTGCCGGAATTGTTGAGCATCCTGTTCCGCCGGTTGTCGACATCGAAGAGATGTTTGAAAGAAAAGAGTGCTGTCAACTTTGTTTTTATTTTGATGAGGAAACAGAACAAAAAGTGATGCCGCTTCTGCCGGGTCTTTCCGCAACACGCTGGCATCCTTTATTCGCTGATGTTAATGTCGCAGGGACAAGCAAGGCAACTGGTCTCTCGTTATTTGCCGATTACTACGGGATTGAAGTTTCTGAAATAATGGCGTGCGGTGATGGCGGTAATGATATTCCCATGTTGAAAGCTGCCGGAATAGGAGTGGCGATGGGAAATGCGTCTGAAAAAGTTCAGTCGGTAGCCGATTTTGTCACTGATACGGTGGATAATAATGGGCTTTGCAAGGCTTTGAAACAATTCGGGGTAATATAAAAGTGTCTTAATGAAGGCTGACTACAAAGCCAATCACAGGTTTAAAATAAAAAAAAGAGTAACTTATCATAAGTTACTCTTTTCATTTTGTGGAGCGTATCGGACTCGAACCGATCACCTCGACACTGCCAGTGTTGTGAAACGTGTTGGAAATCAGCTTGCTACGTATCTTGTTGCTTATATGCATTGTTTATACTTATTGTTTACTATCTTACAAAGATAGTTTATTACTTTCTAAATCCCAATTTATCTGCCAATATAAATAGGATATAGGGTAGATTTTTAAAGAGAATAGTATTTTAACCCACAATTCCCTTCTTGGTACACATTGTATTTCAGATAACTCTATATTTTAAGTTCACATAAGGAAGGAGGATTGAGATTGAGCTTTAAAAATTCTTCCATGCACTTTTGTGTTGGAGAAAAACAAAAGCCAGCTATCATCTTGATAACTGGCTTTTAATTTTACTCATCAGTAGAAGTACTTTGAGATGGTGTGAACTGCTCGTAGAAATTGTTAAGAAGACGATTTATAATGGTCTCTTTGGTATCGCCACCTCGCTGTCCTTTGGCTTTCTCTATCTGCTCTGCTTTCTCTTTGTTCAAACTTAAAAAAAACTTGACCAGATTGTCAATCGTAGCATTTTTTTGGTCATCGTCTGCTTCATCGTACTGATAGATAATCCAATCAATGAGAGTTCGACTTTTGAGAATCTCTTTAGAGAGGTGTTCTACTGCTGCTTTTAATAATCTCCTCCCCCTTTCCAATCCATTAGTTTTCCGCAATTTATCACTTATCTTACCCGCCATTGCATCTGCCATTATCTCTTTAGTAATACCCGCTTTAAATGTTCCCCATTTGGAGGCAGTGGGTAATGGATAACCTTGTTCAGTAAGCTCCACGATAAAATCAAGTAGCGGAAGTTCCTCTTTGCACGCCATTTTAGCCCCCTTAGGAAAGTCACCCCCCTTCCAAGGATTTGTACAAATGTTAATTTCTGAAAACATTCTCGAGACTGCAATTTCTTCATTCAAAGCATAGATAAGATAGAACTCACCTTTGTACTTCTCTTCATCTTTTAAGTCCTTGTTAGCTTCCAGAAGATTTAGATGAGCTTTGTAACGGTGGTTTGCATCTACTAACACAACGTACCTGTCTGCATCAGCTTTACTAATGGTTTCTCCCGTTTCAAAGTCCACAATCTTCAATTCTGCTTCTATAGCTTTTTTTGCATCCACTATGATAGCAGGAACTAGCATTCCATTTGCCTTCATGGACTTCATTTTGGATTTAACCACCTTTTCGTCAAAGTTGCGATTACCTGATAGCCTAGCTATCTTGATCCCTTTACTAGCCAGCACTGCTAGCGTTGAAATTTCGAGGGCAATTTCGCTTTCTTTTGCCATTATTTATGCCCATGCCCTTGGGACTTGTCTAGGTATCTAGCACACCAATTATTATTTCTGGTGGCAAAACTATATAGAAAGATTGACCTAGATTAGGAGAAATTGGTCATCTTTTGGTAGTATTTTATCCTAAGAAAGCATGAACTTTATTTAATTCTCCCCTTATATATTCTTTCTTATCCTGCGCTGATTCTCTAACTTCATATTCGGGTATTGGGATATTATATAGACCTAATAGGTCATATAGAAATGCTGCTTCTTCGTTTCTTATAGTCTTTACTTCTTTACTGAAAAAGGCAGCATTTAACAAGTTCTTCCTCCAACAAAATAGTAATGTACCGATATAGTATTTACCATTCTCATTCAAAAGAGTTTCCTCTCTCCGCATTAATTGTTTCAGTTTTATATCTAATATGCCAATAGGATAAATTTCATTATTATCTTCATCTATGTATGTGACAAACTTCTTTCCTTTGTTGAATTTAATGCAAAAACCATAAAAAGGGGCAGTCCATTCCATATAATCCCGATATTGGTATGGATCAGATAATAATATCATAAACAGTTTGTTGCATAATAATGATTTAATCATTGAGATTTGTTCAGTATCTATAATATGTTTTTCTTTCGATGTAGAACTTTTAAGGGTTATTTGGTTATTCTCATGAATTAGATATAGAATTAGTTCACATAACTTTTTAATATCCATTCTTTCATACTTAGACACTTTTTCAGTTGTAAATTGAAGTAAAAGCCCATCTGTATCATCATCACATTTGAGAATATTATACTTCTTAGCTAGTTTTATAATTATATCTTTCTTCTCTGGTTCTTGGGAAAATGCCATATCAATGAGGCGTTGGCGCAATTTCTTCATGGTATTATCTTTTAAAATTAACGACTGCAAAGAAACAAATTTATCCAATATTTCAGTCCACTGTATAAAAAAATAAGGCAGTAAATGAAATTTCACTTACCACCTTAACCTTTGACTTATCTTTCTTGGTTATACCCTGTGTTTCTTGTCATATATCAGATTATAAAGCCATACAATACCAGAGGATATTATAGATAGAATTACTAGTATGATAAATGGAAAGAATAAACTAGTCCAACCATAGCCTAAGCATATCCCTACAATTACTCCTATGATATATAAAAGTAATATTCCTCCTCCCCACAAAAATAATTGCTTAGAATTAGAATATGAGTATAATGTAGGTGCTTGTTTAGGGGAGTAATAGTATCTGCCAACTTTATGTAAATAGGATAATAAATTAAGCGACTCGTCTGACTTTATATACAACGCATTAATACTATCCACCACAAGCATATTTCCGTATTGTGCAATCATTTCATTAACTTTCGCAAAAAAGATTTCTTTATCTAACTTGGAATAAACTTCTTGAAAAGCTATCTTGATATATTCATCATCTTGAGGGAAGTACAAGTCACCATATATGTCTTCTTCTAGTTCCCCAATAGAATTATACTTGCTTATATATGATTTGTCTTTCTTTGTTCTATTCTCAAATAATTTCCAGAAGTATATCTTTAAATTGGATTCTGACAAATCTAATTTTGTGCTATCAATTTGCAGATTCTTATTTCTTGCTAAATGAATAGGGTTGAAAGTCTTGTTTACTTGTATCATATTTTAAAATTTGATTGTCATTCATAGATTGATTGTGCTAATTAGTAATTGTGCTATTTCTGAAAACAAAGTTACTCATTATTAGCCAACTAGCCTAATGATAGATTGTTAAGATTTGTTGTCATATTCTTTTTCTGGTTCTTTATCAGGTTCTACATCATCCATAGAATCAAACTAATCTTCCCATGTACAATATCATCTGTGAAGCTATCTACACAAATGCCCAACTCTTCTTACAAATATAGACCTCATAATGATCTTCAAATCCACAACCAAAATGCAGTATTGGTGTTGTGTAGCCACATTTAGAACATTCATATTGTTTTATTTCTCCCATGTCTCTTGTGTATAATGGTGCTATAAAGATAATGATTATTCTTCAATGATATTATCAACTATCTTCTTAAATACATCACCTGCCATTAGTCCACCACTTGCAGGTAATCCAGTCTTATTAATAGATACAATGATACTATACTTGGGATTATCAGTAGGGAAGTAACCACAGAACTCTATCGCATACATATCCTTAGTACTATCCTCATTAGTAGATAATGAACTAGTTCCCTGCATACCTGCAACTACTACCTTATCAGACTTGGCAGGTTGTCCTAATCCATCAGTAATATTAAATACTAGAGCTTTTTTCAAACTATCAATACTAGCCCTACTTGCTATTTGAGGATTGATAACCACTACACTGTCCTTGTATAGTTGAGGCTGTACCATTTTCCCATTATTAGCGATAGCATTATAGAAGGTAAGGACTTGAATAGGTAAAATGAGCTGTTCATATCCTATACAGTTCCAAGTGATATTTTTTTCTGTAATCTTGTAAGGTTGCAGACTGGCAATTCCATTGATACTATCTGGTTTACCATAGCTCATATTAGCAAGTAAATCAAAAAAGGTTTGAGGATCATCCCCAAAAGCCTTCTCCATTGTCTTATAAATGGCAATATTGGAACTAGCTGCCAATCCTTCTTGTGCTGTTATCTCACCATATCCTCCTCTATGCCAATTACGATCTTTAAGCTCTCTGCCATGAACTTGGTAAATACCATTTCCAGTATCAACCTTATCACTCAATTTTACCTTACCAGTTTCTAAAGCTGCCAATAGCGATATTGGGTGCATCAAGCCTGTAGGCTGCCATACAGAGAAGTTCTCGCATGGTTGGTAGTTCGTACTGTCTTTCTTAGTAAGTCCAACTAAAGCCTTGATTTGACCTGTTTGAACTTCCATAACTATAACCTGTCCAGATTGAGCATTTATCTCTGATAACTTGTCTTCTAGTATGACAGTAGCATTAGTTTGTAATGTACTGTCTATAGTGGAAATAGGTGCTGTTACTTGCTGCTTGTTTTGGCAAGAAGTCAATCCTGAAATTACGGTAATTACATAAATTGTATATTTCATATTTAATCAAAATGATGCATATTAGGAGAGGAGCCACATTTAGGACTCCTCTTTGTAAAATACTTATTTCTTCTTTTCTATGGCGATATTAAAAGCAAGTTTTAATAATGACATATAGCATAACTTCCATAGTAAATTTCTTATCAATTTTACATCTGCAATTCTCTAACTACCTACTATAGAGTAATGATGCACAATACTGGCGTAATTGATTTATGGCTATATCATTTACTTTAGAATCAGCGCAAAGTCCCATACAAGCATTTAAGTTATCATTCCAATACTTAATGGCTATTAACACTCCCATTGCTGTTGTCTCATTATTCTTGAACATGAAATAGAAAATACTGTTTATTGTATTGCTGTAATCTGCACCACCTAGATAGTTATGATTACTCCTACTCCATAATAAAAGATTCTTAATTTTATCACTATTGACTACTGCATGATATGCTTTCTCAAATTTAGCTGTACCATGTTGATAAATAAAATACGCTTTATAATTTTCATAAGTTTGATTAAACGTATTTCCTATTATTTCCATCATTTTAAATTTAAAAGAATTCGAGGCATCATAACACTAGCCACTTCATTATTAGGATAGTATCTCTTACATAAATCATAGAAATTTTCTATAGAAGTAATGCAATAGGAGCGTTCTTCTCTACTGGCATGGTCTTTTATGTGCCAAAGCATTGATACTGGAAATGTTTCTTGATTATTAAATCGCTTAACAAGGTTTGAATACATACTGTTGAACTCATAGTCCTCTTTAAAGTACCCGTATTTAGCTTCTCCAATGTATTCTTTTAACTTCTGTTCTACAACAGTTGGTTTGCCATAAAAAGAATACAGATTGTAAAGAACATAACCATAGTTATAAAAAATCTCATCATTTAGTTTCATAATAAATTACGTTGTGCTTCTACGTTCCTAATAGAGAGCGTTAGTAATTGAGATATAAGTGTGAGGAACACAACACGAAGGTTGCACACTTCTTTAATAGAACTGCAATTGATTAGTAGATAGACTGTCTGTTTCTTAGATATTTGTATTAATACCAACCTGTTCCCTATAGTTGGCAACTACATACAAAAAAGGTGTGAGAACTAATCGCGTATCTGTCTCTAGGTATCGCCAAACACCCACACTACAAATACACAACAGTTGCCCACACCAAACGATATATAGACTATCAATAAGATAGGTATATAACATTAGTATGGGCGTTGTGCATATCCTCGTAGTGTAAAATTTTGGCGAAATTTAGAGACAAGGATAATGCAAAACGCCTTTCGTTAAATAAAAATGTTCTCCTATTGCTAGGATGGGCACAAAGATAACGAAAGGCATTTGTATTTGCAATTAAAATTGTGAGTTAAAAGCTAAGATAGTCATAAGTATTAAGCAGTTCTTCCTGTCTTAATCCCAAGTATCTCTTAGTAATTGATACACTGGAATGATTGAATAGCTCCATGAGCTTAACAAGTGCAAGCTCTGAATTATCGTTATTCATGTTGTAGACCTGTCTGCCAAAAGTCTTTCTAAGAGAATGACACGAAAAATTGCCTATTTGTAGCCTGTATTTTTTCTTAATCTCTTTTAGCATAACATTGATTCTCTGAACTGTGTACACTGTCCCCTTCTGACTTATCAACACAGGTGCATTTATGCCAACTGGATTTGTATGCTCATAACAATCTCTTATATGTTGCTGTAGCTGCATATTAATCCTAATTGTCCTTTGCTTTCCTGTTTTAATCTCTATAATAGTAAACTCTTCTGTATCTAATATCTGATTCCATCTTAAAGCAAGAATATCAGAAATTCTTAGACCTGTGAAACATCCCAAAGCAATAAGAAGTGACATCTTATAATTACTATCCTTTGCCAATTTTCTTATTAAGTTCATTGCTTCGCTCCATTGCAGATAATCTGCTGTTGTAGTTGAGTATTTAAGTGACATAATGTTCTGTTTTATAGTAAAACTAATAAAAGTGAATATTAATTTTGAGTTGGAATGTCTAACTTGCTGATTATTAGAAAAACACTCACTAATTATCAAAGTGAACATTTTTAAGGTAGGAACACCCAACTATAATTTGAATGTTCCTTATACCTTATTAAAATGGTCTGTCTCCATATTCATAGATCGTAATAGAATTACAAACTCTCTCATAAAATGAGAATCCACAACCTGAACAAAAGTAGCTTTCGTAAACTGCTGCATACTCTCCTTGCTGTCTGCTAGTTCTATCTAAGAATGAATCGAACTTGTGCAACCAATACTTTAATGCCTGTAACCGCTTAATGTACTGTAGGTTGTTCTCACAATAGCATAAACCTTCTTGTAATGTAGCAATGTGATTTACTGCATTATCAATTTTCTTTTTATCCATAAACATCTAATTAATAGTCAATAGAATAAGAAAAGGACACCTAACCAGAAAATTAGATGTCCTTTTCATGTTACCCTTTAATAAGAGCATAGGCAAGCAGTAAAATGTAGCCTATTATTAATAAAGGAAATGACAGCATGGCGACAAGCATTGTAGCAACAACCACAATTAAATAGAAGAAACTCTTTATCATAGTTCCAATTATTAAGTACTTGATAATTTACTGTATTCTCAAATACCACTAACTAAGAAACCATTGGTATTTGCTGTCACCATGTAAAGCGGAACATATACCAGTTGCAAGTTCTGTAGCGTTATAAGCTCTGTCTAAGAAAGAATCTATATAACTAGACTTATTACTTCCAGTAAGCAAATTATAGAATTTCCACATGGATAGATCACTTCCCAAGCTGCCAAAGTTTTCATCATTGATATATGCTTTAGCCACATTGTTAATCTGTGTATCAGTAAGCAACATTTTAGGAATATCCTTTTGATAGCCTTGTGGTAGTGATTGATAAAGTCTCATTCTGCCTAACAGTTGGCAAAATTGATGTTCTGTCATACTGGTATTGCCTAAAGACTGCATCAAATGTATGTGTTTGGCTGGATTATAGTTGTGGAACATTTCTAATACCGCTTGATATAAATCTCTGGTATTAGTAACTTCCAGACAACTAAGAAAACCGTCCGTTGATACACATAAGTTTGTGCAAACCTTACAAATGAAACCAATAAACACTTTAAACCGTTCCGCACCTTTCTTCGAATAAAGATTAGTGTGGTTATAAGCTCTCACACCACCTATAGTAAGTGTTAGCCTGTTTCCGTTCACTGTCTCATAGATAGTAGGAACTTCAATCACAAAAGCACACCTTTCGTAATAGATAGTTTTATCACTTTCTAATAACTGATTGGCTGGTTTGTGTATTGCTTCTGGAATCCTCCCTTTAATGGTATGGGAAACTCTAATGTCTGGCGATTCAATTTGTTCACCATTAAAGAAACTGTTTGCCGCATCCTGTACCGTTTCAATAAATGAAACATGGCTTAAAGTTGATTCATTGTCTTTGGCGAATACTGGAATAATACAATCATTTCTTAGATGATCCAAACTTGCTTCAATTGTATTAGCTTCAATGAATAGAGGTCGTTTCTCTCTGGTAGGTTGCTCTTCCACTATTAACGTTGCGTCCTCTGCATATTCTCCAAAGTTTCTGGTACTTCTTTGCACCAATGTTGGCATAATCTGTAATGTTTCCATAATCTGTAAATTATTAAGTCAATATTAAAAATTATCTCTGTCTGAATGCGAAGCACACCACAAGTAGTATTAATAGTCCTATAAAAAATTCAGGTATTAATACTATAGGTAAGATTACTATTGTGGCGATAGTTAGAATTACTTTTAAATTCTCCATAGCGTAATAATAGATTAGTGAATAATGTATTTAAAGACAAAATGAAAATCTAACATGAAGTACTTTCCACTCTCTTACAAATGTGTTATCATGTAGCAAATCATTAATTGGCTGCATTTGGCAGATTGGTGATTTATACAAAAAACACATTGAGAGAGGGAAAGCAATTCATGTGCAGTTTATCACTTTTCCTACTAATTGGTATGGGGACTATTGGGTAACAATGCAGTTCAGCGCATGACATACATCTGATATGTACCTGCATACTTTCTGGTATTTCAAAGATTCTACTTTACAGAAGTATTAAGTCTAAATGAAAATGCTTCTTTAAGCCAAAGGGAGGGGGGATAATTTTAAGACCAATATTTTTAAAGTTTGGGATATATACAAGGAAGCTTTGTAGTTTGTTAATTCTAATGGACTTTTATTTATTAATATAATTAAATTTGTATTTTTACAATCCATAAATCAAAGTACACGTCAATCTATATAAATAACCATATAAAACGCTATTTTATGGAGAAACAGATATTAACTAGAGAAAGTTTATTAAAAGATTTTGCAGGTTGTAGCGACAAACTTTTTACTTTAGGGATAATCCGTACAGATAGTTTTACAGGAGAAATTGGAGAATTTATAGCTTCTAGGTATTTTAATCTTCGTTTAGCAGGGAGATCAACTGAAGCATATGATGCAAAATGTCCCAAAGGATATAAATACCAAATCAAATCTAAGATTGTTACTAATAATAGTTTTAATTACAGTATTTCTAATTTAAAATGCTTAGAGTTCGACTTTCTTATAGTTATCTACTTTGATATATATTATAAGCCTCTATCTGTATTAAAAATTCCTTCTAAAGATATAAGTGCAGAAAAGTATTGTGTCAATTCTTCTGTTGTTTCTATGTATTCCTTAAATATGAATCAATTAAAGTTGTCAGAAGAAGAACAAATTGCTATTAAGGATTTCGCCCTAAGTTATTTGAAATTACAAGAAACTGGTATCATCAGAACTCGCAAAGTTGTAGGAGATATTGGTGAATACTATGCATGTGAACGCTTGAATCTAAAACTATGTAGTAATACAAATGAAAAAGGCTTAGATGCAATAAGCCACAATGGATTGACATTTGAGATTAAAACAAGAAGAGTATATGATAGTGACAGACGTACTACCAATACCAGAAGGATAAATAGACTTAAAGGTAAAAATGCTGATTATCTGATAGTAGTGACTTTAAATCATGCTTTTGAATGTTCTGGAATGTGGATAATGCCAATGAAAAACGTAATCAATCCTGAATCCGCTCATCTTACAATTGTAAATAAAACTATAGGAGTCAAAAATCTAGTACCTAGTCAAATTAACTGGTTAGAAACTGGTGAAAAGTTCGTATCTTTTGATGAAATGAACAGGCAAAACCAATCTGTTTTGATAGATAATAAGCATAATAAGAGCAATAATCATCAATTAGAACTAACAGATACTATCATTACAGAAAATAGAAGTCATAAAGGAATGTACTTAATCCTATTATTAATTATAGGTTTTATTATAGTTTGTATAGCTTTTTGATTGTTTTGAGTTAATTCAAATTCTATATACATCATGATTTTACCAACAATGACCTTAATTGAATTAGTAAAAGAAATTCAGTCTGATTACAAAGAAGTACTTGCTCGTTGGACTAAATTTGAACCTAAATTCAATAAAATAAGAGTAAAGCAAATGTCATATCCATGGATATGGAGTACGAAAATTATGACTAAGAGACACAATGAATGGTGTATTAGTTTCTATGCGCAATCTAAAAAGGATGCTGATATAGTAATTCCTCATATCTACATCTATTTTAGATATGAAGGAGCTATATGGGGAGCTTATCCAATAAAAGGAACTGATGTATTATTAATCTTCACTTCTCACTTCTTTGAACGTTATACAGAACGTTTTTTAGAAATTACTAAAGATGAAAAATACCCATCTATAGAAATAATGGAATACTTTTTCCTACGAAATAATCATATTGGATGTATTAAACCAGAGTTGGAAGATTCAGTAAGAGGATTTTGTGAAGATGGTATGATTCTAGGCGAATGGATCTCTGATTCTGCTGCATTAATAAAAACCTTCTTATCTCGCAATGAGTTAAAAGTTAATCAGTATACAGAATATTATGAAGCATTTCATAATTGGATTGTTCATGATATGTTTTTAGCTCATAAAGGTTATTCCCTTTCTTCAATGGAGGACTTTGATAATTTGCCAGATTCTTACTTTACACCCAAAGAGTGGGAAAAATTTCTAAAATTAAGAGGAAATGCAATGTGGATGAATATAGCTATTGAATGTAGCAAATTTAGAATAGAACATGAAGAAGAATATCAAAAATGTTCTAATATGCTTCAAACAATTATGGACAATCGTTCTTTAGAATAAAAAGTAATACTATGATAACTCCAGAAGAATTAATACAAGATTTGATAGTTTTTTATGGTTATGAAGTGGACTTGTCTTATGCGATTAACTATATTGACATGGTAGGTCAATATGCCGAAGTTGATAGTTTTCACCTTTGGTTACAGGAACTACTTAATAGTACAGATTGAACTAAAAAGCCCCAACCCAATTTAACGGTCTGGAGTTCAATTTTACTCAATTGATATTTTAATCCTTTTTTAATTCTCGTCCTTTTTAAAATAGTTGTATTCTTATTAAGAAACACTTCTCGAATCTAAAGTGGCGGGGGTAACTTTAAGTACCCTATATTTTGAGATCGGGCATTAGTGAGAGACTATAAGCAGCAGGAATCCATCTTAAGTGTTTTTCTTATACCTTGTGCTCGTTAATTTCGAGAAATTCAGACTTTAGATGTAACTCTACATGAATTTTAAAGTATATGTAAATAAAATTCGGATATACCAATAAGTTTTCGTATCTTTACAACATCAAATTAAAGGAATCCCAAGCAGTACTCCAACTGCATAAAGCACTTCTAAAGTGCGGATTCTGTCATAAGCGATATAATACATATATAAATCACTTAGATTAATGATTGGGCTAAGTAAGTAGTAAAGTAATGAGCGTAGAGATACGCTTATTATTTTTCACTTATGTGTGACAATTGTTGAGCGTGAAACCCTCTACTCTTATAGAAGAAAACTCATAGACTGTCACACCCCATATATAGACTTTAGATACTTCTAATACACAGATTTTTTTACTACTTATCCAAACTAATAATTTTAATTTATGATTGATTTCATTGTCCCTAAAGAGTACAAGTATCTGGGGGAAGTACCTAAATTCAAAGAAGAAGGCTTACCTGTAGGCTATTTAATAGATAAAGGAAAAGTTGGGTGTGGCGGAACTTCCATAGCACTAGAGAATGATAAAGATACTATTATATGTGTGCCGTTCGTGTCACTTATAAAGAACAAGATGCAGAAGTATAACAAAAATGGTAACGTAAATGTACTGGGTGTATATGCTGGAATCACTAACCAAGAGATACAGGCTTATATAGACAACAGGATTGGAGCTAAAAAGATAATGTGTACTTATGATAGCCTGCATAGGGTAGCTGGAGTAACTGGTTACAAATACTTCTTACTAGTTGATGAGCTTCACCTCTTATTCATTCAGTATATCTTTAGAAAGTATGCTGTAAGGAATGTATTAAATGAATATACCAAATTTGATGAGTGGAGCTTTTTGACTGCTACGCCTATTGAACAAGACTTAATGCTAGAAGAACTAAAGGAAGTACCCACTTATAAAATAGATTGGGAGCATAAAGTGGAAACCAAAGTAAAAGCAGTTCAGTGCAAGCAGGTAGGTGCTACAGTAAAGAGTACGATTAATGACTTTTTAAATGGTAAAGTGTTTGGCAATGCGCATTTCTTTGTTAATTCTGTAGACTTTATAGCTAGTATGATTAAGGCTTGCAATCTTACTAATGAGAATACCAGAATAGTGTTCAGTAAAGATAATCAAAACTATAGGAATACTTGTCAAGGCATTATAAATGGAGAGACTACAGACCCAGTGAAGAAGATTAACTTCTATACATCAACCTGCTTTGAAGGTTGTGACCTGTTTGATAAAGAAGGAAAAACATTCATTGTATCTGAAAGTCGTAAGGCTCAAACTTTACTTGATATAAGTACACAAGTAAGACAGATAGCAGGTAGAATTAGGGATACACAATACTATGATACCATTACCCATTTTTATAAAGAAACCAGATATAAGAAAAATTTAACTTTTGACGAATATAAGCAGGTAGTACTGGAAGAAGAACGAAAAGCCAAATCCTATGTAGCTAAGGTAAATAGCGATTCTGAATTAATTGCAGGAACTAAAGAAAGTATATATCCTTACTTGGAGAAGATCAAGGAAGAAGGCAAACCTGCCAAATTTGTATTTGATCCCAATAGAATGAAACTGGATATCTATAATTTTAAAGTTCTGAATCACACCTATAGCTTGGAGGTAAATCTTAGCGGAGAGTATAATAAGGCAGGATTGGATACAGATTGCATTAAGGATTCTACATCTGATAGACTTTTAAAGAATGAATCTGCCAAAACAACCTTTGAAGATGCAATTAAAGAGTATGATACCATAATGCAGAGGAAGGCTAAAATGGTGATGTGCCTATCTGATAATGAAAGGCTATCCTTACTAAAGAAAAAGTATGGCTACATTGCGGAAGCCTATGAACGACTAGGCATGGAACGGATTAGAGAGCTGCGTTACAAGACTTCTAATATCCAAAGGCAATTGATAATCATATCAGAGAAAGCAGATAACAGAGCTAAAGTTGCTAATTTGTTGCTCACCATTCCTAATTTTAGAGTTGGTGAGTTTATCCCTTCTACAGATATAACGAGTTGTTTGCAGAACATCTATGATACTATAGGTATCAAGGCAAAGGTTTCTATAGATGATTTCAGATACTATGCTACTATAGAGGGAGCTAGGAAAAGAAAGTCTGGTAGACTGGTTAGAGGTTACATTATCCAGTACATTAAGATTAGCTAGCTTTATATTTTTCTACTTTCATCACAGCATTACTTGCCATTTCTTACAGTTTTGGTTTAAACAGGAATCTGGGATATATCAAGAAGCTGTTGTAGTGAATCGTAGGTATCAATTGAGACTAGAGGATATAAAAAAAGGGAGAACCGTTTTGCACAGTTCTCCCTTTATTAGAAGTCATTTTCATAAATCATCTACATCAATTATATCATATCCTGGTCATATTCAATCTTCCTATAAAGTTTGAATTGTGTTCTATTGCATGGAAGCTAAACTTCTTCATTCATGTAATCGTCTTCCCATTCTATGCATTGCTCCATTATGAGCCGTTCTGCTTTTTTGGTCTTAACTACTACATTACTAAAGTCATAATTATAATCTTCTTTGATTCTAATTTTAAGCAATTTACCATATGATTCTTTAATGTAAGGTATAATTTCACACAGCGCAATTTCATTCTCTACTGAATCAATCACATGACGAGTAGGATTTATCCAAGACTCAGACGACTCAGACGACTCAGACTGTTCCCAAAAATTCCCTTTATAGGCTGCTATGGACAGCAAAACAAAGCTGAAGTCTTTATCGAATAGGTCTGTTGGATGAGTGAGCAACTCTAGGATATTTGGAGACGTCAGATACTCGTCAGGATACCATATTTGACAATCATAGATATAGTCATTGATTATCTTTATTGCATTATCTAATTCAGTTATCTTCTCATTATACATTTCAACATTAAAGTTCTTCATAATTTGGGTTGTTCTCATAGTTATTAGTCGTATTAAATTTATCATTACTCATCTTGATGTAAACGGTAGAAACCTTGTTATCTTTTTGTATGCGCTTCTTGGAGTAGCCATTGAGCTTTCCCCAGATACCTATGCTTATCTTGTTGTCGTCTACGCCTTGTGTTAATGCAAGCTGACGTAGCTGTTTGTAACTGAACTCTTGTTTATCGTTCATTGTATAAAAAAAGATTAGTTAATTAATTGAGTGATCTTGTTACATATCAAGTATCTTTCATTTGTTAGTTTATGATCAAGCTAACCTGTTACATTGGCTTTACTCATGTTCAAAGCATAAGACTATATGTACTATACCATTCACATTATTGGCGACAAGTCTTGGATTGCAGATTGTCGTGTTCGCTATGGAAAGTATGAGATACGGAAAGAGTAAATGCGATGAAAGTTCATTCAGCCGTTCTGTAACATACTCGTCTGTCATGTAATCTGGTAGTATGAAGCTATACAGATAAACCTTCACGTCTTTGTATCGCTGCATCTTAAGTTTTATAATCTCTCTTTTGTCTAAAATTGCCACTGGAATGTCTTTAATGAAGTGGCTTGAGGTATTAAAATATACATTCATTACTGTTATACATAAATTTGAATTATAGAATGTGAATCTTGATGTGGTGAGTGGTACAAATTCAAGTTATAGATTTCAAATGCACTTCAAGTCGGTAATTCAGTAGTTTCAATAGTACCACTCTTATCTTATGTTGATGGTGCAAAGATACTGCACTTTTAGGAGGTAGCATAATGGTTCTGTAACTTTCTTAAAACTTTATGTTGAGAACCATTTTAAGTAAAAAAGTTTACTTGACTGCTAACGAACTCCCGTATCTTTGTGGTTTAAAAGCTATGAATTGTAGCTTTCTGTAGTGGCAGATAAACAGTATAAGTTCTGCCTTGAATCATTTTTCGCTTCTTGACGTATCGGTTGGCAGCCCATAGCCCGATGTGTAACTTTGTGTCCTTAATGTCGTGCTGTAGTGCCATTTCACGAATGTCAGCGTAGGTCAGTTCTTTCATTTGGATTAGATTTAGGTTTCTAGTGGCGAATCTGGGTGATGAGAAACTCGGTCATTTCTGACTTTCAATCACGTTGCAAAGGTATAAAGTCCCGACTGCATCACCAAACGACAAGTCGAAATTGTGGAATCTTTGAGTTGAGGATACGATAAAGCAAAAATTCTCCCCTTAACCGTAGCTGTTCGGGGAGAATTTGATGTTTAGGCTTACCAGAAGCCTTGATTCCTTCAAAAACTTATCAGTCCTTGTTTCTTTTATCCAATAAGACTGTAGTGATTTCTTTTATATTAGTGAATCTTTCCTTATCCAACAAGCCTATTTCCACTGCCTTATTGATAAACTGCATAATTGCATCTTTATTGATACCAATCTTAACGCACTTGATAATCATTTCTTTAAAACTATCATGCAAATCTGACAGCTTCCAGACAGATAACTGTTTCACGTATTGTTTTGCCACATCAGAATCAGAAGTGGAAGATTGGGAGAATTTTTCTATCTCGCTTATAAGAGACGTGATTTCATTGTCATAGCTACACAGCTTCCCATCCTTCAAGTGACCTACTTGTGATTTCAGTTCTGTAGCCTTATTGATTTTAGATGCAAAAAATTGAGTGTCTAGCAAAGTATCGAATGTAATGCTATCAATTGCATAATATTCCAGTTCTTTTTTTTCGTTGTCATTTAATAATGGATTGGTTGATAGATTGAGAGGTTCTTTGGTTATCTCTTTACTAAGTTTTTCTTTATCAACTTTATCAGTAACTAGTTTTAATAGTAATTCTGGACGTTCTTTTTGAAGAGCTTCAAACATTACCCTGTATTTAGTACCTACTTTGGATTTATCATAGTGCTGTATCGTTTCTATTTTCTTATGACCAGTATAACGTCCTATTTCGTTGTAGTGCCACCCACGTAATGATAACATTGTAACAAATGTATTTCTACCTGTATGACTGCAAACGCATTCATGCCTTTCTCTTGTGATAGTACGGGCTTTGCTTTTGTCTATATGGTCAAAAAAAAGTTCTTCACTTCCTTTAATGCCTGCTTTTTGGGCTATTATTTTAATTCTTTCATTTAGTAGCTTATTACTAATGTTTGGTAACTTATAGTCATATTTTTGTACTATTTCTAATGCCATTTCAAATAGTATATCTACTTGAATAGGGGCTTTATTCTTATCTTGTACAAGGTTGATGTAGGTTCTACCATCCTTATGTATAATGTTGTTGGTTACTTTGTTTACATCACTAAAACGTTGTCCTGTTGTACATTCTAATAAGAATAGGTCTCTAATTTGCGTATCCTTTTCTGTTTCACATTGGTAATTGTGTAATAAATAGATTTCATCTTCTGTTAAGGCTATTTTATTATCGTTTTTTGTCTGTCTTATGGGTGTAACTACTATATCTATAAATTGTGATTTAGAAATGATTTCATTGGCTACCAGATATTTGTTTATTGACCCTAATAAGTTGGAAACTATTTTATTTAATGTTGCTGGAGAGGCTGTTCCATCCTCATTTTTACCCTCAACATTCTCAATTAACCATTCTTGGAACTCCCTAAACAGCTTTGTGTTTAGCTCTGAATAACTATTCAATACCCTACCATTTAAAAAGCTCTCAAACTTTTCAACCTCTCTTACTCTATTTTCCTTTGTAGCGTCAGTGAATGATATATCATTATAGATGTAGTTTTTTAATGTTTGGGGTATATTCAATGCTTTTTTTATCTTTTTCATAATTTGACCTTTGTATATATAATGTCTTAAAGTATCTTTGTTCATCTCAATTTGCCCGCAATTTACTAAATATTTGTATTCGTCAAATCTTTGGTTATATATTTTGATTTGGTTATTAAGAATCATATTATTATCTGATTCTAGTTTAGGAAGCAGTTTACTTACTTTAGCTTTGTTCTTCTCCCATTGATTGGGATACACCTTATATCCTGTAGATATACGCACCTGTTCGCTTTTGATTCTTACTATGAAGTAAACCATTGTTGGTTTAGTCCCTTTGGGTTTTACTAGGTTATAGTAGGGGGTTATTTCTTGGACAAACCATTGTTTAGTTTCATTGTTTGAAACCATTGTTTCAGTTTTCTTAATGGAATCATTGTTTGATGTTTCAAAGTGTGCCATAATAGGGGATTATTAGGCATATAGGCACAAAATAAGGCACACAGTTAAACTGTGCACCTTATAAGTGGAGCGTACGAGACTCGAACTCGTCACCTCAACACTGCCAGTGTCGCGCTCTAGCCAGATGAGCTAACGCCCCATTTTTACGCCACTAATATAACGTTTGTAAACGTTTTGCTTTTGTTGGCGCAAATATAATGGAATATTCTGAAATAATTGCTATGTTTGCGAAAAATAATCTATTGAAAGGACAGATGATATGCTGATTTATAATACAACTTTTCAGGTGGACGATGCTGTTCACGATAATTTTTTGATTTGGATAAAGGAAAACTATATACCCGAAGTGCAGAAACACGGGACATTGAAAGCACCGCGTATCTGCCGGATACTGAGCCATCGGGACGACGGAAGTTCTTATTCTCTGCAATGGGAAGTAGAAAGTAGCGGATTGCTGCATCGCTGGCACATGGAACAGGGAGTACGACTGAATGACGAACTGACGAAAATATTCAAGGATAAAGTAATCGGTTTTCCGACATTGATGGAGATAGTAGAGTGATTCAGCCGGTAAAAGAAAAGATTATTCTGGGAATCGACCCCGGTACGACCATCATGGGATATGGAATCCTGCGCGTGAAAGGGACTAAGCCTGAGATGATCGCGATGGGAATTATCGATTTACGTAAATTTGCCAATCATTATCTGAAGCTGCGCCATATTCACGAGCGGGTATTAAGTATCATCGAAAGCTATCTGCCTGACGAACTGGCTATCGAAGCTCCTTTTTTCGGCAAGAACGTACAGTCCATGCTGAAGTTGGGGCGTGCTCAGGGAGTGGCGATGGCAGTGGCATTGAGCCGTGATATTCCGATCACAGAATATGCTCCTTTGAAGATCAAGATGGCTATAACCGGAAACGGACAGGCATCAAAGGAACAAGTAGCGGATATGTTGCAGCGTATGCTGCATTTTCCTAAAGAAGAGATGCCTACCTTTATGGATGCGACGGACGGTCTGGCGGCCGCCTATTGTCATTTTCTGCAAATGGGACGTCCGGCAATGGAAAAAGGATATAGCAGTTGGAAAGATTTTATTGCGAAAAATCCCGATAAGGTAAAATGAATCCGCAATGAAACAGGCTGGGAGTGAGAAGAGTAATAAACAAGTAAGTGGTAAGGTAGTGTGAGTACCGCAGGGGAGGTTTAGTATGAAAATGGGAACCAATTATTTAGCGATATTAGGGGTGACTACGGTGACGACAGTAATGAGTTGTACTACTGCGAAAAAGGAATATATGTCTTATGAATTATATCCGGTCCGTACAGGAAGTCTGATTGAAATGGAGTATACACCGGAGGCAACGAAATTTACTCTTTGGTCGCCTACGGCAGATGAAGTACGTCTGATGCTTTATGAGGCAGGCGAGGGCGGACATGCTTATGAAACGGTAAAAATGCAGTTGGGGGAAGAAGGAACCTGGACAGCTGTGGTAAGTAAGGACCTCATTGGCAAGTTCTATACTTTCAATGTGAAGATCAATGACAAGTGGCAGGGAGATACTCCCGGAATAAACGCCCGTGCTGTCGGAGTAAACGGGAAGCGGGCCGCCATTATCGACTGGCAATCCACCAATCCGGACGGTTGGGAGAGTGATACCCGACCTCCTTTGAAGTCTCCCGCCGATATGATTATTTATGAGATGCACCACCGTGACTTTTCGGTGGATTCCACTTCAGGAGTGAAAAATAAAGGAAAATACCTGGCACTGACCGAACATGGAACGATGAACTCCGACAAGTTGCTGACAGGCATCGATCATCTGATCGAACTGGGCGTGACCCACGTGCATCTGCTTCCTTCCTTTGATTACGCTTCGGTAGATGAAACCAGACTGAATGAAAATTCGTACAACTGGGGATATGATCCGCAAAACTATAATGTACCCGACGGTTCCTATGCCACTGATCCCTATCAGCCCGCCACTCGTGTGAAAGAATTCAAGCAGATGGTACAGGCGTTGCATAAAGCAGGTATCCGTGTGATAATGGATGTGGTGTACAATCATACATTCAATACCGATGAGAGTAATTTCGAACGCACCGTTCCCGGTTATTTCTATCGCCAGAAAGAAGATAAAACGTTGGCAAATGGCTCAGGGTGTGGTAACGAGACTGCCAGCGAACGCCCTATGATGCGTAAGTTTATGGTAGAATCCGTCCTTTATTGGATAAAAGAATATCATGTTGACGGCTTCCGGTTCGACTTGATGGGAATTCATGACATCGAAACGATGAACGAGATACGGAAGGCTGTGAATGCGGTCGATCCCACCATTTGCATTTACGGAGAGGGGTGGGCTGCCGAAGCGCCTCAGTATCCGGCTGACTCCTTGGCAATGAAGGGAAATATAGCACAGATACCCGGAGTCGCTGTCTTCTCTGACGAGTTGCGTGACGGGCTTTGCGGACCTGTGGGCGATAAGCGCAAAGGAGCTTTTCTTGCCGGAATTCCGGGAGGGGAGATGAGCGTAAAATTCGGCATAGCAGGCGCTATCGAGCATCCGCAAGTACAGTGCGATTCGGTTAATTATACTCAAAAGCCGTGGGCGAAACAGCCTGTGCAAATGATCAGTTACGTTTCCTGTCACGACGGGCTGTGTTTGGTAGACCGACTGAAGGCAAGCATGTCGGACATCACTCCCGAACAACTTATACGTCTCGATAAACTGGCGCAGACTGTGGTCTTTACTTCACAAGGTATTCCGTTTATTTACGCCGGAGAAGAAATCATGCGTGATAAGCAAGGCGTGGACAATAGTTATAAGAGCCCGGATGCAGTGAATGCCATCGACTGGCGGCGCAAAACCACCAACGGAGATGTTTTCATGTATTATAAACGATTGATCGATCTGCGTAAATCTCATCCGGCTTTCCGTATGGGAGATGCAGGACAGGTTCGGAAACATCTGGAATTTCTTCCTGTGGAAGGAAGCAACCTGATTGCTTTTCGCCTGAAAGATCATGCAAATGGAGATCATTGGGAAGATATCATCGTCGCATTTAATTCTCGTCCTACTCCTGCCAGGCTGACTATTCCGGTGGGCAAATATACAGTGGTATGTAAAGACGGAGTGATAGATGTACGTGGATTAGGCATACAAAACGGGCCGGAAGTTATTATTCCCGGTCAGTCGGCTTTAATTTTATATAAGTAAATTCAGTCTTTTGATAATCAAACAGAATAGAAGAATATGATTCAAAATACATTCAACATAGCGGGGGGCGTAGCACGCAACCCGCTTGTGCGTTTAGCTGCTCCCATCACGGCAACGATTTCAGCCGGAGAACACATTGCAATCGTAGGTCCCAACGGGGGAGGAAAAAGTCTTTTTGTCGATACGCTGATCGGTAAATACCCATTGCGTGAAGGGACGTTGCAATATGACTTTTCTCCTTCTGTCACCCAGACCGTCTATGATAATGTGAAGTATATCGCTTTCCGTGACACTTACGGGGCTGCCGATGCTAATTATTACTATCAGCAACGCTGGAATGCCCACGATCAGGACGAAGCACCCGATGTTCGTGAAACGCTGGGAGAAGTCAAGGACGAACAACTGAAACAAGAACTGTTTGAGCTTTTTCGCATAGAACCGATGCTCGATAAGAAAATAATTCTTCTCTCCAGCGGCGAACTGCGTAAATTCCAGTTGGCCAAAACTCTGCTGACAGCTCCCCGCGTATTGATTATGGACAATCCGTTTATCGGTCTGGATGCACCTACCCGCGAGTTGCTGTTCTCTTTACTCGATCGCTTGACAAAAATGTCGTCCGTACAGATTATTCTGGTATTGTCAATGCTGGATGATATTCCTTCATTTATTACCCACGTAATCCCTGTGGATAAAATGACGGTGTACCCCAAAATGGAACGTGAGGCCTATCTGGAAGCTTTTCGTTCCAGAGATGCAGCCGTTTCTTTTGATGAGTTACAGCAGCGTATCATTGATTTACCCTATGATGGCAATAATTACGATTCTGACGAAGTGGTCAAACTGAATAAAGTCAGCATTCGCTATGATGACCGCACTATTCTGAAAGAACTCGACTGGACGGTGCGGCGTGGTGAGAAATGGGCATTGAGCGGTGAAAACGGGGCCGGAAAATCTACTTTGTTAAGCCTTGTCTGTGCGGATAATCCGCAATCATATGCTTGTGACATCAGCCTTTTCGGGCGGAAGCGGGGTACAGGGGAGAGTATTTGGGAAATTAAAAAGCATATTGGCTATGTAAGTCCGGAGATGCATCGTGCCTATCTCAAAAATCTGCCGGCTATTGAAATCGTGGCCAGTGGGCTTCATGACAGCATCGGGCTGTACAAACGTCCCCAGCCGGAACAAATGGCCATCTGCGAGTGGTGGATGAATATATTTGGTATTGCGGAATTGAAAGACAAACCTTTTTTGCAACTTTCCAGTGGAGAACAACGGCTGGCATTGCTGGCACGTGCTTTTGTGAAAGACCCTGAGCTGCTGATTCTGGATGAACCGCTTCACGGTTTGGATACTTACAACCGTCGTCGGGTAAAGAAGATTATTGAGGCTTTCTGTCATCGCAAAGACAAGACGATGATTATGGTGACTCACTACGAATCAGAGTTGCCGGGCACTATTACAGACCGTATTTTCCTGAAGAGAAACCGATAAAAAATGGACTGTTGTCTGAAAAATAATGTTTAGCTCTGCCATTCCGAACTTAGTGAGGGATGACAGAGCTATTTAAAAGAGATTTCTTTAATTAATTGGATGGGTGAACCAAAAACAAGAACCTCTTCCCGGTTCCGATTCCACACCGATTTTCCCTCCCAGTTGCGTGACGATACTTTGGCAGATAGGCAGTCCGAGTCCCGTACCGGGAATAAAACTGTTGAGTTTTACAAATCGGCTGAAGATAGCTTCCTGTTTTTCCGGCTCTATCCCCATTCCCGTATCCTGAACGGAAAATTTCACTTCGTTTCCGTCTATCTTGTAGTCGATGGTGATGCTTCCTTCGGAAGTGAATTTTAATGCGTTAGTCACAAAGTTCAGCAATACCTGATACAGTCTGTTCTTGTCACTGGTGAACGTCAGTTCGGGTAAATTGTCTTTCATGAGAAGTTCTACTTGTGGAGTCGCTTTCATTTGCATGGCCTGGAACAGATCGTTGCAAAGCTGTTTCGCATTTACCCTTTCAGGAATAATGTCGAAAGTTCCCGCTTCGATTTTCGATAAGTCGAGGATATCGGAAATAAGCTGAAGCAATAACTTGTTATTATCTTCTATGATCGTGATATACTGATGCTTTTCTTCCTGATCCTCCGCCTCTTCCAGCATACTTGAGAAACCGACGATCGCATTGAGCGGAGTACGTATCTCGTGACTCATGTTGGCAAGGAATGCAGATTTTAAACGATCCGCTTCTTCGGCTTTCTCTTTGGCTTTGATAAGCATTTGCTCGGTTTCTTTTAGCTGGGTAATATCAAAGTTGATACACAGCATTTCGATGACATTATCCTGCGGGCGGTAGTTACGGACCAATACATTCACCCGTGTCCATGTATAGCTTCCGTCGGCTCTGCGGATACGTACATCCCTGCATAGTTTCGTACTTTCGCCTTTGATCACTTTAGCCAAAAAGTCGAGCATGACAGCCCGGTCCTCCGGATGAAAGTGCGAATGGATACCGATAATTTCCGGTAGCGGCGTACCTTCCTCTTCCCCTACATTCTTATACCAGCTGCTTAGGGCATAACCATCGCGGCTTAACGCGTCGAAATGCGCATATCCAACCTTGGCATAGTCTCCTACCAGTTCAAAGAAATTTTTAAATTCCTGAATTTTGTTGTAGGCGATGGTGTTTTCCGTCTTATCTACGTTTATCAACAGATAATTAATGGGCTGCCCGGCATGATCATAGAGTGTTGTTATTCTTGTTGTCAGATTAATGAAACCGGATGGCTTTTCCGATTCATAATATCCTTTGATTTTTGAAAAATCATATTGGAAGGTGAATTCAACCTCTTCATTATCTCTGATCTTTAGCTTTATTTCTTCGGGTAGTGCCGGATTCTCAAAAATATTGATGCCAATTACTTTTTCTTTATGGGTGATATGGAACATTTCCAGTTCCTTTTTATTCAAGTCAATCAGGTAACCGTCTTTATTATACAGTTCAATGCCGACGGGTAGATTCTTATAGATATTGTGCAGAATGCGTTCGCTGTTTTGCAGTGCCTGATAGGCGGAAGCCATGCGGGGGCCATCCTGAGTTTCTGCTATTCCATATATTTTGGTGTTCCCTTCCTCGTCAGTTTCCTGAAAGCATCTTTTACTGCGAATCCATACTTCTCCTTGTGTAGTGTCGAGCAGATACACCTCTTCGATAGTCTGTTGCAATTTGTCGAAAGAGTAGCTGGTAGTATGGTGCTGATCCTCCCTTAGGATACGTTTATTGAAATCTTCAAAACTGATTACTCCGTCTTCGCCTATCCCAAGTAGTCGGGAAATAAACTCGGAACATATGTAACTTTCTGTTTTTAAGTCCGCTTCCCACCATCCCATATTTGCTTTATTCAGCAGTTTTTGCAGGAATGTGTATTCTTTCTGTTTGCTCGTTTCCAATGTCTGACTTGTTTTAAGTTGGCGGTTGAATATTCATTTAGTCCGTAAAAATAATCATTTCTATTGAATTCTTTTCAATAAACCATCACTTTTAGGTATTGATACCTGCTGATTCTTTCGTGAACTTTGTAGAGAAACAAAATGTTGTATATATAAAAAGAAGAAAGGAGACCATTAAGAATGAAAAAGATAGTATTACTTCGTCATGGAGAGAGTGCTTGGAACAAAGAAAACCGTTTCACAGGTTGGACGGATGTAGACCTGACGGAAAAGGGAGTTGCCGAAGCAGAAAAGGCAGGCGTCACGTTGAGGGAATATGGCTTCAACTTTGATAAAGCCTATACTTCTTATCTGAAAAGGGCAGTCAAAACCTTGAACTGCGTGCTTGATAAAATGAATCTGGACTGGATTCCCGTCGAGAAGAGCTGGCGTCTGAATGAGAAGCATTACGGCGACCTGCAAGGACTCAATAAGGCGGAAACAGCCGAGAAATACGGAGAAGAACAAGTGCTGATCTGGCGTCGCAGTTATGATATAGCTCCCAATCCGCTTTCCGAAAGCGATTTGAGAAATCCGCGTTTCGATTACCGCTATCACGAAGTACCCGATGCGGAACTGCCGCGTACCGAATCATTAAAAGATACCATCGACCGTATTATGCCGTACTGGGAGTCGGATATATTCCCGGCTTTAAAAGATGCGCATACTTTGCTGGTTGTCGCGCATGGCAATAGTCTGCGAGGTATCATCAAGCATTTGAAGCATATTTCTGATGAAGATATCATCAAACTGAATCTTCCTACTGCCGTTCCTTATGTATTCGAGTTCGACGAGAACCTGAATGTTGCCAATGATTACTTCCTGGGCAATCCGGAAGAAATTCGTAAGCTGATGGAAGCGGTAGCCAATCAGGGGAAGAAAAAATAGCAGGCTTCATCGCCTGTATATAAATTGTTATACATTAAAAAAATAAAGTTATGAGTAAAGTAGTTGATTTATTAGGAGATAAGACCAGTTATTATCTGGATCATACCTGTAAGACCATTGATAAGTCGTTGATTTATATACCCTCACCGGATACCATTGATAAAGTCTGGATTGATTCGGACCGAAACATTAAAGTATTGAACAGTCTGCAAACCCTTTTAGGGCATGGACGTCTGGCAAATACGGGTTATGTGTCCATTCTTCCTGTCGATCAGGATATCGAGCATACAGCCGGCGCATCCTTTGCACCGAATCCCATTTATTTCGATCCGGAGAATATTGTGAAGCTGGCTATCGAAGGAGGCTGTAATGCAGTAGCTTCCACATTTGGTATTTTGGGATCAGTCGCACGTAAATATGCGCACAAAATACCTTTCGTGGTAAAGTTGAATCACAATGAGCTGCTGACCTATCCGAATACATACGACCAGGTATTGTTCGGCACGGTGAAAGAGGCATGGAATATGGGAGCCGTAGCAGTAGGAGCAACCATTTATTTCGGTTCGGAACAGAGTCGCCGCCAGTTGGTAGAGATTGCTGAGGCTTTCGAATATGCCCATGAACTCGGTATGGCTACTATTCTGTGGTGTTATTTGCGCAATAGCGATTTCAAGAAAGGAGCTATCGATTATCATGCTGCTGCCGACCTTACCGGACAGGCTGACCGTTTGGGAGTTACCATCAAAGCGGACATTGTGAAACAGAAACTTCCTACCAATAATGGTGGTTTCAAAGCGATTGGTTTCGGCAAGGTAGACGAACGAATGTACACGGAACTCGCTTCGGAACACCCGATTGATCTCTGTCGCTATCAGGTGGCAAATGGTTATATGGGACGTGTCGGATTGATCAATTCCGGTGGAGAGTCTCATGGAGCTTCCGATTTGCGTGATGCGGTCATTACAGCAGTTGTCAATAAGCGTGCCGGTGGCATGGGATTGATCAGCGGACGTAAAGCTTTCCAAAAGCCGATGAATAAGGGTGTCGAATTATTAAACGCTATTCAGGATGTCTACCTCGATCCGGCAATAACCATTGCCTGATCTAGGAAAGATGAGAAATAATTCTTATCTTTGACTACCAGATAGTTAACCATTAAAAAATAGAATTATGAAGTTTTTTATTGACACAGCCAATTTGGAGCAGATTCAGGAGGCGTATGACCTCGGAGTACTTGACGGAGTGACTACCAATCCTTCGCTGATGGCGAAAGAAGGCATTAAAGGTACGGAGAATCAGCGTGAACATTACATTAAAATATGTAAGATTGTCAATGCTGATGTAAGTGCGGAAGTAATAGCAACGGATTATGAAGGGATGATCCGCGAAGGGGAAGAGCTTGCCGCACTCAATCCGCATATCGTTGTCAAGGTGCCTTGCATTGCCGATGGTATCAAAGCTATCAAGTACTTTACAGAAAAAGGAATCCGGACCAATTGTACATTGGTATTTTCCGTCGGACAGGCATTGCTGGCTGCAAAAGCCGGAGCGACTTACGTTTCGCCTTTTGTCGGACGTCTGGATGATATTTGCGAAGACGGGGTAGGACTTGTCGGTGATATTGTACGTATGTATCGCACCTATGATTACAAGACTCAGGTATTGGCGGCTTCTATCCGCAATACGAAGCACATCATCGAGTGTGTGGAAGTGGGAGCAGATGTGGCTACCTGTCCGTTGAGTGCTATCAAAGGGCTGTTGAATCATCCGCTGACTGATTCGGGATTGAAGAAATTTTTGGAAGATTATAAAAAGGTGAATGGATAATTGGGTTTGAGAAACTAAATTTTCTCAAAGAATTTATTTTAAAGGGGCTTCTGACATAAAATATGTCAGAAGTCCTTTTTTAGTAATTTTAATATAGTCAAACAAGATAAAACTAAGACTTCTCGTTTATTCATCTTAATTTGTATCGTGTAATCTAACTAGTGATGTAAATAATGAATAAAAATGGATTTAGTCGTTGTGCCGATATCTATATCGGCCGTTTGCGCGAGGAGGGCCGCTACTCTACGGCGCATGTCTATCAGAACGCCCTTCTTTCTTTTAGCAAGTTTTGTGGTGTCCATAGTGTGTCCTTCCGTCAAGTCACCCGTGACCGCCTTCGCCGTTACGAACAGCATCTTTACGCATGTGGTCTGAAGCCCAATACGATTTCCACGTATATGCGTATGCTTCGTAGTATCTACAATCGTGGTGTGGAAGCGGGTAGCGCTCCTTATGTCCACCGCCTGTTTCATGAGGTCTATACGGGAGTGGACGTTCGTCAGAAAAAGGCGCTTCCCGTCGTCGCTCTTCGCAGGCTTCTTTATGAAGACCCCCATTCTGACCGTCTCCGCCGTACCCAGGCTATCGCCGCTCTGATGTTCCAGTTCTGCGGGATGTCTTTCGCCGATCTGAGCCATTTGGAGAAATCCGCTCTTGATAGCAACGTGCTGCGCTACAATCGTGTCAAGACGAAGACTCCCATGAGCGTTGAGGTTCTGGACAGCGCACAGGAGATGCTCGAGCAGCTCCGTAACCGGCGGTCTCCCCGTCCCGGCTGTCCCGACTACCTTTTCGGCATCCTTCAGGGAGATAAGAAAAGGAAGGATGAGAAAGCTTACCGTGAATACCAGTCCGCTCTCCGGAGATTCAACTACTGCCTGAAATCCCTGGCAAAGCGGCTGCGTCTCAACTTCCCCGTCACTTCCTACACGCTGCGCCATTCTTGGGCTACCACCGCCAAGTACCGTGGTGTCCCTATCGAGATGATCAGCGAGTCGCTTGGGCATAAGTCGATCAAGACCACGCAGATTTATCTGAAAGGCTTTGAGCTGAAAGAGCGTACGGAGGTAAACCGGATGAATTTGTCTTACGTTAAGAGGTGCGGTTCTGGCCTGTATGTGTGATTTAGAATCCTGATATACAGTGTTTATGGGTGTGCGTTACTTCTTAGGTAACGGAATGATTCATGGCGCAAAGATGGACATATTTATGAAAATACGCAAACAAAAATGAAATTAATTTCTTAAAATGAATCAAAAGTCGGCATAACATACGGAAAATGACAATATCCGTGTTATGTCTTTTTTTATTCCAATTTATGAAAAACCCCTTCACTTCTGCCTTATTTCCTGAATACCAGTCCTCTTCCGATGTTTTCGTTGAAAAAAGTTCCCTGTTTCGCTTGTCCTTTGTTTGTGAGTTACCTAAGAAGTAACGGATAAACATGGGGTAAAAAAACATGATTTTAAGAAAAAAGAAATCACTCAATGCTGGGCCTATTAATGGGACAGGGGAAGGCGTAGCACACTCAAAACGCTGGTATGTTGCTTTGGTTCGGATGCACCATGAAAAGAAGGTTTCCGAGCATCTGGACAAGATGGGTATCGAGAATTTCGTTCCCGTTCAACAGGAATTCCACCAATGGAGCGACCGTCGCAAGCTGGTCACCTCCGTCTTGCTTCCTATGATGGTCTTCGTACACGTTGACCCTAGGGAACGCATGGAAGTCCTGAGTTTTTCTACTGTGAGCCGTTACATGGTGATGCGCGGCGAGAGTAGTCCTGCCGTAATTCCTGACGAGCAGATGGCCCGTTTCCGTTTCATGCTTGATTATTCTGAAGAATCGATCAGCATGAACAGTGCCCCTTTGGCCCGTGGCGAAAAGGTCCGCGTGATTAAAGGCCCCCTGACGGGTCTTGTTGGCGAACTGGTTCATGTGGATGGCAAGAGTAAGATCGCCGTTCGCCTGAATATGCTGGGATGTGCCTGTGTGGATATGCCTGTCGGTTATGTAGAGCCTATTATGGCGGCTGTTTAAGGCGAGGGATATGGATGCTGTTATTTTACAGGAAAACATAGAGGGTTTATTAAATTTGGTACGCATGCTGCTTCCTGGTGGGGGGAGTGCAGGCTGCGTGTATCTGGATGACCTTTCCGCCTTACAACGATCCATCCACAAACAGATAAACGATTTATATTCACAACGGGGGAAGACACCGGAGCAGGATGCTACCCTGTGTTTGGCCATCCTTCAGGGATATAATGTGTCGATGTACGCCAATCCGGAAGACGAGGATAGAAAACGGTCTGTCTTGCAGCGTTCTCTGACCCTCCTTGATGTTCTTCCCCCTTCTCTTCTTAAACAACAGTTGTCTGCGGTCTGTCATGGTATGCAGGAACTGTGTGAAACCAACTAACTTTTTTATTTGTCAATGAAAATACAACGACTTTTTAGCATTCTACTTTTTTGTTCTATGCTGGGAAGTGGCTCGCTTATGGCCCAGTCCATGAGTGACTCACAGGTACTGGAATATGTAAAGGACGGCATCCGGCAAGGCAAGGAACAGAAACAGCTTGCTTCCGAACTTGCGCGTAAAGGTGTGACCAAGGAACAGGCTATGCGTGTGAAGCAGCTCTATGAGCAGCAGAACAATGTAAACACCTCCCAATCCACGGGTACGGATATCAACGAGTCCCGCCTTCGTGAAGAGACTAAGGAAAATACTTCCGACATGCTGGAAGATCATCCGACTACGGAAGATTTGGCCCGTGAGGACCAGGTTTTCGGGCGCAATATCTTCAATACCCGCAACCTGACGTTCGAGCCTAGTGTCAACCTTGCCACTCCTGCCAATTACCGTCTGGGTCCCGGTGATGAAGTCATCATCGATATCTGGGGTGCTAGCCAGAATACGATCCGCCAGCAGATCTCTCCTGAAGGCACCATCAATATTCAGAAGATCGGGCCTGTCAACCTTAGCGGTATGACAGTCTCCGCCGCCAACGACTATCTGAAGGGCGCCCTGAATAAGATCTATAACGGCCTGAACAATACTACCGACCCTACTTCCGACATCCGTCTGACTTTAGGTAATATCCGTACTATCCAGATCAATGTGATGGGAGAGGTCGTGCAGCCGGGTACCTACGCCCTTTCTTCCTTCTCTACCGTCTTCCATGCGCTTTACCGTGCAGGCGGCGTGAGTGATATCGGCAGCCTCCGAAACGTTCAGTTGGTACGCAACGGAAAGAATATCGCCACCATCGATGTTTACGAATTTATCATGAAAGGCAACACACAGGATGACATCCGCCTTCAGGAAGGTGACGTGGTTATCGTCCCCGCCTATGATGTCTTGGTAAAGATCAGCGGCAAGGTAAAACGCCCTATGCGTTTCGAAATGAAGAAAGACGAGAACCTTGCCACTTTAATCAAATATGCCGGCGGCTTTGAAGCCGATGCCTACACCCGTTCATTGCGTGTTGTCCGTCAGAATGGTGAGGAATATGAGGTCAACACGGTCAAGGATATGGACTACAGCATCTACACAATGCGTAACGGTGACGTTGTAACAGCCGAAGCCATCCTTAACCGCTTCACAAACAAACTGGAAATCCGTGGCGCTGTCTATCGTCCCGGTATCTACCAGCTCAGCGGTAAACTGAACACGATCCGCGAACTTGTCCATGAAGCTCAGGGTCTGACCGGTGACGCTTTCCTGAATCGTGCCGTCCTCTATCGCCAGCGTGAAGACCTGACCAGTGAAGTTGTTCAGATAGACATTAAGTCTATCATGGACGGCACTTCCCCAAACCTTGCCCTAATGAAGAATGACATCCTCTACATTCCAAGTATCCATGACCTGGAAGACCGGGGTAATGTCACAGTTCACGGTGAGGTTGCCCAACCTGATTCCTATCCTTATGCGGATAACATGACACTTGAGGATCTGATCATTCAGGCCGGTGGCTTGAAAGAAGCCGCCTCTACTGTCCGTATTGATATATCGAGACGAATCAAGAATCCTCGTAGTACTGCGGATAATGATACGATTGGTCAGATGTATACCTTCTCTTTAAAGGATGGTTTTGTAATAGATGGTCAGCCCGGTTTTATCCTTGAGCCTTATGATCAGGTTTATGTCCGTCGCAGTCCGGGCTATCAGGCACAACAGAATGTAGCCATTGAAGGTGAAATCCTTTTCGGAGGAAATTACGCCATGACCAGCCGTGAGGAACGTCTTTCCGATTTAGTGAATAAAGCCGGCGGTCCGACCAATTATGCCTATCTGCGTGGTGCGAAACTGACCCGTGTGGCTAACGCTAGTGAAAAGAAACGTATGGGTGATGTGATTCGCTTGATGAGCAGGCAATTGGGTGAGGCCATGATTGACTCTTTGGGTATTCGTGTTGAAGATACTTTTACGGTTGGAATAGATTTGGAAAAAGCCTTGAGCAATCCTAAAAGTAATGCCGATCTTGTCTTACGTGAAGGTGATGTGATCTCCATACCTAAGAATACTAATACTGTAACTATCAATGGTGCTGTCATGGTTCCGAATACGGTTTCTTATATGAAGGGAAAGGATGTGGATTATTACCTGAATCAGGCCGGTGGCTATTCTGATAATGCAAAGAAGAGTAAGAAGTTCATTGTTTACATGAATGGTCAGGTGACGAAGGTTAAGGGTAGTGGTAAGAAACAGATTGAACCGGGATGTGAGATTATTGTGCCTAGTAAGGCTAAGAAGAAAGGGAACATAGCTAATATTTTAGGTTATGCTACTTCCTTCAGTTCTTTGGGAATGATGATTGCTTCTATTGCTAATCTGATAAAGAAATAAGATTATGTCTGAACAACATGTGAGTAAGAACCAATCTACAGATTTAGATACTTCTTCGAAAGATGAAATTGATTTAGTGGAAATCTTGTGTAAAATTATAGTAATTCGTAAAAAAATATATAAAGTTGCTGGGATAGGACTGATTATTGGCGTTATTGTAGCATTGAGTATCCCCAAACAGTATACGGTAAAAGTGACTCTTTCTCCAGAGATGGGGAGTTCTAAGGGAACTAATGGATTAGCTGGACTTGCTGCTTCTTTTTTAGGTAGTGGAGCTACAACAGGAGATGGCTCTGATGCTCTAAATGCGTCACTTTCTTCTGATATAGTCTCTTCTACTCCTTTTCTTTTAGAGTTATTAGATATAACTGTCTCTTCTTCGAATAAAAGTAAAGATATAACTTTAGCATCATATTTGGATGAACAGACTTCCCCTTGGTGGAGTTATGTGATAGGGTTACCTGGTATTATCATCAATAGTATTAAGTCATTGTTTGAAGATGACAACAATATAGATATTGATAATAAAGTAAAGAGAGGTGCTATTGAACTAACAAAGGAAGAAAGTGAAAAGATTGCTACACTTAAAAGGAGTATAACTGCTTTGGTTGATCAAAAAACTGCAATAACCAATATCTCTGTTACTTTACAAGATCCTAAAATAACTGCTGTTGTTGCAGATTCTGTAGTGTGTAAATTGCAAGAATATATTATCAATTATCGTACTTCTAAAGCTAAGGAAGATTGTAGCTATTTAGAAAAACTTTGTAAAGAGCGCCAACAGGAGTATTATGTAGCACAAAAAAAATATGCACTATATATAGACACTCATGATGATATAATTCTTCAAAGTGTAAGAGCAGAACAGGAACGTTTACAAAATGATATGAATTTGGCTTATCAAGTATATAGTCAAGTTGCTAGTCAACTGCAAGTTGCTAGGGCAAAAGTACAAGAGGAAAAACCTGTTTTTGCAGTGTTAGAGCCTGCTGTTGTGCCACAGTATCCTTCAGGGATGGGATTAAAGATATATGTATTACTATTTATGTTTTTGGCTATCGTAGGCACGATTAGTTGGATATTTATAGGTGACGATTTATGGAATCGTTTAAAAGGAATAAGATAAAAATAGTTTTGTATAATGCTTTGTTATATTCACCTTAACCAATTATGAATTTAATATTTATTATTATATCTTTTGTTATTTCTGTAGGTGTTTCCCGACTTATTATACCTCGTATTTTGATGATTTCATTACATAAGAAATTATTTGATGTACCAAATGAACGAAAAATACATAAGCATGCCATTCCTCGACTAGGTGGTGTCGCTTTTTTTCCTACAATATTGCTTTCTTGTTGTATCGTTTTAGCACTTCGTGCTTTGATGGGGTATAATATATCAATATTGCAGGCTATATATGCATTGCCTGAATGTACACTTCTAGTTTGTGGGATGGTTCTTTTATATCTGACTGGTATAGCTGACGATTTAGTCGGAGTTCGTTATCACCAGAAATTTATTATTCAGATTTTATGTGCAAGTTTGTTCCCTATTGCTGGTCTTTGGATAAATGATCTTTATGGATTATTCGGTATTTATGCTCTTCCATCCTATGTTGGTATACCTTTTACAATATTTACGGTAGTATTTATTACTAATGCAATTAATTTAATTGACGGTATTGATGGTCTTGCTTCGGGATTGAGCAGTGTTGCATTATTGGTTTTTGGTTTCCTATATATTAGTAAGGGCTTATGGTTGTATAGTATGTTTGCCTTTAGTACGTTTGGGGTCCTAGTTCCATTTTTCTATTATAATGTTTTTGGAAGCGCAGAGCGCGATCGTAAAATATTCATGGGTGATACAGGGAGTTTGACTTTGGGGTATATCTTGAGTTTTTTAGCAATCAAATATAGTCAGAATAATGTAGATGTTATTTCGTATACTGAAGGTGCATTTGTGATAGCTTTTAGTACTTTGATCGTACCTGTATTTGATGTGGTCCGTGTTATATTAGTTCGTTTTCGTAATGGTAAAAATCCATTTGAGCCAGATAAAAATCATATTCATCATAAGTTTTTGGCAATGGGATTCACTCCACGGAAATCGATGGTAATTATATTATTGATTTCTTGTACTTTTAGTGGACTAAATATATTGTTAATGCCCTATGTGAATAATACACTCATGTTGATAGCAGATATCTTGATATGGATTAGCTTGAATTTATGGTGGGATAAAATAAAGATGAATAAGCTGATTTAAATATTGACATATATAGGATTAAAGGAAAACTTTTAAAAATCATATTTAGTAATGAAAGCATGTTTTATGGGGTTAGGCTATATTGGTCTTCCTACTTCGATTATTGCCGCAAAAAATGGTATTCAAATTCTAGGAGTTGATATAAATCCAAAAGTAGTTGAAAAAACTAATGCAGGAGAACTTCATATAATTGAACCAGGTATGGAAGAAATATTGAAAGAAGTAGTTATGTCTGGTATGTTTCGAGCTTCAACTATACCTGAAGTTTGTGATGCTTATTTTATGGTAGTGCCGACACCTTTTAAAGGTAATCATGAACCGGATATTTCTTATGTTGAAGCAGCTACGCGTTCCGTAATTCCGTATTTAAAGGAAGGGGATCTTTATGTGATAGAATCAACTTCACCAGTTGGAACCACAGAGTTAATGGCGAGTATTATTTATGCAGAGCGCCCAGAACTTGAAGGACAAATTTATATAGCATATTGTCCCGAGCGTGTATTACCTGGAAATGTAATATATGAATTGATACATAATGACCGTGTTATTGGTGGATTAAATCCAGAGTCAACAGAGAAGGCTATTAATTTTTATTCTCAGTTTGTTAGAGGTGTGTTACATAAAACTAATGCTCGAACTGCGGAAATGTGTAAACTTACAGAAAACTCTTCTCGTGATGTTCAGATTGCCTTTGCAAATGAATTATCAATGATTTGTGATAAAGCGAATATAAATGTGTGGGAGTTGATTAATTTGGCAAATAAACATCCTCGTGTTAATATATTGCAGCCAGGGTGTGGAGTAGGTGGTCACTGTATTGCAGTTGATCCTTATTTTATAACAGCCGAGTTTCCTGCTGAATCTCAGTTGATAGGAAAAGCAAGAGAAATCAATAATTACAAATCTTTCTGGTGTGCTGAGAAAGTAAAAAACGCAATGCTTGAATATGAATTGAAGAATCATCGTAAGCCTATTGTTGCCATGATGGGACTAGCATTTAAGCCTAATATTGATGATTTGCGTGAGTCGCCAGCAAAGTATGTCACGACAAAAGTAATGCAAAATTGTAATAATGCCACTATATTTGTAGTTGAGCCTAATGTGAAAGAACATAACGTATTTAAGTTGACTGATTATGAGGAGGCTTATGATAAAGCTGATATTGTTGTGTTTATGGTTGCACATGATCTTTTCACGAGTCTTCCTTATCGAAAGGATAAAGTTATTCTTGATTTTTGTGGGATATACAAATAATAGATAGATATTGCATACATCCGTTGGTAAAAACAAGCGCATAGCAAAAAATACCCTAATGTTATATATGCGTATGCTGCTTATTATGGCAGTTACGTTATATACTTCGCGCATCATTCTGAATACTCTTGGTGTAGAGGACTTTGGTATTTATAATGTTGTGGGTGGTGTGATTTCTATGTTAGGATTTTTAAATTCTTCATTAGGGGGAGCCAGTTCACGCTTTATTACTTTTTCGTTAGGAAAAAACGATAAGAAGGAATTAAGGAAAGTCTTCTCTACGGTTGTTTTTATACATCTTATTCTTGCTGTTGTTATCATTCTATTGGGAGAGACGCTAGGATTATGGTTTGTTTATCATAAACTAGTTATACCTCCTGAACGTCTGACAGCAGCCTTGTGGGTATATCATTGTTCCATTCTGACTGCAGTTGTGTCTATAATAAGTGTACCTTATAATTCATTAGTTGTAGCCCACGAGCGAATGAGTGCATTTGCTTATATTTCTGTAATTGAGGTAGCTTTAAAATTAGGCATTGTTTATTTTTTGGTATATATTTCACAAGATAAATTGATCACTTATGCTGTGTTATATCTGATCGTGCAAATATTTATCCGATTTTTATATGGATGTTATTGTTCTAGCCATTTTTCAGAGAGTAAGATTCTGTTTGGTTGGAGCCCACAGTTAGTTAAAGAAATTTCAATTTATGCTGGTTGGACAGTAAATGGAAACCTAGCAGTTGTAGGATATACGCAAGGAATCAATATTCTTTTGAATTTGTTTTTTGGTCCAGTAGCCAATGCTGCTCGTGGTATTGCAGTACAAGTGCAGGCGGCGGTAATGACATTTATGCAGAATATGCAGATGGCAGTTAGACCACAAATTATAAAGTCCTATGCTACTTTTGATTTGTCATATATGCATACATTGGTGGTGGCATCATCAAAATATGGTTTTTTTTTAATGTTGGTGCTAACTTTCCCGATTATGTTGTGTGTAGATCCTATATTGAAAATTTGGCTTGGGGTAGTTCCTGGATATACGGTAGGATTTGTGCGAATCATGTTAATGATAGGTTTGTTGGAGTCCTTAAAAGTAGCATTAATTAGTGCTATACATGCTACTGGCGATATTCGAAAATTTCAAATTTATGAAGGAACTTTTTTGTTAACAGTTGTGCCTATTGCTTATGTCTTGTTGAAAGTATATCATATTTCTCCAAATGATGTGATGTTAGTATATTTTTTTGTGGAATTAGTTACTCAATGTATTCGTGTGTGGATTGTTTGTCCTCGTATTCAGATGCCTTTTACTAGTTATTTAAAGAAAATAATTTGTCCGATATTACCTCCTTTGCTATGCATACTTCCAGTCTTATCTTGGCTTTCTCTGCCTAAAGAACTTTCTTTGGGCTGCTTGGCTTTATATTTGTCTTTAGCTGTATTATATGTTTTGATTTGTATTTATCTATTAGGATTAACAAGTTCGGAACGTAGAATAATGTATAATTTTGTTAAAACAAATATTAATTGTATTTTGAATTTTTTACGAGTGTAAAAAATCACAATAAGCAATATAGTAACGAATTGTATAAATAGATGAGAATGACAAATATTGATGTTTCGATTATTATTGTAAATTATGACATCACATCTTTGGTAGTAAATGCAATAGATTCTTTATTTCATAAAATAAAAGATCTTACTATTGAAATAATTGTTATTAGTAATGTTTCTAATGATATCTCCCCCCCCCTCCCCAAAAAGCAATTGTTAGAAAAAAATGGTAATTTTTTATTGTTGGATTAAAAGGAAGGGTCGGTTTGGGTAGAGTAAATAACGAAGGTATAAAGAAGATTAAGGGAAGAAATATTCTACTTCTCAATTCTGATATACTTTTACTTCTCAATTCAGTAAAAATATTATCTGATTATTTATATACTCATCCTAAAGTTGGGGCTTGCGGAAGGAACCTGTATAATATTAACTAAAAGCTAGTGTATTTTTATCATCGTTTTAGATCTGGAATTTTCTCAGAAGAGTTAGCAGTACTTGTGATGGGAATAAGTAATAGATTTATTTATCAGCCTCTTTTACCTATACCTCTCATCCTATTGCTGTAGGAAATGTTTCGGGAGCTAGTATGATGGTTTCTCGTAAAGTATTAGATGAAGTTGGAATATTTGATCCTGATTTTTTTATGTATTCAGAATAAACTGAATTATCTTGGAGAATAAAAAAATGGATATATAATAAAGAGCGTGCTTCAATCAAGAATTGCTCATTTGGAGGGACAAAGTTTTAAAGTGCCTGAAACAAGAATACGAATGATGTTGGAAAGTTTTATGAAATATTATATCAAAACGAGGGGATGTTTTGATTTGAAAGTAGCTGATATTTTATTATGGCTAGGTGTGGAAATAAATGTAATAGGTTGGAAAATATTAAAAAGAAGGGAACGAGAAATATTTTATAAGACGAAATGGATATTGGTAAATAAAATGTGTTCATTATTTTGGAGGTTATGAGAAATGATATTGAAAAGAGAATATTATCTGTGATTGTTCCTGTATATAATGCAGAACAATATTTGGATCAATGCATTTCCAGTATATTGGATCAATCTTTTTCTGATTTCTATTTGTTTTTAGTTAATGATGGAAGTACAGATAACTCTAGAGATATTTGTGAAAAATTTGCATTGCTAGACTCACGTGTAACAGTATGGCATCTTCCTAATAATGGACCAAGTACTGCTCGAAATTTTGCTTTGGAGAAGGTTTCTACTGAGTGGGTGTGTTTTGTTGATTCAGATGATATTCTTGAAAAGGATTATTTGAAAGTCTTTTTTAAGTACGGTGTTCCTGATAAATATTGTTTGGAGATGCAAGGAATGGAATATGTAGATTGTACTGGAAACAAAGGATTGAATCATATTATATATCCGGAAATATATTTATTGGGAGAAAATGTTAAGAATGGAATTGTTGAGCATAGATTGTTGCATTCGGGGGGGCCATGTCTTAAATTATATAATATAAACGTAATTCGGGAAAATTGTATAACTTTTAATACAGCGTTTCGCTTTCATGAAGATCATATATTTTATCTTCAATATTTATATAATGTAAAAAGCATTCGCTTGTTGTCTGGTGCTAAATATAAATATAGGCAAGTGGAGGGATCTTTGACTCATCGAATACATCCTTATGAGCAGATTGAGTTAGCTTATCACTTATTTTCAAATAAACTCGAACTGGTTATAGGCAAATTCCAAATTGAGGATTCATCTTATTTGAAGCAGATCAGGCATGATGTAGCAAGAATTCATGTTAAAGCAATTCGTTTTTGTTATCTGTCAAAACCGATTAAACTTGAAAGGGTGAAGTTTCTAGAATCTTGTAAAGCGGAGAAAGAAAATATGAAAAAAAGATACTTTCCCACTTCGTGTAAGGAATGGATTTGGAAAGCTATTCTATTGTACGTTCCAGTTTCTTTTCAGGATTTACTATTGTCAATAATAATTAATAAATATGAAGGAAAAGACAGTTAAAAAGGTGTTATTTCTACGAAAAAAAATATCTGGGGAGAATAGCATAGAGGAACTTGCTTATATTTTGATTTCTAAAATCCCTGATTTAGAGTTAGTCATATTTCCAGAGACGGGTAACTCTTTTAGTAAAATAGTTAAAAATATATGTTATGCACGGAAACATCAAGGAGACATAAATCACTTTTTCTCTCCTTCTGATTGTTATGTAATTCCATTTTTGAAAAATAAAAAAGTTGTAACTTGGCATGATGTTGGGACAGGATTGATGTCTCAATCAGTAATAAAAAGATGGATACGAAAGAAATTGTTAATGGCATTCCCTTTGTATTTTGCTGATAGATTAACTTGCATTTCAGAACATACTAAGCAAGAACTGAAAGAATTATATTCTGGTTCAGAAAACAGATCTTTGGTAATTTATAATTGTTATAATCCCAAATTAGAATATACGCAACATACTTTTAATACTCAAAAACCGATAATTTTGCAGATAGGTACTGGTATGCGTAAAAACTTAGCTCATGTTATTGAAGCATTACAAGGAATTGAGTGTGTGTTATATATTGTAGGCAAGCTAAGTAAGGAGCAAAAGAGACTTCTGGAAGAAAATGAAATAAATTATGTATCAGAATATGATGTTGATTTCAAAAGAATAATTGAATTATATAAACTATGTGACATTGTTAGTTTTCCTTCTTTTTATGAAGGATTTGGAATGCCTATAATAGAAGCTAACGTTACTGGGAGGGTAGTATTGACTAGTCGTATGGGGGCTATTCCTGAGATAGCAGGAGATGCCGTATATTATGTAGATCCTCATGATATAAATGATATTCGGAAAGGTTTTTTGCTTCTAATTAAAAATGTAAGTTATCGAAATTCATTGATTGAAAAGGGCAGGATAAACGCTAAACGTTTTACAGTAGATAAAATGATAAATAGTTATAGTGAATTATATACTCAACTTGCGAAATAAGCACCAACTAATGATAATACATAGTTATTATAGTAAATACCTTCTGTTATCTTTCTTGATTAGCTTTCTTTTATACATAGGGTTAATTTTGGTTACTGATACAATAAATGGGGAGTTTGTATGTTGGCAGATATTTACAATATTTTCTTTTTTTTCTTCTTTATATTTAGGGCTAAAGTTGAAAGTAAAAGAACTGTTTTTGCTTATCTTTAGTTATCAAATCATCTTCTCTTATATTTTACATTGGTACTTTTTATTTAAAACTAGTAGTGCTTTTGGATTCAATGCGGTCGATTCTGTTTTATATTCCCAGATTGCGTTTCAAATAAAGGATATGAATTGGATAGAATCTATTAGGGTAATAGAACGTTATTTTTATGATTTGTCTGATTATGGTTATCCGTTGTTTTTGAAATGTGTATATACTTTGGGAGGAAGTTTGGAAAATTCGATAATATTGTTGATATTTATTAATTGCGTGATGCAAACAATTGTTTGTATTATGACGTATGATCTTTCTAATATGCTATTGTATGATAGATATAAATCTCAATGGATAACTTTGTTATGGGGATTAAATACGGCATCTGTCTATTTGAATGCATCTGGACTTAAAGAACCTTTATTTTTGTTCTTATCTGTGGCTACTATTTGGAGTATATATAAATGTAAGGAGAGAAAGAATATTGGATGGCATATACTAGTATGGATGTTAATAACTTCCACTTGGTTTTTTCGTTATTATTTATCTTTGTTTTTTATAATTATATACATTGGATACTATTGGTTTCCATATCTCTATAATCGTTATTTTGGGGTAATTTGTATAGTTTCAATTGTTCTATGCCTTTATTTTACGAGTTTGTTGGTGTACTATTTCCCAGCGATATATTATGCTTTGTTAAATACCGAAGAAACATTTTCGTCTAATGGCATATTGTTTAAGTATGTTTCGTATTTGCTTGCATTTTTAAGTCCAATACCAAAATATTTTCAAGTAGCAACACCTCAAGATTTGATTATGCTTGTTTATTCCATAGTGAAATTCTCTTTTTCAATCTTTGTATTATTAGGTTCATATTTTTTTATTAAGCATAAGAAAACGCAATTTTATCCTTTAATAAGTATCGTTCTGTTTAATGTTTTACTGTTAATTGTGTCTGGTCATATGATTGAATATAGGTATTCATATGTTATAATGCCATGTTTTTTTATATTGATGATAGCTGGAATGGAATATAGAAACAAATATCTTACTACTGTATATTTGTTTTTCTCGGCTTTTATTATTTTATTGTTTAATCTGCGTTTGTATTAGTTTGCATGAAAATTTTGGTTATTTCTAATATGTATCCTTCTGTTAAGGATCCTGTGTATGGGACTTTTGTACAAACTTTTGTGGAACAAATGAAGGTGTTAAACACTGAGGGCAAAACTAATATAATCGTTATTAAAGGGCGTGATGGGGAGTATGGAAGGAAGCTGTTTAAATACGTAAAATTTTATATTAGTATACTTTTTTCTTTACTGTTTCGGAAACATGATATTGTCTATGTACATACAATTACCTATCCTATTATCCCTATCCGTTTAGCTTTACTATTTCGAAAACTTCCCTTAGTCTTTAATGTGCATGGAGGGGACGTATTGACTCATGGGAAAATAGCAGGAAAGATGAAGCAATATGCACGTCCTGTATTACGGAATGCAAGGATGATTGTTTCACCTTCCTTTTTTTTTAAGGAGATATTGTTATGCGAATTTCCTGAGCTAGAGGGGGATAAGATATTTGTATCTTCTTCTGGCGGGGTGGGTGTTGAATTTTATAAAGAGAGGCCGAAAGTGAAAAATGAGATTCCTATAATAGGATATATTTCGCGGATAGATAAAGGAAAAGGGTGGGATACATTGATAGATGCTTTATCTATATTGCGAGAAAGGGGAGTTTCGTATACTGCTATCATTGCTGGTCGTGGTACATTAGAAAAAGAAATGATGAAAAAAATAAGAGATTTATATCTTGATAATTTGATTAAATATATAGGTCCAATACCTTATCATTCTCTTCCTGAAATATATTGTACTTTAGATTTATTTATCTTTCCAACATGTTTGGAAGAAAGTCTAGGATTAGTTGGATTAGAAGCAATGGCTTGTGAAGTTCCTGTGATCGGTAGTTATATCGGTGGATTAAAAGACTATATCAAAGATAAAGAAAATGGATTCTTTTTTACTCCGGGAAATGCGGAAGAACTTTCTAATAAAATTGAATTATATCTATCTTTATCTAGTTCTGAAAAGCAAAAAATGACTGAAGCTGCTAAAAGGAAAGCGCAACGGTATGCTTCAGAAATAGTTGGAAGGGAGTTGTATGCTCAATTATTGAGGTTGATTGATTAAGATTTTATTTATCAAAAATATTATTTATATAATTTGTTTACTCATATATTATGTAATGGTTTACTATTTGTCTTTTTCAACAATACTCTTTGGAAAAATATCCTGTAAAATAAGATCCTTTTTTAATTATTATAATTTACTAGATACGAGAGGTAACTATAGATTTAAACATTAAAAATGAGAATTAAAGGACGGAAATAATTCGGGATTAGAATGTAATTTTAAAATGCAAAATGTAGTTCTGGGTTAGCTAATAATGTTATAATAAGAAGAAAAATGTTGATACCTTGGGTCTCATTTTGATAAAATTGATATTCCTATGAAATTGCAAGACTCGTCTAGTAAAATTAAAATATAAAGTGGTGATGGTGTTTGGATCGGTTCTTGTGTAATTATTCCATCAAAGTTAGAAAGAATAGACAATGGTGTGGGATAGGTGCAGGGAGAGTTACAACGAAAAACATCTCAATTACGCTGTAGCTGACGATCCTACAAAGATTGAAGGCTTAAAACTTTTGGGATAAAGGAATAGTAGATAATAATACATATAAATTTATTATTAAAAGGTTATAAATTAAGATGCATAAGATTGTTGTAAACGGGGTGGAAATTTTCCCTTTTAGTTCGGAAGCGCAGTTATTAAATTACGTAAATGAGAGGAAAGGTATTCTTATTGCTATTAATGCTGAGAAAATATTGAATGCTACAAAGGAAACTCGTTATATTATTAATCGGAATATTGGTTATTGTGACGGTGCTGGTGCAGTGATGGCTTTGAAACGGAAAGGATATAAAGATGTTTGTAAAATACCAGGTTGTGAATTATGGATTAAGATTATTAGTAAATATTGCGAAGAAAAGAGTTTTTACTTGATAGGTGCTAAGAAGCAGGTAATTGAAGATGTTGTTGCTAAATTAAAAGAAGAATATAAGGGAATAAATATACTAGGATATCGTAATGGTTACCTAAAAACGGATGAGGAAAAACAAGCGTTGATTGAAGATATTGTGAGAGTAAAGCCTGACGTGGTATTTGTTGCTATGGGATCTCCTAAGCAAGAATTGCTGATGGAGGATATTCAGAAACATCACGATGCTATATTTCAGGGATTGGGAGGAAGTTTTGATGTATATACCGGTCGCGTTGAAAGAGCACCTAAATGGTGGGTAAAGCACAATTTGGAATTTGCATACAGGCTAATAAAGGAGCCTAAGAGAATAAAACGACAAATTTACCTTGTGAAATTTGCCTATTGGTTAATGATGAATAAAATATGAAAATGAAAAAAGTAATGTTGGTATTTGGAACTCGTCCAGAAGCAATAAAGATGGCGCCATTGGTGAAAGAGTTTCAAAAGTATCCTGAGTATTTTAAAACAGTCGTATGTGTGACCGGACAACATCGGGAAATGTTAGATCAAGTACTAAGCTTATTTGAAATCATACCGGACTATGATCTTAATATAATGAAGCAGGGACAAGATTTGTATGATGTTACAGCCCGTGTGTTAACCGGAATGAGAGATGTGTTGAAGGAAGCACAGCCCGATGTTGTTTTTGTACATGGCGATACTACTACTTCAACAGCGGCAGCTTTGGCTGCATTTTATCAGCAAATACCAGTAGCACATGTGGAAGCGGGGCTTCGTACACGTAATATCTATAGTCCATGGCCAGAAGAAATGAATAGACAATTGACGGGACGTATTGCTGGTTTTCATTTTTCTCCGACGGTTTTAAGCCGACAAAACTTGATTGATGAAGGTATCGCAGATAATAGAATTACTGTGACTGGTAATACGGTGATAGATGCCTTATATGTGGTGGTTGAAAAAATTAAAAGAGAAGTGGAGTTAGATGAAACATTGAGAGAAAAGTTAAAGGAGGTAGGATATGATGTGACTCGCTTGGAAGATGGTAGGAAAATGGTGTTGATAACAGGACATCGACGTGAGAACTTTGGTGATGGTTTTATTAACATATGTAAGGCTATTAAAACCTTGATAGATAAATATCCTAATGTGGACTTTATTTATCCTATGCATTTGAATCCTAATGTACGTAAGCCGATTCATGAAGTTTTTGGAGAAGATTTATCATGTCTTGGAAATATGTTCTTTATTGAACCGTTGGAATATTTGAGTTTTGTCTATTTAATGGAGAAGTCTACTATTGTTCTTACTGATAGTGGTGGCATACAAGAAGAAGCTCCGGGGTTAGGAAAACCAGTTTTAGTTATGCGAGAGACGACAGAACGTCCTGAAGCATTGGAAGCGGGGACTGTGAAACTTGTTGGAACTGATTATAATAAAATAGTAAATGAGGTATCTTCTCTTCTTGTAGATAGTATCGCATATGAAAAGATGAGTAAAGCCGTTAATCCTTATGGAGATGGACAAGGGTGTAAAAGGATAGTAAATAGACTTATTAAAGAAGTAGTAAAAGGGTAATATTTAATACTTGTAGTTTTAAAACTAAATTTTCGTCATCATCCGTCACTTCAACTATTAATCAGTTATCAATCAATGAGCTAAGAGTTACGGCAACCAGTGACGGCAAAGTGACGGCAGAATAAATCAAAATTTTGCCGTCACTTTTCTTTTTATCTAGAGTTTAGATATCCTATTGATAGTTGGATGCTTACCACTAAGAGAGTTTACTGAATGCTTATATCTAGACTATACTGCGCGTATTAGAGCAAATGCTAGTAATCTTAATATGCAGACAAGGCTTGGCCAATATGTTTTGTATGGTATATGTTCTCGTTCCATGTACGTGAAGCATTCGGACCACGTATGTGAACCCATGGGATCACGTACACGAACCGATGGGACCACGTACGTGGAACGAATTTTTGTTACTAGAAAGATACATAAATCTAGTATTGAAAACTACTTAATGGAGCCATGTCTTACTATTAAGTCAAAGAGATTATGTAAAGTTAATAGTAGAATTTTTATTTTGGAATAATACTGCTGAAATCCTTTTCTACCTGATATTTAATGACTATCTTTGAGACTCATAACCGTTTATAAATATAAAAATAGAATAAGGTAGAAATGAAGATAACACAGATAAGAGAAACAGAAAGCGCAGAAGCAATTAGTGTATTGAATTTAGAATCGTTTGTAGAAAAAATAAAAGTAGAGATTAAAGCGCGTCCGGTATCCGGATTTCGTGAGGCTTTGCATTATGTTTTACCCGGTGAATCTTGCCATCTTTCGGGTAAACTGCCTAAAATAATTCCAGCTGTTGCATTCGGACGTGTCAATGGAGTGAAGCGTATGAAGGCTTATAATGGCATTGTCGAGTTGAGTGTCGGTCCCCTTGCTGGAAAAGCAGAAATAGAGATCGTCAAGAAGAAAGCGGCGGAACTTCCGCAAACTAAACTTGCTTTTATGGGATCGAGCGGAAAGACCGTCAAGATATGGACTTATTTTACCCGACCGGATGGGACATTACCACAAACACAAGAGGAGGCAGAAATATTTCATGCCCATGCGTACCGGTTGGCGGTGAAATGTTATCAACCCCAACTTCCTTTTGACATTCAGATGAAAGAACCACTTTTGGATCAGTATTCACGGTTGAGCTATGATCCAGAATTGTTTTATCGGGAAGACGCAGTACCTTTCTATCTTTCCCAACCTTTCGGAATGCCTGCCGAGAACAGTTATCGGGAGAAGACGATTGCAGAGAAGTCGCCTTTAAGTCGTGCCGTACCGGGTTATGATACGGAAGATGCGTTGGCTGTGCTATATGAGGCTGCTTTGAGGAAAACATTTGAAGAAATGGAAGATGGCTGGAAGCGGGATGATGAATTGCAGCCGTTAGTAGTGAGACTGGCAGAGAATTGTTTTCATTCCGGCATTCCGGAGGAAGAAGTAGTGCGACGGACCATTCATCGCTATTACAGGCAACAACAATCGCTGCTGGTCAGAGAAATGATAGGCAATGTGTATAAAGAGTGCAAGGGATTCGGTAAGAAAGACTTGTTGACCAAGGAGCAGCATCTTAATTTGCAAACGGAGGAATTTATGAATCGCCGGTATGAATTCCGATATAACACACAGGTGGGAGAGGTAGAATACCGGGATCGTTGCTCATTCTTTTTCCGTTTTCGTCCTGTAGATAAGAGAATACAGAACAGTATTTTGCTGGATGCCCAGAGCGAGGGGATTTCTGTGTGGGATCGGGATATCGATCGGTATCTGCATTCCAATCGTATATCTGTCTATAATCCGTTGGAAGAGTTTCTTTTTCATTTGCCCAACTGGGATGGAAAAGACCGGATTGGAGAACTGGCAGACAGAGTTCCCTGTGAAAATAAACATTGGATGATGCTTTTTCATCGGTGGTTTCTCAATATGGTAGCTCATTGGCGTGGGTATGATAAACAGCATGCGAACAGCACATCTCCGTTATTGGTCGGTGCGCAGGGTACCCGTAAATCAACTTTTTGTCGGGATCTGATGCCACCGGAACTTCGCGGATACTATACAGATAGCATCGATTTCGGCCGTAAACGGGATGCGGAAATGTATCTGAACCGTTTTGCACTAATCAATATTGATGAATTTGATCAGGTGACTCTGACTCAACAGGGATTTCTCAAACATATTCTTCAGAAACCTGTGGTGAATCTTCGTAAGCCTTATGGTAATTCCATACAGGAACTTCGGCGTTATGCTTCGTTTATAGGAACCAGCAATCAGAAGGATTTGCTGACTGATCCTTCCGGCAGCCGCCGTTTTATCTGTATAGAAGTAACTGATACTATTGATACGACCCGCCCTATTGACTACGGACAGTTGTATGCACAGGCTATGTATGAGATTTATCATGGAGAACGTTACTGGTTTGATGATGAAGATGAAGCCGTTATGACGGAAAGTAATCAGGAGTTTGAGCAGACTCCGCCAATGGTGCAGTTGTTCTATCGTTACTTTAGAGGTGCTGAGGATCATGAGGAAGGAGAATACCTGTATTTAATGGATATATTGAATTATTTGCAGAAGAAATCGACTATTCCTTTATCTTCCAATAAGGTCAATTACTTTGGAAGGCTACTGCAAAAAGCAGGGATACCCTCGAAACATACGAACAGGGGAAGGCTTTATAAGGTTGTAAAATTATAAAATACAGAAAGCATTTGCTGGTACTTTAGTGACCGAATGATACTGGTGACGGCAAAGCTGCGATTCGGAGTGACGGCAAAATGCCGGGAAGTTTTACCATCACTTTGCCATCACTGCTTGTTATTACTGCTATGTGATTGTATATCAATATATTGGCTCTAAAAGTGACGGATGACGGCAAAAAACATGTTTTTTTCTTTAAATGTATGGATGGGGTTAACTCAATATTGATACATACTTTTTTGCATAAAAGCTTTCTTTATTTAATTTATTTTATATCTTTGCTAGCATATCAAGATTACAATCAACTATTTATTCACATAAACTTAATAAAATTATGTTCAAAGCTCCTTTTTCTTTTGACGGTCGTATTCGTAGGATCGAATATTTCCTGTCTGGTATTATCGGTGGTATCGTTTTTGGTGTTGCCTATTCTCTCGGTTTAGCTACTTTGTTTCTTGGTGCGGCTGCCGGTTCCGCGGGTGGTTCCCTGTTTGGTATCTTGATTGGTATCGTAGCGGGAATAGCTTCCATATGGTTCTCTTTGGCGCAGGGCGTGAAGCGGTTGCATGACTTAAACAAGTCCGGTTGGTTGATACTCATTTGCTGTGTTCCTATCATCGGATGGGTGTTCAGTCTCTATATGTTGTTTGCCGATGGTACGGTAGGTCCTAATCAGTATGGTGAAGATCCGAAGAATCGTATGCCATATCAGCCGCAGCCAACTTCTGTAAATGTAACAGTGAATGTGTCGAGAGAAACTCCTGCTGAAGCATCTGCCGAAGAAGAAAAAACAGAAAAAGCCGAATAGTCTTTAATAAGCAGAAATATGGTTGCCTCTTGCAAAATTCGTTTTGCGAGAGGCATTTTTTTACTACCTTTGAGGATTGGTAAACAGAAAAAAGAAGATAAATATGAAAAAAGTAATTTGCAGTGAAAAAGCACCGGGAGCTATCGGTCCTTATAGTCAGGCGATAGAAGCCAATGGAATGGTATTCGTATCGGGTCAGTTGCCTATCGATGCGGCTACCGGAAAGATGGCGGAAGGAATTGAAGAACAGGCACGCCAGTCGTTGGAGAATATAAAACACATCCTGGAAGAAACAGGGCTGACAATGGGAAACATTGTAAAAACGACTGTATTTCTCCAGGATATGTCTTTCTTTGCCGGAATGAACGGCGTATATGCTACGTATTTTGACGGAGCTTTTCCGGCACGTTCGGCTGTGGCCGTAAAGGCTTTGCCGAAGGATGCGTTAGTGGAGATTGAGTGTATCGCGGTTCGCTAACAAATCGGCGACAATAAAACTGCTGCCTCCCACGAAGATGAAGTCTTTAGGGGGGCAGTTTTCTTTTGCTGCCCGTACGGCATCCACTACGGTAGGGTAGGAGGTGCCTTTCAGTCCCGCTTCCGAAGCCATTTTCATCAGCTCATCTTCCGGCATTGCACGTTTCACGCTCGCTTTGGTGAAATAGTAGGTGGCGTCTTTCGGCAACAGTTCCAGAACACTGCTGATATCCTTGTCGCTGACCATGCCGAATACAATATGCAATTCCTGATGCAACTTTTCGTGTATATACTTCAATTGCTTGCGAATACTTTTAAAGCCATCAGCGTTGTGACCTGTGTCGCAGATGAGGTCAGGATAGCTTTGGAGTTTCTGCCAGCGTCCCATCAGACCGGTCATCTCGCATACATTAGAGAATCCGGTATGGTAATCTTTATTACAGATTTCATATCCCAGGTTCTTTAAAATATCCAGGGCTGCCAGGATTGTGAGACAATTTTCTGTTTGACAGAGACCGCTCAGTTCGTAGTATAATCCCGTCATAAAACTGGAATTATGAATGGATATTGCGTCTTTTCTTTTATCCATGATTCTGTCTATCGCACGTATGGCGTCAGCCGGGTTGATAAGAGAGACAAATTGCATCATTTTCATTGGAAGCGTCTGTATCTGCTGAAGTTTTATTTCCTCCTCCAATAATTCCTGCAAATCGGCTCTGGACTCTTTCAGGTTATCATATGACAAATATTGCACATGGGTGAAACTCTTTAATTCTTCCGAGAAGGTGATGAAGGTATTCATTGCCTTGGCTTTCATCGTAAATACTCTTTTCACCGCTCCGGATACTTTTCCCACTACTACCGGAACATCTTCTTTGATAATTCCTGCCTTTTCTTTGGCTATTTTAGTCAGTGTGTGGCCCAGATATTGCATATGGTCGAAACCGATATTGGTAATAACACACAGATCGGGGGTGATGATATTGGTACAGTCCAGACGTCCGCCCATGCCTACCTCGATCACTGCCACATCTACCTTCTGATCGGCAAAATAGCGGAATGCCATTGCCGTGGTAAGTTCGAAGAAAGAAGGGTGCAGAGGTTCGAAAAAGGAACGGTGGTCTTCTACAAAGTTGACCACATACTCTTCGGGAATCATTTCACCGTTGATACGGATACGCTCGCGGAAATCAATCAGATGCGGGGAAGTGAATAACCCGACTTTATAGCCCGCGGCTTGTAGCACGGCAGCGATCGTATGCGAACAGGAACCTTTTCCATTTGTCCCGGCGATATGTATCGTTCTGAATTCTTGATGCGGATGACCTAAATGTTCGTCCAATTTGTGTGTTGTCTCTAAACCTGGCTTATATGCTTTACCACCTATTTGCTGAAACATCGGTGCACTTTCATATAAGTACTTTAAAGTGTTCTGATAATCCATGTTTTATAATATTTAACTCCGGGCAATCTTTATTGCTCGCAAAATTGTTTATCTTTAGAACCATCATTCCAACTGTAAACGGAGGATTGATGAATGAGACTGCAAATATCAACATTAAAATCTAAGAAATCATGGGAACTAAGAAAAATTTTGTAATTGACACAAATGTTATTCTTCACGACTATAATTGTTTGAAGAATTTTCAGGAAAATGATATTTATCTCCCCCTTGTCGTACTGGAAGAACTGGACAAGTTCAAGAAAGGAAACGAGCAGATTAATTTCAATGCCCGTGAGTTTGTCCGGGAACTGGATTTGCTGACAAGTGACGAACTTTTCTCTAAAGGAGTGAGTCTGGGAGAAGGATTGGGACGCCTGTTCATTGTCCCCGGCAATGTGGATGCTCCCAAAGTTCATGAATCTTTTCCGGTGAAGAAACCCGATCATCTGATATTGGCAGCCGTTGAATATCTGGCGGGTAAATATCCGAAGACTCCGGCTATCTTAGTGACCAAGGATGTGAACCTGCGTATGAAGGCACGTTCCATCGGCATTACCAGCGAAGACTATATCACAGATAAAGTATCCAATGTCGATATATTCGAGAAATCCAATGAGATCTTTGAAAACGTGGATCCGGCATTAATCGACCGTATCTATTCCTCCAAAGAAGGCATCGACCTGAGTGAATTTGACTTTAAAGACGTCATTCATCCTAACGAATGCTTCGTTCTGAAAAGTGACCGGAACAGTGTACTGGCACGATACAATCCTTTTACCCATTCCATTTGCCGCGTCACGAAGGGACGCAACTATGGTATTGAACCTCGTAATGCCGAACAGAGTTTTGCTTTCGAGATACTGAACGATCCGAACGTCAAACTGGTGGCATTGACAGGAAAAGCAGGAACGGGTAAGACATTGCTGGCTTTAGCGGCAGCTTTAGGCAAGTTGACTGATTATAAGCAAGTATTGTTGGCACGTCCGGTGGTGGCGTTGTCCAACAAGGATATCGGTTTCCTTCCGGGAGACGCACAGGAAAAAGTTGCTCCATATATGCAACCGCTGTTTGACAACCTGAATGTGATCAAACGTCAGTTTGCCGCTAACTCGACCGAAGTGAAACGTATCGAAGATATGCAGAAGAGCGAGCAACTGGTGATTGAAGCGCTGGCATTTATCCGCGGACGTAGTTTGAGTGAAATGTACTGTATCATTGACGAAGCGCAGAACCTGACCCCGAATGAAATAAAAACGATCATTACCCGTGCAGGCGAAGGTACGAAGATGGTGTTTACAGGAGATATCCAGCAGATTGACCAGCCGTATCTGGATAGTCAGTCTAATGGTCTTGTATATATGATCGACCGTATGAAAGACCAGAATATCTTTGCACATGTCAATCTGGTGAAAGGTGAACGCAGTCAGTTGAGTGAGTTGGCCAGTAATCTGTTATAAATAATAAAGAACTAAAAAAAAGAAGAATGAAGAATTACCGGTAGTATAAATGCGCCGGCGGATTCTTCATTCTTCTTTTTTATTCTTTGTTTCTAGTCCTTCATTCTTAATTTTCTTTCTTACCGAAATATTTTAGGAATTGCGTACGTTCGAACGTATTGATGCCTTGAACGTCTTTAATATTCAGTTTTCCTTTGAACTGAGCGATGCTTTCGAAACCTTTCCGTTCCATCCATGCAGATAAGAAGCGGGTGGATTCTCCGATGAATGCGTTCGTGTTCTGATAGACAGCGCTGCAAACTTCTACGGCAGTAGCTCCGGCAAGGATTGCTTTTACTACTGCTTCCGGACTGGAAACACCACCGGAGGCTGCATAATCGATTTTGTCTACCACTGAGGATGCGATTCCAATCCAACGGAGAGGAGTGGCAAGATCGGCGGAAGTGCTGAATACTGCACCGGATATTTGTTCCATATTCTCGATATTGATATCCGGCTGGTAGAAACGGTTGAAGAGAACCACTGCAGCTGCTCCGTTAGCGTACAGCTGATCGATCAGAGCTACAGGATTTGTCAGGTTGTCCCCCAGTTTCATAATCACCGGAATGCTTACTGTCCGTTTGATATGACGCAGGATGTCGATATGACGCTGCTCAAATGAACCGTACGTATATTGTACATCCGATTGCAATGCCAGAATATTGATTTCCAGTGCATCGGCACCGGCTTCCTGTATCTGTTTGGCAAAGTCTATCCATTCCGCATCCGAATAGCAGTTGATGCTGGCTATGATGGGGATGTTACACTCTTTTTTGCTTTCCTTGATTAAGGTGAGATATTCAGCTAATTTGTGTTCACGGATATATTCTTCCAGATAATCGCTTGCTTCCGGATAAAAAGCGGGATCTTTCAGTTGATCCGCTTCCAGCATGATTTGCTCCTCAAACAGAGATTTCAGTACGATGGCACCTGCACCTGCTTCTGCCAGTCTCTTATTTTTGCCGGCACTGTTGGTCAGTCCCGAACTACTGATAATGATTGGGTTTCTGAGAGAAAGCCCTGCGAAAGTAGTTTTTAAATCGGTCATAATTATATCTTTTTAAAGTAGTTGGCTACTGATTAATAGTTTCTTTCTCCGAATATCTTGCTTCCTACCCGTACCAGAGTGCTTCCTGCGGCGATTGCTTCGTGATAGTCATGTGACATACCCATCGACAATTCACGGAAAGTATCCGAATCGGCAAACCAGTTTGCTTTTATTTCCTGAAAGAGCCTATTCAGTAAACAAAATTCCCGGTTAATTTGTTCAACATCATCGGTGTTGCTTGCCATTCCCATCAATCCGCAGATGCGTACGTGAGACAGTTCTTTCCATTCGCCGGCATGCAGCATATCCTTGCATTCTTCGGGGCTGAAACCGAACTTGGTCTCTTCCTGTGCAACGTGAATTTGTAACAGACAGTTCACGATACGTCCCGCTTTGGCAGCTTGCTTGTTGACTTCCGTCAGCAGTTTGTACGTATCGATTCCATGTATCATCGCTACGTAGGGGATCATGTATTTGATCTTGTTTGTCTGCAAGTGCCCGATAAAATGCCATTCGATGTCTTTCGGCAACGTTTCGTATTTAGCTGTCATTTCCTGCACTTTGCTTTCTCCGAAAATACGCTGTCCCGCCTGATAAGCCTCTTCTATCGCTTCATTGGGATGGAATTTTGAGACAGCAACCAGCCGGACTCCTTGTGGGAGTTCGGCCAGCACTTGCTTAAGATTGTCAGCAATACTCATGGTTACTTATGCTTTTGACGGATCAAACTCTGGTTTGTCATTCGGTCCGGCACTGTAAGGATATACATCCATCAACGGGGTCTCGGATACCATACCGATCTGGTAATCGGCCATCGTTCCTTTCATGCCTTCATCCAGCTTCTTCACTGCGTCACGCAAGTCGGCAGCCTGAACCAACACTTGGGTAGAAGTTTTTTTCTCTGCACCGCTTTTTTCGTCAAGGGTGATAAAGATAAGTTTGCACTTAAACCAGCGGTCGGCACTTTCCTCGTCGCTGGGGAAAAGTTCGCTATAGTTGGCACGTTTAATGTCCGATACTGTAAATTCTCCTGTTATAAATGGAGTCATCTCCTCGATAATACGTGCTTCTGCTTCTGTAAAGCTGAGTGCATCTACCAGATAAGGTTCAGTCACTTTCTTCTGCATTCCGTTTTCCATCGTTTTCTCGTAACGGATTTTGCACTCAAACCAAGTATGCATTGCCATAATTTTTCTTCTTTTTTAGTTTATTGATTCGTGTAAATTGCCTACAAAGATAAACAAAATACGAAGTAACTACCGAAAGATTTTTATTTTCTTTTATGCAGATTCCTCAATTCGAACGAAAGCATGACGCGGAAAAGTCCGATGATGAAGAAAGTAAAGGAAATCATGTAGACCACGTACAATGCACCTACTGCCGGTTGCCACAATATGATGAGAGCACAGATGATGGCGAGGATACCGAAGGCCATATACCAGCCCCAGTCGCGGGTGCCGTAACGTTTGAGGTCGATGGAATAGCCGGTAGAGGAAAAGCCCCGGAACATGAGCCAGAAGGCGATGATGAACGGAATCACTTCCATGCTGACCATCGGATAGGCAATCAGGTAAATACCTAAGATAAGGTCGATAATTCCTCCTACCAGATACCAGCCCCAACTCGGTACTCCCTTGCGGTTGCTGAGGGAGAATATAATTTCGAGAATACCGCTTATCAGCATCGATATGCTGAAAACGATGCTAAGTGCCACATAGCTGCTGAGAGGTGAGAACATAAGCCAAAGGGCGACAATAATATACACGATTCCTAACAGGAGAGAGGTCCACCAGTTTTTTACTGAATGTTTGATCTCATTGAAAACAGTTTCCATACGTTCTTTAATTTTAAATGAATACTCTGTGAATTTGTGGAGGAATAACAAATTGATTTTAGAAAAGGTTTTCGTGTGAACATATTCCGGGGATAAGTTGTTTTTATTATAAAGTAATTTTAAAATGTAAATGCAATATGGCAACAACAAATTTCAAAGGACAACCGGTGAAACTGATCGGTGAATTTATACAAGTAGGTAAAGTCGCTCCTGACTTTGAGTTAGTAAAAACAGATTTGTCTTCTTTCTCCCTGAAAGACCTGAACGGCAAAAATGTGATTCTAAATATTTTTCCAAGTCTGGATACCAGTGTCTGTGCAACATCGGTACGCAAATTTAATAAAATGGGAGCAGGTCTGAAAGATACGGTAGTATTGGCTATCTCCAAAGACCTTCCTTTTGCCCACGCACGTTTCTGTACGACGGAAGGCATCGAAAACGTAATCCCATTGTCAGATTTCCGTTTCTCTGATTTTGACGAGAGCTACGGACTGCGTATGGCAGACGGACCGTTGGCAGGCTTACTGGCACGTGCAGTAGTCGTAATCGGCAAAGACGGCAAAGTGGCATATACGGAACTTGTTCCGGAGATTACTCAGGAACCTGACTATGAGAAGGCATTGGCGGCAGTTAAAGAATAGGTAATAAGTATTAGGTATTAAGTAATAAGTATTAGGTATTAGGTATTAAGTAATAAGTATTAGGTAATAAGTATTAGCCGAAGTCGCTTATTTCATTATTGGCATTAATTATGCGGAGTATTACTTAATACTTATTACTTAATACCTATTACCTATTACTTTACATTAAACCTTAACCACATGGACAAAATTCGATTTTTCTTCATCGCCCTGTTAGGTATGGGCGCTGCACACTTGTCGGCTCAAACGACCGATAGTACACAAACTTCTCCCTGGACAACGGAAGGTTTTGCCGGACTCAAACTGACGCAGGTTAGTTTGACCAACTGGTCTGCCGGAGGTGACAATTCTGTCGCTTTTGACTTGCAAGGTACTTATCAGGCTAACTATAAAAAGGGAAAGCATATATGGAACAACCGTCTTGAACTGGCTTATGGCTTGAATAAGACAGGGGAGGATGGCATGAGAAAGGCCAATGATAAAATATATATGAATACCAACTATGGGTATTCTATCGCCAAAAACTGGTATGCAAGTGCATTTACCACTTTCCAGACACAATTCTCGCCAGGATACGACTATTCAGTCAATAAGGATGTCGCTATCTCCGAATTTATGTCTCCGGCATATCTGACTACCGGTTTGGGATTCACATATGATCCGGGAAAGATTTTCACGGTTGTATTGTCTCCTGCCTCTTGGCGCGGCACCTTTGTTCTAAATGACCGTTTGTCTGATGAAGGCGCTTTTGGTGTCGATCCCGGCAAACATCTTTTGTCGAGCTTCGGTGCTAATCTGAAAGGAGAGGTGAAATATGAATTCTTAAAGAACATGACTGTATATTCCCGTCTGGACTTGTATTCTGACTACTTGCATAAACCTCAGAATATTGATGTGAACTGGGAAGTGCAGATTAATATGGCAATCAACAAATGGTTCTCCACTACGCTGACTACCAATATGGTCTATGACGATGATATCAAAATAGTTCAGAAAGACGGCAGCAAAGGATCACGCCTGCAATTCAAAGAAGTACTGGGCGTAGGAGTGCAGTTTAATTTTTAAGTAATAAGTAATAAGTAATAGGTAATAAGTATTAAGTATTAAACCGTGCGGATAAGCTAATAACACAGCAGCTTCGGTTAATACCTAATACTTATTACCTATTACTTATTATTTATTTCTCTTCATTCCTTTATAAACCAGAAAGCCCACGATGAATATTCCGATTGCGATGAAGCAATAGCCGATTTCGTGGCTGTATTCTGTTACTTTGGCAATCAGTTGTTCTTCGCTTTCGATGCCGGGCACTGTCGAGAGGTAATACCCGATTACGGCGAGGATTGTATTCCATAATCCGGCTCCGATAGTGGTATACAACAGGAAGGTGTGCATTTTCATGCGGGCAAGTCCTGCCGGTATGGAAATCAGTTGGCGAACTGCCGGAATCAATCGGCCGATGAAGGTGGAAAGTGCGCCATGCTTGTCGAAATAAGATTCGGCATGTTGTACTTTGGCTTCGTCGATCAGACACATGTGCCCGATGCGGCTGTTGGCAAATTTATAAATAATGGGACGTCCCAGCCATTTGGCCAGATAATAGTTGATTAATGCGCCGATATCTGCACCGATGGTGGCAAATAAGACTACCAAGTAAATATTAAGCTCGTCATTGACAGCTGCTTTGTATGCTGCCGGCGGGATGATCACTTCCGATGGGAAAGGGATGAAGGAGCTTTCTATAGTCATTAATAAAGTGATTGTCCAATAATTCAGATGTTCGAGACACCACTGGATAAAAGCTACTGATTCCATGTGTTTTTGGGCTAAAGTTTATTAATATGATTATTTATTTCCTTTCTCTTTCTTCATGCGCTTCCAGACTTCTTTGAGCATTTGTTCGCCTTCCTCCGTTTGGTTAGGTCTGGACAGCAGATCCAGAATGATGTCCTCGCTGATCGGATGGGCACTTTCACTGTTGTACTTGAAGAAGTCGTCTATCTCGTTATGCATCAGACTGAGAATACTCAGTTTCTCTGTGACGTCTGCATAGTTGGGATCAATCCGGTATGACTCTTCAAAACAGAGTTTGGCTTGATATAAGTACTCTGCGTCCGAATAGGCCGAAGCTACCAAATACCACATTTCTGCACTCGGTTCCATCACCAGTGCTTTGTCAAAAGCCTTGACTGCCTTTTTTTTCTGACCTTCCTTCATGTAGAGTTTACCTTCTGTCAGATGGATACCGGGATCATCCGGCTGGATCTTTTTGGCTTTTTTACATAACAGATGCGCTTCCTCATGCTTGCCTAGTTGGGAGGCGGCTACAGCTTTGTTGGTATAAGTATCTATCAATAGAGGAGAGTTGCCGGCTCCGTCTGCTACAAAACGGTCGATGACACGTTGGTAGCAATCGTCTGCTTCTTGCCATGCTCCTTTGTTGGAATATGCCATCCCCAAAAACATGTAACCCATTTCGGGAGGAAAGGCTTTGTATTCTATCGCCTTTGTATAATTCTCAATGGCGGCATCCGAGTTGTTCAGATAGAAATAGCAATGTCCGCGGTAAGCGTAGGCTTCTCCAAACGTCTCGTCGGCAGCCAGTGCAAAGTCACAGGCTTCGATTGCTTTTTCGCTGTCTTCAGCTGCAAAGCGGCATTTGGCAAGTCCCACCCAGTAACTGGCATTGTAAGGGTCCATATCAATCAGTTGATTGTAATAGGTCGATGCGGCTTCGAGTTCATTGGTGCCTGCGAGATAGTCTGCCATGACAGCTATGAAATCTTCTTTTTTACCGAATCGGGGGGTACCTTTATCCAACCATTCCTTGGCGGCTTCGGGGTATCCCATATCCATATAGAGATAGATGATGTTAATAATTGTTTCCAGTTCATCCGTATCTTCTATGGTATCTAATGTGCTTCGGGCTGCTTCCAGTTGTCCTTCGTTCAGCAGAAGTTCCGCTTTCAGCATTTTTACATCAGTAATATAATCATCTGTGATGCTTTCTGCAACTTTTTTCGCCAGAGGTATTTTACCGGTATCAAGATAAAGATAGGCCTGCTCTACCAGTAGATCTGTGCTGTCGGGATGCAGGTGGAGGCCGTAAGTTATGACCTCTTGCGCTTCGTCGAATTTCCGTTCGGCAGCGTATCGGTCAGCAATGTCGGCTAGTTGGTCTCCGTCCAGATAGAGTTGTCGGTTTTCTGCTTTTGCCGTTTCATATTGAGCGATTAACTCGTTTAGTTCTTTATTTGCGGACGGTGAATTTTTTCTCCCCATTCTGATTTATTTTGATTTGAATAAAGCAGCGCTAAAAAGATGTTTAGGCACGGATTACACAGATTGAAGCGGCTTGTAAGTTACGTGAACTCTTTAAATCCGTGCAATCCGTGTAATCCGTGCCTGAATAATATCATAGATTTATTCCTTATTCGGCTTTTGGCACTGCCTTTTTATGTTTAAGTAGCCTGTGAGGGCTGAATTTTATTTATTGATTTTGCCCCAGGTATCCTTTAATCCTACCGTGCGGTTGAATACAAGTTTCTCCGGAGTCGAGTCTTTGTCGATATTGAAATAACCGATGCGTTGGAATTGCAGGTATGAGAGCACAGGCAAGGTTGCCGCAAACTTCTCGATATAGCAATTCGGCAGAACTTTCAAAGAATCCGGATTGATGATTTCCTTCATTGCTTCCAGAGCTTCGCAGTTCTTTGCTTCACGGATGGCAGCCAGTTCGTCGCGTGGGTTTTCTACTTTCCACAGACGGTCGTAGAGGCGTACTTCTGCTTGCAGGCAGTGGTTGCAGCTTACCCAGTGGAGCGTACCTTTCACTTTGCGGTTGGCATCCGGCATACCGCTGCGGGTGTTCGCGTCATATTCACAATATACTTCTGTGATTACGCCGTTCTCATCCTTCTTGCATCCGGTACATTTTACGATGTAAGCGTTTTTGAGGCGTACTTCCTGTCCCGGAGTCATGCGGAAATATTTCTTGGGCGCGTCTTCCATAAAGTCTTCGCGTTCCATCCATAATTCACGGCTGAACTCGATCATGTGGCTTCCTGCTTCCGGATCTTCCGGATTGTTGATAGCTTCCAGTTCCTCCACTTGTCCTTCCGGATAGTTGGTGATGATGAGTTTCACCGGGTTGATGACAGCAGATACGCGGGTAGCACGGCTGTTCAGATCGTCACGTACGGAACTTTCCAGCAATGCGATATCGTTCAGGGCATCGTAAGTCGTATAACCGATTTTATCGATAAATTTATGAATAGATTCCGGAGAATAACCACGACGGCGGAAGCCGCAGATAGTCGGCATACGGGGATCGTCCCATCCGTTCACCAATCCTTCTTTTACCAGCGTCAGCAGGTTGCGTTTGCTCATCAGCGTGTAGCTCAGGTTCAGCTTGTTGAACTCAGTCTGACGGGGACGGTTGTCGTTCAGATCCTTACCTTCTTTCAGCCAGTCGATGAAGAGATCATAGAGCGGACGGTGTACCACAAATTCGAGCGTACACAGAGAGTGGGTTACTCCTTCGAAGAAGTCACTCTGTCCGTGGGCGAAGTCGTACATCGGATAAGCCTTCCAGGTAGTACCTGTGCGGTGGTGCGGATGCTTCACGACACGATAGATGATCGGGTCGCGGAAGTGCATATTAGGATTGGCCATGTCGATTTTGGCACGGAGTACCATAGCGCCTTCTTCTATCTCACCGCTGTTCATCTTCTTGAAGAGTTCCAGGCTTTCTTCGATTGGGCGGTCACGGTACGGGCTGTTCACACCTGCTTGCGTGGGAGTACCTTTTTGCTGGGCAATCTGTTCAGCTGTTTGCTCGTCGATATATGCTTTTCCTTCCTCGATGAGGCGGATGGCGAAGTCCCATAATTGCTGGAAATAGTCGGAAGCGTAGTATTCGTTTCCCCATTGGTAGCCAAGCCATTGAATATCTTCTTTGATGGCTTCTACGTATTCCACGTCCTCTTTGGTCGGGTTTGTGTCGTCGAAACGAAGGTTACATACACCGCCATGTCTGGCAGCGATGCCGAAATCAAGGCAAATAGCTTTGGCATGACCGATGTGAAGGTATCCGTTCGGCTCGGGCGGGAAGCGGGTCTGCACTTTTCCACCATTTTTACCTTCCTTCAAATCCTTCTCTACTGCCTGTTCAATAAAGTTCAGGCTTTTCTTATCGCCTGTGTCTTCGTTTTTAATATCTGTCATAACGTTAAAATGTTAACTCTATTTATAGGCTACAAAAGTAGGACATTTTTTTTATTTTACTGGAATATAACCGCTCTTTTTTATAATCTCCTGTCCTTCGGGCGAAAGAATGAAGTTGATCAGAGGAGCTACCTGCTCTTTGTTCTTCACATTATAATAGTAATAAAGGGGGCGGACAATGGGATAAGTCTTGTTCGTTGCGTTCTCCACTGTCGGGGCGGCGTAGTGGCTTCCGTCATACGAAACGGAAAGCGTTTTGGTGCGGGGAGATACGTATGCCAGCCCGACGTACCCGATGGCTCCCTTCGTCTGGCTGACGGACTGGATGATAGCACCTGTGGCGGGCATGGAAAGGCTGCCTGCCATATAGTTCTTGTTTTTCAGCACGTTTTCCTTGAAGAATTCGTAAGTTCCCGAAGAGGTTTCGCGGGAATAGACAACTATTTTGCGGTCGTCTCCGCCCACTTGCTTCCAGTTGGTGATTTTTCCGCGGAAGATATCTTCCAGCTGCTGGCGGGTGAGCTGTTTCACCGGATTGGAAGGGTGCACCACTACGGCAAGGGCGTCGTAGGCTACGATCACCTCGTCCACCTCTTGTCCGGCTTCTTTGGTTTTCATCTTTTCGCTGAATTTGATCGGACGGGAAGCCATGGCAATATCCGTCGTATTATCCATCAGTGCGGAGATGCCGACCCCGGTGCCTCCTCCGGTGACAGTGACCCGCGCATCCGGATGCTGATTCATAAATCGCTCTGCTGTTTGTTGGGCAACAGGCAATACGGTGTCGCTGCCTTTGATACGCTGTGCGTTGGCGCTGAGAGACAGAAGGGAAAGGGCGATTAATAAATTTCTTCTCACTTTCATAATTATTCTTTTTATTGTTGGTGCAAATAAAACAATCGCATATTACATTTTTGTTTCAGATAAGGGAGAAATAATGTTTGTAACACAAATGTAACAGCATTGAAATACTTCCTTCAAACGTTAGTCACACCTCCTTAATAAGGAGTTGCTTTCTTTGCATCAGAAAACCAATAGGTATGAAGAAGATTTTTGAGAAAATAATAGAAGGAATTCTGACTTGTAGCGGTTTCGTAACAAGTATTACAATCCTGCTGATCGTGCTTTTCCTGTTTACGGAGGCTTTCGGGCTGTTCAATAGCAAGGTGATTGAAGAAGGGTACGTGTTGGCTTTGAACAAAGGCAATAAGGTAAATACGCTGAGTCCTGCTCAGATAAAGGACGTTTTCGACGAGGAGATAACGAATTGGAAAGAACTCGGTGGGGAGGATCTCCCTATCCGGGTTTTTCGTTTGGAAGACATCACGGAGTATTATACGGAGGAAGAACTGGGTCCGGCTTACGAGTATGCTGGCGAAAGAATCACGCAGTTGGTGGAGAAGACGCCCGGTATCGTGGCTTTTGTCCCGCAGAAATTTATAGTGCAGCCCGATGCAGTGCATTTTATCAAGGATAATACCATTTCGGTAAAGGATGTCTTTGCGGGTGCCGAATGGTTTCCGACAGCGACTCCTGCCGCCTTATTCGGGTTTCTGCCGTTGATAGCGGGTACCTTGTGGGTGAGTCTGTTCGCTATACTTTTTGCACTTCCGTTCGGGTTTTCGGTATCTATCTATATGTCTGAGGTCGCCAATCCGAAGGTGCGTAACTGGCTGAAACCGATTATTGAGCTGCTGAGTGGTATTCCTTCGGTGGTTTATGGTTTTTTCGGCCTGATCGTCATCGTTCCGCTGATTCAGAAATTCTTTGATCTGCCGGTAGGGGAGAGCGGTTTGGCGGGAAGTATCATCCTGGCTATCATGGCGCTGCCTACTATCATAACAGTTACCGAAGATGCCATGCGCAATTGTCCGCGTTCGATGCGGGAAGCAAGTCTGGCGCTGGGAGCTTCGCAGTGGCAGACTATATATAAGGTCGTGATTCCCTATTCGATCTCCGGAATCACTTCTGGCGTGGTGTTGGGCATCGGACGTGCTATCGGAGAGACGATGGCAGTATTGATGGTAACGGGTAATGCCGCAGTGATACCGACAACAATTCTCGAACCGCTCCGCACGATTCCGGCAACGATTGCGGCGGAACTGGGAGAAGCTCCGGCAGGAGGACCGCACTACGAAGCGTTGTTCCTGTTGGGTGTCGTACTGTTCTTTATAACATTAATCATCAACTTTAGCGTGGAGTATATCTCTTCTAAAGGAATAAAACGTAGCAAGTGATATGGAAATACGAAGTAATAATAAAGCGAAACACCGTTCTCAGAGGCTGGCTTTCGGAATTTTCCGGTTGTTGAGTCTCTGCATAGTGTTGATTTTGTTTGCGATTCTCGGTTTCATTATATATAAGGGAGCGGGCGCTATCAGTTGGGAGTTCATCACTTCGGCACCTACGGACGGGATGACCGGCGGAGGTATCTGGCCGGCTATTGTCGGTACTTTCTATCTGATGGTTGGCAGTGCGCTTTTCGCTTTTCCAGTGGGAGTGATGAGTGGAATCTATATGAATGAATATGCTCCGAAAGGGAAGCTGGTACGTTTTATACGAGTGATGACGAACAATCTGAGCGGTATTCCTTCTATCGTTTTCGGTCTGTTCGGTATGGCGCTGTTTGTCAATTATATGGGCTTTGGTGACAGTATTCTGGCGGGTTCTTTGACGTTAGGTTTACTTTGCGTACCTTTGGTTATTCGTACTACGGAGGAGGCATTGAAAGCGATTCCCGACAGTATGCGTGAAGGAAGCAGGGCATTGGGGGCTACCAGATTGCAGACGATCTGGCATGTGATTCTTCCGATGGGGATGCCGAACATCATTACGGGATTAATCCTTGCTTTGGGACGTGTTTCAGGCGAGACGGCACCGATTCTGTTTACCTGTGCCGCTTACTTCCTGCCGCAGTTGCCGACGAGTATTCTGGACCAGTGTATGGCGCTGCCGTATCACCTGTATGTGATTTCGACCAGCGGAACGGATATGGAAGCGCAGTTGCCGTTGGCTTATGGTACGGCTTTGGTACTGATTGTGATTATCCTTCTGGTTAATCTGCTGGCAAATGCATTGAGAAAATATTTCGAGAAAAGAGTAAAAACGAATTGATAAGTATATGGATACAATAAAAATAGATGCGCGTGATGTAAACTTCTGGTATGGTGATTTTCATGCCTTGAAAGGGATCAGCATGGAGATTGAAGAAAAGTCTGTAGTTGCCTTTATCGGACCGTCGGGATGTGGTAAATCGACTTTCCTTCGTCTTTTCAACCGGATGAACGACTTGATTCCCGCTACCCGTCTGGAAGGTGAAATCCGGATTGACGGGCATAATATTTATGCCAAAGGGGTGGAAGTGGACGAGCTTCGCAAGAATGTGGGCATGGTTTTCCAACGCCCTAACCCTTTCCCGAAAAGCATATTCGAGAATGTCGCTTACGGGCTTCGCGTCAATGGAGTGAAAGATAACGCTTTCATCCGTCAGCGGGTAGAAGAGACGCTGAAAGGGGCTGCGCTTTGGGATGAGGTGAAAGATAAACTGAAAGAGTCTGCCTATGCTTTATCCGGCGGACAGCAGCAACGTCTCTGTATTGCCCGTGCCATGGCGGTATCTCCTTCGGTACTGTTGATGGATGAACCGGCTTCCGCGCTCGATCCTATTTCTACGGCCAAAGTAGAGGAACTGATTCATGAACTGAAGAAGGACTATACAATCGTGATCGTAACTCACAATATGCAGCAGGCGGCACGTGTCAGTGACAAGACGGCTTTCTTCTACTTGGGAGAGATGGTAGAGTATGGTGATACGAAAAGGATATTCACCAACCCTGAGAAAGAGGCTACCCAGAATTATATCACAGGACGTTTCGGCTAAGCGTCACCGGAGTGTTTGTGAAAAACGAGAATATTAATCATTTATATATAAATAGACTATGGTAAAGTTTATAGAATCGGAACTCATTCTATTGAAGAAAGAAGTAGATGAAATGTGGACACTGGTGTACAATCAGCTTGACCGTGCAGGGGAAGCAGTCATGACACTTGACAAGGAACTGGCACAACAGGTAATGGTTCGCGAACGTCGGGTGAATGCCTTTGAACTGAAGATCGACAGTGATATAGAGGATATCATTGCATTGTACAATCCGGTGGCGATTGATCTCCGATTTGTGTTGGCAATGCTGAAAATCAATACAAATCTGGAACGTCTGGGAGACTTTGCAGAAGGGATAGCCCGTTTCGTTATTCGCTGTAAAGAACCGGTGCTGGATGCCGATTTGCTGACTCGTCTGCGTTTGGGAGAGATGCAGGCAGAGGTATTGTCCATGCTGGAACTGGCAAAACGTGCCTTGAACGAAGAGAACATTGAAATGGCAACGGCGGTATTCGGCAAAGATAATCTGCTGGATGATATCAATGCGGAAGCCACAGGCATCTTGGCAGATTATATCCGTGAACATCCGGAGACGGCGCATACTTGTGTTGACTTGGTTGGTGTGTTCCGCAAACTGGAGCGTTCGGGCGACCATATTACTAATATAGCCGAAGAAATAGTCTTCTTTATTGATGCGAAAGTCTTAAAACATAGCGGAAAAGTGGACGAAAACTACCCGAAATCGTAATTTTTTGCATGTTTTTAAACAAAAATTAGGGCTACTTAGAAAATAATCCTATATTTGTCCCTTGTAACGGACAAGTTATGGGCGGTTTTGCGTCAAATGATAATAAATCCAAAGAAATTTCAAAAAGATGTTATATGACATGTTTTATAATTTGGAGAGTATCAGTAAAAGCGACTATATTTGCACCGTTATCCTGAAAACAATCTTTTTACCTTAAAAAAAAACTAAT